>Ga0181517_10001927_pt1 | contig 22120 bp, 15 predicted proteins | sample PEATcosm2014_Bin_31_FD_119748 | JGI IMG/M metagenome (GOLD analysis project Ga0181517, IMG submission 119748) | Peatland microbial communities from MTU Mesocosm Facility, Houghton, MI, USA - PEATcosm2014_Bin01_30_metaG | ecosystem: Environmental > Terrestrial > Soil > Wetlands > Peat | place... | reverse complement strand
TCCAGACGCGGGTGTCGATCTGACCCTGATTGAAGAGTTCGTGGATAAGGTTGGATCGCGCGGCGGAGGGGAAGAACGTGTCGGCTGCCATAAAGAACTGGAGCGTTGTCCCGTCGCCCTCGAAGTACTCGGTGACATAGGCGGCCGGCTCGTGTTCTCCGCAGACAGTCACATCGTTTGCCAGCGCTCGTTCGACGCCTGCAGAAAGTGTGAGAGTGGAAAGATTGAGGCTGCCGTCACCTTCGTTGAGAGTGTGCACCGCGCTGGGGACGGCCGTCAGGGTGAGCGCGCCCTTTATGGCCCGGTAAGCGCCGCGCGCGGAGCTGGCCACGCTGCCTGCGCTTTTGCTCCAGGTTGCGGCGGGCGCGGGAACGAAGTTGCCGGCCGGGGTATTCAGCGTCAGTCCCTGCGTGGAAAGGCTGGTCACGCCGGTACGGGTCACCAGCGCTGCGATCAGCGCTCCCGCCGTCATTCCCGTGGTTCCATCGCCGGGAGGCATCAGGACCTGATCCAGCAGAGACTCGTCGCTCAGCGCCTGGATGGCAATTCTGTAGCGCGGGCCCTCCTGGGCCAGGCCTGCGTACTCAGGGAGCGGTGTCACCGCGATGTAGCCGGTAAAGTAGGCCGTTCCGTTGTCGCCCGTGACTGCGATGGACTGGCCGCGGACGGGAGTCGCGAGGCTGCCATTTGCAGGCAGACTGAGCCAAAGCTGGCACACGGAGGGTTCGTTCAACTTGCGCTCGATCGTCAGCGAATGCGCTGCATCGAGCGCCGCTGTGTAGTCCTGACCTTGGAGTGTGATTTTCATCGCGTTGCCTGTTCCGCCTCCGGGCTCTCGCAGGGGCCAAAGAGGCTGCGAAAAATGACATGATTTAAAGCGAGGCGGCGGAATTGACCTTGGCAGGGGCTAAAGCCCCCCACTCATTTGTTGGCTTTATTGGCACGACTGAAGTCGTGCCCCAATAAGAAGCAAGAATGCAAGTTCAACAAAACACGGCTTGAGGAAAAAGAGGCCCGGGCCTGAAGGCCACCCCGACCGGGCCTCGATTTCAGCGGCCTAAAGACCTCTGCTCCCTCCGCAAAGGCAGAACATCGTAGGCGTGTTTCATCCATCGCGGGTCGGAAACACCGGTGCCGGACTGTTACAAAGCCGGACAAATTTGAACTTTCCGTGGCCTGTAAGGCCATGCGCTTTCAAAGCATCGACTTTTGCAGATTCTCGCTGACTCGTTGCTTGTTCACACCAGCGCATTGGTTGCGGGCACGAAGCTGCGATAGCACAGCACCCGCTCGCCATCCAGCGGATCGGTGACCGGGAGGGCCATGAACCGGCCCTTGAGCATCACCCGCTGCAAGCTGTTCTTGCTTTTGCCGTCCAACGGAGCGCTGTTCTCTTCCGCGCCGCCCATGGGCTGCAAGCGGGGATAGTGAAAGATGACCCGCTCACCCTGGCTGCCTTCCATCACAAACAGCGCCGACCACTCCGGACAGAAGCTGCCGCCTTCGCGGTCGACAAAGCCCGCCACCGCTTGCAGTTTTGCGCCGGCCGCGGGTGCGCCACCGGGCAAGGCCGCGGCGAGAGTCAAGGTTGAAGAGCTCACGGCCGAAACCAGCGCCACGTTGAACGTGACTCTGCGGATGTAATCCACATCGGTGAGCGGCGCGCGCAGATAAGCGCCGGAGATGGGAGACCCCACAAAGCCGGTCTGGCCGGCATAGTCCGCGTCTACGGCAACGATGGAACCGGCCGCGAAGTTCGCCGCGCACAGGGGACTCAACACAATGCTGGTCGCGGTCGAGCCGGTCTGGACGGCAACTGCGGGCGTGGCCTGTGCGCCGTCCGCGGCTGCCGCAGCGCCGGTGGCCGTTGCCAGCAGATTCATGTGCTGCGACCCGGTGGCAAGGGCCATGGTCAGCTTGGTCCAGCTCAGGAACTGAAAGCTGACTTCGGCAGACAAGGTCTCGCGCACCTGCTCCAGCGGCACGGCGGGAATGCCCGCCAGCAACGGCGAGGAGTTGCTGGTGCTCTTGCGCATGAATTCCTGGATCCATCCCAAAGAAACCCACGGAGCCGGCGGCGCATCCAGACTGAACCGGCCCTGTTCCGCCGGGTCGAAGAGCGTGGGCGTCTGGGTGGCGCGATTCACGGGCGCAAAATAGGCGCGGACCCTCCGCGATACCGGTGCGGGATCGGAAAAGCAATTGGCGGCCATTTATTCCCCTTGCTCCTGATAGCTGTAAACAGTCACATGCGCCGAGCGGCCGAGGCGGTCGCGTTGCGTGAGGATCGGCCCGAAGCCCGGCTCATCCCAGAAGACCTGGGTCAGCATCGCTGCCGGCGGGGTGGCCAGGTAATTGAGCTTGGGCGTGTGGAAGGGCTGGAGCATGGCGATCAACTCTTCGTCCATGGCGGCGAGCGAGCGGCCCCGGTCGAGCCCTCCGAAGCTCTGCGTGCCGCAGGTCTGGTAGGCGATCTCGCATTGCTCGGCGGTCATGGTGGAGTCGAGGTCCACATCCACGCCCAGACCCAGCCAGCGCAGCGCGAAGACATCGCTCGGCAGCTGGGCAAAAGGCGCTTCGGCTTCCTCGACCAGGATGCCGGGACGAAGCGCGCCGCGCAGCAGAACCTTGCGTTCCGGATTGATGGCTGCCAGCCGCGTGCGCAGCGCCATGTAAAACGAGTCCTTTGCATTCTGCATAAGAAGACAGGGAACAGGGGGCAGGGATCAGGAGTGCTGCTCCCGATCGCATTGCGCTGCTTCCCATTTGCCTTTCCGGACCACTGTTTGCCGGTCGTTGTCCGTCCTTTTTGCGTCGCGGATTGCCAACCCGCCAGTGACCCCAGTCGTTATTGCCTGTTGCTGCGGCCTGGAAAGAAACAGCGTGGACCAGGAGGTCCACGCCACAGCCGGCCGGGAGGCCGGCGCTACTACTTCATGCCTTGTGGGACGGCAACGCCGGTGAGAGACTGATCCCTGTTCCCTGATCCCTATTCCCTGTTCCCTGTTCCCTTTTCCCTGTTCCTTCACACCGCCTGCTGCCGCGCCTCGCGCAAAAGCAGGCGATACAAGTAAACCTGTCCGAAGGCTTCGTTGGAGGCGACGGATTCGATCAGATAGTCCTGGCCGCCCACGGTAACGGCGAGCGTCATTGAGAAAAGAGACTGGGCCGAGAGCAAATCCAGCGCGCTGACCTGCTGGGCCACACTGGTTGCCGACACCATCAGCTCCCACTTCGACTCGCCGCCTTCCTGCCAGGAGGGACGCAGCTTGCGAAGCACCACGGGGCTGATCACGACATCCTGAAAGGTGGTTGGCGCCAGCCCAACCTCCGACATGCCGGTGTCTGCATTCGTTCCCGCCACGCGCAGCAATGCGGTGGCCCCCGCCACACTGCGCAGCAGGGCGTCGGCCAGCATTTGCGGCGCGCCGGTCGGATTGCGCGGCTCGGTATCGCTCATGAGTCTCTCCCATCTGCTTCGCAGGGTCATCAAGCAGGTGTCGGGTGTCGCCAGCAGTCGATGCTCGCGGTAAACGTCGTTGTTCCCTGCTCCCTGCTCCCTGCTCCCTGTTCCCTGTTCCCTACTCCCTACTCCCTACTCCCTACTCCCTATTGCCTATTGCCTATTGCCTACTCCCTGTTCCCTGCCTTTTCACCCCAGCCGGCTTGCCACGTAGGGCCGCAGCCATGCCTGCACGGTTTCGTCCAGCAGCGAACTGGAAAAGTACTGCATCTGCATGGTGTCGATGCGGGTTTTGCAGGCGTTCAAGGCGGGCGTGGACTGCGCGTTGCGCACGATTTGCGCGCAGGCGGTCTTCACGTCGTCGCCGATTGCGGCCAGCCCGGCCGTGTAGGTCACGCTCACCTCGTTGTACGGCAGGCCGAGCAGATTCCATGGCAGGGTCAGTTCGCCGGTGTTGGCATCGCAGTCGACGGCGCCGGGATCGATCGACGTCCACTGGCCGGGAAGTGAAAAGGCGCAGGCGATCTCGAAGAGCGGTTCCTGGGGAATCTCGCCGCGGCGCGGCCTGCCGAGCCTTCCTTCGATGCCCACTATTGGCGTGGAGGCCGCACCCAGCGGAGCCAATGGAAGATAACTCAGGCGCACCGTCTGCGACCCGCTCACGATGCGCAGCCGCTCCGTGTACTGAATCACATTGAGATCGGGCCGGCGGCAATAGCTGTTGATCAATGCGGTCGCGGCCGTGATCCAGTCGGCGGTGGTCGCCGCCGGCAATCCGTAATTCGGGTAATCCGATGGCTGCAGATAGGGCATGGAAAACCTCCAAAGGCAGGGACTGAGGGACTAGGGACTGAGGGACTAGGGGCTAAGGGACTTAGGGACTTAGGGACTAGGGACTAGGGACTAAGGGACTGAGGGACTGAGGGGCTGAGGGGCTGAGGACTGAGGACCGAGGGAGTGGCGATCTGTGGACGAAACTTCGCCTTTGCCAGACTTCCATTGACGATCACTGACAACGAGTCTCTTAGTCTCTGGCGTCTCTTAGTCTCTGGCGTCTTAGTCCCTTAGTCCCTTAGTCCCTCAGTCCCCAGTCCCTTAGTCCCCAGTCCCTTAGTCCCTGCCGTCCGCCTACCGGTCCACCAGCACCTGGTAGTGCGCGTAGTTTGCGCCTTTCACGACCACCGCGCCGAACTTGACTGCGACATATTCGTAGGTCATCGAGTTGGGCAGTCCGAGTTGGAAGACACGCGGGGCCGGATCGCCGAGCCAGTGATACTCCACCAGATCTTCGGTCACGATGTAGGCGGGCAACACGGCCGAGCCGGAGCCTGGGGTGCCGGTATAGCTCAGGCTCCAGTCCGGAATGAGGGGCAGATCGCCGGCCTGCGTGGAGAGCATCTTCACGCGGATTCCACCCGTGATGTTGTCGGTATTGAGCACCACGTTGAACTCGGTCTTCATCTCGCGGTCGATCAGGTCGAGCAGCACCGGGTTGGCATAGATCGCCGTGGGCCGCACATGGTATCCGTTACTGGCCACCATCTGCGCCACTGCCGACTTGATCCCGTCCACGATGGACGCCGTTTCGCCGATGGTCACCGTATTGCCGCCGGCCACGATCTGCGCAATTGCGCCCATGTACTGTGTGGTTGTGGGGGAGCTCAGGCTGGTGTCGTTGCCGTTCCAGAGAGCCACGTCGTGCGTCACCATGACGCCGCTCACCGTGTCCACCAAGTCCTTGGCCTGCAGGTATGCGAACTGCTGCTGCTGATTGCCCAGCTCGATGTCGAAGAGGTTGTAGTTGATCTGCGAAACAATCGCCTTCAGCGGCACGCTCCGCTCCACACGCGTCGGGTTCACCACCGTGGGAACAATGCTGCGCGGATTCACGAAGCCGGCCGCGCCGGGATTGGGAATCGCTGTCTCTTCGAAGAAGCGCGACGGGTGGCCGGTGGCCGGAACCTGCTTGATGCGCTGCCCGAAGGGGCTGGAACGCCGGCAGATGTCGAAGATCTCGGTTTGATACAGCGGCACTTCGATTGCGCCGGGTCCGATGTAATCGGCTGCCGCGTGAATGTCTGCAAAGGTTGCGTTCATAGGCTTCTTTGCCCCCTCCATGGGGCGAATTCAGCCGCTAGCTTCCAGCTGCTAGCTGCCAGCTTGTTCGTGCCAGTTCTGAAATGGATGACTGATCCCTTGACAACGGTCGGGCCGTGCGGTTTTCGCGCACGCCGATTGCGCAGCCAATGGTTCGATTAAGCCAATCCGGTAGCCTTTAGCTAGAAGCTGAAAGCTAGAAGCTAGTAGCTGCAGTTACGCGATTGCGCCGGCCCGCAGCAGCTGGGTCTTCACGGCGATGCGCTGTTCCAGGCTCAATCCGGCCAGCGCCGCATCCAGGGTTCGCACGTCCACCGGGCCCTCGCCGATGCCGTGCTTGGCCAGCATCTCCGAGGTTGCCGTGGGAACGGTCCTGCGCAGCGGATTCAGCACCGATGCCGCCGGCGCGGCGCGCAGTTCCGCCAATTCGCGTTCAGCGCCGGCAAGCTTCTCGGCCAGTTCGGCCTCGCGCTGGCTCGGCTCCACGGTGGCCGAGATCCGCGCCACCTCGCCGGCAACCTGCTTCTCCTCCAGCCGTTGCAAGGCCCTCTCCAGCAGCGCCGTCGCGGCTTCCAGCCGCTCGACAATCTCCTTCGCTTCGGTTTCCATCGCTGTCCTTTCTTCCTTGTTGAATTCACGCCTGCATTACATGAACTTCTTGGCCAGAAAAAAGGCCCCGCATCGCGGAGCCTGGGCCGGTGGTCAGCGTACCTTTTGCCAGCCAGCCGATTTGCTCGCCTGCTCATACCGCGACCGGGGAGATCTGTGCCTTCCCAGGTCCCAGGAGCGGGACCTGCGGCACCCGAACTCGAAGCCGGAATTACGAAAACACATGGTTACGGTGCTAGCTCGCCATTCTGAAGCTCGTAGCCCGGTAAGCCGCTTTCTCGCGAAGCAGGATCGCCGCCCCGGTAAAGGTCATCCGGGTCAGCTTCCAGATCTCGGCGCGCAGATCCTCTACCCGCGCATCGGCCAGTTCGTAACTCATGCCCAGCGTCCCTGGGGCCTGCGCCTGGATCGCTCCCGCCACTTCGGGGAAGTCGCGCGCGTAAAGATAGCCGCGCACCACCAGTTTTTGTCCGAGCAGGTTCGCCTCGGTCAGCAGGCCGATCTTGCGGCGCGCATCGTGGCCTTCCCAGCCGGGCCGATAGTCCACCGCCATTCCCAGCAGGGAGGGCAGCGCCTTCTCGACCGCCTCGCGGGTCAGCAGCACCCGGTGCCCGCGCGCCCCGGCCGGAGCCTTGTCGCTGGCTGTGTTGACCACCGTGAGCACGCCTTCGAACGGCACCCGGTTGGGGTGCCCGTCCACATGGGGAATCTTTACCGCCATCGCTTCCAGACGCATGCGCTCTCCACTCCACGAGGGACTTAGGGACTAGGGACTGAGGGGACTGAGGGACTAAGGGACTAGGGACTTAGTAGGGACCTGGGACTGAGGGACTGAGGGACTGAGGGACTAGGGACTTAGTAGGGACCTGGGACTGAGGGACCAGGGACTGGAACCAATCCGGGGCCCCGCAAAGCCAGACAATGCACCCTGCTCCAGATTCGGATCTCGAATTCCCCCTCGATTCCTCAGTCCCTATTCCCTTAGTCCCTGGTCCCTTAGTCCCTGGTCCCTTAGTCCCTTAGTCCCTCATTCCCTCAGTCCCTTAGTCCCTCAGTCCCTAGTCCCCTCGTCCCTCGTCCCTGTTTCCAACGGCCCCAGCCCCCGCATCGCCCGCACTTCGTTCACGGTAAGCACCCCGGCCTGGAGCAGCTGCACCTGCACGGCCAGCTCGGTTTCCTCGTCGCGGGCGTTCAGGCCATTGAAGACAAACTCAAACTCCCGCCAGCCGATGCACTTCGCGAAGAGATCCCGGGTAATGTGCCCGGCCAACAGCTGCGCCAAGGGCAGGATCGCTCCCCGGAAAGCCTCGTCGGCCAGCTCCGCGGCGGTGGAGCGGTTCACATCCGACTCCAGCCCCAACAGCAGCGGAGGCAACCCGAAAGCATTGGCCACCATGCGGATCAGGAACTCCTGCCAGGCCAGGCGCAAGTCCGCATCGGTTCCCTGCGCGAAACGCAACACCTCGGGCTTCTGCACGGTGGAGATTAGCGGCACGCGGCCGGTTCCTTCGATTTCGTCCTGCCACCAGCGGATCAGCCGGTCATGCTGCGCCGGAGTCGCCTCGTTGAGCCACAGCGCATACTGCGCTACCGAGTTGGCCGCCAGCTTGCCGGCAAAGCGATGCGCGCTCAGGAACTGGTTCACCGTTTCAAACGCCACTTCCAGCGGTCCCAGCCCGAACGGCGTAAAGCTGCGCGGATTCATGCGCACATACATCAACTGGTCGTCCCGGAGCTCGATCCCGCTCGTTTCCGGCTGGCCGGGCATCACCTGCGCATAGCGCGGCGCATCCGGCTGCCCGTCCCATCCGGGGTTGACGCGGATCGAAGCGCCGTCCACCGCCCACAGCATGGCCGCGCGCTCCGCCTCTCCGGTGGGCTCCATCTCGATCGCCGCACAGCCGCCGGTCAGCGCGTCCTCGATTGCCTGTTCGATCAGGGTCCGGAAACTGTCCTGATCGTTGGGCTCTTCCAGCGTCCGGCGCAGGGTTTGCAGCCTGCGCCCCGCATACGCCACTTCGTCGGGCGCAACGCCGCGGCGCACCCGCACTTGCCAGTCCATCGCCGCGATGCGGTCCTTGATCACGTTGATCGCGCGGCGCACCACCGGCGTCTCGGCAAAGCGGCGCAGGTTCATCGGAGTGGGCTTGGGCAGCATCCGGCCTGGAAATTGGCCTGGAAATTGGCCCGGAAACTGCGCAGGCCCCAGAACCGCGGGCATCGCCAATGTTCTGCGCTCCGCCCCCGCATTGGACGCGCCAGCCAGCGCCGCCGTCCCTCGCCCACCACCGGCCGCCTGCCGCCAGATCTCCCGCAACTGTTCCGCTACCTTCACGCGCACCTTCCTTGTTGAACGGACGACGCCCAAAAACAAAAAAGCACGGCCCCCGAAGGAGCCATGCCGCGAATGCTGCCGAGGGACTGAGGGACTAAGGGAGTAGGGAATAGGCAGTAGGGAATAGGGAGTAGGGAATAGGGAGTAGGGAATAGGGAGTAGGGAGTATAAAACCCCATTCACCACCCGCTCATTCATCTTCTGTCCATCAACAGAACCGATCCTACCGCGAAGCCGGGAAATCATCTGCAAATCGGCGCAACAAATTTACTGGCGCGGACAATCATCCGGCTGATCCCTGTTCCCTATTCCCTATTCCCTATTCCCTACTGCCTACTCCCTACTCCCTGCCTCTCTCACACTTTCAGCTCGCGCCGCGCCGTCTCGGCCACGCGGTCCAGGTCGGCGGTGGTGAGCACCCGGATCTGGTGCTCCTCCATCGTCTCCACGCCAAAGCGATACATCGCCAGCCGTTCCGGCTCTTCGTCGGAAGCGCCCAGCCGCGCGGCCGGCTCAATGATCGCCGTAAGCTCCAGTTGCGCACGCTCCACTCGTTCCACTCCCCGATGCAGCGTTGCCGACGAGAAAGCCAGCACCTTGGCCATCTCCACGCCCGGCTCCAGGCTCACCGCGTGAAACATGCGGATGACGCCATTCGGGCGATAGCCCACGTCGATGCGCAGCGGGTCGCCCGGCCGGGTGTAATCGGAGGCGGCGATGCGCTTGCGCAACAGCTCCCACACCCCCACGCGCTCGAACTCGGCGCGCATCCTGGCCTGGATTGCCGCCCGCCCGCTCAACCGCTGCCCGCGCTCGCGCGCCACCGGCTCCACGTAGAGCTTCATCAGCTCTTCCATGCCGGCCGGCAGGCTCTCGGCCAGATAAGCCTTGGGGGCGGTCATCTGCAGGTTCAGGGAGAGCGATTCGTCCAGCAGCCGCATCAGCTTGCCGTCCGGGTCGTTCTCCAGGCGCCGGCGCAGCTCGCTTTCCATCCCCTCCAGCAGGGCGGTGTCGGCGTCGGGATCGAGACAGCGCACCCTCCGCCAGTCGCGGGTAAACTTCACCGCCACCGGCTCCGCGCTGCCCCGTTCGCGCAGGATCACACCGATATGCACGTACTCGTTCCGCACCGCATCCGGCGCGTAGCGAAGCAGTTGAAACTCGCAGGTACGCCGCCCGCTGCCGCTTTTCATTTCAGCACCGTCCGACACGCTCATTCACTCTTCCTACCATCGGCCCCCATCGCCCGTCTTTCCAGTCACTTTCCGTTAGTTTGTTGGCCCCCGTCCCCCAATTGGGAAAGGGCTTGCGGTCCGACTCCCCAAATTGCTCGATCTGATCCCGTATGCGCGAGCGGCGCACCAGGAGCTTTTCCACCAGGGCTTCCATTTCGCTCAGGTCGCCGCCGTACCACTCGGGCGGAACCTCGTTGGCCGCCGCCCACACCGTATCCGCCGGCATCGTCTCCAACCGCGTGAGCCAGGGCTCAAACGACTCCCACCCGGCGATCTCGCGGTACACGTCGTTGCGATAGTAGATGCCGCGCAGCGGAATATTATCGAACCGCCACTCCCCGGCGTGAAAGCAATAACCGAAATCGATGAAGACGGCGCGATAGCGGCGCTCCCGCTGTTTGCGGGTGAATACGGCCTGCCTGCCGTTGGCGTTGCCGGTCCATTTGTCCAGCGCAAGGATCCCGGCGAACTCGGCCAGGTTGACCACTTCCGCGAGCTGTTCTTCGGGCAGAAAGTCCACCACCTGACCGGGCATCAGGCCACCCACGAACCGGGACCCGAATTGCAGGCCGGTGGCGCAGCGGACGTGCGTCCGCCCCATGTCGATCTCCAGCTCCGGCGTGTTTTCTACCAGCCAACTGGAGACCTCTACCAGCTCCACCTGCGGGGTGGTCAGGCCGACGGCCTGGGCCAGACGTGTGGCCAGGAACTCATTGGCGAGCACCCGCGGGTGTTGGGGATTGTTCTGGAATTTCACCACGTATGGATTGCCGTCGGCGCCCAGCATCAACTGGCCTTGCGCGCCGCCCCGCATTCGCCGAATGTGCTGCACCGCCAGAACCGCCAATTGCGCGCTCCCTCGCCGTCCCCCGCATTCTAAGCGCGAGAGCCGGCGGATTGCACAGATTAAGTGCGGGCAGGTATTCCGGAAGGAACGAAGGGAGTTTCGCGGGCCACGCGAAGCGGCTACCGCACCGCAGGCGCCCCCCCGCGGACAGCGGAGGGACACGCGAAGCGGTACTTAGGTGAGCAGGTCGGCGGCCAGCGCCGGAGCGGCCTGCAAAGCCGCGTCGATCTGGGCCTGGTCCTTGCCGCCGGCTTCGGCGATCTCGGGCTTGCCTCCGCCCGAGCCACCTACGAGCTTGGCGACCGCGCCCACCAGCTTGCCGGCCTGGATGCGCTTGATCAACCCCGGCGTCACGCCGGCGATCAGCGCGACTTTGCCTTCGGGTTGCGCCGAGGCCAGAACCACCACGCCCTCGCCCAGCTTCTGCTTCAGGTTGTCAACGAGCGTCCGCAACTGGCCGCGTTCCAGAGCGTCGGCCCGCAGGGTGACCAGCTTAACGCCCTTCACATCGACAGCCTTGCCGAGCGCTTCGTCGAGATTGGCGGCCGCCGACTTCATGCGCAGCTCTTCCAGCTCGCGGCGCAGTTTTTTCATTTCGTCTTCCTGCGCGGTCATGCGGGCCTTGAAGGACTCGGCCAGCGCCGCTCCCGCCGCTGGAGCGTACTGGGCAGCCAACGCGGCCACTTCGGCGTCGTGGCGGAAGGCATCCAGCGAGCCGAAGCCGCTGATGGCCTCGATGCGGCGCACTCCCGAGGAAACCGCACCCTCGCTGGTCAGCTTGAAGAGGCCGATCTCGCCGGTGGCCGCGGTGTGCGTGCCGCCGCAAAGCTCGGTCGAAAAGTCGCCCACCTTGACCACCCGTACCTTGTCGCCGTATTTCTCGCCGAAGAGGGCCATGGCCTTGTACTCGTTCACCGCGACGTCGATGGAGACGTCTTCGTAGGTGGCCACGGTCTCGTTGGCCAGCACCTCGCGGTTCACAATGGATTCGATCTCCGCCAGCTCCTCATCCGCGACCTGGGCAAAATGCGAGAAGTCGAAGCGCAGGCGGGTGTTGTCCACGGCAGATCCGGCCTGCTTGACATGGGTTCCCAGCACTTGACGCAGCGCCGCGTGCAGCAAGTGCGTGCCGGTGTGGTTGCGCTTGATGGCGTTGCGCCGCTCGCCGTCGACCACTGTATTTACGCGGTCGCCCACGGCAAGATCCTGCTTCAGGAGAGCCTTGTGCGCGCGCACGCCCTGCACCGGCAGTACGCAGCCGGTAATCTCGGCAACAGTGGAATTCCCATCCGGAGCGAGAAAAAGGCCGGTGTCGCCGGTCTGGCCGCCCGAGTCGCCGTAGAAGCTGGTCTGGTCGAGCACGACATCGACCGCATCGCCCGCCTTGGCGGCGGGAACACCAGCGCCATCCTTCACAATGGCCAGCACTTCCGCGCCGTTGCCGAGGAGAGATTTGTAGCCCAGGAAGTCGGTCTTTGCCAGTTCGCGATAGGCCGGGCTGGCAGATTTCTGGCCGCCGCCCTTCCAACTGGCGCGGGCGCGTGCTTGCTCCTCGGCGCGAGCGGCTTCGAAGCCGGCCTCGTCGAACTTTACCCCGGCATCGCGGGCCGCATCCACCATGAAGTCCAGCGGCAGACCGAAGGTCTCGTAAAGGTGGAAGGCCTTTTCGCCAGTGAATTCGCCCTTCAGGTCTTCGTCCAGTCGGGTCAGGCCGATCTTCAGTACCCGGTCGAACTGTTTCTCTTCCGCGAGGATGACCTTGGAGACGCGATCGGCCGAGTCGGCCAACTCGGGGTAAGCCCCCTGCATCAAATCGCGCACGGCGTAAACCATCTGGCAGAGGAACGGCTGTTCCTGGCCAAGCAAACGCCCATGCCGGATGCCGCGGCGCAGGATCTTGCGCAGCACATAGCCGCGGCCTTCGTTCGAAGGCACCACGCCGTCATTGATGAGGAACGTAGCCGCGCGGGCATGGTCGGCGATGATGCGCAGGCTGGCGTTGGCGACCAGCGCGGCAAGTTCCGCAGGGGCTAAAGCCCCGTCCTTTTTCGGGGCTTCTTCGGCACGACTGAAGTCGTGCCCTGTTACAAAGCTGCTCTCGCTGTCAACCAACTTCGATGGTTTTGCTAGGCCTGTCAGCTCGCCAGCCCGCTCAATCAGCGGCGTAAACAGATCCGTCTCGAAGTTGCTGATCTTTCCCTGCAGAACCGCCGAAACGCGCTCCAGGCCCATACCCGTATCGACGCAGGGCTTGGGCAGCGGAGTCAGTTTGTACGTCGTCGCCTTCGTTTCAGGATCAACAAGCGCGGAGCGCTCGAACTGCATGAAGACCAGGTTCCAGATCTCCACGTAGCGGGCGTCGTCCTGGCCAAAGGGCAGATCCTTTTTATGACCTTCGGGGCCGTGCTCGCTGGCCTCGATGCCCAAATCAAAGAAAATCTCGGAACAGGGGCCGCAGGGGCCGGTCTCGCCCATCTGCCAGAAGTTGTCCTTCAATCCAAACTGATAAATGCGCTCTTTCGGAACGCCGGCTTCGATCCAGTAGCCCTCGGCCTCGTCGTCCCTGGGAACCCCGTCGGCCCCTTCGAAGATGGTGACGTACAGCTTGTCCTTGGGAATCCCGTACCACTCCGGGCTGGTGATCAGCTCCCAGGCAAAGGCGATGGCGTCCCGCTTGAAGTAGTCGCCAAACGAGAAGTTCCCCAGCATTTCGAAGAAGGTGTGGTGACGGCGCGTGAAGCCGACGTTCTCCAGATCGTTGTGCTTGCCGCCGGCGCGGACGCACTTCTGACTGGTGGTGGCCCGGACGTACTCCCGCTTCTCGGCGCCCAGGAACAGGTCCTTGAACTGGTTCATGCCGGCGTTGGTGAACAGCAGGGTCGGATCGTTGGCGGGCACCAGTGAGGAAGAGTGCACCCGGCGGTGTCCCTTGGACTCAAAAAAGCGCAGAAATGTTTCGCGTATGTCGTTTCCAGAGCGAGGTTGCATGGCAATTACAGTGTAATGGGCGGCGGCGCGGGCTGGCAGCAGGAGCGGGCATTTCTCTGCTCAACCAGCGCATTGGGCGGCGGGGCGGCTCACTCTTCGGGCATTTCTTCGTCAAGCGAGTCTTGAATGGAGTCGAGCGCCTGCAAGGCTCCGTCGTCCACGTTCCACTGGGCGAGCACCTTTCTGATCGTACCGGTCGCGAATCCCGCCATCACCAGGCGGCGCAGGATGCGGGCGGTTTCCTTGTCGTTTTCCGGCGGGCGCAGGCGCTTTTTCTCGATGAACTGGCGGGCCAGTTCGGTCTCGTCGGTCTGCCCGTAGCGGGCTTCGACGGCCTCGGCGATCAGGGTGTCGTGGACGCCCTTTTGCTTCAAATCCTGCTTGACGCGGCGCTCGCCGAATTTTTCGTTCTCGTGGCGCAGCCGGGTATAGGTCTCGGCATAGGAGGCGTCGTCCAGGTAGCCGTATTCCTTGAGCCGAGCGAGAACCGCGACGACCTTGGCATCGCCTGCCGCTTCTGGTTCCACGCGCGTCCGCATCAGGCGGCGCAGTTCGGCCTCGGTGCGCATGCGCCGGCCCAGCGCCTTGACGGCGTAGTCAAACAGCGCCGCTTCTTCCAGCGGTTCCGGCTTCTTTTTCGGCTTGAAGGGCAAGTGCGTTCTCCCGGTGCTCTCAGGACAATGTAAATCGTCCGGAAGCGATGCGCCCCAAAAGAAAAATCCCCCGGCAGCCGAGCCGCCGAGAGATTTTCTATTCCCTATTCCCTATTCCCTCACTTCGCCCACTCATCCACCCAGTCGTTGACAGTCTTCCACCAGAGCTGCGAGTTCTGCGGCTTCAACACCCAGTGGCCCTCGTCGGGGAAGTAGAGCATCTTGCTGGGAACCTTCAACAGTTGCAAGGTATCGAAGAGCTGGAAGCCCTCGCTGACGTCGAGGCGATAGTCGAGCTGGCCGTGGATCACCAGCGTGGGCGTCTTGAAGTTCTTGGCGCTCATCATCGGCGCCCACTTGCGGAAAGGGTTTTCGCTGTCGGGCTTGCCGTAGTAGTCCCACGGATGCCCTTTGAACTCCCAGATGTTGAACCAGTCTTCTTCCGTGGTTCCGAAGGCCGACTCGGGGTTGAACATGCCGTCGTGGCTCACGATGCACTTGAAGCGGTCGGTATGGCCGAGGACCCAGTTGGCCATGAAGCCGCCGTAGCTCGCACCCAGCGCGCACTCGCGGTTCTTGTCGATGAAGGGGAATTTCTTCTCGGCTTCGTCGAGTCCCTGCATCAGGTCGGTAAAGGGCTTGCCGCCCCAGTCGCCGTTCACGCCGTCCGTGATCGCCTGCCCGTAGCCGGTCGAGCCGCGCATGTTCACCATCACCACGACGTAGCCGTTGGCGGCGAAAAGTTCGGCGTTCCAGCGGTAGCTCCAAGCATCGCCCCAGTTCCCCTGCGGGCCGCCGTGGATGAGGAACTTCACGGGATATTTCTTGGCTGGGTCGAAGGCCGGAGGACGCACGATGAAGCCTTCCAGCTTGGCGCCGTCGGCAGCGGTGAACCAGTATGGATCGAGCTTCGCCAGGTCAAGTTGAGCAAGAAGAGCATCGTTGAGATGGGTGATCGCAGACCAACTCTTCTTGACCGGCTCTCCGAGATTCAAAAGCCTGTTGAATTCTGCCTTAGACCCTGTAAAACCTGCCTCTGCATCTGCTTCTCCGGGGTTCAAAGCAGGGTCAAAATATCCGCTGAAACGTACGACTTCTCCGGGTTCACGCACGGACATTCTGGAGGCAAGCAAGTCATTGCTACCCGCCAAAACATTGATACCGGAATATTCACCTGGATCTTGCCCGGGCGCAATAAACCGCTCCAAACCCATTCCATTCGCGGCAATTCCCGACGACCTGATTTTGAAAATGGCCGATGCACCTTCATGTCCAGCGGCGAAATAGATGCTCTTGGAATCCGCAGCCCAAGCAAACTCATCGACCCAGCGATCAAACTTCGGCAGCAGATCCTTCGCCTGCCTAGTCGTGCGGTCATAAACAAACAGCCGGAACTTGTCCGCCTCGTACCCGGCCCGCTCTTCGCTGCGCCACGCCAGATACTTCCCATCCGGCGAGTAGGCGGGGTTGAAGTTGCCGCCCTTGGAAGTGCTCACTGCAACCGGCTTCGCCGCCGCATTGGTCAGGTCGAGGGTGAAGATCTTCGCGCTGACGCTGGTCGCTGGCTCCGGATCAAGATTCTCTGTGAAAGCCAGTTCCTTCGAGTCGGGCGAGAAGGCGCAACCGCAGCCTCCGCCACCCAGCGAAAACGGCGGAACGTCACGCGGATCGTTGGGCGTCAGATCGCGCATTCCGCCCGTGGCCACGTCGAGCAGGAAGAGGTGCGACCGCTTGGGACCGGTGAAGTGATCCCAGTGGCGATACAGCAGATGGGTAAAGATCTGCGCCTTTACGGGGCTTGCGGCTTTCGCGGCATCGCGCTCGGCGTTGCACTGGTTTCCTGTAGCAGCATCGGCCGCCGTGACGGCCGGGCAATCGGGATAGACCGAAGAGGTGAAAATCACGGAGCGCCCGTCGGGCGACCACAGCGCGTCGCCCGCTTCAGTGGCAATCGAGGTCAGCTTCTTCGGGTTCGCTGTTGCCCCGGTCGCGGTGTCGAAGTCGGCCGTCCACACCTGCTGCGAGCCTGCCCGGCCGGAAAGAAAGAGCACGGAGCGCCCGTCGGCGGAAAACTGCAGGCCGCTGTCACCGGGCTGCGTGACGTCGATCTTCTTCGGCTCGCCGCCGGCAATGGCTTGCAGCCAAAGCTCCGCTGTTTTCCTATTTTTGGCCAGATCGACAGATGTGACAGAGTAGGCCAGCCACTTGCCATCCGGCGAAACGGCGGTGTCGCCCAGACGCTTCATGTTCATCATGTCCTCGAAGGTCATGGGGCGCTTGGCGGGCGCGGTCTGGCTGAAAGACGGCGTGAGGGCGGCAAGAAGAGCGGCAGCTAGGAAGAGTTTGCGCATGTGGTTGGGTTCCCTGTGCGCGCCGGAGGAGAAATTCCAGGCGCGAAGAGAAAGTTTACACCGCGACCCGTTTGGCTGGTCGGTGACGGGCAAAGGCTCAGGTGTTTGCCGGGAAAATCCCGGAAAACGACGAAACGTTCCAGATTCGTGCTTTCCCAGGTCCCCATGCATGGAGGAGGAACTGGCAAAAAAAAGGCGGGCCGAGGCCCGCCTTCCCTGGTTGTTGATTCAACCCTTGTGTAACATGATCGCCTTCCCACCCTAGGTGCAAAAACAAGTGCGCGCCGAGGGTTGGGCACCCAGGGACCCAAGGGTTCCGAGATGCGCGATCAGTGGCTTTCGGCTTCTGCCACTTCGGGTTGCTTTGCGCCCATCGCCTTCAGAATGTTGCTCACGATCACGTAAAGCGTGGGAATGAAGATGAGGTTGAGCACGCTGGAGAGCAACATGCCGCCGACAATCGTGGTTCCCACCGAACGCCTGCCCAGAGCGCCCGCGCCAGTGGCGAAGACCAGCGGCAGAATGCCCAGGATGAAGGCGACGGAGGTCATCAGAATCGGGCGCAGGCGAAGTTCCGCCGCCTCGATGGCCGCGTCGGCGATACTGCGTCCCTTGCGGCGCAGCTGCTCGGCGAACTCCACAATCAGAATCGCGTTCTTGGCCGAAAGTCCGATCAGCAGCACCAGTCCGATTTGGCAATATACGTCGTTCACCATTCCGCGCGACCACACCGCGGACAGCGCGCCCAGCACCGCCATCGGGACAGCCAGCAGGATGATGAAGGGCAGCACGAAGCTCTCGTACTGCGCCGACAGGGTGAGGTAAACCACCAGCAGGCCCAGTCCGAAGATCAGCAGGGTTTTGCCGCTGGACTCGATTTCATCCAGAGTGAGGCCGGTCCACTGGAAGCTCATGCCCGGCATCATGTTCTTGCCGGCCAGTTCTTCCATTGCCTTGAGGCCTTGCCCGGAGCTGAAGCCCGGCGCGGCCGAGCCGTCGATTTCAACGGCGCGGAAGAGGTTGTAGTGGGTGATCACCGGCGGGCCCGAACTCTCGGTTACGCGGACAAGATTGTCGAGCGGGACCATCTGGCCAGCGTCGGCGCGCACATAGAAGTTGTGCAGGTCTCGGGAGGACATGCGGAACGGCTGATCGGCCTGCACAAAGACACGATAGGTGCGGTTGTTGTAGTCGAAGTCGTTGATGTACTCCGAGCCCATGAAGACCGAGAGGGTAGTGGTGATCTGCGAGAGCGGAATCCCCATCGCCTTGGCCTTTTCGCGGTCAATGGTGACCAGCACCTGCGGGTCGTTGGCCGAGAAGGTGGTTTGCAGGCCGGTCAGGTCCTTGCGCGCCCGGCTCGCGCCGACGATCTGGTGCGCCACGCGGTCGAGATCGGAGAGCGTGTTCATGCCCGAGTCCTGCAGCATGAAGGCGAAACCACCGAAGCTGCCCACGCCGGAGACCGCCGGCGGCTCGAACATCGCCACCAGGCCGCCGTTGGGAGCAAACAGCAGGCTCATCAACTTGGGATTGAGGTCGGCCACGATGTCCGCAGTGGAGTGGCCTTTGCCGCGCCGCTGATCGGAAGGCGTGGTGCTGAGGAACATCAGGCCCGAGTTGGATGCGCCGCCGGAGAAGCTGAAGCCCATCACCGAGAATGCGCCGGCGATGTCCTTGTTGGTGGAGATGATGGCCTGGGCGCGGTCGGCCAGCGCGCCGGTATAGGTGAGCGAAGATCCCGGGGGCGCCTGAACGATCACCATCAGAAAGCCCTGGTCTTCCTGGGGGATGAAGCCGGTGGGAACGCGCTGATAGGTCCAGACGGTAGCGCCGAGGCCGGCGAAAAACAGTACCAGCAGGACGTAACGCAACCGGAGGGCCACGTGAATCACCCTGGCGTAGGTGCTGGACAGCCAGCCGACAAAGGAATCGGCCCCGTGAATGAAGGCGGAAAAGGCCCGCGAGATGAAGCCGATGTGCAGGAAGTCCAGCTGATGGGGACGCTCTTCTTCGCCGCGCAGGAACATGGCCGACAAGGCCGGCGAGAGCGTCAGGGCATTGAAGGCCGAGATGGCAATGGCAAAGGCGATGGTCAGCGAGAACTGGCGATAAAGAATGCCGGTGGTGCCGGGGAAGAACGAAACCGGCACAAAGACAGCGATCAGCACCAGCGAGGTGGCAATGACGGCGCTGGTGACTTCGCCCATGGCGCGCGAGGTAGCAGCGTGCGGGTCGGAGTGCTCCAGGTGAATATGGCGCTGCACGTTTTCGATGACGACGATGGCGTCGTCCACCACCAGGCCGGTGGCCAGCGTGATGCCGAAGAGGGTGAGCGTATTGACCGAGAAGCCGAAGACCTTGATGAAGGCGAAGGTGCCGATCAGCGAAACCGGAATGGTGACCGCCGGAATGATGGTGGCGCGCCAGTCAAGCAGGAAGAGGAAGATGACGGTGATGACGATGAAGATGGAGAGGGCGAGGGTGATCAGCACTTCGCGGATGGAGTCGCCCACCACGGTAGTGGAGTCGAAGGCGACGGCGTACTGCAGCCCCGGAGGGAAACTCTTGGAGAGGTCGGCAAGCGCCGCCTTGCATCTCGCGTCCACGTCGAGCGCGTTGGCATTGGAGAGCTGCAGAATGCCGACGCCCATCGCGGTGTGGCCGGCGTATTGGAGCGTGGAGCTGTAGTCTTCAGCGCCCACCACGGAGTGGCCCACGTCTTTCAACAGGATCAGGCCGGTGGGAGCGTTCTTGACGATGATGTTGTCGAACTCGGCGGGGCTGGTGAGGCGGCCGACCACGCGCACGGGAATCTGGTAGGCCTGTTTGGCGTCCGACGGGGGCTGGCCCAGCTGTCCGGCAGGAATCTCGATGTTCTGTTCCACCAGCGCGTTCACCACGTCGGTGGCGGTGAGCGAATGGGCAGCCAGCTTGACCGGGTCGAGCCAGAGGCGCATGGCGTACTTGCGCTCGCCGAAGATGACCACGTCGCCGACGCCCGGTACGCGCTTGAGCGCGTCTTTCACGTAGACATCGAGGTAGTTGGAGATGAACTCCGGCGAATAGCGGCCGTCCAGGGTATAAAAGCCCGCGCCCAGAACAAAGTTGTTGTTGGCCTTGGTGATGCTGATGCCGGTGGCGTTGACGGCGGAGGGCAGGCGGCCCTGCGCGCTGGCCACGCGGTTCTGCACGTCCACCGCGGCGATGTCGAGATCGTAGCCGGTCTTGAAGGTGGTGGTGATCTGGCTGTTGCCGCTGTTGGTGCTGGAAGAACTGATGTAGCGCATTCCCTCGACGCCGTTGATGGACTCTTCGAGGGGAATGGTGACAGCTTTTTCAACCGTCTCGGCGTTTGCGCCGACATAATTTGTGGATACAGAGACTTGCGGCGGGGCCAGATTCGGATACATGGCGACCGGCAGATTGGGAATGCACACTGCGCCCGCCAGAATGATCAGCAGCGCGCAGACGGTGGCGAATACTGGACGGCGAATAAAGAAATCGACAAACAAGAGAGCCTGCTTTCCGTAATTGCGGCGCTGGCAGCCTGCGCAGCGCGGACTCTATTAGCGTGGCCGCGTAAGTTTGTGGCTTCCCAGGTCCCCAAAAGCAAGGGACCTGGGGCACCCAAACTCCGAGGCGGATTCAGGAAAACACATGGTCACAGCACGCGAGCGGTTCCGGTTCAAGTGTGAACAACACGTTGCGTACCCCATCTTGAATCGTTCTTTGATTCAAGATGGGAGGCCACAAATCCCGCTCAAGCGCCCAGCAGCATGACCGGCATGCCGTTGATCAGGAATTGGGTGCTCGAAACGATGACCCGGTCGCCCGGGTTGAGCCCTGAGGTGACGGAATAGGTGTTACCCACGGTGTCGCCCAGCGTCACCGCGGTCTGAGCGGCAATGGTGTGTCCATCCTGCTGGCGCGCCACAAACACAAAGCTCTGGCCGCCCTGGCGCAACACCGCCAGCACCGGCACAACCGCCATGGGAGTAGTGCTCCACACCACGCGCGCCTTGATCAGCTGCGCATTGCGCAACTGCTCTCCATGCACCGGAGCCTTCACCAGGATGCCCTGCGTTGTGGAGTCGACCTGCGGCGACGTGAAGTCGATGTTGGTCTTCTCCAGCAACTTGCCGGAGTTGTCCATCAGCTCCACTTCGAGGCCCTGGCGAATCTGGCCGGCGCGCTCGGTGGGGACATAAATATAGGCTTCCAGGTCCTTGTTCTCGTCCACGGTGGTGAGCACCGTCGCCGGCGAGTTGGACGGTGAAGCGAAGTCGCCCACGTGCACCGGAACATCGCCCACCACGCCGTCGAAGGGAGCGCGAATGCTGTAGTAGGCCAACTGCTCTTCCTGGGTCTTGCGCAATTCAACGGCCGACTGGTAATCCGCCCTGGCGTTGTCATGCGACTGCTGCGCCTGGTCATAGGCGTCGCGGCTGGTGACGCCGGCTTCAAAGAGCTTGCGCTGACGCTCGATCTCCACGGTGTTGTAGTCGAAGACAGCCTTCTTCTGGCGTTCGGTGGCGCGCGCCGACTCGACGGTTGCAATCTGCATGCGCGGATCGATCTCCATCAGCAACTGGCCGGCCTTCACGTGGTCGCCGGAGCGGACAAGGATCTTCGTCAGCACTCCGCTCACCTGGGGCAGCAACGTCGCCGAGCGGCGCGACTTGATGGTGGCCACATATTCGTTGGACTGGGGCACGGGAGCCAGCGAAATCACCGCCGTCTGCACCGGCATGGCCTGCATGGCGGCGGCCGGAGCAACCGGCTTCTTCTGGCAGCCGATGGCAGTCAACCCCATCAGAACGACACAACTCACACTCAAAATGCTTTTCGACGCGCTGTTTTTCACTTGATCTTCCTCGGTCGGACCCACCTAGGCTCGGCCCGGAGTCCAATATCTTCTGGTCTGTTTTCTGTACTTGCCGGATTGATTATATTGCTGGAAGACGTTTGTTTCCGTCATCTTGCCCGAATCTGGGTGCGAATCGGATGGAACGCGGCCCGGACGGGCGAAGGATTCGCCTGAAGCCACAATAAGTATGTGACGAACGAGATCGTCTCATTGACGCAAAAAAGGCGGACGCTCTCTGGCGGCCCCGGCGCTTAAACGCTGACGACCATATCGCCGCCGGCGATGCCGCAGGCTGGCTTTTCGCTTGCGCCCCTGGAAGCGATCAATGCCGACAGCTGCTCCGCCGGCATCGGGCGGGCGAAATAGTAGCCCTGGGCAAAGTCGCAACCCGCGGCGCGGACCAGATCCATTGCCTTCGCGTCTTCCACACCCTCGGCAACGGTTCGCAGCCCAAAGCACTTTGCCAGCTCGACGATCGACTTCACGATTCGCTCGTCGCCGGGGTTGGTGGCGATTTCGCGGATGAAGGACTGGTCGATCTTGAGTTCGTCCAGGTCGAAGTTGCGCAGGTAAGCAAAGCTCGCGTAGCCCGTTCCGAAATCATCCAGAGAGAGCGTCACTCCCAACGCCTTCAACTGCTTCACGGTGGTCAGCACATTGGCGGTGTTCTCG
>Ga0181517_10001925_pt1 | contig 22124 bp, 21 predicted proteins | sample PEATcosm2014_Bin_31_FD_119748 | JGI IMG/M metagenome (GOLD analysis project Ga0181517, IMG submission 119748) | Peatland microbial communities from MTU Mesocosm Facility, Houghton, MI, USA - PEATcosm2014_Bin01_30_metaG | ecosystem: Environmental > Terrestrial > Soil > Wetlands > Peat | place... | reverse complement strand
GGCTGGAATGGCGCCCTCCAGAATCGTGGCATGGTCATTGAGGTTGAGTCCGCTGAGGATCGGTTCCCCCAGGCCACCCGCGCCGATCAACGCCGCCAGAGTTGCCGTGCCGACGTTAATGACCGCGCTGGTCTTGATGCCGGTGAGAATCGATCGCGAGGCCATCGGCAGGAAGATGCGCACCAATTGCGCCCGCGGCTCCAGCCCCAGGGCTGCCGCTGTCTCCCGCAGCGGCGGCGGAATGTCCTGAATCCCGGAGGCCGTATTGCGCACAATCGGCAGCAGCCCGTAGAGCAGCAGCGCCACAATCGCCGTCGCCGGGCTGATGCCCAGCAACGGAATCGAGACCAGCAGCGCCAGCAGCGCCAGCGAGGGAATCGTCTGGATCAGGCTGGCCCCGCCCAGGATGAGCTGGCTGACCCAGCCCGGGCGGCTGGCCCAAACCCCCAAAGGCACACCGATCAAAATCGACAGCAACAGAGAAATGCCCACCAGCAACAAATGGCGGGCCGTCCAGCGAACGAGATCGGCGGCCAGCGACGCCGATGGCCCGGCGCCCCTCCCTCCAAAGTAGAGCGAGGCCGCCAGCGAGTAATCATGTGTCCGCTCCGCCTCCGCGTTCAAATGAATCATCCGCGCTGCGTTCAACGTGCCCGTCATCCGGTTCAAGGCGGCGGCCACCTGCGGACCCGCATCCAGCCGAAACAGGAAAACCGCCTGGTATTCCGGGAAGAAATGGAGGTCGTCCTCCAAGGTGACAAGGTCGTATTCGGCAATCTTGGCGTCCGTGGAATACGCATCGGTCAGATCGATGGCGCCGTTGGCCAGGGCGCGGTACGCCAGCGTATGATCGATGCCGCGCACCTGCCGCATGGCCAAGCCGTACCGCGCGCAGAGCGGCTCCCAGCCGTCGCGCCGTTCGAGAAACTCATGTGTCAGCCCCACTGCCAATTCCGGGAACTGGCGCAGGTCATCGATGGTTCGAATGCCCAGATCGCGGGCCCTTTGACGCTTCATCACCAGCGCGTAAGTGTTGTCGAAGCCCAGCTCCCCCGTCATGCCGATGCCGAGCCCGCCCAGCCGGCTCCGTATCTGGTCCGGGCCCTCGGGCGAGGGGTCCTTGAGAATCTCCTGGAGGATCGTGCCGGTGTATTCAGGGTAGCAGGTGACCGCGCCTTGCCTGAGCGCTTGCCACAGAATGATCGTGCCGCCCATTCCCTGCCGAACCTCGGCGGGGATTCCCGCCCGCTCCAGAACGCCCTGGGCGATCTCCGCGAGCACATACGATTCCGTAAAGCGCTTCGACCCAATCACCGCCGGCCGGCTCTCGGCCCAGGCGCGATCAGTCGCGCTCCAGAAGGCGGCGAGCAGGATTGCCCTGGACAACCCGGGGCCGCATTTGAAGCCTGTCATTCCAGGATCAGCCTCCTTTGGGCGTTGATGAACTCGGAGACAAAGCCATCCGTCGGCTGGTCGCGCAGTTGGGCGAAGGACCCCGCCTGGACAACCCTGCCTTCCCGCAGCAGGACAATTTGGTCTCCCAGGTAGGCCGCCTCCGCCATCTCGTGGGTCACCAGGACCACGGTCTGGTTGAGTTGCTGGAAAACCGCCTTTAGCTCCGTTTGAAGCGCCGCCCGGGCCACGGGATCGAGCGCCCCGAGCGGCTCATCCAGCAGCAGCGCGTCCGGTTGCAGCATCAGCGCGCGGATCAGGCTCACCCGCTGGCGCTGTCCGCCCGAAAGCTCCAGCGGATAGCGTGAGAGCACGTCCGCCGGCAACCGCGCCAGCTCCCGCAATGCCTCGAGCTGCCGCCGCATCTCTTCCCGCGGCCGGCCCAGGTGGGTGCCCATCAATAGAATGTTTTCCCGCGCCGTCAGGTGCGGGAACAGACCGCCTTCCTGGACGACGTAGCCCATCCGGCGGCGGAGCCGAAGAAGGTTTTGCGGCGAAAGGATCTCCCCATCGAACTGCACCGTGCCGGTGCTGGGCTCCGTCAGGCCGATGATCAGGCGCAGAATCGTCGATTTGCCGCAGCCGCTCGGGCCAATCAGGACCGTCGTGCGGTTTCCTTCGAAAGCCAGGTCGGTCGGGTGCAGCGCTGCGAAAGATCCGAAGCGCTTGCTCGCGCCATGGAGCTGGATCATGCGACGGTCATGGGCCCCCGGCCCGCCGCAGGTATTGTACACTGAACCATTGCCGCGCATCGGTCCAGCATCGGACCACCTCGAGCCCGGCCTCGGCCGCCAACTGCCGGAATTCCGGCAGGCTGTATTTGTAGGAATGCTCCGTTACGATCGATTCCCCGGCCGCAAAAGCGAAGCGCTCGCCATCCACCGGAACGGTCTGACGCCGCCGGCTGACCAGGTGCATCTCAATCCGGCCCGCGCTGGCGCTATACAGCGCGTGATGCCGGAATTGGGAAATATCAAACTGCGCCCCCAGCTCGCGGTTGGCCCGGGCCAGCAGGTTCAGGTTGAATTCGGCCGTCACGCCGCGCTCGTCGTTGTAAGCCGAATGCAGCACTGGCGCCTCCTTCTTCAAATCAACCCCGACCAACAGACCCCCGTCGTCGCCGCAAAGCCCCGCCACGCCCCCCAGGAAATCCACCGCTTCGGCCGGCTCGAAATTCCCTATCGTCGACCCGGGAAAGAATACCGTTGTCTGGCCGGAGCCGGCTGCTCGTTCCGGTAAGGCAAACGCAGCCGTGTAATCGGCGCAGATAGGAAGCACTTCCAGTTCGGGATAGGCTTGTGCCAGGTTCCTGGAAGTAGCCAGCAATTGAGCCCGGGACACATCGACCGGGAGGCAACTGGCGGGCCGATCCAGGTGATCCAGCAGCAGCCGCGTTTTGGCGCCGCTGCCGCTGCCCAGGTCCACCAGGTTGCAGCCCGGCCCTATCAGCGCCGCTATTTCGTCGATGTGTTCCTGCAGAATGGCCGCCTCCGTGCGAGTGGGATAATACTCATCCAGGTCGCAAATCCGCTCGAAGAGCCGGGCTCCCTCCTCGTCGTAAAGATACTTGCATGGCACCCGCTTTGTCCGTTCGGAGAGTCCCGCCAGCATGTCCCGCCGGAACTGCTCCGACGTCAATCCCGTCCCCAAAACCTCCCGCTCCGCAATCATATCCATATAACCTCGTGACTTTATGTTTGTGTGCTTTCGTGATTCTGAAACCCGACCCGCCCTATGCCCCCGCATTCCTAATTCCGCACTCTGCGCTTAGCCGTCTTTGGCCAGTCGAATGCCCATGAATTGCCATCGTGCATCGGGCGGAAAGAAGTTGCGGTAGGTCCGGCGCGCGTGGGTTCCGGGCGTGGCGCAGGAGGCCCCGCGCAGCACGTACTGGTTGCACATGAATTTGCCGTTGTATTCTCCCAGCGCCCCGGCCGCCGCCCGATAGCCCGGGTAAGGCGAGTAAGCGCTTTGAGTCCATTGCCAGACCTCGCCGAACATCTGATCCAAACCGCCCGGTTGCGCCGGCCCGGTCGAAGGCGCCGGATGAAAATCCCCGGCCTCGGCGAATCGGCCGCTCACCGGCGTCTCATTCGATGCGGCTTCCCATTCGGCTTCGGCAGGCAGCCTCGCCCCGGCCCAGCGCGCGAAGGCGTCGGCTTCGAAATAGCTCACGTGGCAAACCGGTTCACCCGGCTCGACCTCGCGCATCCCGGCTAGCGTCATCATCCACCAGCCGCCATCCCGCTGCTCCCAGTACAGCGGGGCGTTCCAACCTCGCTCCGCCACCGTGTTCCAGCCGAGCGAAAGCCAGAACTCCGGCCTCCGATAGCCGCCATCTTCCATGAAGGCCAGGTATTCCCCGTTGGTGACCAGCCGCGAGCTCAGGGAAAAGGCCTCGAGAAAAACCCGGTGCCGCGGCTGTTCGTTGTCAAAACAAAAGCCGCTCCCGTCATGGCCGATCCAGTGGATTCCTTCGCCGTAGCTCTGCCACCGTGGACTGCTATCTGTGCCGGTTAGGTCTCGTGGAGGCCGATCACAACGCGCCGGCATCCGTCCGCGCGTCTCGGATTCCAGGGGACGCGCAAACGGGGCGCTCTTGCTCCCGGAATCTCGGGCCTTTCGCTCACGAAATACCGGCCGCAGGGGATTCATCCAAAAAGCGTGCTTGATGTCCGTGAGCATCAATTCCTGATGCTGCTGCTCATGGTTGAGGCCGAGGGTCACGAGCGGCGCCAGGAACTCCAGCTTTCGCCCATCGGCCGTCTCGAGGAACTGGCGCAGGGTCGCATCCACATGCGCCCGGTAGGCGTAAGTCTCTTTGACCGTGGGACGGGAAATCAGCCCGCGTTGCGGCCGGGCATGCATTTTACCCGCGGCGTTGTAGTAAGAATTGAACAGAAACGCATACTGCGGATTCAGCGGGCGGTAACCGGACAGGTGGGGCTTGGCGACAAACGTCTCAAAAAACCAACTGGTATGCGCGAGATGCCACTTGGTCGGGCTCGCCTCCGCCATGGTTTGAATCATGTAATCCTCCGGCTCCAAAGTCGCGCAAAGCCCGGCCGAAAAGCCGCGCACCGCCTCATAACGCGCCAACAATTCCTCCCGTAACGAGTCCGGGCCGCGCCTCAGGTCATTTCGAGCCCGATCGGCATCGGTTTTCCCGGCGACTACACTGGCTGCATTCATTTGTTCCTCCTTGGCCTTAAGCTTCCGCTGGCGACCTATCCCGGTTTTCGGCGGGTGTATCGAAAGGTTCGAGTGTCAGGTGTCGTGGAGACCGTCCACTCGACACCCGACCCACTTTCGCTCACGATGTCGAAATCCGGGTAAACCTAGGGCACGATGTTCCGCGCGGCAACGATCCGTTCCTAAGGAGTTTTCCTCCCTCTCCCGCTTGGTTGGGGCAAATGGTTACTTGTCATTTTGCCGATCCTGGTCAACGTTATGCCCGCTATGAAAAGGATACTTGCAATTGCCGTGCTCTTGGGACTTGCTGCGGGCGTGTTCTCGGGCTGCCAGGATAATACTAGCACCTCGGGCTCTCCCACCAACGCGATGCCGACCAACGCAGCGCCCCCAGGCACGAACATGACCAAGTAGGACCGCTCGCACGGTTCTATTCGGGACGAAGACTCAGACCGGGCCTCGTATTTGGTTGCCCCGCTGTTCTGTGTCAGGCTTGGCTTTTGTCCCGCCGGAAGTAGAATGGCTTTATGAAACTTCTTTCTATTCTTTGCATTGCCGCCGGTTTGGTTTTCGTCGGCTGCGGCGAAAAAGCCGATAAGCCCGCCTCTTCCGGCAATACCACATCCAGCGGCAATCCCTTGACCGCGCCCGTGGATTACCTGGACGCCGCGGCCAAAGCCAAACAGTCCGCCGTCAAGACCATCGATACCACTTCGCTCGACAAAGCGATCCAGATGTTCAACGTCGATCAGGGCCATAATCCCAAAGACCTCAACGAACTCGTCGAGAAAAAATACATCCCCCAGATCCCCACCCCGCCTTTCGGCACCAAACTGGTCTACAATGCCGATGCCGGGACGGTGAAGGTGGAAAAGGATCAATAAGCCGATGGCCTGCGCCGCGGAGCTGTTCCGGATCGTCCGCTGAAACTCCGGGTTGAAATCCTGTTGACACTGGTATTCCTCTTTCCGGATGCGGTCGGCCAACAGCCCAGCTTGTGCAAAAAATCACAAATTCAGCTTGCCGGAGTTTTAGGGCCTGTTTAGGTTGTGGCACCGCGCGGCGGCGACCAACTGCCGGACCCAGTGAATACAACTACCGAAATGGGCTATAACTCGAAGGTCGAGGGCGATGTTGTCGTCACTCGGCGCGAGACGGCTATTCAATGGCTCACCCGGCAGGCGGACAAAGGACTGAATACGGCGCGCAAAAACTCCCTTTGGCCGATGCCCATGGGGCTGGCCTGTTGCGCCATCGAGCTGATGGCCGCCGGCGCCAGCCGGTTTGATATCTCCCGCTTCGGCGCCGAGGTCATGCGGTTTTCCCCCCGGCAGTCGGACGTAATGATTGTGGCGGGGACGGTCACCTACAAGATGGCGATGGCCGTGCGGCGGATTTACCAGCAGATGGCCGAGCCCAAATGGGTCATCGCCATGGGCGCTTGCGCCTCAACCGGCGGGATGTACCGAAGCTACTCCGTCTTGCAGGGAGTGGACCGGATTCTGCCGGTGGATGTCTATGTTGCAGGCTGCCCGCCGCGGCCGGAAGCCCTGCTGGATGCTTTGATGAAACTGCAGGAACGCGTGCTCAAGGAGCCGGCCCTTGAAACGCTAAAGAAAGTCACTTGATTTTCCCGCTCCTGAACAACCAACCACAACTCAATCCCCAATGAGCGCCCTGGAACTTGCTCAACGTCTGAGAGCCAGGTTCTCGGATCTGTTCTCTGAACCGGCGGAATTCCGGGGCGAAATCTCCATGACCGTCTCCGACGCCGAGCGGATGCCCGAGATTGGCGCCTTTGCCAGGACCGATTTGGGGTTTGATTACCTGGTGGATATCACCAGCATCGATAACTACGGCGAAGACCCGCGCTTCACGCTGGTTTACCACCTCTACGGTTACGGCCACCGCTGCTATCTTCGGCTCAAAACCAATGTCAGCGAGGAGAAGGCCGAGGCGCCCACCGTCATCGGCGTCTGGCTTACCGCCAATTGGCACGAGCGCGAAATCTACGACATGATGGGCATCCGTTTCCGGGGCCATCCGGACCTGCGGCGAATCCTGATGTGGGAGGGCTATCCTCATTTTCCGCTACGAAAGGACTTCCCGCTTTCCGGCAGGCCCACCGAGGTGCCTGAGGTGGCCTTCACCGACGCCGCGCCGCTGGCGGGGGGGCCGTTCGTGACGATCGCCGGGGGCAAGGATACGGTCGCGCGCGAACCGCGCGTGCGCATTCCCGATACGGACGAGTTGGAAACCAACTCGCGGCTCGAACGCCGCCTGGATATCAAAGAAGCCCATGGGCAGGCTTTCGGGCCGGGGCCAATCGAACCTGCAAAGGGATCATAGCCAATGCCCGAGACCCAAGCCATCCAGTTCAAGGATGCGGCCGCCCGCGCTGCCGAAGCCGCCGCGGCTCCCAGCGGGGATACAGCCGATTTGCAAGGGGAGAAAATGGTCCTGAACATGGGACCCTCCCACCCCGCAACCCACGGCGTCTTGCGCATCGTCCTGGAACTGGACGGCGAAATCATCACGGCTGCCAGGCCCGAGATCGGCTATCTGCACCGCGGCGATGAAAAAATCGCCGAGAACATGACTTACACCCAGTTCATCCCCTACACGGATCGGCTGGATTACCTGGCGCCCCTGGCTAACAACGTCGCCTATGCGCTGGCGGTGGAGAAACTGCTTGGGATTGACAAAGATTTGCCCCCCCGCTGCCAGTTCATCCGGGTCATCTGTTGCGAGCTGGCCCGCATTTCGTCCCATTTGCTTGGGCTGGGGTCCTACGCCATGGACCTCGGGGCGCTGACAATTTTCCTGCACACGTTCACGGAGCGGGAGAAGATCCATAATCTGGCCGAATCGCTCTCCGGGGCGCGCTTCACCACCAGCTATACGCGCATCGGCGGCCTTTCCCGCGACCTGCCGCACGGCTGGGTCGATCAATGCCGCCAGTTCTGCAAGCAAGTCGTTGTCAACATCGATGAAACCGAAACCCTCCTGAACCGGAACCGGATTTTTGTCGATCGGACCCAGGGCATCGGCGTCATCTCGAGAGAGGAAGCCATCAATTACGGCTTGAGCGGCCCGGTTTTGCGCGGCAGCAATGTCGATCACGACCTGCGCAAGGCCCAGCCTTACCTGGTCTATGACCAACTGCAATTCGACGTTCCCGTCGGCACCGCGGGCGACGCCTACGACCGCTACCTGGTGCGAATCGAGGAGATGCGCCAGAGCGTGCGGATGATTCACCAGTGCCTGGACAAGCTGCCGGGCGGCCCGGTCAATGTCGCCGACGGCAAGGTAGCCATGCCCCCCAAGCACCGGGTGCTGACCGGGATGGAGGAGCTGATCCATCACTTCATCCGCGTCACTCAGGGGATCAACGCGCCGGCCGGGGAAATCTATTTCGGTCACGAGAATCCCAAAGGCGAGCTCGGCTTCTACATCAACAGCAAAGGCGGAGGCACGCCGTACCGGCTCAAAATCCGCTCGCCTTCGTTCGTGAACCTGAGCATCCTGCAGCACATGCTGCCCGGGCACATGGTCAGCGACGTCGTGGCCATCCTGGGCTCGTTCGATTTTGTGATGGGAGAATGCGACCGATGAACCCGTCCAACGCTCAACCCATTCCCACGATTCTCCGGGAGCAACCGGACTTCGCGGTGCCGGCCGCGATGGCCTCCGAGATTGACGAGTTGATTTCTCACTATCCGAAAAAGCGCAGCGCCTCGCTCATGCTGCTGCACGCGGTCCAGGAGCATTACGGCTTTATCTCCCGCCAGGCGGTCGAGTGGATTGCCGCCAGGCTCGATCTGCAGCCGATCAATGTTTACGAGCTGGTGACGTTCTACCCGATGTTCCACCAGAAACCGGTCGGAAAGTATCACCTGAAGATCTGCCGCACCCTGAGCTGCGCGCTGGGCGGCTCTTTCAAGCTGCACGACCATTTCTGCCAAAAGCTGGGACTTGACCCGAGCGCCCACGGAGCCCAGACCACCCCGGACGGCAAATACACGGTCGAGTTTGTCGAGTGCCTGGCAAGTTGCGGCACCGCCCCGGTCATGACCTGCAACGACACCTTTTACGAAGGCGTTTCCGAAAGAAAAGCGGATGAAATACTGGGAGGGTGCAAATGAGGAATTCTTCATTCTTCACTCTCCACTCTCCATTGAGGTGTTGGCTGCCCGACATGGATTTGAACCATGACAAACAGATCCAGAGTCTGCTGTGCTACCGTTACACCATCGGGCAAACGAATGCCTCTAAGGTAGATGGTTGGCCGGCGGAGTCAAGGTTAGTTAAGCGTTTTGAGGCCGTTAAACCGTTGGAACGTTTACGCCTGAAAACGGGGCACCCCCGCGCCCCACGACCCGGCGCTCTGACGTCTTAAACCCATGCCGCAAGAATACAGGCAAATCTTGAAATACGCCGATCAGCCGGGTTACACCCCGGACATCGAGTGCTATTTGCGCCATGGCGGCTACGAGGCGCTCAAGAAAGGGTTGGCCCTTCCTCCGAAAACGCTGCCGGATGGCAAGACGGTCAGCGGCCCGGAGCAGTTGCGAAACGAGGTCATGGCTTCCGGATTGCGCGGCCGGGGCGGCGCCGGCTTCTCCTGCGGGCTCAAATGGTCGTTTGTCGATCGCAAGAGCGGCAAGCCCATCTACCTCATTTGCAATGCGGACGAATCCGAACCGGGGACCTTCAAAGACCGCCAGATTATCCACAAAGATCCGCACCAGATGATCGAGGGGATGATTCTCGCCTGCTACGCCAACGACGTCCACCTGGCCTATATCTATATCCGGGGCGAATTCGTCGAGGGAGCGAAGATCCTCAATCGCGCTTTGAAGGAGGCCCGGGCGAAGAATTTCCTCGGCAAAAACATCCTGGGCGGCGGGTACGAACTGGAGATTCACCTCCATCGCGGCGCCGGCGCTTACATCTGCGGTGAGGAAACCGGGCTGATCGAGTCGCTCGAAGGCAAACGCGCCTACCCGCGCATCAAGCCTCCCTATTTCCCGGCGGTGCTCGGCCTGTACATGTGCCCCACCATCGTCAACAACGTCGAAACCCTTTGCGCCGTCAGGCATATCGTGGCTATGGGCGGAGCCGAATACGCCAGGCTCGGCACTCCCAACAACACCGGCACCCGTATCGTCAGCGTCAGCGGCCATGTCAAAAAGCCGGGCTATTTCGAAGTTGAAGTCGGCAAAGTCACCATCGGCCAACTAATCAACGACCCTGCCTTTGGCGGCGGCTTGCGCGATGGGCGCAAACTCAAGGCGGTGATCCCCGGCGGTTCTTCGGCCAAGGTCTTCAAGGCCGGCGAGAAATTCAAGCTCAAGCGCCGCGGCCCCGACGGCATGGACGTCGAGCAGGAAGTGGACATGCTGGACCTGCCGTATGACTTTGACTCGCTGATTGCCGCCGGCAGCATGTCGGGCTCCGGGGCGATTATCGTGCTCGATGATTCGACCGACATCGTCGAGGCGCTGGCCAACATCAGCGAGTTTTACGCGCATGAAAGCTGTGGCCAGTGCACCCCTTGCCGCGAAGGCTCGCTCTGGATGGCCAAGGCGTTGCATCGGCTCACCCACGGCCAAGGCCGTCAGGGCGACGCGGAATACCTGATCAAGATCGCCGACAACATCCCCGGAGGCCGCACGATCTGCGCCTTCGGCGAGGCCTGCTCCTGGCCGGTGCAGAGTTTCATCGGCAAGTTCAAAGATGAGTTCGTGGCCAAAGGCGCCGCCGATGAGGAACGAAGGGCTCGGGAAACCAAGGCCGCCGCGCCCGCGGCCGAAAGGCCAATAGCGGCGGGTCTCCAGCATTGATAAAGAGCATGGCTAGCGCATCAACAACCGAATCCAAGCCCGCCGTCCCACCGGTCGATAAGATCAAGGTGAGGGTGGATGGCAAGGACGTCGAGGTGCCCAAGACGACGCCGGACCCGATCTCGGGCAAGCCGTTGCCCACGACCATGATCCAGGCCTGCGCGGCAACCAAGGTCGATGTGCCGCATTACTGCTATCATCCCAAGCTGCCGGTGGCCGGCAACTGCCGCGTGTGCCTGGTCGAGTTCGGCACTCCAGCCCTCGGACCGGATCGGAAACCGCTCTTCAATCCCGACGGCACCCCCAAGATTTCCAGGTCACCCCGCCCCGCCATCGCGTGCGCCACGCCGATCTCTCCCGGGATGGAGATTTACACCAACACGCCCACCGTGAAGCTCATGCGCGAAGGCGTGCTGGAGTTCCTGCTGATCAATCACCCGCTCGATTGCCCGATCTGCGACCAGGCCGGCGAGTGCAAGCTCCAGGAGTATTCCGTCGAGTACGGCAAATCCGCGAGCCGCTTCGTCGAGGCCAAGGTCCACAAGCCCAAGCGCGTCGATCTGGGCCCGCGCATCGTGCTCGATGACGAGCGGTGCATCCTGTGCACCCGCTGCATCCGCTTCACCAAAGACATTGTCGGCGACGACGCGCTGGGCATCGTCAATCGCGGCAGCTACAACACCCTTACCGCCTATCCAGGCCGGCAATTCGATAATAATTACACGCTCAACACCGTCGATATCTGCCCGGTCGGCGCGTTGACCTCGAAGGATTTTCGGTTCCAGATGCGCGTCTGGTTCCTCAAGGAAAGCAAAAGCCTTTGCACGAGCTGCGCCACCGGCTGCAACATCGTCATCGGCTCGCGCGAGGAGCAGGTCTATCGCTACGAACCCCGCGAAAATGACGGCGTCAATGCCTGCTGGATGTGCGACTACGGTCGGCTCAATTACAAATGGATCGGCCGGCCGGATCGCCTCCGGGACGTGCGCGTGTCCAAGGAGGAAGCGCCGCAGCCCGACGGCGGCGAGCGCCCGGGCCCGATTGGCGACCGGGCGCGAGTGCCCGGCTTCAGCGGCTCGAGCTTCGGCTGGCGCAAAGCGCTGGGAGAAGTTTCGGCCAGGCTTAAGGTGGCGCCGCAAGGCTCGGCGGCGGTGATTGCCTCCGCCCGCCAAACCAATGAAGAGCTTTACCTGCTGGCGAAGCTGGCACGGAAACTCGGCGCGCTTACCGACTCGGTTCCCCGGATGGCGGAAGCCGACAAGCTGCTCCTGAACGCGGACCGGAATCCCAACAGCGTCGGCGCGCGGCTGACCGGAATAGCGGCCGACCCCATGGGGTCGAATCTGCCCAAGATTGCCGAAGGCATTCGCAGCGGGCGCATCAAGACGTTGATCGTGTTCGGCGAGGATGTAACCCGGCACGGCATCGGCGCCGATCTGCTCGGCAAACTCGAGACGTTGATCGTGAGCGATATTCTGCCGAATGAAACCACCCGGGCCGCGGATTACCTGTTGCCGGGCTGCGCCCATGCGGAAAAACGAGGCAGTTTCACCAACACCAAGGGCCGGGTGCAGAGATTCACCAAGGCGATCGAACCGCCCGGCAATGCTCGGCCCGAATGGGAATTCCTCCATGAGTTGGACGTTATCGGCCAGGACGGCTTCGCGAGCATTGAAGGGCTGTTCAATCAGATGGCCAAAGAGATCCCCGCCTTCAACGGGCTGACCTGGGCCGGGCTGGGAGATATGGGGGCAACCATACCGCTATGAGTTGGATCAACAACTCCCTGGATCATCTGACTCAGCTCGAGCAGTTCGCGCTTTTCAGCGCGATCAAAATCATCGGCGTGTTTTCGGTGCTGATGTTTATCGTCGCCTACGCCGTCTGGGTCGAGCGAAAGGTCTCGGCGGCCATCCAGGACCGGCGCGGACCCAACCGGGTCGGCTGGTTCGGCCTCCTGCAGCCGGCGGCGGACGCAATCAAATCTTTTTTCAAAGAGGACTTCACGCCCGGGCACGTGCGCAAGGTGTACTTCTGGCTGGCGCCTGCGATCGTGATGATTCCCAGCCTGCTGACCGTCGCCATCATTCCTTTCGGCTCGCGCATCGGGCAGCAGCAGATGGTCATCGCCGACCTCAACGTCGGCGTTCTCTACACGTTCGGCATCGTCTCGCTGGGGGTTTATGGCATCGTCCTGGCCGGCTACGCGGCCAACTCGAAATACCCGTTTCTGGGCGGCATCCGGTCGAGCGCGCAGATGGTTTCCTATGAAATCGCCATGGGCCTCTCGGTCATCCCGCTTTTCCTGATTGTGGGCAGCTTGAATCTTAGCGGCGTCATCGGCTATCAGGCCCCCGGGCTTTTCCACTGGCTGATCTTCCGCCAACCGCTGGCCTTCGCGATTTTCCTGGCCGCCATGTTCGCCGAGACCAACCGGCTGCCGTTTGATTTGCCCGAGTCCGAGCAGGAGCTGGCCGGAGGTTACAACGTCGAATACAGCTCGATGAAGTTCGCTCTCTTCTTCATGGGCGAATACGCCGCCATGACCGCCGCCTCAGCGATGCTGGTGACACTGTTCCTGGGCGGCTGGACGCTGCCGATCGCCGGCCTGAACCAGCCGGCCGATAGTGTCTTCATCGGGGTGGCCCAAATTGGGATCTTCCTGGCCAAGATGCTGGTCGTCGAGTTCATGATCATCTGGGTGCGCTGGATGTGGCCGCGCTTCCGCTACGACCAGTTGATGGACCTGGGCTGGCGCCGGTTTATTCCTTTGGCGCTGGCGAATATCGTGGTAACAGCGGTGTGGTTATGGTGGAAGGTCGCATGATCATCCAACGCAAAAAACTGAATCTTTGGGAGCGGCTTTACCTGCCGGCCATTATCGGCGGGTTCAAGGTCACGATCCGTCACTTCTTTAAAAAGAAAGTGACGATGCAGTACCCCGAGGAAAAGTGGGTCGTGCCCGAAGGCTACCGCGGCGCGCCCTACCTGGTCAAAGATCAGGAGGGCCGCACCAAGTGCGTCTCCTGCCAGTTGTGCGAATTCGTCTGCCCGCCCAAGGCCATCAAAATCATTCCGCCCGGCCCCGCGGGATCGCCGGAGGCTGGCAACGTTGAAAAGGCGCCGAAGGAATTCGAGATCAACATGCTCCGCTGCATCTTCTGCGGCTTTTGCCAGGAAGTCTGCCCGGAGGAAGCAATCTTTCTCATGAAAGACTACTCGCTGACCGGCTTAAGCCGGCAGGAGCTGATTTACAACAAAGAAAAGCTGCTGGAGCTCGGCGGCGTTCACCAGGACCAGATCCGCAAGTGGAAAAAAAAGGCGGACGAGGCGCGCGCGCAGGGGGTGCAACCGTGATGCAGGAAATCCTATTCTACTTTTTTGCGTTCCTGACGCTGCTCTTCGGGTTCCTGGTGGTTGCCAACCCGTTCAGCCGCAATCCGGTCACCAGCGCCATGTTCCTGGTGCTGACCATCGTCTCGCTGGCCGGGCTCTTTGTGCTCCTGCATGCCTTCTTTCTCGCCGCCGTGCAAATCCTCGTCTATGCCGGGGCGGTCATGGTCTTGTTCCTGTTTGTCATCATGCTCCTGGATTTGAAGGCCGAGGAGCGGCTGAGGATTAAGACAATCGTTGCCCTGGAAGGTCTGGTGGCCGCCGGCGCCCTCCTGGCCATCTTCTTCTGGAGCCTCTCCACGTTGCAAGCTCCCCTGGACCGCGGCGAGCCCCCCAGCCTCGAAGGCGGGGCAACCAACCTTGGCAAGCTGCTTTTCTCCCAATATGTGCTCCCCTTCGAGATTGTTTCGGTGTTGCTCCTGGTCGCCATGATCGGCGTGGTGCTGCTCAGCAAAAAGGAACTCAAGTGATGACTCCACCGCTCTAACCCCACAACCTCGCCAACCATGACTATCAGCCTCGAACATTATCTGGCCGTCAGCGCCACCCTGTTCTGCCTGGGTCTGCTGGGCGTGCTGGTCCGGCGCAACCTGCTGATCATTTATATGGGGCTCGAGCTGATGCTCAATGCCGCCAACCTGGCGCTCGTGGCTTTCTCCAGGTTCAATAATAGTCCGGACGGCCAAATCTTCGTCTTCTTCATTATCACGGTCGCCGCCGCGGAGGTCGCGGTCGGCCTGGCCCTCATCGTCGCTCTCTACCGCAAGCGCCAGACCACCCACGTCGAAGATCTGACGAGCATGAAGCTATGATCGCATTGCTTTGGATCATCCTATTCCTTCCGTTGCTGGTGGCGGGCCTCATCACGCTCGTTACGAGGCGTGACCGCAACCTCAGCGCCGGGCTCTCCATCGCCGCGGTCGTCGTCGGCTTTATCCTCAGCGCCATCTTCGTCCATTTCAACGGCTGGGAAAACTCCGGCGAATCCTCCGCAACCTGGCTCGCAATCGGAAGTTTCCAGGTCGATTTCGGCCTGCGGTTCGATCCCTTGAGCATGGCGATGATGCTGGTTGTCACCGGCGTCGCGAGCCTGATCCATATCTACTCCTGGAATTACATGCTCGAGGACCCCGGCTTCTCGCGCTACTTCGCGTGCCTGAGCCTTTTTACCTTCTCCATGCTCGGCATCGTGCTCGCCGGCAATTTCATCCAACTGTTCATCTTCTGGGAACTGGTCGGCGTATCCAGTTACCTGCTTATCGGGTTCTGGTTCGAACGGCCTGCGGCCGCGGATGCCGGCAAGAAGGCCTTCCTGACAAACCGCCTGGGTGATTTTGGGTTTCTCCTGGGCATCCTGACGGTTTGGGCCACCCTCGGATCGCTAAACTTCAGCGCCCTGCAAAACGCGATATCCTCCAACCCGGCTGCGTTCGGCGGGACGGCCACGCTGGCAGGGTTGCTCATCTTTTGCGGCGCCATGGGCAAAAGCGCGCAATTCCCCCTGCACGTCTGGCTCCCCGACGCGATGGAAGGCCCCACGCCGGTCAGCGCGCTGATCCACGCGGCCACCATGGTGGCGGCAGGCGTGTATATGCTCTGCCGCGTGATGTTCCTGCTCGACGTTCCCGGCTCGCAGGCGCTGGAGGTCATCGCCTGGATCGGCGGATTCACCGCCCTGCTCTCGGCCGTCATTGCGGTCCAGCAGGATGACATCAAACGGATACTGGCCTACTCGACCCTGTCGCAACTCGGCTACATGGTCATGGGCGTCGGCCTGCACGGCCCGGCCCAATCCATGTTCCACCTCACCACGCACGCCTTCTTCAAGGCGCTGCTGTTCCTGGGCGCCGGTTCCGTCATCCTGGCCCTGCACCACGAGCAGAACATTTGGAAAATGGGCGGCCTGGCGCGGCGGATGCGCGTCACCACCTGGACCTTCCTGGCCGGCACGCTCGCGCTGTCCGGAGTGTGGCCGCTGAGTGGATTCTATAGCAAGGACTCCATCCTGGCCCTGGCGATGGACCGCCAAAATCTTGCGCTGCTGGGGCTTGGCCTTTTTGTCGCCGTGCTGACCACGTTCTACATGTTCAGGCTGGTGTTCGTTGTCTTCTTCGGCGCCGACAAGTCCGAGACGGCTGGCCATGCGCATGAATCCCCCCAAGGTATTCTCTGGCCGTTGCGCATCCTGGCAGCGTTGAGCATCGTAGGCGGCGTTATCGGCATTGAAGGCCTCTATGAGGCCCAATTTGGCAACGGCCACGTCGTGGCGGCCTTGACCTGGGAACGAATCTGGCAGCAGTTGTGGCTGCCCTTCCAGCTCGCCCCGGTCCCCGCGTTCTGCGGCCTGGGGGCGGTGCTGGCCGGGTTTGTCGCGGCCTGGAGCCTGTATGGAAATGCCGCCTCCGATCCGCTCCCCGCAAAGTTGGGCGTGGTTTCCACCTGGATGCGGAACCGGTTTTACTTCGACGAGCTCTACGAAGCCACCGTTATCCGTCTGCACGACTTCCTGGCGGCGGTCGCCGGGTGGATTGACCGCTGGATCATCGGCGGGGCCGTCATGGTGACGCATGGCGCAACCGAGCTGACGGGCCGCGCGTTGCGCCTGGTGCAGAATGGGAACTTGCAGACATACGCGTTCCTCTTCGCGTTAGGCGTGGCCGTGGTGTTGTTTCTGGCGCTGAAATGAATCGTCTCCATCCATAACGCATGTCGCTGCTCACTTTTATTCTCGGCTGTCCGCTCGTCGCCGCGCTGGCGCTGGCGTTTGTGCCGCGCAATTACCGGGTGGTCATGCGCGCGGCCGCGGTCTTGGCCACGCTGATCTCGGCCCTGCTCGCGGTCGTGATGTTCGCCCGGTTCCACGCCAATGCCGGGTTCCAATTCGAGCAGCAGATCCCCTGGGTAAGCGCGCTCGGGATTAGCTACCATGTCGGCGTGGACGGCCTCAACGTCGGCCTGGTGCTCATGGCCGCGATTGTGGCCTTCGCAGCCGCCTGCGTTTCCTGGGAGATCAAGGAGCGCGAAAAGGAGTTCTACATCCTCCTGCTCGTGATGGCCGGCGGCATCCTCGGCGCCTTTGCGTCGCTGGACTTGTTCTTCTTTTACTTTTTCCACGAGCTGGCGCTGGTGCCGACCTTCATCATGATCGGCGTTTGGGGGCGGGGCCAGCAGAAGAACTACGCCACCTTCCAAATCACTCTCTATCTGAGCATCGGCGCGCTGATTGCCCTGGTCGGGTTGATCGCGCTCTATCTCCAGGCCGGGCTCAACACGTTCGATATCCCGGAGCTGACGCGCCGCCTGCGCGAGCCGGGACACGAGCTGTCCGGCGGCGCGCAGCATTTTATCTTCCCCCTCCTCTTGTTCGGGTTCGGCATCCTGGTCTCGCTCTGGCCGTTCCATTCCTGGGCGCCCCTGGGCTACGCCTCGGCGCCCAGCGCGACGGCGATGCTCCACGCCGGCGTGCTCAAAAAATTCGGCCTCTACGGCCTGATTCGCATCGCGCTGCCGCTGATGCCGGACGCGGCCCAGCGCTGGATGCCCGTGGTCGCCTGGCTCTGCCTGGGCAACCTGGTCTATTGCGGCTGGGTCGCCATGCGCCAAAAGGATTTCAACTGGCTGGTGGGCTATTCCAGCGTGGCCCACATGGGCTTTGCTTTCCTCGGCATCGCCACCCTGAGCCTCGTGGGCGTGACCGGGGCGGTGCTGGTGATGATAGCCCATGGTTTCCTCGCCGCGCTTACCTTCGGCTTGAGCGGCTATCTCTATCACCAAACCGGAACGCTCAGAATGGACCAGCTTGGCGGCTTGCTCCGCCGGCTCCCCTTCATCGGGGCCGCGCTCATGATGGCTGCCTTCGCCGGATGCGGATTGCCCGGCTTCGCCAATTTCGCCGGCGAGATCACGGTCTTTTTCGGCGCCTGGGAAAAATTCCGGCTCATCACAATCCTGGCCTGCTGGGGCGCGCTGATCGTCGGCGCCGTCTATATGCTCCGGGCCGTCCGTGCCATGTTGCAAGGGCCGCTGCCCGAGAAATGGACCGGCGTGGCCGATGCGCCGCATCTCTGGCGCAAACTCCCCTTTGTCCTCCTGCTGGCCGCGCTGCTGGTGTTCGGGTTTTTCCCCCGGCTGCTGACGGATAAAATCCAGCCGAGCCTGCAAAGCGCCCTCGAGCCGTTCGGAGCCCAGAGCCCCGCCTCCGCGCGCGTCTATCAACAGCCCAACCCCGAGCCGGAACCCCGGGCCCGATTGTAACCGATGAACCTCGTTCTCCTGAGTCACGAATGGTTGGTGGTCCTTCTCGGACTGGCGTTGCTGGTCGCCGACTTGTGGCTGGCGCCCTCCGCCCGGCGGAATCTCGGCTACGTCGCCGCGGCCGGAATCGCCGCCATCTTTATCTATAGCGTGGTTGCTGTCAGGCTTGCCCCCGACGAAACGCGCTACGCCTTCGCCGGGATGTATGCCCTCGATAGCCTGGCGCTCTTCTTCAAGCGGTTCTTCCTCCTCGCCGCCCTCATCGTGCTGTTGATGTCCGTCGAGTTCGCCGACCGCATTGAAACCGGCATCGGCGAGTATTACGCCCTTATCCTCTTCTCGCTGACCGGGATGCTCTTTGCCTCCTCGGTGAACCACTTCGCCTTGTTGTTCGTGTCGCTCGAATTGATCACCATCAGCTTTTACGTCCTGACCAGCTTCGAGCGCGGACGGTTGGCATCGCTCGAGGCAGGCGTGAAGTATTTGATCATCGGCGGCCTGTCCACCGCCTTTACCGTCTTTGGCATCTCCCTGGTCTATGGAATTTCCGGAAAATTGGATTTCGCCGGATTGGCGTTCGTCGCCGGACAATTCAGCGAGAACAAAGTCTTCCTCTTCGGCCTGCTGCTGGTCATGGTGGGGCTTGGATTCAAGCTGGCTGCCTTTCCGTTCCAGATCTGGGCGCCGGATGTCTATCAAGGATCACCCGCGCCGACGACCGCCTTCCTCGCGGTGGGCTCCAAGGCCGCCGGGTTTGCCTTGCTCTTGCGCGTGCTCTTCCTGGCCGTGCCGGACGTCACGGTGAAATGCTCCAACCTGCTCATTATCGTCTCCGGCCTGACGATTCTCTATGGCAACCTCTGCGCCATCCCCCAGCGCAACATCAAGCGGCTGATGGGCTATTCGAGCATCGCCCACGCCGGCTATATGCTCCTCGGCGTGGCCGCCTTGAGCGCCGCCGGCCAGGCGGCTATTCTCTACTACCTCAGCGGCTACCTTTTCACCGTCCTCGGGGCGTTCACGGTCATCTGCCTCGTCCTGCGGCACGTCGAAAACGAAGACCTCGCCGCGCTCGCTGGCCTCAACCAGCGCTCGCCTTTGCTGGCGGCCACCCTCACGATCGCGATGGTCTCGCTGGCCGGCATCCCCCCGCTGGCCGGATTCTTCGGCAAGTTCCTGCTGATTAAAGCCGTGCTGGCCAAGGCACCGGATCATCCAGGGTATTATTGCCTCGTGTTTACCGCCCTGGCCGGCGTGGTGATCTCGCTCTACTACTACTTCGGCGTCGTCCGCGCCGTCTATTGGTCCCGCGACGCGGCCCCGTTGCCGCCGATCCGGCCTTCTCCCGTCATTCGCCTCTCCCTCTACGCCTGCGTGGCGGGAATGTTCCTCCTGGGCCTGTATCAGGAACCGATGATGAACCTGGCCTCCAAAGCCGCCCGCGCGCTGAAGTTTTAATCGCAAATTCTCCAAATGCGCTTGCCATCCTTTGACTCGATCGCCATATTGCGCCAAAACTTAAATCAATTTTATGGCTGATGTAGCAAATAAATATCCTGAAAATACACCGGGCAAGTATTTCGTGGACAATCAATGCATCGATTGTGATCTGTGCCGCGAAACCGCCCCCGACAATTTCAAGCGCAACGAAGACGGCGGTTACTCCTACGTCTATAAGCAGCCTGCCTCGCCCGACGAGGAAGCCCGCTGCAAAGAAGCCAAAGAAGGCTGCCCGGTCGAAGCCATCGGCGACAACGGAGCCTAGTTCCATCCCCCTTTCCAATAAGCCCGCAGCTTTCCGCTGCGGGCTTTGTTTTTCGGTCATTCCCCCGCTTCCAGGATTTCCCGGCGCAACAAATCCATCGCCTGCTGGGCTGTGACTTGCTTGAACGTCTGCCGATCCCAGGGATTAAGATTGCGAACCACGTGCGTCTCGAAGCGGCCGGCCAGGCCAATGAAAACAGTCCCCACCGGCTTGGCCGGCGTGCCGCCGTCCGGCCCCGCAATGCCGGTCACCGACAACGCATAGTCCGCTCCGCTGACCTTCCGAGCCCCCTCGGCCATCTGCCGAGCCACCGGTTCGCTCACCGCTCCCTGTTCGGCCAGGGTCTCCGCCTGCACGCCCAGGAGCCGTTCTTTGGACTGGTTGCTGTAGGTGACCCAACCCGCCAGCAGCACCGCCGAAGCTCCGGGCACATTCGTCAACCGGTGGGCGATGCAGCCCCCGGTGCACGACTCGGCCAGCGCGAGCGTCGCCTTTCGTTGCGTCAGCAGCCGGATCAAAACAGCCTCCAACTCCTCTTCCTGCGCCGTATAAACGATCGGATCCAGCAGCTTCCGGACAGTCTGTTCGGCTCCCTGCACCAGCCGCTCCGCTTCGGCACCGTATGCGGCGAGTCGCACATCCACCTGCCCCGGACGCGCGCAATAGCCCAGAATGAGCCCCGCATCAACCGCGCCCTGTAACGGGCCGGCGACCTTCTCTTCCACCATCGATTCGCCCATGCCGGTGGTCCGGATCGTGCGGCAAACAAACGCCGCTTCCGGCGGCAGGACGCGCCGCAGCAGCGGCACAACCGAGTCGGTGAACATCGGCCGCAACTCGCGCGGTGGCCCCGGCAGCATGATAAGCCGGCTCCCTTTGCCGCCGTGCCGGAAACCGTTCGGGCTTACCTCCAGAGCCAGGCCCGGCGCCGTGCCGAAGGCATTCTGCAATACCTCCGCGCCTTCGGGAACCATCGTCTCCTGGTAAGTGCGCTCGGGCATCCGCCGGTTGCGCATCTCGAAAAAACGCCGGATTTGAGCCAGCACCGCCGGGTCATGCCGCAGGTTCCTGTGCAATAGCCGCGCGATAAAATCCCGTGTGATGTCATCCGAGGTCGGGCCCAGGCCGCCGGTGGTGATGACCAGGTCGGCGCGGCTGAGCGCTTCGCGGACGGCTTGCTCGATCTCCGCGCCCGTGTCGGCGACAGCCACCTGCCGCGTGACGACCCAGCCCAGGTCCGCCAGTTGGCGGCAGAGCCATTGCTGATGGGTATTGAGCACCCGTCCCAACATCAACTCGCTCCCCGTATTGATAAGTTCCACGATCATGGCCCGTAATGTAGGACGCTGCGGAGAAACTGAAAAGCCCCCTCCTCACGCTCCACCTCGCGACGCTTCCCACGCGCGAGCCAATTGTAGCATTTATTTGAGTTGACAATATCCTACCTCTTCTGGTTGACTACTGTCATCAACCTGCATTATGCGAGGTTGAAAAGTACAAGCAGAATTACCGAATCCGTTGCCTATGAAGAAAACTATCATTGCCACCTTCGCCCTTATTGCCGCCACTTTGGCTTCTCAGGCTCAAGTGCAACTCCTGACCGGCCCCATCATTAACCCGGAAAATGGCCACTACTACTACATGACTACCGTTGCCTCGTGGACCTCCGCGGAATCGTTCGCGGAATCCCTCGGTTGCCATCTCGCGACAATTCGAAATGCGCAGGAGGATTCCTGGGTTTACAACACGTTTACGGGTATGGACGGCGCACAGAACCTCTGGGTTGGTCTGAACGATCTCCAGCACAAGGGAACTTACTCCTGGGCGGATGGGGAACCCATCACCTACCTCAACTGGGGGCCAGGCGAACCGGACGACAGCGGCGGCATTGAGGACTGCGTTCGCTATTTTGAACCGTCTTCGCCTAAGGCGGGAACATGGAATGATGCCCCTAACAACGCGAACTGCGAAGGGATTATCGAGTCACTTCAGCCGGTTCCTGAACCTTCCGTGCTGGCGCTGGGTGCTCTTGCCGCCGCAGTGGCCGGGCCCGCCATTCGGCGCCGGAATCTGAGGTAAGGCGTCGCGAAGAAATAACTTGAGCAATTATGGCGCAGGAGTTTTGCCCGCTGGCGAGGCGCGAACGAGGCGCATATCCGCAGGGATCTGTAACGAGCGAGCAACGAAGCCAGCGGGCAAAAGGACCAGCCAGAATGCTCAAG
>Ga0181517_10001924_pt1 | contig 22125 bp, 19 predicted proteins | sample PEATcosm2014_Bin_31_FD_119748 | JGI IMG/M metagenome (GOLD analysis project Ga0181517, IMG submission 119748) | Peatland microbial communities from MTU Mesocosm Facility, Houghton, MI, USA - PEATcosm2014_Bin01_30_metaG | ecosystem: Environmental > Terrestrial > Soil > Wetlands > Peat | place... | reverse complement strand
GATCAGCGCCAGCGCAAGTCCTGCGCGGCGCGCCAGAGAAATGCCCATGATGTCGGCGAAACAGAAGCGCTTCCACTCCGCGCCGTCAGGTCCCCACCAGAGGCCGCCATCGGTCAAAGTTCCGTCGACATCGAGGGCGATGGCGCGGATTCGCGCAAGCGCAGAGTTTCCGGGAGTGGGATTCGTCGTCAACCTCTAGACCGAAGCTCCAACTCGCCGGAGTTTCTTGATGACCGGGAGTTCGCGTTCATACACGCGCTTGATTCCATCCCCTTTGGCGCTTTCCCATAGTCTGATGTCGCGCACCATCCGGGTGATTCCGTTCGGCTCCAGAGATGCAGCCTGGTCCGATCCCCAGCCGGCGCGATCAAGTGTGATATGCCGTTCAACGCAACACGCGCCAAGAACGGCGGCGCATACGGTGGTCGGGATGCCTGTCTCATGTCCGGAATATCCGATGGGCACACCATAGCGCTCTGCCATCGCCGGAATTACCCGCAGATTCAGTTCGTCGTAATTAGCGGGGTAGGTGCTGGTGGCATGCATCAAAATAAGATCCTGTTTGCCGAGCACCTCGACAGCATGGTCGATTTCGGCGTAGGTGCTCATGCCTGTGGAGAGAATGACCGGCTTGCCGGTCTTGCGAATATAACGAAGCAGATTGTCGTCGGTCAGCGAAGCAGAAGCGATCTTGTAAACAGGCATGGAGAACTTCTCCAGGAAGTCAACCGAGCCTTCATCCCAGGGCGAAGCAAACCAGCACATCTTGACAGATTTGCAGAACGCATCGATCTCTTCGTAGTCTTCCCGCAGCAACTCCAGGCCATATTTCAGATCGCCGTTGGTCGGGCCAAAGGGATTCTCGCGTGGCGTAACGAGTTCGCTCGACGTGTAGACAACATCGACTGTGCGCTTCTGGAACTTGACTGCGTCGCATCCTGCCGCGACAGCCACACTGATCAGCTTCTTGGCAAGATCAACGTCCCCGTTGTGGTTGATGCCGATTTCAGCAACGATGAAGCAAGGCTGGTCAGCCCCTATTTTTCTGTCGCCAACCGTGACTGTGCTCATCGTGAAACTCCTGGTGGATTGCCGTCCTGCATGCGTGAAGCCGACCATGCTTGCCCGGTCGGGCATTTTGGCCTCGTTAATCATAGCAGTCTCATTGGGGGGCAAACGCGACTCTCGATGTGCCGGAAAGCGACCGGAATCCATGCGTTCATGTAAACGAAACCGATACACGAGCAACCTACGATCCGATCCTTGTCTGCGGTCTCTCCAGCGCGATGCAGGTCCTAAACCACTTCAGCTTCGGCATCGCTCAGATCGCTGTCATCGGCCCCTTCGCCCAACCGGATCAAACGGTGCAGATAGGCTCTGGAAATGCTGAGGCTGCGCGCCGCCTGGCTCTTGTTGCCGTTGTTCTCGCGAATCGCAGTTTCGGCCAGTTTGACCTTGTAGTCGCGAATCTGGTCTTCAAACGATCCGTTTGTGTCGTATTCGCGAATGCTGACAACATTCGCTGCGGGTGTACGGAAGGGCAGATCTTCCGCACGAATGGCGTTACCCGTTGCGAGAATTGTTGCGGTTTGAATGACATTCTCCAACTCGCGCACGTTTCCATTCCAGGGCTGATGCTGCAATAGGCGAATCGCGTCCGGTTCAATGCGGGAGACAGGCTTCTGGAACATCTGCGCATATTGACGGAGGTAATGCCCTGCGATGGCCGGGATGTCTTCCGGGTGTTCGCGCAAGGCAGGAGAGTTTATCCGAACGACGTTGATACGGTAGTAGAGATCTTCGCGAAACTCGCCGCTGGTAACCATATTCTCCAGATTCTTGTGGGTTGCGAAGATCACACGCGCGCGCATTGGAATCAGGCGGCTGCTTCCTAGACGGCTGAACTCGCGCTGCTGCAAGACGCGCAAAAGCATCACCTGGGCGTGCATGGTGAGATCGCCAATTTCATCGAGAAAGAGGGTTCCGCATCCGGCTTCTTCAAAGTAGCCCTTGCGTGCTCCTACGGTGCCTGTAAATGCGCCTTTCTCGTGCCCGAACATTTCTGCTTCCAGCAGCGTTTCGGGAATCGCACCGGCTGAAACAGCGACAAACGGGAAGTGCGAGCGGCTTCCGAGCCTGTGAATGGCCCGCGCAATCAATTCCTTTCCCGTTCCACTTTCTCCGGTGATCAGGACCGAGGCGTTCAGATTTGCCACGGAATTGATGAGGCGAAAGACCTGCTGCATCTGGGGGCTTGAACCGACCAACTGGTCGCAGTGGTTGGTTTCGTTGGCGGGCGCGTCCGCATCCTGCTTCTCGCGCCGGCTGCCGGCATTCTCATTGGCGCGGCGGAGAATGGTCTCAATGTGCAGCAGAGAGGATCGCCGGTTGAAGAAGTCCAGTGCGCCATTTTCCACCAACTCGATGGCCAGGGTACGCAGACCTTCATCTGCGATGATCACCGCGTTCACGCCAGATGCGACGATCCGCTTGAAGCAATCGATACGCTGCGGAAGCGGCTCGCTGCTCGATCTCAAATCGAGCAGGACCAGGTCGAAGTTTCCTGCGGATATGAGATCGGGATTGCAGTCTTCCGCCGGTTCGAGCAGAACATGCAGATCCTTCGGAAGAGCGGACGCAAGAAGCGTCTGAAGCGATTTGTCTTCCGAGTAAACGCCGATGCGCATCAAAGTATTCCCCGCACTTCTGCGATCAGGCACCGGCTAGCGTTGCGAATCGCGAGAGCGCGCATGTTCTGCGCGGCAAATGCGGTGCCAAAACATCTCACGGTGCTGATCGAACTTCTGCGAGTATTATGGTTTTCCAATATCGAAGTGTCAACGATGCGGGAAACTAAAGTCACAGATGTCTGTATTACCAAGGTTGATCGTTGCAGGTCGGGAATTCTGAGAGATTGATTTGTAGAATCAATCAGTTGTGCCGTCGCCTAGAGGCTGCCTGGCCCCGTTCTGGACTGTGTATTCCGTGCCGAGCACCAAGGTCACGTGGGTGATCTTAGCGTGTCTTCCGGAATAAGCGCTTGCGCAATTTCCCTGATCTCGCAGGCAAGTGGTTGTCCATCTTCAATTTGCGACGAGAGATCGGGGCGCATCGATGCCGCAGTCTATGCCTCGATAAAAATACTGTGCGCAACCCCATACATTCTTTCCATTTTGGGAGAGCTCCGACGAAGAGGCCACTCAACTGCGGCCCCGGTTGGCTGGGCGAATTCTGCAAACTTTGTTTTGACTGCCAACCGGGATCAAGGCTTGGCCTCCAGAATCGATGCTGCTTGAAGAGACGCAGGCGAAAACAGGAAACCCCATCGGCGTTTTCGGGAAGGCCGATGGGGTTGGGTTTGATTTGGAAGAAAGGGAATTCGGATTGCCGACGCCTATTCTCCACCGATCCATTCGACCAGCTCGGCTGCGATTTCATCCGGGCTCATGTCTTTGACCACCCGTGTCGTTCTTTGCTGTTTGGGCAAAGCGGTGGAGAGATAACGCAAGCTGTTTGCTTCAAGCGCGGTGGGCTTGGCCTTCTGCAAGGCAGGCATGATTGTTCGCATGTTGGCCATGCCGACTTGCGGGTTGTTCCGTGGCTCGGCGAGGTTCCCCGTGGCCCATCCCAGAACTGCTGGCGTTCCGTTGCAGACCGAAACCTGGTGCTTGCCGCCCTCAACGCGCTCAAGAACTTCAAACGAACCGTCTTCGCGCAGGCTGATCTCGTCCACGCCTTGAAACTGATCGGAAATGCCCAGCCGTTCGCCGACAAGCTGGAGAGTGACGCCTGCTCCTCGCGTTGCCGACTCCCAGCCGCCAAAGAGTAGCATGCGGCCGCGATCGAGGCCGGGAATGGCAGCGATGGTTTCTGCCAAAACTGCAGCAGTCGAATGCGCGTCTGGGAAGCCGCCGATGGGGCCGTCAACGGGAACCAGCTCGAAGGCAACCTTCTGTGCCACGGTCATCATGACTTGCTGCAGCTTGGCTTTGGGGCCGAGCGAGACCAACCAGACCTTGCTTCCCGGATTCTTTGCGGCCAATGCGCCTGCTTCATAGAGCGCGCTGGCTGCCCAGGGATCGAGAACCGCCGGGAGAACCGTCTCATTCTTGATTCCGGGACCGTTGGGAGTCGTGACCGGCTCCAGGGTTTGCAGCGGATCGGGAACAATGCCCGCGCAGACGACGATGTGCAGTACATTTGCCATTGTTTCTTCTTACCCTCTGGTTATTGCAGGAATTTTGTGCTGACATGCCCAGTGCCGGGAATCCCAAAAGATAGTCTATCGCCAACGTTCGCTGTTCGCGCAGGACCTTAGTTTTCGGCGGAATGCAATCCGCCCGCACCGGCGCTGAACTCGATGTTGGTGTGGACGCCATCGGGGGACTGGCCACAGTTCCAAAGGCAGCCGCCGCAATGGACGCATTTTTCCCGTTCAAAGGCGGGCATACCATCTTCGCCTTCGGTAATGGCCTGACCGGAGCACATGGCGACGCAAGTCTTTTCCACGCAGGCGACGCAAAGGTCGCGATCGCGGAAGGCCACGTGATCTGCAAATCCCGGCATGGCCTGCACCTTGCCGCCCATCAACAGGGCATCCTGCTGGGTGACGAGGAGGCGGCCATCGAATTCAATTTCCGGCCATCCGCGCGCGCTGAGCAGAGCGTCGTGCAAAGGACGACCGTCGGCAACCGCGATCTCGACTGCCTTATTGCGCTGCAATCCTTCAGGCGATTTGGAAGGGAATGGGCGAATCTGCTTGTGAGCGGGGGGAATATGCGCCGCGAGAGAAAGCTTGCCTCGCGTGAGGCCAGCCAATGCCATGCCGATCATGCCCTTGACCATCCCCGACTGGAAGCCGTTGCGGGCATTCTGCGCCTCGCGCGAGGCGGCCTCGATCCAACTGGCGCGCCGACGGGCTTCATAGGTGGCGGCGAGATTCTCGCGGGTGAAGGGCTTGCCGGCGCGGAGCAACTCAATGACTGACTCCCCAAGCTGCACGCCGGTCGTCCAGGCTTCGTCCACGCCGGAACCGGTAAGCATGTTGGTGGAACCGGAGCCTTCGCCGATGCGTGCAAAGCCATCGCCGCTGAGGAACGGTTCTCCGTGGCGGCCCGACTCTTCAAGCGATTTCGCACCCCAGCTGCGCAGAGTGCTGTCCTTGAGCACCTTCCACAGAACCGGGTGCTGGATGTAGTGCTGCAAATACCGGTAAGCGGTGCGCGACGGGTCGCTCATCCAGGAGGGAACGAAGATGCCGACCGAAACCAGGCGATCGGGATGAACATAGAGAAAGCCAAAGATCTCAGGCTCGGGATAGCCAAAGGTGTGCCAGACCGTTCCGGGCTTCAATTCGGTGTCTTCGGGCAGTTCGATGACCATCTTCATGCCCATCGCCCATTCGCTTTTCGCGTGCTCCTTCGGCAGTCCCAGCTTGCGATCGAGTGCCTGGCCGACCGCACCGACGGGGCCATCGCCGACGACGGTCAATCGGGCGCGCACGTCCATTCCGGCCATGAACCCATCGGTGGGTGCTCCCGATTTTTCGACTCCCTGATCGGCGAGACGCAAACCCTCCACTTTGTTGTCAGCGAAGAGCGGGCCGGCCACTGGACTCCCCGGCCATATCTGCACCAGGCCGCTGGCCATCAGCTGTGAACCTACCCACTGGTTGAACTGGCCCATGGACATCACAATGCCGCCGTGTTTGTGCAGGAAGGCGGGCGTCCAGGGCAGTTCGAATGCGTGGTCCTTGACGCCAAGAAGAGAGCCGCAGCCGCGCAGCACGGCATCGCCCATTTTCAATGTGAGAGAGCGGCGGCTAGCGCCGATCGGATCCAGAAGATAGAAGACGCGCTCCTGGTCCACGGCGGCAGCCATAGGGATCTCGGAGGGATCCAGGTCAGGAAAGCTGGAGCGAATGCCGCGGGCTCGGGTTACGACTCCGCTGACGCCCGAGGAAATGTCGTCGGCGCGTTCATAGCAGAGGATCTGCAATGGCATTCCGGGCATGACCTTGCTCTCGAAGGCAGGGTCGGCCGGGTTGCTGGCCCATGCTTGATTGAGGGTCGTGAGGAAGCCACCCATCGCCGGACCAAAGCCGGCGCAGGCGATATCCACTTCCATCGATTGACGGTCGATATCCGCTGCGGGGTCCGGAGCGGTGAGCAGGTCCGAGGCGGTCGTTTCATCCATCATCATGCAAATCTCCAGAAGAACGGGACGGCCCGGCGTGGCGGGGCGGCCTTCAGTAGGGATTGTGCTCGCCCACCCTGGCAACCATGAAGGAAGACGCAGGTTCTTCGACTCCGCTGCGCTTCGCTCAGAATGACAGGGTGGGGCACCCAGACAATACCGATGCACCCTGGCTATTTATGCTGGACCAGCCATGGGATAGTCCAGCGCTTCAGGGATCATGACCTTGCTTACAGTATCTGCGGCGCGGTCTTTGGCTAGCCGCGAGCCGCTCAGGCAAGTGGTCAGTTTGCTCTGCAGGCGAAGGAACTCGGCCGAACCGGCGCAACCGGCGCAAGGACCAGCCTTCTGCGGATGGGTGCCGTCGGCTGAAAGGACGTCAAAGGCCATGGCGGAAATTCCGGGCATCGTCTCTTCGTACTCTTCCAGTTCGCTGTCCAGGAAGCAGCTGCGGTGCTCTTCTTCGTCCCAGGAGGGGTGGGTGTTGTATCCGAAGACCAGTTCCGCGCAGATCCGGGAGACTTCGCCCGCGGCCTGAGCGGCCTGAACATGGCACAGGTCGCTGAAGAACTGAATGGTGCCTGTCAAACCTTCCGACACAACGGCATCGTCGGCTCCCCTGGCTTCGAGTTCGAGCACGTCCAGAATCTGCCAGCGGGAAGCAAGCAACCAGCAAAGGGCATCTGCCAGCGGGAAGGTCACGCCCTGACGCTGCCCATGATAGAGCTTTGCGCCGGAGGGGTCGGTGGATTTCTGCAGGTAATTCAGCGTCCACAGCCAGACATTCATGGCAGAAGCCAGAGTGCATGCCCCGGTTCCAGGATGCTCGCTGGCGATGCGGCGCATCTCCAGAGTCCAGGCGCGGAACTGGGCGAGGAAGACCTCGGAAGTCATGGTGACAGTCAACTGGCGGCGCTGCACGGCTTCAGGACCTTCATAGGTGGCTTCCAGCTGCGCATCCATCCATTTGTTGGCAAGGAAGCCGGGGCAATCCTCGGTGATTCCGTAACCGCCCATCAGGCTGACCGCCTCGCGCATCACATTGGCGCCGTGACCGGTGTTCCATAGCTTGGTGGCGGGGCAAAGGACGTTGGCCTCGGTGTCGCGCAGCAGGAAGTCCACCAGCGGGTCGGCGGCCAGCTCGGCGCGGCGCGGGTCACCGGCGCGGAGAGCCAGCATCTCGATGGCAAGCTTCTCGGATTCTTTGAGCGCCTTCAGTTCCGCGCGGCCACCCTGGATTCCGCGTTCGAGAAGGATGGCGTTCTTCTGCTTCTCCACCGGATCCAGCGCGTCGAATGCGCGTGCCGTGGCAAAGCCCAGGGAAGCGGCAGCTTCGCCGGTGGCCCAGACTTCGACGAGGCGATGCAGAGCATCCTCGCGCTGCTGGATTCCTTGTTCGTAACGGATGCTGCCCGGCCGGGCCCCTTCGGCTCCGCGGAAGCGCTCGCGCTGGTAGCGAATCACCGGCTCAACGGCCGAAAGCAGCTTGGCCGCGGTCATCAGGCCGACGGTCACCCTGGTGCGCTTGAAGACAGCTTCGAGAATCTCGCTATGGTTGTAGTTGGGGACGATCACCCCGTCCTTGACGGTGTAGCCGCCGACGATGCGGCTGGCGGGAACCTTCATGTTGAAGATCGGGTCTCCAGTGGAGGAGAGCTGATGGACCAGCTTCTTGGTCGCTGTGCCGTGGTCAAAGGTGCCCTCGTCGCCTTCTTCGAGGATGATGACGCAGCTTCCCTTGATACGCTCGTCGTCGGTGTTCACCGCCGCGGTGACAAAGTTGGCGAAGGCGATGTTGGTGATGAAGCGGCCGCGCTTGTCCACCTGGAGCCAGGGCTCTTCGCCCTCTTTCCAGTCCGCAACGCGAACCTTGCCGCTGAGGATGCCGGTGTCGACGCCGACGTAGGGGATGGGCTCGGTGAGCACGAATGCTCCTCGCCAGGGCTTGCGGTCATCGCCGGGCAATGGCGGAGCGCAGAGGCTCTTGTAACGCAGCACCTGCTCGGGTGTCCCGCGCTCATGAATGGGAGCCAGGGCGAGAAAGCCCGCCAGGCTACCTGTGGCAGCTCCGCCGTCCACCCAGGCCAGTTCGAATGCAGCCAAAGACAGGGCCAGATTCTTGGGCCCGGCGATGAACCCGCCTTCTTCCGGCTCCATGAATGCCGCAGTGATTCCCGAACTGTCGAACTCTTCCAGCATGGCATTCTTGGCCGGAGTCCATTCGTGGTTGTTGCGTTCGCCGGCAGCCACCAGGCGGGCAATGATTCCACGGGCAACGCCGCGCGCCGACTGAACGAACATCTGCAAATCGAAGCGGTCGGCAAAACGCCATTGGATCTGACGAACCGCATCTCCGGGGAGAGTGCGCATTATCTGAGATTCAAGTACAGCAGGAGTGGCCATTCGAAGTTCCTCAAGTAGCGGAGATATTCTCCAGGAAACAGGTCACGACAGCAAGTGACACGCATCACCTCCGACTCTGCGCGGCGCAGCGCGGTTCGGAAACAGTCGAAGCGCTGGCTTGTGCAGGCTGGCGTTCACGGGAAATGTCATCCATGCAGCTGGGAGGCTCGTGATTTGCACGCTCTGGACGATTCATGTGCGCCCGGTCAGGTCACTTAGCTCAAAAAACTTGATACCTAGCAGCGTTTACGCGTTGTGACTCCTATCACTGCGGGCAGAGGGTGGCATGAAATCATCTGATGCCTGTACGTAGATCACGATTTCGTGCACAAATACCACGCCAGCCTCATGGATGGGGATGTGGGTTTGAAGCACGAAAGCCCGTGGAGGAAGCCATACCTGCTTGCCTCACGGAGAAGGAAGACGGCAGGATGGCCGACGCCGCAAGAGAATTAGGACGCTCAACCATAGGGCCGAGGGGACGGGTTGTATCTCCGGACGCTCGCCGTTTGCTGAGACTGATAGCCAAGACGATGCGCGCGGGGTTGATGGTCGCGGGATTCGTCTTATTCGTGCTTGTGGCCGCATCGGGCAAGCTTTGCGCGGAAGCCGATTGCCTGGGTTGCCACGCGGACCAGTCGATGCAGGATGCCGCGGGGCACAGCATTGCAGTGGATGGAGCCAAGTTCGGCAAGAGCATCCACGGATCGCTCAAATGCGGCGATTGCCATTCCGACATCAAGGACTACCCGCACCCGGAGCACCTGAAGAAAGTGCAGTGCAGCACCTGCCACGCCGACCCAGCTACTGGTCTGGCCGGGAGTGTCCACGCCGACGGCAAGGATCATCCGTGCACCAGTTGCCACGGGGACGCACACAGCATCTTCCCCAAGACAGATTCCAGGTCGGCCGTCTACCCGCTGAATATTCCCCGCACCTGCGGCAATTGCCACGGCAACGAGGGGATGGCGAAAAAGCATGGTCTGGCGAGCGTTTATCCGCTCTATATGGACTCGATCCATGGATTCGCGCTGAGCAAGGAAGGCTTGCTGGTGGCGGCCAACTGTACGAGCTGCCACGGATCGCACCATATTCTGAGCCGCAAGGATCCGCAGAGCCCGACATTCAAGGCTAATATTCCGAACACCTGCGGCACCTGCCACGCCAAGATTACCGACGAGTATATGGCCGGCGCTCACGGCAAGGCCCTGGCGGCCGGCAAGACGACCGTGCCGGTTTGCTCGGACTGCCACACAGCCCACGACATTCTGCAGCCGACGGCAGACGCCTTTCGCATGCAGTCCACACCTATCTGCGGGAACTGCCACAAAGACAAGTTCTCAACCTACCGGGACACTTTCCACTCGCAGTTGGGTTCATTGGGCGGCTATGTGCAGACAGCGCGTTGCTGGGACTGCCACCAGGCCCACGATGTGCGGCCCGCGTCCGATCCGTCGTCCCCGATTGCAGCCGGCAATCTTGTTGCCACGTGCGGCAAGTGCCACGCCAACGCAAACAAGAGCTTCGTTCAATATCAGCCCCACGCCAACGCGCACGTTCGCAAGATGAACCCGGCCCTGTACTTTATCCGGCTGTTCATGAACCTGCTGCTGGCAGGCACGCTGACATTCTTTATGATCCACACCATTTTGTGGCTGATCCGTGCGCGCTACGACCAGGTCAAGAAGAGATCGGCAGAAGGAGACAAGCATGCCTGATTTGGAGCACACGACAGCAGCAGCGGAGCAAGCGGAGACTAAGGAACGCTTCTACATGCGGTTTACGCCGGAGCAGCGTTATCTTCACGCCACGCTGTTCAGCACATTCCTGGGGTTGGCGGCGACCGGATTGCCAATGCGTTTCAGCGAAAGCATCTGGGCTCGGCATTTCGCGGCCGGGGTGGGAGGATTCGGCAGCATTCTGTTCTTCCACAAGCTTTGTGCCGTGGTGCTGACCCTGGCCTTCCTCATTCACGTGAGGGACCTTTTCACCCGCGCATTCATTCGCCACGAAAAGGGGATCTTCTGGGGCTCGACCTCGATGGTGGCGAACTGGAAAGATGCCAAGGATCTGTTTGGACACCTTCGCTGGTTCGTGGGACTGGGACCGAAGCCGCAGTTTGAGCGCTATGCCTACTGGGAGAAGTTCGATTACTGGGCGGTTTTCTGGGGCATGATCGTGATTGGCTTCTCGGGATACGCGATGTGGTTTGCGCCTTTCTTCGCGCGATTCCTGCCGGGCTGGGCGCTGAACGCGGCGCTGGTAATCCACAGTGAAGAAGGTTTGCTGGCGATCCTGTTCATCTTTTCCATCCATTTCGTCAACACCCATCTGCGTCCTGACAGCTTTCCAATGGATATGGTTGTCTTTACAGGCGTTGAGAGCGAAGAGGAGTTCAAGCACAAGCGTGCGCTTGAATATGCCCGCCTGGAGAAAACCGGGAAACTGGAAGCCAAACTTGCCGATGCGCCGCATTCCTGGCAGGTTCACTTTTCGAAGATTGTCGGATTCACGGCGATCTTCATCGGGCTTCTGCTGCTGGTGTTTACGCTGAGCGCTTACTTTATCTAAGCGGTTTGTAGCTTTCGTGTTCTGATGTTGATCTGAACGATATTCTCCTGGGCTCCCTCGATGGGGCTGGGAGAATATCGTTTTTTTCTTGCCGGGTGAACTGCCGGTTCATGCGCGTCGATACATTTCAATGTGACTCTTGTCACGGCAGGAATGGGCGGCATGAAATCACATCATCTGGTGAAAATCTCGCCAAAAATCCTGCTTTCTACGGCTTCGCTTGCTTTTCTTGCCTGGTCGCTTTCCGCATTTGCGGAACACAAGCCCAAAGATAGTGACTGCCTCGCGTGCCACTCCGATTCCACACTGACAAAGGAAACGAACGGCAAGCAGGTCAGTCTGTGCGTGGATGAGAAGAAGCTGCGCGGATCGATTCACGGCTCCATGTTTGCCTGTGTCGATTGTCACAAGGATGTGACGGAGGCCGTCCACACCAGCACTCCCAAAAAGGTGCTGTGCGCGGACTGCCACGCCGATGCGCAGGCAGCATACTCTCACAGCCTGCACGCAAAGCAGGGGAAAGATGGCGCTGCGTCGATTGCCAACTGCACTGACTGCCATGGCGGCGCTCACGAAATTCTCGCGGCAGACGACGCGAAGTCGCCGGTCAGTCATGCCAATATTCCGGTCACCTGCGGCAAGTGTCACGGGCAAAAATTCCTGATGGAGTCGGACGGCGAAGGCCCCCAGTCTTTTACTTCCTATCAAGAGAGCGTGCACGGGCGGGCGATCGAGAAAGGCTCAACCAAGGCCGCGGTTTGTACCGATTGTCATGGCGCGCACGAGATTCTTCCCGCCAATAACTCCAAATCGCCGATATACAAGTTCAATGTCCCGCAGACTTGCGGGAAATGCCACACTGCAATCTCGGATACATTCATGCAGAGTATCCACGGGCAGGGAATTGCCAAGGGCAACGGTCTGGCCCCTGTTTGTACGGACTGCCACGGCATTCACTCGATCAAGGCACATATCGATCCGAATTCGTCGGTCTCGGAGCAGAATATTGCGCGGACGACCTGCGCGCGCTGCCACGAGGGTGTGCGCCTGTCTCAGGAGTACGGCGTTGCCGGCAATCGCGTGTCGACTTACCTGGACAGCTATCACGGTCTGGCTGCCGAGAATGGATCCGCGGTGGTGGCCAACTGCGCAAGCTGCCATGGCGTGCATAACATATTGCCTTCCAGCGATCCGCATTCCACCATCAACAAGAACAACCTGGACGCGACCTGCGGCAAGTGTCACAAAGGCGTGACGCAGAAATTTACGACCAATAGAGTCCACCTGGACGGCGCGTCCAAAGACATGGGCATCCTGGCCACGCGCTGGGTGCGTTGGTTTTACCTGGTGCTGATCTTCGCGGTCATCGGCGGCATGTTCCTGCATAACGCCTTCATCTGGCGCAGCAAGGCAGTTCGGCGGCGCGGCATGCAGAATCCGATGATGGTCCGCATGACAACCAATCAGCGGTGGCAGCATCTGATCCTGCTCACCAGTTTCATCGTGCTGGTGATCACCGGATTCGCGCTGAAGTTCCCGAATTCCACGCTTGCCCAACTGCTGGGTGATAGCGAGAAACTGCGCAGCGTTATCCATCGCATTGCGGGCGTCATTCTGATTGGCGCGGGGATTTATCACGTCTTCTATCTGGTGGTGGCGCGTGAAGGACGCCGACTGATTAGGGATCTTGCGCCCAGGCCAAAGGATGCCGTCGATGTGTTCAAGGCCATGCGGTATTACCTGCACCTGAGCACGGAAAGGCCGCGATTTGGCCGCTTCACTTATGGGGAGAAGGCCGAGTATTGGGCGCTGGTCTGGGGCACCGCGCTGATGGCCCTGACCGGCATCATGCTGTGGGCCAAGGTATGGGTAGGCAACCTGCTGGCGCGCTGGTGGGTCGATGTGGCAACCACGGTTCACTATTACGAGGCGATCCTGGCTACGCTGGCGATCATTGTCTGGCACTTCTACCAGGTCTTCCTGGATCCGGATGTCTATCCGATGAACTGGGCCTGGTGGGACGGCAAAATGCCGGTGGAGCACTATCGCCACGAGCACGAGCTGGATACTGAAGCCCTGGCTGAAGCAGACGCGAATGCCAAGGCCGCTGCGGAAGATGAAGCTGAACTGGGCGAAAAGGAGTAAGACGCAACGAGTCCTGACAGCAAAAAACAGCCGGCGGAGAGCCACCCCGCCGGCTGTTTATTTTTGATCTTGTGGCTGCCGTGTTGCGGGCTCGGCAAGCATTCGACTTAGAGGAACGGTCAAATCCGCCAGTAATCGGCGCGCCAGTTCTTTATCTGTTCCTTGATTTGTTTGCGAGTCAGGTTCTCTTCCAGCGCGCGTCTGGCCAGTTCGACGACTTCGTCGTCGGATGCGAAACGGAGACCGATCAGCTGGTCTTCGCTTAAACGTAGAAGGTCTTTCTGAAAACCGACCGGGGCCAGGGCCTGCAACCGCAGACGCTCTTCTAGACGGATGACGCGATCCTGGATCTTTAAGGGGTAGACGCGAACCTTCACCCATAGGATGAAAACCGCGAGCGAAAGAACCACGACCCACGCGGCAGCGAAGTGGAATCCGGAGGTGTGGATTACGTGATACAGATGGCAGATTGAATAGAGGAGGTTGAGAACCAGAACGGCGAACAGAACCATGTAATACGGATCAGACGTTCCATGGTTCTTCAGATTCTGAGGTGCTTTCTCACTCATGAGATACCTTTCTTTCTTGCAGACCGAAGTTGGTTGCCGAGGTGAATCCAGCTTCTGATGAATTGGATTCGGCAGCGCCGGGGGCCTGCGGCTTCGCGCTCTCAGGATTCTCGGTGGGGGAGGAGGCCGCTGTCAATGCCGGTTCGGCCGGCTCCTGCGCTGCTGGCGAGGCCGGCCCAGCTCCGCAAGTGTTTGCGGAGAATGCTTGCAGAGGTCTTTCGGGATGAAATGGCCGCGGCCGCGCAACCCATAATCGACGGCCAGCCCGACAGCGATATAAGGGTTGGTCAGGGTAATCGGGATCGCGTACGTGGTGGTTGCCAGCGATTCTGCAACGTTCTTGTTCGAGTGGCTATGACGGCGATAGCCGGGGACCTGGGGTATCTCGAAGACGGTCAACCCGGCGCTGGTGTTCTTGTGGGCATAGTCGGCGCAGTTGTTGAAGATCAAGCCAGGAGGCGCTCGAAAAGTTGTTTTGCCGCGCTGGAAAAAAGGAGCGTCGAACGATGCACGTGATGGGGCGACTGACAACAGAACATCCCATCTGGTAACGTTTTCAGTACGATCGCCCGGCGGCGAATTCGGTTGTGCGCCCGGGGTCGCAAACCAGCCGAGAGGTTCCTTGTGAATTTTCGCTCGTTTCTTTTGCTTGCATTGTTGCCTGTTGCTGCCGCCTCCGCGCAGGTAAGCCTGCCCAAAATCCTCACCAGTCATATGGTGGTGCAACGCGACATGCCCGTGCATGTGTGGGGAATGGCAGCGCCGGGTGAATCGGTGAGCGTGAGCTTCAGGGGCGAGAGCTGCGCGGTGAAGGCGGGGGAACTGGGACGCTGGAGCGTGTATCTGGGGTCGGGCGGGGCGGGCGGTCCGTTCAAGATGGTGATCAAGGGAGTTCCGGCTGCCGTGGAGGGAAATGCCGCGCCGGAGCAGACAATCACGCTGGATGACGTGCTGGTGGGCGATGTGTGGGTGGCGTCGGGTCAATCGAACATGCAGTTCCGGATGCGCCAGACGGCCACCGCTGCTGCCGACTTGCCGCATGCCGGGATTGACCGCATCCGGCTGCTGGAAGTGAAGGAAAATGCATCGGAATACCCGCTTGAGGACGTGGCGGATGTGACTTTGCAGGGCTGGACTGCCTCGACTCCGGAGACGGCCAAGGAATTCTCGGCCGTGGCTTGGTATTTTGCGAGGGATATTGAGCAGAAGGAGCATGTGCCGGTTGGGGTAATCGACTCTACTTGGGGTGGTACGGTGGCCGAGTCGTGGACGCGGCTGACCGCGTTGGGCGAAGACGCAGCCTTGGCGCCGGTCTTTGTATCGCGCGGCAAAATGGTTGACCACGAGGCTGATCGCCTGCTTGAAGACGCGGAGCATGAAAGGGAGATCGCGGCGGCGAAAACGGCTGGCAAGCCGGAGCCGTCCTTCGGGTGGCAGCCATCGCTGGAGATGTGGGCTCCGGGACTGCTCTACAACGGAATGATCGCGCCGCTGACCAGGATGCCGATTCGTGGAGTGATCTGGTACCAGGGCGAGAGCAACAGCGCATTGGAACGCGCGCCGCTGTATCACCGAATCTTCCGCACCTTGATCGAAGACTGGCGCAAGCAGTGGGGCGAGGGCGATTTTCCGTTCCTGTTTGTGCAGATTGCCAATTTCAAGTCTGGCTCGAACGAGGATTGGGCTCTGCTGCGCGAGCAGCAGGTGAAGACGCTGGAACTGCGCAATACGGCGATGGCGGTGACAATCGATATCGGCAATCCCGACGATGTGCACCCGACCGACAAGGTGGATGTGGGCGACCGGTTGGCCCGTGCCGCGCGCGCGGTGAGCTACGGCGAGGCGGTGGAGTACCAGGGACCGGTTTTCCGCCAGGCGACGCCGGAGGGCAACTCGCTTCACGTTTGGTTCGATCACGCCAAGGGGATGAACTTCAGGAATGGCGCAGCAACCGGCTTCGAAGTGGCCGGAGCCGACGGTAAGTGGGTTTCGGCTACGGCAAAGGTCGAAGGAGCTTCGGTGGTGGTATCCAGCCCGGAAATGGCCGAGCCGGTTGCCGTGCGGTACGGATGGGCAAACAGTCCGGAATGCCACCTGTACAACAGCGAAGGACTGGCGGCGTCGCCGTTTAATTCCAGGGACTAAGGGGCTAGGGACTAAGGGACTGGGGACTAAGGGACTTAGGACTAAGGGACTAGGGACTAAGGGACTGCTAAGAACTTAGGGACTTGGGACCTTGGACTTAGGGACCGCGGACTTGAGAGCTGTGGGGAAGGGAAAGAATCATTTGCCCGGCGGCAGCGCCGATGAGCCTCTCTGGTTCTTTCAGTCCCTCGTCCCTGCATCCCTCAGCCCCTAGTCCCTCAGCCCCTAGTCCCTCAGCCCCTAGTCCCTCAGTCCCTAGTCCCTCAGTCCCTGCATCCCTCAGCCCCTAGTCCCTTAGTCCCTAGTCCCTCAGTCCCTAGTCCCTCAGTCCCTGTTCCCTCAGTCCCTGTTCCCTCAGTCCCCAGTCCCTTAGTCCCTAGCTCCTTAGTCCCTATTCCCTAAGTCCCTGCTTTTCAATGCTGCGGGACGACGATGGTGGTCTCGAAGATCTCGATGAGGCCGGTTCCGGTGCGTTTCTGCAACTCAGGCAGGATGGAGTCTACCTTCTCGCGGGTCTCGATGAACTGGACCAGGATCGGCAGGTGGTCGCTGATCTCGAGGATGTGCGCGGAATGGAGGCGGTGCTTTGCGCCGAATCCGGCGACTCCCTTGATGACCGTTGCGCCGGCAATGCCGCTGTGAAAGAGAAAATCGAGAACGCTGGTGTAGACCGGAACCCCGTGGTGCTTTGCTCCGTCGCTGAGATAGACAGTGACTTTGACGGCTTTGCCTGTGGTCAGCATGGGCTCTCCTTTCGCGCTGGAGGAACACGGAAGGATTGAAGCACCTTTGCGGGAGAAGGGTCAAGGAGCGGAGATTCGTTTGGCACTGGTGCGATTCGAAGCGGTGCTTTTGAGGCCGCGCGAGGGGTGAAGGCGCACTTTCTTGATGAAATTGGGACGACTTTTCACCATAAATAGTGCAAATATCGTCCAAAAGCGGACATTTCCGAGATGATTAATTTCTTGTAACGCACTTAATTACATTTACTTGCGAGGGAAACTGAATGCGATGCGTTGCTGATTTGTGGGGGGGGGTGGTCAGGCAGGGGAAAGATCGGGCACATTCCTGCCAGAACGGCCTGGGTGGGGCTTTTCATGGGAAGCGTGCTCTCTGGAGAAGGAGGCCGCCATGGATAGATTGTGCGCCAGACAGGGTTAATTTTCCGCAAAGCAGAGGGCTCTAAGCGGGACCGGTCAGAGTGCTTCGGCGAGGGCTGCACCGCACCATGTGGCGGCCAGGCCGAGGATGAGGCTGCCGACGGCGTAAAGAGAGGCCAGAGCGAAAGCTCCCGAGCGCAGGGTGGAGAGGGTTTCCCATTCGTAGGTGGAGAAGGTGCTGTAGGCCCCGATGAAGCCGATGGGGACGAGGAAGCGCCATGCCGGGCTGAGGTCGGCGCGCTTGCCCATGTAGGTGAGGGTGAATCCGATGACCAGGCAGGCGGAGAGGTTGACGACCAGGGTTCCGTACGGGAAGCGGATGCCCGCGCGGCCGGCAATGGTTGATCCGACCCAGTAGCGGGCCACCGATCCGAGGGCTCCTCCGAGGGCGATGAGCAGGTATTTTTGCACGACGACTCTCCTAACCTCCCACCTGGAGCAAATGACAAATTACACGAATCCGCGCGGGCGGGGCGCGCAGGCTCAGTTTATGAAGTTGTGCAGGGATCGCGCCGGGACATGGCTCGCCGACAGGAAACCTGCCAGGAGTCATCATCTGCCAGACCTGACGGAGGGGCAGCGGTTCAGGGTGAACTCCATCACCACGCAAGCTTCATTAGAAAGGCAGATCGAGGGTGGTGTCAAACTTGACCCAGGCCCGAGACACAGACTCGCGCCTCATGCTTTGTCTTTTAGATGGACCGCATGACGCATATGGATCATCATGACCAATTCATGTCTGAAATCGTGGAGCCCTCCGGTGAAAGGGAGGAGCGTCTGCGCGACGAAGCCGGCCAGATGATTTTGAGAACCCTGCGCGCGGCTGGTGCGGACTGCCTCATTACCGGCGGCAAGGATCTGCTGGCGCTCGGCGAGCAATACCCCATCGTTACCCCTGCCGCTTTCTGGGAGCGGCACGGTGAATAGTAGTCAACATAGGTGGTAGACTTGCGCCCAGACGAGGTGGAGGCGATGGGAGACGTGGGAGGTCAGGTTGTTCGCAAGCATTTCCGCCTGGACGCAGGAAAGCTTAAGCGGGCGCAGAAGGCGCTCGGCGCAGCCACGGAAACGGAGACCGTGGAAAAGGCGCTTGAGTTGGTGATTTCGGAAGAGGAGAGGGACCGGGTAACCTGGGAGGCGACGATGAGCTTCCTGAAAAGCGGCGTCGAGGTCCGCGATGTATTCGGTGCGCTGGGCGATTAGGCGATGCCCGTCCTTTTCGATTCGTCTATTTATATTGGAGCGTTGCGTAGCAGCGGCGCGCAGGGGGTGCCCCTGCTGCGCTGGAAGGAAGACTCTCCTCTTTGGCTTCATGCCGTTGTGCTTGAAGAACTCTATGCCGGGATGATGCCAAGCCAACATCCTCTGGTCGAGAAGATGGAACGGGACTTTGCAAATATGAGGCGGATTCTGGTTCCAAATCAAGGGGATTGGGCGAAGAGCGGCAGGATTCTCAACCGGATCGGCGAGAAATACGGCTATGAGCATATTGGCAAGTCGCGGCTGACAAACGATGCGCTGATTGCCGTGAGCGCCGCTCGCAGCGGGATCAAAGTGATTACTGCCAATGTCAGGGATTTTGAGCGGTTGGCGGAGTTCTGTCCATTGCAGTGGCAGATTAGCTGATTTGCCTTTGGAAGAATATACCAGTGGCAAATCAAGGGCGGTGTCAAACTCCGCCAATCCTTTGCCACCGAACATCTATCCATCATGTTTGCTTTGCCTGAGGAAGGCAGATGGCCTATGCTTCTCCCTGGCCCAGATTCGAATTTGACCAGAGGTTTATCCGTGAAGAGTATCTTTGTTTATTTTGTTCTGGTGATGTTTCCGCTGTCTATGCTTTCTCAGCCAACACATTCCCGTGCCGAGATTGTGCAACATTGGTGTCACGCTGTCGAAGTCACCAATGGCCCATACGTAGACCGAATCAAGGGCATTGAAGCAAGGCTGAGCCCGATCGTAAATCGGTTACATGGACCGCGTATTCATGTTGCAGTGGTTGATAGTGATGTGATCAACGCGTGGGAAAAGGATCTCGGTCCACAAGAATCATTGATCTGCGTTCCGGTTTCAATGATCAGATTCATGGGCGACGGCGAGGGCGAAATGGCCTTCATCTTCGCACACGAGACCGGACATGCTCTTGACCGCACTTGTAAATCAGCCGAGGGGCGCGAGCAGATTACCCCTCCGAGTTTCGGTTCTGCATTAAGCAATTTACTCGGCGGATCAGGTCGTGATCTGCTTGCCGAGCAACGGACTTGTGAATCCAGAGCAGACGCTATCGGCTTCGCAATTTTCACTAAGGCTGGGTATAACCCATACGACGCTGCTGGGGCCTTTGGCAGGCTCGAAATGTACAACGGTGACTCTGGCGTTTTGAGTAAGCTTATGGCCTTCGCGAATGATCATCCCATGACGCCGGACCGAATTGCTCATATGCGAAAGCTACTATCTTCACAATCGCTGCGGGAGGCATCTCGGCAGTGATATCTCCTGCAGCGATTGATCGGTTTAGTTGTGCTTGCCCTTCCACTCGGCGTAGGGGCCCTGGAAGTCTTCGATGCCGTCGGCTTTGAAGTTCCACAGGCGGGTGGCGACTTCGTCAATCAAATCATGATCGTGGGTCACCAGCAGGACCGTCCCCTCGTAGCGCTGAAGGGCGATGTTGAGGGCGTTGATGGCCTCGAGATCGAGGTGGTTGGTGGGCTCGTCGAAGATCAGGATGTTGGGCTTGGTCAGGATGAGCTTGCAGAAGATGAGACGGGCCTGCTCGCCACCGCTGAGGGCCTTGGTCTGCTTGCCGCCTTCTTCGCCTTTGAAAAGCATCTGTCCGAGAATGCCACGGATTTCTTCCACGTGCGCCTGCGGATTCCAGCGGTGCAGCCACTCGGCGACGGTGAGGCCGTGCTCGATGAGGGCAGAGACGTCCTGCGGGAAGTAGCCGATCTGCGCTTCGTGTCCCCAGAAGACGGTGCCGTTGTCGAGGGAAAAGTCCTTGTCGGCCAGGCCAGGATAGTTGGAGAGCAGGCTCTTGATCATGGTGGTTTTGCCTGCGCCATTGCGGCCCATGAGGCAGATCTTCTCGCCGCGCAGCACGTTGGCGGTGAAGCCGTCGAGCACCTGCTGCTCGCCGTAGGCCTTGGCGAGATGCTTGACCTCAAGGATGTGCTTGCCGCTGGGGCGCATCATATCGAACTTGATGAAGGGGCGCTGGATGTTGGAGCGGGCCAGTTCGTTGGTCTGCAGGCGCTCGACTTCCTTGCGCCTGCTGGTCACCTGCGTCGACCGGGTGCCGGCGGCAAACCGGGCGATGAAGTCGTTGAGCTGATCGATCTTCTTTTCGCGCTGGGCGTTCTGGGATTCGAGGGTGGAGCGGATCTGGGTCTTCTGCATCACCATGTCGTCGTATCCGCCGGTGTAGACAATGATGGTTTGGTAATCGATGTCGGCGGTGTGGGTGGTGACACTGTTGAGGAAGTGACGGTCGTGGCTGATGACGATGACGGTGCCGTTGTACCCGTTCAGGAAGTCCTGCAGCCAGTGGATGGATTCCAGATCGAGGTAGTTGGTGGGCTCGTCGAGGAGCAGGGCCTGGGGCTTGCCGAAGAGGGCCTGGGCGAGCAGGACGCGGATCTTCTGGCCGCCCTGAAGCTCGCTCATCTTGCGCTCGTGGAGTTCGTCGGCGATGTCGAGTCCCTGCAAGAGCACGGCGGCGTCGCTCTCGGCCTCGTATCCGTCCTCGTCGCCGATGACGCCTTCGAGTTCGCCGAGGCGCATGCCGTCGGCGTCGGTCATTTCGGGCTTTTCGTAGATACGGTCGCGCTCTTCAAGGGCAGCCCAGAGGGGCTTGTTGCCCATGATGACGGTGTCGATGACGCGGAAGCTGTCGAAGGCAAACTGGTCCTGGCGCAGGACGCCGAACTTGCGGGGGCGGACGACCGAGCCCTTCTGGGCATCGAGCTCACCCGTGAGGATCTTCATGAAGGTGGACTTGCCGGACCCGTTGGGACCGGTAAGGCCGTAGCGGCGGCCGGGGACGAAGGTGACGCTCACATCCTCGAAGAGGATCTTCGAGCCGTAGCGCATGGTAACGTTGCTGACACTGAGCATTCTTTTTCCTGTAAGCGGCCCGTAGTGGGGTATCGGCTGCCGCAAGCCGCCCAAATCGTCGGGTGGGCCGAAGGTTGGGTCGAATCGCTGAGTTGAGTCTGAGGTTCGGAGGCGCGCATGCAAGCGAACAGCCTCTGGGAAATGCTTCTCTTCCAGTTTCTCATAATCTTTGAATGCAGGTTTCAGCGGGCTCTATTCTCCACTAAAATATGCCGATAAGGTTAAAGCCGGGTAACCGGGTTTTGTGCAAGAGCGTGCGACGGGCACTGCGCAGGGAAGACTGGGCCAGTGCTATTTTTCGTCGATAAAGGGAAAGAGATGAAGCCACTCCGTTTTGAATCCGTAAAGTTGGAGCCCGCACCAAGGGGTGCTCTGATGGAACGCCGCGCGCATCCGCGCCTGGCTTGCAAGGGGGTCGGCGAGTTCACGATCCTGCCCGACGGACCCCGCATCGTGGGAGCGCTGACTAATTTGAGCCTGGGCGGCTGCTGCATTGTGAGCGAGACGGAGATCCCGGCGCAACCGTGCGCACAGGTAGAAGTTCAGCTGACGGCATGCGATATCCGGCTTCGCCTGGCGGCAGAGGTGCGGCGGATTGACAAGGGAAACGTGGGCATCCAGTTTTTGGATGTGAGCAGCCGCAAGGAAGAGCAGATCCAGTACCTGATCGACGAACTTCTGGAGCTTGAAAAACTCCGCACGCCCGGTAAAGACGAGGGAGGGGGAGCGTCGGACGAGCAGGGGGTTGGGATTCAAGGATAGATCTCATAAAACGTCCCTACAGAGCTTGAGGGGAAGAGTCCCCGGGGCTTAAAGGCCGGCCT
>Ga0181517_10001923_pt1 | contig 22129 bp, 15 predicted proteins | sample PEATcosm2014_Bin_31_FD_119748 | JGI IMG/M metagenome (GOLD analysis project Ga0181517, IMG submission 119748) | Peatland microbial communities from MTU Mesocosm Facility, Houghton, MI, USA - PEATcosm2014_Bin01_30_metaG | ecosystem: Environmental > Terrestrial > Soil > Wetlands > Peat | place... | reverse complement strand
CAGCGACGGTTGGCCATGTGCGGCCGGGCCGCGCGTGCCGCCCAGCACGATGAGTGCCGCGCCGGCTGTGGATCCAAACAGGGCCAGCCAACCAATCGCGTCGAGCCGCTCACCGGCAAACAGCGCGGCCGCGGCAGCCAGCAACACCGGCATGGCGCCCACCATCAGCGAGGCGTGACTCACCGTGGTTCGATCGAGGCCGTGAAACTGGATGAGGAATTGCACCGGCACCCCCAGCGCAGCAGAGACCAGCAGAAAACGCACTTCGTCGCCGGTGAGACGGACGCGGCTGACGATCAACACTGGGAACATGCCCAGGCAGGCAAACAGGAAGCGGTAGAGCACCATGTGCTCCACACTCATTTCGTTCAGGGCCAGCCTGCCAAAGTAGAAGCCCGTCCCCCACAAGCATCCGGCCAGCGCGCAGGCGCTGTAGCCCAGGTACCTCAGTCGTTCAGTTGAGAAGTGACTCATCATTCCTCTTTTACTGTCGCACAGGGGCGTGGGGCGGTGTCTCATCTGAGGCCATTGCGAGATATACTGGCGCCGAGGTGGGTGGATGAATAGCGATTGGATGCGCCGTCTGACCGCAGTACGCGGTTGGGTGATGGTTGGGGTACTGATCGTCTTGGGAGCAGTCTGGCTGCTGCGGCGCTGAGTTGCGCTGAACTTGAACTGCGGGGGCGGTGAAGGTTACGCCACAGAAGGGCCCCCATCGGCGAGAATAGTGCTGGATGATGAAACGGTACTTTCAGGCGCGCCGGCATCAGTGCGCGTATTTGTGGTTTGCGGTTGCGGCCATCGTGCTTTGGGCGGTCCCGGCGATTCCAGCGCAGGGCGTCGACGCCTTTGCTGCGGAACCCTCGCATCACTCAAAAAAAGCTCGTTCGCTGCCGCAGCAATTTCCGTCCAAGCCTTCTCAGCCGCCCGCGTTCACCATCCCTGTTGAGCCGCTGGGCTTCACCGCCCCCGGAGCCCTGTACCTGGGGCAGCGACACAGTTTTGCCTCACTGGACTTTATCGATGAAGACCGGCTGCTGTTCACCTTTCGCGTACCCGGACTGATGCGCCGCGGAGGCAGTGAGGCGATCACGGGAGACGAGCGCCAGATTCGCGCCGTGGTGCTGGCGCTGCCGGCTGGTACCGTGCAGGCCGAAGCCTTGTGGACCCTCCACGACCGGGTCCGCTACCTGTGGATGCTCAAAGATGGCCATTTTCTGATTCGCGATGGCGACACCATTCAGCAAGGCGATGCTACGTTGGAATTGAAGCCATGGCTGCGCTTCCCGGGGCCCCTCACGTGGCTTCAGCTCGATCCTTCGCAACAGTTTCTGGTTGCCGACTCCCGCGAAACGGTCGCAGCAGAAAACAATCCCGGAAAAGTCGCCAGCCCGCCTTCAGCCAGCGTCAGCATGGTCGTGGACGGTCAGGCGCCCGGCGTCTCAAAAGACATCGTGGTGCGCATCCTGCGCCGGGATTCCGGCCAGGTGATGCTGCTGAGCCACGCCCACACTTCAGTTCATTTGCCCATCAACGCAAACGGATATCTTGAGGGCCTGCGCGCCACGGACGGACAATGGCTGCTGGTTCTCGACTATTTTGCCGGCGGAAGTACGATCCTGGGGCGCGTTGACTCCGCCTGTTCTCCCACCTTGGATTTTGTTTCGCAGCGCGAGGTGCTTGCTACCACATGCGATTCAAATGGGGGGCGCAGGTTGGAGGCCTTGACCGCCGATGGCCACCAGCTATGGCGGGACGCCAATTCTTCAGTGCCTGTTTGGCCATTGATGGTCAGGGCGCCGGATGGATTGCGGCTGGCGAGGGAGTCGCTATCGGTTTCTCATCCGGTGAGTGCCACTTCGCCTCTTGACAACGACGATATCAAGGGACAGCTGGTTGAAGTATTCGACGCGGCCACTGGCAAGGTTGCGCTTACCGCGCTAGCGAGCCCGGTGCTCGATGCCGGAGGAAATGTGGCCATCTCGCCTTCCGGCCGACGCGTAGCCGTGATCGGCGAGGGCGCCATCCAAGTGTTTGAATTGCCGGAACCGCCTCCCCTGCCTTAGGGCCTGCTCAGCCAATGGTGTGAAGGGGCATTCCCCCAGGGGCTAAAGCCCAACTCTTCTTTGTTGGCATCTGGCGGCGCGGCTGAAGCCGCGCCCTTTCAAAACTGCTCTACGCCAAAGGGAGGCCTGCTTTAGCTCGGCAGGCAAATCGCTTGGTTAGAATTTCTGCGTTTCGCGGTCCGGTTGATTCCATCCGATGTAAACTGAGCAACGGGGGAATTCCTTTTGGCTACGGCTGTTGTCCACTACACGGCTGCGGCGGTCACGGACCGCGGGCGCAAGCGTTCCTCCAACGAAGATGCATTCGGATTCTCCGTCGAGCACGGAGTCTATCTGGTGTGCGACGGCATGGGCGGCGCGGCGGCAGGAGAAATTGCAAGTTCGCTGGCGGTCGACGAGGTGCTGAGCCGGCTTACAAACCGCGATGTGAAAGTTGAACCGCAGTTGGCCGCAGAGCAGGCCATTCTCGCCGCCAACGAGGTTATCTTCTCCCGCTCCCAGCGAAACTTGAGCCTGAACGGTATGGGCACAACGCTGGTTGGCCTGCTTGCCGAAGACCGCCGCGTTTGGGTCATCAACGTTGGCGACAGCCGCTGCTACCGGTTGCGGAATTCTCGCCTGGAACAAATAACCCTGGATCACTCGCTGGTGGAAGAACAGGTAAGAATGGGCCGCATGACCCCCGCTGAGGCCCTGCGCTCTTCACTCAGGAATGTCATCACGCGGGCGCTCGGTACGCAGTCCCAGGTGACGCCGGATATTTTCGCTCTGGAAGCGGAAGCCGGGGATCTGTTTCTGCTTTGCTCCGATGGCCTCACCCGCGAACTCTCGGATACCCATATCCAGTCCCTGCTGGGCGTTGATCGGCCGCTCGAAGATCTGTGCGTGGGGCTGGTGAACGCCGCCAAGAAAGCCGGCGGCCACGACAACATTACCTGCCTGCTGGTACGCGCGGGGGCGTGACCGTCGCTGGTCGTGAAGGCCCGGGGTGGAAGCCGTCAACCAGAGGTGCCGGGTCTCCAATTTTTCTCCATCCTCCCACCGGGGCGTATCGTCCTGGGATGCCCCTCGCAGGGCCTGAAGTTAACGTTAACTTTTCTCAATACGCGGACGGTTTCTGCGTTGACACGGCGAAGGTGTATCCCTATTATTGGGGTTGCAAAGTTATCGATAACTTTGTCACCGGCCAAACGTTTTAGCCAGGAGCCTAAATGAGCGAAACTATCCCGAGCGCATCCGTCTCCATCGATCCCGCATCCATCCCGCAACGACAGCTTTACACCGGAGCAACCATGCCCGCCGTGGGGCTAGGTACCTTTGGCTCTGACCACGTTTCTCCGGCGCAAGTTGCTGAAGCCGTTAAGGGAGCGGCAGGGGTGGGCTATCGGCACTTCGACTGCGCCTCCGTATACGGCAACGAGAGCGCCGTGGGCGCTTCTCTCGAAGAAGTGATTCGTGGAGGGACCAGGCGCGAAGAACTCTGGGTCACCTCAAAGTTGTGGAACGACAAGCACGCCGAGGCCGATGTGATCGCGCAATGCCGCAAGTCGCTCGAAGACCTGCGTCTCAACTACCTGGACCTCTACCTGGTCCACTGGCCATTCCCGAATTTCCATGCACCGGGCTGCGATGTCACTTCCCGCTGCGCGGACGCCAAGCCTTACATTCATGAGAACTACATGAAGACCTGGCGCAAGATGGAAGAGTTGGTCGATCTGGGCCTGGTCCGCCACATCGGCACATCGAACATGACCATCCCCAAACTCAAGCTGGTGCTGCGCGACGCGCGCATTAAGCCAGCGGTGAACGAGATGGAACTGCACCCGCACTTCCAGCAGCCCGAATTGTTCAAATACGTGGTCGAGAACGGCATCCAGCCGGTTGGGTACTGCCCGCTCGGCTCGCCGGGACGGCCGGAGCGCGATCGCACGCCGGAAGATACTGCACCTACCGAAGACCCGATGATTCTCGAGATTGCCAGGCGGCACGGAGTCAACCCCGCGGCAATCTGTATCAAGTGGGCCGTACAGCGCGGACAAACGCCGATTCCGTTTTCAGTGAATCACTACCGCGACAACCTTGATTGCGTTACCCACGATCCGCTCAGCGCTGAGGAGATGCAGGCTATTGCCAAGCTCGACCGCAACTGCCGGCTGATCAAGGGCCAGGTCTTCCTGTGGAAGGATGGGCAGACTTGGGAAGCGCTCTGGGACTTGAACGGGGAGATCACACCGGCCTAGTACTACAGTTGTAATTGCTTAAGATGGCAAGTATCCGGGCCTAAAGGCCGCTCGATTTCGGCCGGTTTTCAGGGGCCTAAAGGCCCCTGCTCCTTCCGGAAACACCATGTACAACTGTGGTACTAGCGGCGGTTGAAGAGCAACAGAAAAATGGGAGAAGAAAGCAATGCAAGAAATCAAGAAGACCATGACCGCGGCTTTCCTGCCCGGCAACTCGACTGTTGAGATGCGCACCGTGCCGGTACCCACTCCTGGCCATGGAGAGGTACTGCTTCGCACCAAGGCCTCAACCATCTGCGGCTCCGATATTCGCTGCATCTATCACGAGCACCTGGGCAAAGGGCCCGAGGGTTACCAGGGCGTGGTGGCCGGCCACGAACCATGCGGTCAGATTGTCGCCGAAGGCGCTGGCCTGCGCCGCTTCAAGACCGGCGACCGGGTGATTGTTTACCACATCTCCGGCTGTGGCGTGTGTAACGATTGCCGCCGCGGGTACATGATTTCATGCACCAGCGAGAAGTATCGCCGCGCCTACGGATGGCAGCGCGATGGCGGCATGGCCGAGTACATGATCGCGGAAGAGAAGGACCTGATCGCGCTTCCCGACGAGCTTTCTTACGCCGACGGCGCCCAGGTGGCGTGCGGTTTTGGCACCGTTTACGAGGGCCTGGAAAAGATCGGCATCGACGGCAATCAAGCAGTGCTTATTACCGGGCTTGGGCCGGTGGGCTTGGCCACGGGCGCGTTGTGCCGCAAACTGGGAGCGAACAAGATCATCGGCATCGACGTTGTTCCGGAACGCATGAAAATTGCGCTTGATCTTGGTCTTTGCGATGCGGTGCTGACTTCGGGGCCGGACAATGTGGCCCAGGTGAAGGACCTGACGGGCGGCTATGGCGTAGAGCGGGCGGTGGATTGCTCAGCGAATGCCGCCGCGCGCGCCACGGCCATCCGCGCCACGCGCAAGTGGGGCAAGATTGTCTTTCTCGGCGAAGGCGGCAGTGTCGAAATCAATCCTTCGCCGGATATGATTCACGACCAGAAAACCCTATACGGCTCGTGGGTCACTTCGACATGGCTCATGGAAGAACTGGTGGAGCGCCTGGTTCGCTGGAACCTGCATCCGGCCGACATCATCACCCATCGCTTTTCATTGGACCATGCCGCGGATGCGTATTCGCTGATGGCTTCAGGCAAGTGCGGCAAGGTTGCCGTTTGCCAGGATGAAGAGTTGGTATAGACAGGTACCACGGAGAGAAAGCGATGAGTAAAACAATGGAGCCTACCCAACTTGATCTGGAACAGAAACTGAGCGGGCTACTGCCGCTGTATGGTCATCGCAATTGGATCGTGGTTGCCGATGCGGCCTATCCGGCTCAATCCAAGCCCGGCATCGAGACCATTGTCGCCGACGCGGATCAGATTGAGACGGTGCGCAAGGTCGCGGACGCTATCCGAGCCTCAAAACACATCCGCGCCAATGTGTACACCGACCGCGAACTTGGTTTCGTCGAGGAGATCGATGCGCCGGGTATCGCCGACTACCGGCGCCAACTGGGAGCCACGCTTTACGGTTCCCATGTACTTGAACTTGCGCATGAGCAGATCATCGCCAAGCTCGACCAATCCGCCCAGGTTTTTCGCATCCTGATCATCAAGACAGATATGACGATTCCGTATACATCGGTCTTCTTTGAACTCGATTGCGGCTACTGGAGCGCAGAGGCGGAAGAGCGGCTTCGCCAGGCGATGCTGGTCGCGGATTCAAAATAATCATCCATGCAGGGGCCTCCATCCTTCGCAGGTATTTTGGCGAAAGGATGGAGGACCGCATTCTCTGGGTCTGACAGAGAATCTGCATTCTTGTTCTCAACATAAGAGTGACGCGAAAGGGAAACGATCATGGCGCTGAACAGACGTGAGTTGTTGCAATGGATGGGCGGGGCGTGTTCTGCCCTTGCGCTTTCAAGATTCGCAAAGGGCCAGGCGCCGGGCGGCAACTTTCAGCCCACCCGGCAATCATTGCAGGGCTACCACATTCCGGAGTGGTTCCGCGACGCCAAGTTCGGCATCTGGTCGCACTGGGGCCCGCAGTCGGCCATCGAGAACGGCGACTGGTACGCCCGCAACATGTACATGCAGGGATCGGATCAATATCGCTACCACGTGGAGACGTACGGCCATCCGACGAAAGTCGGATACAAGGATCTGGTCAACGACTGGAAGGCCGCCAAGTGGGATCCCGATCACTTGATGGGTTTGTATAAAAAGGCCGGGGCAAAATACTTTGTCAGCATGGGCGTTCATCATGACAACTTCGATCTTTGGAACTCAAAGCACACGCGCTGGAACGCGGTAAACATGGGACCGAAGAGAGATGTGGTTGGCACATGGCAGAAGGCCGCACAGAAAAACGGATTGCGGTTCGGCGTCAGCGAGCACCTATGGATCAGTTACAAATGGTGGGCGGTGAGCCACGGCGCAGACAAGACAGGCCCGCTGGCCGGTGTTGCCTACGACGGCGCGGATCCGAAGTTTGAGGACCTTTACCACGACGCCAATTGCGCGCGCTTTGTTGACCGGCTCGATTGGTCCGACGATGGAATTCCAGAGACGTGGAAGCAACATTATCTCGACCGCATGACTGACCTGATCGACAAGTACCAGCCGGACTTTCTCTACACGGACGGACACCTGCCGTTTGAAGAGTACGGGATGAAGGTGGTTTCGCACTTGTACAACGTGAGCGCGCAACTGCATGGCGGCAACACGGAAGCGGTTTACACCAGCAAGGACGGCACGGACTGCGCTATCGGCACTTGTCTGCTGGATCACGAGCGCGGCGTCGCCGACGGCATCAGTGCAAATCCGTGGCAGACCGACACCTGCATCGGCCAATGGCACTATAACCGCGGAGAAAAATATAAGTCCGCTAAGAAGGTGATCGATTTGCTGGTCGACATTGTCAGCAAGAACGGCAACCTGCTGCTCAACTTCCCGTTGCCCAACTCCGGCGAATTGGATTATGAAGAGCAGAAAGTGCTGGAAGGAATCACCGCATGGATGGAAGTGAACAGCGAAGGCATCTACGCTTCGCGTCCGTGGAAGATTTACGGTGAAGGCCCTTCGACCAAGGTCAAGATTGAAGCCGGCAACTTTAACGAGGACAAGCAGAAGGACCTGACCGCCGACGATGTCCGCTTCACAGCCAAAAACAGCACGGTGTATGCGTTCGTGATGGGCGCGCCTGAGAAACAGGCTTGCATCTGCGCGCTCGGCCTCGCAAGCTCGCAGGCTCCGGGAAAAATTCTCAGAGTTGAAATGCTCGGTTACAAGGGCGATCTGAACTGGAAGCAAGACGAGTCCGGGTTGAAGGTCGAAATGCCGGCGGAAAAAATTTCCGACATTGGCATCACGTTGAAGATTCAAATGGGTTAGGAGAAGAGCCGCGTGGTTCCGTGGATTCCCAGGTCCCAAAAGCGGGACCTGGGGCACCCATCGGAGTGGGTCGTGGTGGTTTTTGATCGGCGGATTCGCGGCGCATTTTACACAATATCGACGGGCAACATTTCCTCAGCGGCGCGATGTACCATGAACAAGTGCCGCCCATGAAAGAAACAAAAAACCTCGCTCCCGAAATTCTCCTTCATATCGCAAAGGTACTGAATCTCCCCCTGCATGGCATCGTCGCGGTCATTGAGTTGCTCGATGACGGTGGCACCGTGCCCTTTATTGCGCGCTATCGCAAAGAGGCCACCGGCAATCTGGATGAAGTGCAGATTCTCGATATCGAAGAGAAGCTTGCCTACTTCCGCGACTTGACGGAGCGGCGCGAAACTATCCTTGCCTCCATTGCCGAGCAGGGCAAGCTGACCGATGAGTTGAAGGCGCGCATTGAGGCTACGCTCGACAAGAGCGAACTTGAGGATCTGTATCTGCCCTACAAGCCCAAGCGCCGCACCAAGGCCACCATCGCGCGCGAGAAGGGCCTCGAACCGCTGGCGCAATACCTTTGGGCGCAACAGAATACCGCAGAGCCGTTGGAGATTTTTGCCGCGAGCTTCGTGAATGCCGAATTGGGCGTGGCCACGGTAGACGAAGCGCTGGAAGGCGCGCGGCATATTGTTGCCGAGTGGATCAGCGAGGATGCCGACCTGCGCAAGGCGCTGCGGAAACTCGTTTTCGATGAAGGCGTCGTCGTCAGCCGCAAGGCAACGGATGCGGTGGACGAGCAGGAAAAGTTCAAGATGTACTACGAGTACAGCGAGCCGGTGAAGACCATCCCCTCGCATCGCATGCTGGCCATCCGCCGCGGTGAAGGCGAAAACGTGCTCTACTTCCTCATTGAAGTGGAGCCGGAGCGGGCCATCGCCACCATTCAGCGCCACGTGCTGCGCCTCAAAGGCGACTGGACCCGGCAGCTTGAACTGGCCATCGACGATGCATGGAAGCGGCTGCTCAACAGTTCAATTCAAGGCGAGATTCGCCTGGAACTGAAGCACCGTTCGGACACGGAAGCGATTCGGGTTTTTCGCGACAACCTGTATAATCTGCTGCTGGCGCCGCCCGCCGGACCGATCTCCGTGCTGGGCATCGATCCTGGCCTGCGCACCGGTTGCAAGGTTGCCGTGGTGGATGAAACGGGCAAGCTGCTTGATCACACCGTGCTCTACCTGCACACATCGAAGCATGGCAACGAAGAGGCTGCGCCCAAACTCGAAGCACTCCTGCGCAAACATAATGTCCGCGCCATCGCTATCGGCAACGGGACAGCATCGCGAGAGACTGACGCCTTTGTACGCGAGTTTCTGCGCGAGAAGGGAATCGAGGGCATCTTTTCCGTCACCGTCAGCGAATCGGGGGCCAGTGTTTACTCTGCCTCGGCTGTTGCGCGGCAGGAGTTTCCCGATCTCGATTTGACGGTGCGCGGAGCCATCTCGATTGCGCGCCGGTTACAGGATCCACTATCGGAACTGGTGAAAGTCGATCCCAAATCAATTGGGGTCGGTCAATATCAACATGACGTTGACCAGCGCCAGCTTCAGGAGTCCCTTGAGACGGTGATTGAAAGTTGCGTCAATAAAGTCGGCGTGGACCTGAACACTTCATCGTGGACGCTGCTCAGATTTGTTGCCGGAATCACGGAACGCACGGCGCTGAATATCGTGAGCCATCGCAATGAGAAGGGCAGCTTCCACTCGCGCGCGCAGGTGCTCCAGGTGCCCGGCATCGGCCCCAAGACATACGAGCAGGCGGCTGGATTTTTGCGCATCCGCAATGGCGACAATCCGCTGGATATGACTGCCGTTCATCCCGAGTCATATCCAATTGTCGAGCAGATTGCGGGGTTGCTTCATTCGTCGGTGGAGCAGATTATTCAGCAACCGCAGCTTCTTGAACAGGTGGATCCAAAACAGGTTGCCGCGGGAACGTATACGGTGAATGACATTCTGGCCGAGCTGCGCAAGCCGGGGCGCGATCCACGCGACAAATTTGTTGCGCCTGTCTTTCACGATGCGGTGCGGGAGATGGCCGACGTCGAGCCGGGCATGGTGCTTGAAGGCGTGGTGACCAACGTGACCAAGTTCGGCGCATTCGTCGATATTGGCGTTCACCAGGATGGATTGGTGCACATCAGCGAACTCTCAAACCGCTATATCAAGGAACCGTCAGAGGCCGTCAAGACAGGGCAGATCGTGAAGGTGAAAGTACTGAGCGTGGACGCCAAGGCAAAGCGGATTGCGCTTTCAATCAAGACGCTCTCCGCGCCGGTTCCACGTTTGGTGCGCAAACAGGAAAAGCCAGCCCCAAATCCGCAGCCCACGATGGATGAAAAGCTCGCTGTGCTCTCGACCAAGTGGAAGGTCAGGTCATAAAGGCGCGGCACCAATTCATTGCTGCCGTACGCTCAGGATGACAGATTTGTTAGTCAACGAACCACAGTTATGTGACGCTGGGGTGCTCGTTTAATTGTGTAGACGGTTGCATTCCCGCAGGGGCGAAAGTGTGTGTGTGAGAGCCAAGCTCTCATAGCCACCGAACGAAATGGTGGAACTTGGGCCGGGGACGGTTGTATTCAAATGCAGCAAGTTAGCGCCGCTTCGCGGCATAGCAAGCCAGCAAGTCAGCGCTGAAATCCAGTTCTCATGCGGACGCTAAAGCTCGACGATCCTTGTTGCCAATTTCTCGGCGCGGCTAAAGCCGCGCCCTCTCAAGACCGCTCTGCACCAACGGGAGAAGTGCTCTACTTGCCCTGGCGTTTCTGTGCGATCACGAGACCCCGAGGCGTGGGCAGGCAGACGACGGAAATCAGACCTTCGGCTTGCATTCTAAAAGCCGCCTCTCGCACGACCTTCTGATGTGAACTCGCGTCGTGGATGAGAATGAGTCCGTTCGGGTTGATTTGCGGAAGGAAGTGGCGGACTTCTTGCTCGCGAATCGATATCTCGCTATCGCTATAGAACAGGTCGATGGAGCCCTCGATCTTCATCTCGAGACTGGATTCGTGACGCAGGTCGATCCATTGAGAGAGGCCGGAGTCCGCAATTTTCTGACTGGCTTTGGCGAATACAACCGGATCAAGTTCACAACTGATGATTTTGCCAAAACCATTCTGCTTCAGACCTGCTGCCATCCACACCGTACTTACGCCGAGAAAGGAGCCGGTTTCAACAATCAATTCGGGTTTGACCGTGGTGACCAGTGTCCGCAATAATTCCAGGACTTCTGCTTCCGCCGTCATGGAATCGTACATGCTCCAGCGCTTGGGATGGAGGCACTCCGGCGTGGCGCGGTGATATTCAGGCAGGAGAGCGCCTTTTGCACGCTCGGCCTGCAGCAAGATCTTATGCTCCTGTTTTAGCTTCTTTCGAAAGAGTCCCATTTTCCACCTGCGCGCTTCTGCGCGACCATGCTTGCACGTTGATCTTACCGCGTTGCCCGGGAATCAGCGTTTTGGGTTATTACTGATAGTGTGCAGTTGATAACTACCCTGTCCCTTCAAGCCGGCGACTTAGGCCATGATTTGCTAAGGAGCCTTTGATTGCGTTCGAATGCGGCGACCACATTCCCTCAGGGGCTAAAGCCCGTGCTCATTTTGCAGACTTTGCGGCACGACTAAAGTCGTGCCCTTTCAAATCAGCGATTTATTCAAAGGTTACATAGCTCAGCCTTGCATCGGCCCATCCAGAAGAGAAACCCACTCGGCTGGACGGATGGCTGCGCGCGGAACGCGGGAACGATTCAGCTTGTAGCGCAGCTTGGTCAGCCCGCGCAATTGCTTGCCGGCTTCGACGAAGGGAATGAGTCGCGCAGCGGAACGGCCGAGCGCAGCTCGCTGTTCCTGAAACCGGCTGCCGTCATTGGGCCGGAACTGCGACCACGCGATGGAGTGAACGAATCCGGCGGCGCCAAACCGGTCACTGCCTAAAACATCCTCGACGAAAACCTGGATCGGCCCTGGAAAGACGTTAAGCGCATCGTGGAAGGCGACGACGCCCTGCGGATTGAGGTGCTTGATAAAGCCGTCGAAATCTGTTTTTGCGCCTTCGTAGGTATGGTCGCCATCGATCCACAAAAACCGGATGGGGCGGTCCCAGCCAATCGACACTTGGTGCGAATAAGCCAGGTGGGTCTCCACCTGGTTGGCGACCCCAGCTGCCTCAATGTTTCTTAAGAAATCCCTATAGGATGATGCCTCCGGATCCGATTCGCAATCCAACAGGATCGGCGAGTTATGCGGATCAATGGCGACAATGGGTCCCAAGCCGTAATGCGCCGCCACCTTGGCGAGCATGACCGTGGACTTGCCTTTGAAACTGCCGGTCTCAACAATCGCCCCACTGGACGGTACGCAGGCCGCAATCGTCCCCAGAAGGCGGGCCTCGTTTTCCATCAGATATCCAGGAATTTTGCGCGCCGCTTCCCAGGCATCGTCAAGCACTGCGTCCAGATCGCGGGGAATTTCTATCGTAGCCAAATGCCTTCTCCTTGGAGCCGCTGGGAAGAGTGTATTACGCAATGCTGGCAGAGCGTAAAGGCGGGGAATCGCCAGTCCATTATAGCTGGATAGTCCCGTATTGCGCCCTGGGCCGGCAACCGATTTGGGCCTGTCTTTCTGCACAATCCGCGCCATTGGCTTCACTTGCCGGGTGATAGGACTATTATGGTCGCGATGGCACGAAAAGTGCCGATAAGTACTTTGCCAGAAGGCGGGTCTGCGCAAGGACCGGCGGCCGTCAGGCAAGAGGGTGCCAAATGAAAGTGAAAGACAAAGAGGCGCCGCCGGCAACTGTGCCAAGCGGATCGCACGTGGAGGGCATCAACAAAGGTGGGGACCTGCCCGCGCCGGTGAACGGCCATGCCCTGCGACTGGGGAAAGATTGCGACTACGAGCGCGAACTGCGCCGGCTGCAGATCGAACTGGTGAAACTGCAGGAATGGGTTCGCCAGGAGAAACTGCGGGTGATTGTGCTGTTTGAAGGCCGAGACGCGGCAGGCAAGGGCGGCGCCATCAAGCGCATCACCGAGTCGCTCAATCCACGAGTCTGCCGGGTGGTGGCATTGGGTACGCCCACTGAGCGTGAACAAACGCAGTGGTACTTCCAGAGATATGTGGCCCATTTGCCGGCGGCGGGAGAGATTGTGCTGTTCGACCGCAGTTGGTACAATCGTGCCGGCGTTGAGCGCGTGATGGGCTTCTGCACCGAGGCGCAGTACTTTGAGTTTATGCAGAGCTGCCCGGAGTTCGAGCGCATGCTGGTCCGGTCAGGAATTCGGCTTATCAAGTACTGGTTCTCAGTGAGCGACGAGGAGCAGGAGCGGCGTTTTCAGGACCGCATGAAGAATGTGACCAAGCGCTGGAAGCTGAGCCCCATGGACCTGGAGTCGCGCAAGCACTGGGCCGATTACTCGCGCGCCAAGGACGAGATGTTCGCGGTTACCGACACCAAGCAGGTGCCCTGGCACGTAGTGAACGCCGAGAACAAGAAGTGCGCGCGGCTCAATGTCATCCGGCATCTGCTCTCGCAGTTTGTCTATCGCGATCTGACTCCGGAGACGCTGGTTCTGCCCAAGCTGGAAAAGACGAAATACGTGCGTCCGCCGATTCAGGAGCAGAACTTTATACCGGATATTTACCGATAGGCCGGCGTCGCAGCTTGCTTGAAACTCCCGTTTCATCTTAGTCTTGGGGCGGGGGTTGGACTTTGACCGAACCACAAACTGTCGCGATTCCCGCGCCTGAGCATGACTTCTGTGCCTCATCGCTCAAGCTCTCGGGACTGCGCAAAGCCTTCGGTGACGTGGTGGCCGTGGATGGGCTTGACCTTGAGGTGGCCAGTGGCGAGTGCTTCGGCTTGCTGGGTCCCAATGGGGCAGGGAAGACAACCACCATTGAAATATGCGAAGGGCTCACCGAGCCCGATGCCGGACAGGTGCAGTTGCTGGGACTCAATTGGGAAACCGGGGCCTCCGCGTTGCGGCAGCGCATCGGCGTCCAGTTGCAGGAGACCCAGTTTCCCGACAAGCTCACGGTAGAGGAGACGCTGCGGCTATTTCGCAGCTTCTATCGCCAAGGAACATCGGTTGACGAGTCCATTCGCACCGCGCAACTGGAAGAGAAGCGGGGCGCCCGCGTGGGCACGCTTTCTGGCGGGCAAAAGCAGCGGCTGGCCATGGCCTGCGCGCTGGTGGGCGATCCGGAGTTGCTGTTTCTTGACGAGCCGACTACCGGCCTCGATCCGCAGGCGCGCCGCCACTTGTGGGACCTGGTGGACGAGTTGAAACTTGCCGGGCGAACCATCATCCTTACCACTCACTACATGGAAGAAGCCGAGCGGCTCTGCGACCGCGTGGCTATCATGGATCACGGACGCATCATTGCGCTGGGAACCGTGCAGCAACTCGTCGCTTCGGTGGGCGCGGAGCACATTGTCGAGTTTGCGGTAACGGGCCAGGACGCAGGCCATGGCGTAGTGGATGCTGCTGTCCTGCTGGCTATTCCCGGAATCCAATCGCACCGCGTGGACGCCGGTTTGCATCAGCTTTCGGTGAGCGAACTGCACATGGCCGTGCCGCGGATTTTTGCGGAGCTCAGGACGCAAGGGTTGCACCTGAGCGAGTTCCGGACCCACTCCGCGACACTAGAAGATGTGTTTGTCGGCCTGACGGGAAGGAATCTGCGCGATGAATAGATTGGAACAGAGCAGCCTTTACCAGCTCACCATGGTGCGTTTTCACCTGATACTGCGCGAGCCCGAGGCCATCTTCTGGATTTTCATCTTCCCGATTTTGCTGGCTGTCGGTCTGGGGATTGCTTTCCGGAACCGGCCCGCGGACGTGCTGCAAGTGGGCGCCACCACCAGCCAACTCGCGCAAGCCCTGGCCACAGACAAGGGATTGTCGGCCGCCGTACTGGACGAAGCCCGGGGCACAAAAGCCTTGGCCACCGGCAAAATTCTGCTGCTGGCGATCCAATCGCCAGCAGGCGTGACATACAAGTTCGACGATACCAATCCCGATGCACGCACCGCGCGGATGCTGGTGGATCGCGACCTGCAAGCCGCGGCCGGCCAGCGGGAAGCCGTTCATGCTCAGAACCAGCTGGTTCACGAAACCGGGTCGCGCTACATTGACTTTGTGATACCCGGCCTGCTGGGCATGAACCTGATGGGGTCGGCGATGTGGGGGCTTGGCTTCTCAATTGTTGAGGCGCGCCAGAAGAAGCTGCTCAAGCGGATGGTGGCCTCACCCATGCCACGGTGGCAGTATTTGATGTCGTTCATTCTTTCGCGGCTGGCCATGCTGGTTCTTGAGGTGGTGGTCTTTCTGGGTTTTGTGCGTCTTGTCTTCGGCGTGCCGTTTCGCGGACCGCTATGGCAGTTGGGATTCTTGTGCGTGCTCACTTCGTTGGCATTCTCTGCCCTGGGCCTGCTGGTGGCCTCGCGCGCCAAGAACATGGAAGCTGTCTCTGGGCTGATGAACCTCGTCATGCTTCCCATGTGGATTCTCAGCGGCATCTTCTTCTCGGCATCGCGCTTTCCGGTTGTGATTCAACCGCTGGTGCGTGCGCTGCCTCTGACCGCGGCTATTGATGCGATGCGCGGCAACATGCTGCAGGGCATGAGCCTTGGCCAGATGGCCGTTCCAGTGGCGATACTGCTGGCGTGGCTGGTGGCGGCATTCGGCATTTCGTTGCGGATCTTCCGCTGGCGGTAGATCCGCAACAACCTGGATGGTTATGCGGTTATCCTGGCCAGCTTGGTTACACGGCCGGTCTGGTTCCAATCGGACACATAGATGTTGGCGTTCTTGTCGATGTGAACGCCGTGGGCGGCGCTGAACGACGCCGTGGTAATCGCACCAGGCTCAACTTTGTAGTTGGCCCACTGGGATTTCTGCGGATTGTCGCCCAGGAAAGCCACCGGCGTGTTGTCTTTGTCGAGGATGGTGACGCGGCCTTCCAGTTCGGAAATAACGGCAAAATCACCGTGGAAGCTGATCTGGCACGGACGCCGCAGATGCTGGGTGACGGTGCGGACAAACTTGCCGTCAAAATCGAAATGGCACAGGCGGCGGTTCTCGCGATCGCAGATGAGCATCAGAGGCTGGTCATAGCGCGTATCGACGGTGACTCCGTGGTTGCAGTCGAACAGGCCTTCGGTATGGCCTTTGCCGCCATAGCTCTTTTTGAAGTTGCCCTTCTTGTCGAACTGGAAGAGGCGGCAATCTGCGTATCCGTTGGCGATGAAGATGGAGCCATCCGGCCCGGGAACCGCGGCCGTGAGCTTCCACTCATTCGGCTCTTTGAAGCCGGCTTCAGGAGGAGCGGTGATCTTCTGCACTACGGTGCCATCGGTCTTCAACTTGACGAAGAGCCAGTTCTCTTTCGGAGTCCCTTTCTGCACAGTTGTGTAGAGATACTCTTCGCCATCTTCCTCGGCGTAGACCATCGAGTGAACTTCGGGAAATTCGTGGGCGATGGTTTTGAGCAGCACGCCATCCGGGCCATAAACGAGCACTCCCGTCTCGCTCTGGGTGCTCACGTAGACATGCCCCGCTTTGTCAGTGGCGATTCCGCCGTGCGTTCCGCCAAAGGAAGTTCCCGCGGGCAGTTGCCCCCATCCCTGGACGATGTTGTACGTCCACTCGCCGTTTCCTGTATGCATCGCTGCTCCTTCTGAATTGCGGTCTGCGCCGCTGGTTTGCGCTTTCGCTTGCTCGCCCGCAAGGGCGGTGACGGCGGCGGCTCCTGCAAAGCCGAAAAACTGACGCCGATCGAATCCTTGTGCCTGAGACTGTTTTGAATTCATTGCGTGTTCCTCGCGTCGGCCTTGGCTGCAACCTCGGTGGGCGCAGGTTGAGCCGGCGTGTTGTAGAGATAGACATGGCGCAAACTCTTCATCTTTTCAATTTGCGCCGCCGCAGAGGTAGTTACTTTGGTCCCGCTCAAATTCAAATAGGTTAGTTGCGAGAGGGAACCGAGCTTTTGAAGGCCATCTCCGGTTACTCCGGTTCCTTCGAGATGGAGCGCACGCAAATGCGTGAATTTGGCCAGAGTATCGAAGCTTGCATTGGTCACCGCGGTACGGGCCAGATTTGCCTCGACGATGTACGGGGCAAACTTCTGGAAGCCGGCGAGTTGCGCGTCTGTAAAGCTGGGCGCGACATCTACCGTATTCAGAATCAGACCGTCAGAGGGTTTGCGTGAAACCGGCACCAGCTTGGCTCCCTGACCCGCTTCCATGGTGCTAATCTCGGCCATCAGGCCGCTATAGTCGCCCACCGGCTGCGGCGGCAATTCCGGTTGTTCCTCGCGAATTGAAACTCCGGCAAGCGTCGTCGCCGTTGGCGAAGCGCCTTGCTGAACCCACGCCGAAAGCCATGCAATCTCCTCCGGCTTCAACGGCGGTTTGCCCTCGGCGGGCATGAATTGTTTGTGGCCCGGCGGCAGGGTCACGCGCTGCAGCAGGACACTTTTGTCTGCGCTGCCGGGAACAATCACCGGCCCATCCTTGCCGCCCTTCATCAGCGACTCGTACGAATCCAGGCGAAGCCCGCCCTTGGTTTCGTCTTCACCATGGCAGGTAACGCAGTTGGCATCGAGAATCGGGTTGATGTGTTTCGCGTAGAAGGACACGGAGTTTTGAGCGTCCGCTTTAACGCTGCCGGGCGCCACCCAGCGCTTCAGCGGTGCAGGCATGTACTCGGTGAGGTAGCTGCTGCCGTGCGTTAAGGATCCTCCCTGGTGCGCGGTCCACGTGAGCAGAAAGAACACGCCGGTCAACATCGCAGGATAGACCCGCGAGGTGGCGCCGGAGATCCACCAGGGACGCGCCAGCAGGCACAACAAAACGGCGATTGACAGCCAGATACCGCCCCACATGTGGTGGTTCACAACCGCGCCCGCGCTGCCTCCGCCAAAGGCCAGCAGAAATCCGAGCGCCAGCGCACCCAGGCAACATGCGAACGCGAGTCCAAGCACGAACCCCGCCGCTTCGCGCAACGCCGGACGGAAATGTCCCACAATCTCAAGCAATGGAACAAGCACCAGCAGCCCAACGGGGAGATGGACCGCGAGCGGATGGAAGCGGCCAAGAAACTGTTGCCAGTCAGCGTGCGGCTTTCCATCCAGTTTGAAAATCCACGGCAACAACAGCAGCGCCACGCTAAGCAGCAGCGAGGCCAGCCAAGCCACACGTATGGAGCGACTCTCGGGAAGCAATCGGTCGGCAAGGGCGGCCAGTTTTTTAACCGTTTTTGATACCCAAGCCATTTGGTTCCCAGGAAGCAATCGATCTGTATGCTCCACTAGCTCTTTCCCTTTCATCACGCAAGAAGACCCGGAACCACGTTTGCCGGAACCGGTCCAGTAAGTTTTTGATCGAGACCCTGGGACTTGTAGGTCAGCTTGTTGTGGTCGATTCCCAGGCAATGCAGAACGGTCGCGTTGAAGTCGCGAACCGTGACTGGATCCTTGGCGACGTTGTAGCTGTATTCGTCCGTCTCGCCATAGGTGATGCCGGTACGCACGCCTCCGCCGGTCATCCAGACGGTGAAGCAGCGCGGATGGTGGTCGCGGCCGTAGTTCTCCATCGTCAACCCGCCCTGGCTGTAAACGGTGCGCCCGAACTCGCCGCCCCAGATGACCAGCGTGTCATCGAGCAACCCGCGCTGCTTCAGGTCGGTGACCAGCGCATAACAGCCGCGGTCGGTTTCCTGGCAAAGAATCGGCAACACCCCGGTCACGTTGCCGTGCACGTCCCATCCGCGCTTGTACACCTGCGTCAACCGCACACCGCGCTCGGCCATGCGGCGCGCCATCAGGCAGTTATACGCAAAGGTGCCCGGCTCCTTGGCGTCCGGTCCGTAAAGATCCCAGGTGGACTTCGGTTCTTTGCTAAGATCGGCAAGCTCGGGCACGGATGTTTGCATGCGGTACGCCATCTCGTACTGGGCGATTCGAGCATTGGTCTCCGGGTCGCCCAACTCCTCGTAGGTCTGCCGGTTGATCTGCTCCACGGCGTCGAGCATCTTGCGGCGCACTTCGCGATCCACTCCATTGGGATCGGTGAGATAGAGCACCGGGTCGCCACCGGAGCGAAGGCCAACGCCGGCATATTGCGACGAAAGAAATCCGCTACTCCAGAGCCGCGACGACAGCGGCTGATTATTTTCTTTGGGATTGACCTTGGTCTGCAGCACCATGAACGTGGGCAGATTGTCGTTCATGCTGCCCAACCCATACGAGAGCCACGATCCCAGGCAGGGCTTGCCGGGGTTCATGTTTCCCGTATTGATGAGCATGATCGCCGGCTCGTGGTTGATGGCGTCGGTGTTGAGCGTCTTGATGATGGTCAGGTCATCGACCAATCGCGCAGTATTGGGCAACAGGTCGCTTACCCATGTTCCCGTCTTGCCATAGCGCTTGAAGGCCCAGTGCGAAGGCGCAATGGGAAATCGCGCCTGGCCCGCCGTCATGCCGGTCAACTGTTGCCCGCCGCGCACCGAGTCAGGAAGGTCTTTATCGAAGAGGGCGGCGAGATTCGGCTTGTAGTCCCACAGGTCGATTTGCGGCGGCGCACCCGACATGAACAGATAAATCGCACGCTTCGCCTTGGGGGCAAAATGAGGCAGCTTCAGGTCATCCGAGGAGGGAAGCCCATACCCATTTGGCTTGTCAGCCGCACGCGCATCTCCGCTCATACCGCGGTCGCCGAGCAGGCTGGCCATCGCCGCCCAACCTAATACCTTGCCGGCTCGTCCCAGAAAACGACGGCGATTTTCCAGCGCCATCCACTCCTGCTTCAATCCCGCTGGAATGGGGAGATCCAGTACGCTTGGGCCGTCTTCTGTATCCGTACATAGGGGATGCTGCTTCATTAAAACCTCCGTAGACTACTTGTTTACCGTTTCGTCCAGGTTGAGCATTTCGCTGGCGACCATGGTCCAGGCCGCCAACTCTGGCTCGGGGATGGACGGATTGCGCTTCTTCTCGCCTACTGCGACCAATGCATGTGCGGCCTTGGGATCAGAATCATAATGCTTTTCCATTTGCGTCAGCGAGTTCTTCAGCACCGACGCCATCTGCGATGGCGGATCGTGTGCCAGCAGAATGTCGCCCATGAGTTTGATGCGCTGATCGGGCAGCTGCCCGCCCTGCTCAATCACTCGCTCGGCAAGGGCTCGGGCGGCCTCCACCCATTGCACATCGTTCATGGTCACCAGCGCCTGCAGCGGCGTGTCGGTCCGCTGGCGGCGCGTGCACACCGCGTCGCGCATCGGCGCGTCCATGGCGTCCATGTTCGGCAAGGTGGCCATGCGCTTCCAGTAGGTGTACAGGCTTCGCCGGTAAAGTTCAGAGCCGTGTCCCTCGTCGTAATGAACGGTGTCGCTCACGGGGTAGCTCACCTGCTCCCAGATATTGGGCGGCTGATACGGCTTGACGCTTGGCCCGCCAACCTGGTTGACCAGCAATCCACCTGATTGGAGCGCCACGTCCCGCCACATCTCTGCATCCATGCGGAATCGCGGTCCATGAGCCAGCAACAGATTCCTTGGATCCTTCACAAGTTGCTCGGGCGTTGCCTTGGCGCTTTGCCGATATGCCGCCGACATCACCATCAGCTTGTACATATGTTTGATGTTCCATCCGCTGTCGCGGAACTCGACGGCCAGCCAGTCAAGCAACTCGGGATGCGATGGCCGCTGGCCCATGATGCCGAAGTCTTCCGTAGTCTCCACCAGGCCGGTTCCAAACATCTCGTTCCACATGCGGTTTACGGTCACCCGCGCGGTCAGCGGGTTCTGCGGGCTCACGGTCCACTTGGCCAGTGCCATCCGGTTGTGAGGCATGCCTGCAGGCAAGGGCGGCAGATAATGCGGAGTGTTCGCTTCAACCCGCTCGGTGCGCGCTGAATAGATTCCGCGCGTAAGTACGTTCGCGTAAGCGATGGTTGGCTTTTCCCACGACACAATCGACACGTCGCCGCCCACTGACAGCTTCTCCAGTTGCGCATTCAACTGCGTGATTTCGCTCTGAATCGCCTTGGCCGACGAATCGATGTTTGTGAAGTAGAACTGGCTGACCGCGTGCAACTGGTCTTCGTTCCATTGAGCAATTGGCTTGGAGATTACCTCCGCGACGTAGTCTTCATACGGAAGCCGTTTGGCCTCGTCCGCCGAAAGCGCGCGGGCGTACAGACGAATATCCTGGTACCGTGTGTCTTGCGCCGGGCTCGCATCGGGGTATCTCCACCCAAGCTGCATGGGAGCCGTGGTCTGGATAGTCGCCTGGCCCAGGGTATCTGCCGCGACATGCGTGGCCACCGGTGCTCCATTGATATAGACTTTGACGCCGGATGCCTTGCCCGAGCCATCGTAGGTAAAGAGCACGTGATACCAGTAGCCGTCGACGGGCAGAATCGGGTTGGTCAGGACCCTGATGGCAATTTCGGGCGTGGTGTCCTTGGGAGCGGGTGGTTCCGGTTTTTTCTTTTCCGGCTTTTTCTCCTTGGGAATCAAATTCTTGAGGCGCTCTTCGCTTGGCGTAAGATCCGCGATAGGCAGGTCGTTGGGGGTTGGATACTCGAATTTGTCCTGGGTATAAGCGGGCTTCTCAGCCGCGTTCTTATGGAGCACCACAGGCGTTTTGGGTTGTTGATTTACAAGCTCGACGCTGAGATGCCCCTTCTCCAAGGCCAGGACCCAGCCACGGTTGTGCTGGGTTGTGTCCATCTTTGAAATCAAAGTGCCTGACTGGTCGAGGGGATAGTTGGGCGCGGCGCGCAGCATGAACCAACCACCCGATGAAAAAGGCTGGCTCCATTCGTAGTTGCCGGTTTGACCGAGCATCACCCGCGCGCTGTTATCCATGCGGAAGTCAGGCCAAAACCATGTGGTTTCGCCCCATTGGCCTTTCGATTTGCCGAGGGGGAAACTGGCCGTTTGCGGATTGGGCGCGCTGTTTTTTATCGCATCGCCACCGCCCTCGTCCAGGCGCAGGCGAAGCATCAGCTTGTCTACAGCCACCGATTGCGGCAGGCTCTGGCGCGACTGCAACCAGCGCTCAATCAATAACCGCTGATTCTGGCGCATGGCGTCGAGTTGGCCGGCGAGTTCGCTTCGCCTGGCAAAGACCTTGTCGTAGGCTTCGCGATTCTGCGGTTTCGGGATACGGGCAACAGGCGCCCACACCGGGCGGTCGCCGTTGAAGGGCAATTCATCGATGTTGTTGAAAAATGCGCTGAGCGCGTAGAAATCTTTCTGGGTGGTGGGATCGTATTTGTGATCGTGGCAAACAGCGCAGCCCACGGTGATGCCCAT
>Ga0181517_10001922_pt1 | contig 22133 bp, 19 predicted proteins | sample PEATcosm2014_Bin_31_FD_119748 | JGI IMG/M metagenome (GOLD analysis project Ga0181517, IMG submission 119748) | Peatland microbial communities from MTU Mesocosm Facility, Houghton, MI, USA - PEATcosm2014_Bin01_30_metaG | ecosystem: Environmental > Terrestrial > Soil > Wetlands > Peat | place... | reverse complement strand
CCTCGGCCACGCGTTCCTATACCATCTCAGCGGCTATGCGCCCGACCTGCCCAACGGCGCCGCCCAACTGGCGCCGCAACTGCCGCCCGAATGGGACCAGTTTGCGCTCAACGGCCTGGCCTATGGCGACGGCCGCTTCAATCTGGAGGTGCAAGTCGGCGCCAACGGCGGCCGCACGTTCGTCATCACCACCGACGCGACGACCCATTTCCAGTTGACGCTGACCACGCCCATCGACGCGATCTTCGCCGGGGCGACGGTCAACGGCGCGCCGGCGGCGGCGACCGCCGTGACCAACCCCTACGGCCGCACGGTGGTGCGCTTCGCGCCGTTCAATGTGCCGGCCGGCGCGACGACAAAGATCGTCATCAACGCGGCGTAGAGGGCGGGAGCCAGTGGTCAGTGGTCAGTGGTCAGTGGCCAGTGGCTAGCAGCCAGTAGCCCGTAGCCCCGGAGGGGCGCAGGATGGCCAAACAACTTTTCCAACGTCGCCTTCTTCTGGTCACCGGCAAGGGCGGCGTCGGCAAGACGACGATCGCCGCGGCGCTGGCGGTGGCGGCGCGCGATCGCGGCAAGAACGTACTGCTGGCGCAGCTCGGGAAGATCGACAACATCGGCCCGATCTTCGGCAAGCAACTCGAGCCGTACAAGTACGTGGCCCTTGAACAGGGCCTGACCGGTTTTTCGATCGAGCCGTATCTCGCGCTGCACGAATATCTCGTCCGCAGCATCAAACTGCAATTCGTGGTCGATGTCTTTCTGGAAAACCGCGTCATTCAATATCTCACGCAGGCGGCGCCGGGCTGGCGCGAACTGATTACCGTCGGCAAGATCTGGGAACTGGAACAACAGACCGGCCCCTACCGCCGGCCGCGCTTCGACCTGATCGTCGTCGATGCGCCAGCGACCGGCCACGGCATCAGCTTCCTGCGCGTGCCGGGCGTCATCCTCAACACGATCCGCTTCGGCCCGATCCGCCAGCACACATTGCAGGTGCAGAAGCTGCTGCTCGACCCGGCGCGCACGCTGCTGATCGCCGTCACGCTCCCCGAAGAAATGCCGGTCAACGAGGCGATCGAAATCCATCGCGCGGCGAAAACGATTTTGCAGATTCCCTACGGCGCGACCGTCCTCAACGGCTTCACCGGGCCGCTCGCCCCTCGCGGCGTCGGGCCGATCCTGAAAAAACTGCTCGAAGACGAGTCCGCGATGCGGGCGCTCGCCAAGGCCCTGCCGGGCGGCCTCGCGCCGATCGACGACGCCCGCCGCACGCGCGACGAACGCGCGGCGATGTCGCGGCGTTACGGCGCCGAAATCGAGCAGAAGATCGGCGGCGACACGCTGCAAACGCCGTTCGTGCCCGGGGCGCGGCTCGACCGCGATTCCATCCAACGAATTGCCAAAGCCTTGGACGAACAAATCGGTGAACCGTGAACAGCGAACAGGGAACAGCGAACAGCGAACAGCGAACAGTGGAGGGAAGAGCGATGAAGCAAGAGGCGGAGGAAGAGATTGGCAGGCCGTTGTGCGAGAAAACTTATGCGTTTGCGGTTCGGGTTGTAAAATGTTGCCAACATCTGGTTAATCAACAAAAAGAATTTGTGCTCTCGAAACAGCTATTGCGAAGCGGAACCTCCGTCGGCGCGAACGTCGAGGAAGCGCACGGCGCGGTTTCAAAGGCCGAGTTTTCGATGAAAATGGCCATCGCGTACAAAGAGTGCCGCGAGACAAAGTATTGGCTGAGATTGATGAAGGACACCGGATATCTGGACGACAAGTCCTTCCGAAGCATGCATGCCGACGCCGACGAACTCGGAAAAATGCTTTTCGTCACTGTCAAGACTTCGCGGGGGATGGGATCGTGAAAACTCGTTGCACCCAACCATGTCCACCGTTCACTGATCCTTGCTCGCGGTTCGCTGTTCGCTGTTCCGTGTTCGCTGTTCGCTGTTCGCTGTTCCCTGTTCGCTGTTCGCTGGGCAATCGCCATGCGATTGCTTGATCGCCTCGCGGACAAGCGCGTCGTCATTTGCGTCGGCTCCGGCGGCGTCGGCAAGACGACGCTCGCCGCCGCCCTTGCGGTGCGCGCCGCGGCGGACGGCCGCAAGACGCTGGCGCTGACGATCGACCCGGCCCGCCGGCTGGCCAACAGCCTGGGTCTGGAACAGCTCGACAACGTCGAGACGCGCATCGATCCGGACATTTTTCGCCGGGCCGGCGTCGAGCCCCGGGGCGAACTGTACGGCATGATGCTCGACGCCAAGCGTACGTTCGACGACCTGATCCGCCGCATCGCGCCGTCGGACGAAGCCGCCCAGCGCATCCTCGACAACACTTACTACCAAACGCTTTCCGACGCCCTGTCCGGCAGCCAGGAATATATGGCGATGGAAAAACTGTACGAACTCCAGGCCGATCGCGACTACGATCTGCTCGTCGTCGACACGCCGCCGACCAAGCACGCGCTCGATTTTCTCGAAGCGCCCAACCGCATGGCCGACTTCCTCGACGGCAAGGTCATTCAGTGGTTCGTCAAACCCTATTTGTTCGCCGGCAAGGTCGGCTTCGCCTTCGCCCAGCGGGGCGCCGCGCTGCTGTTCAAGATGCTCGAACGCTTCACCGGTTACGAGGCGATGGCCGATCTCGCCGAGTTTTTCCTCGCCTTCGAGGGCATGTACGACGGCTTCAAGACCCGCGCCCTGCGCGTCAAGCAGATGCTCGGCTCGTCGGCCGCGGCGTTCGTGCTCGTCACCAGCCCGGCCAGCCCGGCGATCGACGAAGCCGAGTTCTTCTGGACGCGGCTCGCGCGCGAACGAATGACGCCGGAGGCCGTCGTGTTCAACCGCGTGCACTCGCTCGGCCAGGCCGACCACGCCGCCTGGGCCGAGCAGGCCCGCCGCGCCAACGACAAGCTGATCGCGCGCTTCCCGGCCTACGCGCCGGCGATCGACGCGCTGATCGACAACGCCGTCGACGTCGCCGTGGTCGCCGAGGCCGACCAGCGCGCTATCGCCCGCTTCCGGGCCCGCACCGACCCGCAGCGCCCGGCGTATCGCGTGCCGGCGCTGGCTAGCGATGTACACGATTTGGCGTCGCTGTTGGCGCTGAGCGAGCACGTCGAAAACGAATCATGAGCCTAGCCGAAAGCCAGTTGCGAACAGAAAAATGTATTAATGTAAAACATTAGAAAGTTGATTATAACTATGTATAAAAGCGCAAGAATCTCTCTTCTCAATGAGATCGACATCTACCCGGTCACCTGCGAGGCGCTGTCGGCGGGCCGGACCAGCGTCGAGATTCTCGACGGCCTGCTTGCCGGCGGGGCGCGTATCGTCCAGCTTCGCGAAAAAGACCTGTCGGTGGCCGAGTTGTACGAACTGGCGCTCGTGTTTCGCGGCAAGACCCGCGAAGCCGGCGCGCTGTTGATCGTCAACGACCATCTCGACCTCGCGTTGGCCGTTGAGGCCGACGGCGTCCACCTCGGCCAGGACGACCTGCCGCTGGCCGCCGCCCGGCGGATCGCGCCGGACCTGCTGCTCGGCCGCAGCACGCACAACCTGGCGCAGGCGCTGGCCGCGCAGGAGCAGGGCGCGGACTACGTCAACCTCGGCCCGATCTATCCGACGAAAACGAAAACCGGGCACTCGGCGTTTCTCGGGCCGGATGGCATTCGCCAGATCATGCCGTCTTTGCACATTCCGTTCACCGTCATGGGCGGCATCAACGAGAACAACCTCGATGCCGTGCTCGCCGCGGGCGCCCGCCGTATTGCCGTCGTCACCGCCGTCACGCAGGCGCCCGACGTCGCCGGCGCGGTCCGCCAGTTCCGCCGGCGGATCCTCGCCGCGAATGAAGCGTACCGCGAATGAACTTGATTCCGGCATTATTTAGGTTTTTTTCAACGGCGAATGCACGCGAATCCGGCATTATTTACGGCTGGTTTAACCGAATAAATGCGAATGAATCATGATCCGTTCTTATTCGCGTGAATGCGCGTGCATTCGCGGTTCCAAAATCAATCGGCAAACAAACCCAAATCCGTTCCCGTTCGCCTGCTTTCGCGGTTTTCGTCGCCTTGCCGTTGCCGAGCGCATCCTTTAAACTTTCGCGGATTGCCGGGCTTGGTCAGCGCCCGCGCCAACGCCGCCCGCCGGCAGAAACGGCCGCTTGACGATGAAGTTGCTCCGCCGCTCGGAAATGTGGCTGCGCCGGCTGGGGCAGCGGCGGGTGGTCTTCGCGGCGGCGGCGGTGATCGGCTTTTTTCTGCTCATATCCGTGGCGTTAAAGGTTCTTGAAGCCGCGGGGTTGGTGGATTCCAATCGCCTTGACGACGCGGTGACGCACGTCCGGCCGAAGCTGCTCAAGGAAATCCAGAACGCGCAAGGCGCTTTTTTCACCGTCGACGATTGCTGCATGCTGCTTTCGGTGATGCCGCAGCAAAAACCGCCGGGCGTATACCGCATCTTTTTCATGGGGTCGTCGTTTGCGCTGGGCACGCCGTACGCCGGCCAGGAGAATTGGGGCCGGAAGTACGGCGACATCGCCAGTTGGCTGCACGCAATGCTGGTGCTGCGCTATCCGGCCGGCAAATTCGAGGTGATCGACGCCGGCATCGGCGGCGCCAACTCGAGCCGCATCCGCAACGTGCTCAATATGATGGTCAAAGCGCAGCCGGATCTCGTGATCCTCGCAACCGGCAACAACGAGGCGCACATCCCGAATTACGTCGTCAAGAAGCTGCACGAATGGATCGTCTATCGTCTGCTGAAGAAGCTGCTCTTGCGCCGGCGGCCGCTCGAGGAACGGCCGGCTTACTACGCGCCGACCGCCAGCCTGGCCGAAATCAACGAACTGTTTCAGAAAAACATCCGCGCGATGGCCGAAACGGCGCGGCGCCGTGGCTTCCGGTTGATGCTGACGAAAATGCCGATCAACCTGACCTACGATTACCGCTTCAACAAAAACATCTTCAACATTCATAAGTCGTACCTGGCGCTCGACCAGCCGATCATCCGCGGCGTGGCCCTGCAGGACCAGGGTCATTGCGCGGAAGCCATCGCCGAGTTCGAACGCAGCGCCAACCGCGGCATGGCCTCGAAGCTCATCGGCGATTGCCTGGCGACGCTGGGCCGCTACGACGAAGCGAAGGCGGCTTACCTCGATTACGCGGCGCGCCTGCCGTTCGGACGCATGTCCCCGCTCAACAACGCCTTTCTCGAACAATTCGCCCGGGCGCAGGGCCTGCCGCTGATCGACCTGGAGCGCGCGCTCGACGAGGTCTCGCCGCATGGCATCCCGACGCAGGAATATTTTCACGACAGTTGCCACATGACCTGGCGCGGCTACTTCCTGATGGCCGAAGAAATCATGAATACCGTGATCGCCAGCGGCGTCCTGCCCGCGGCCTTCGGCGCGCCGGGCCCGCCGCCATCGAAAGAAGAGATCATCGAGCGCTTCCATTGGGACAACCTCGACGCGTTGCAGAAAAAGTATGTCGACATGTATACGCGGATGGGCATCGCGAACCCGTGACGCCAACGCGCCGCTTGACACACTGCGCCAAATAGCTATGATCGCGGCCGTCGACAACCCCGGTCGGATGCAGCGGACCGGGTTTTATTTTTAATCCGACACGGTAGGCTCGACATCTAGGATATCGAACGCCGGAGGACGCGAATGATCGAATTGCAACCCATTTTGCACGTATTGCGGCAGCGCGGAATTCTTCTCGGCCCGGGGCACTTCGTGCTCGGCGACGGCTACGGCAATCCGGGCCACCACAGCGCCACGTTTGTCGATTGGCAGAAGTTCAACGAGGCGGTCGACCTGTACGCCGTCCTGGTCGAGCGGCTGGCCGAGCAAGTTCAACATCTGAACTTCGACCTGATCGTCACGCCGGACGAAGAGTCGCTGCCGACAGCGCGAATGTTGGCCAAGGTCTTCACGGGCTATTCGTATCGGCCGGAAATTCCGTGCCAGATTTGTTCGGCGACGTCTGCCGTCAAGGACGCCGCGCCCCTCGCGTTGATTCACGACGATTTCGTCAACCGGGGCCGGCAGTTGAACGACTCCTTCGGCGCGCTCACCCGCAAGGGATACCTGCCCGTAGCGCTTACCTGTCTCTTTACCCGCGTCGCGGAAAACGAAATATTCGGTCTGCCGATCTACGCGGCGGTCGAGCACGCGGTCGCCGCGACGCCGGCCGACAAGTGCCCGCTCTGCGCCGCGGGCGAGCCGGTCGACGTCCGCTACGGCAAGGGTGCGCTGTTCGCCGCGCGCCCGGCCGGCGTCGGCGTCGGCGCGACGCCGGCCGCGATGCGGTAGCGCAATCGGCGACTTGCATTTTCTTGAGTTATCGAAAATGGTGAGCGCTCACCGCGCCGCTTGACGCCGGGGATGCCGCTGATGACGAACAACCGCGTCGGCATGGGTTCCGTTTCCGGCGAATCGCGTTCCCGAGAAATTCCGGTTGGTTGGCTGCTGGCCGCGTGTTGGCTGGCCGTCTATGGCTTTCGATTTTTCCAGCCTGGCTATATTGACCCCGAGGAGCAGCGGACCGGCATGTTGGCGACCGGCTTGCGCGACGGTCTGGCGTCCTCGCCGTTTTATTACGAATACGCGCACACGACCGGCACGCTGACCTTCGGCGTCCTGCTCTACCCGGTTTATTGCTGGTTCGGCTCGCGGTTCGTTTGGATTCGCCTGCTCGGCGCGTTTTTCGTCGCCGGCGGCGTCTATTTCTGGACGCGCGCCGTGCGGCGGGCCTGGGGTTTCGCGCCGGCCCTGATCTTTTTTCTCTGGACGCTCGCGCCGCCGCCGTTTCTGGAACACTATTTTCACATCGCCTGGGCCAACCACAGCGAAAGCCTGTTTTTTTCTGGGCTGCTCGTGCTGCTCTTCCTGCGCACGTCCGACGCGCCGCCGCCTTTCCGGCGGACGCTGGCGACCGGCGCGCTGGCCGGGTTCGCCACTTTCTTTTGCCTGGAAAATGCACTCGTCGCCAGCGTGTTGGCGGCCATCGCGCTGTGGCGGTGGCGCTGGCGGGGCGTGGCCCGCTGGGCCGCGCCGGCCGCGCTCGGTTTCGTCGCAGGCTTTTCGCCGGGCCTCTTCACGCCGCGGTTGCCGGCGCATCCGCTGGCGGTCGCGCGGACCGCGGCGCGTTTCTTTTCGCTCGAAAGCTGGCGCCGCCGCGCCGATTTCCTGACCGGAACGCTGCCGCATTGCGCGGGTTACGCCGGCGCGGCGGGAAAGTGGCTCTCGTTCGGTTGGGCGGCGTTGGCGGCCCTCGGCGCCGCCGCAATCTTGTGGAACGCCGTCCAGCCGAAACGCCGCGGGGCGGCGCCCGATCCGCCGGATTGGCTGGCGCGCGTGCTCGTTCTCCACTTGACGTTTTTCGTCCTGGCGTACGGGTTTCCGGAATTTTCGATCCGTTCGCACGGGCCGGGCGACTACTACCTCATGCGGCATCTCGTCGCCGTTTCGCTGACGATGCTCGCCTTGGCGACGTACTTCCTGCTGCGCGTCGGCGGCGTGGGCAAATGGCTGCTGCTCGCGCCCTTCCTCGCCGGCGGCTTCGCCAACCTCGTGTCCGGTTCGACCGTCAGCGCCGTCGCCCTAAACAAAGGGTTCGCCGAGTTGCGCGATTGCCGCGGCGACGACTATCTCTATTTCGTCGATTCCCAGTTGCCGGTCAGTTGGCAAGACCCGGCGGCCGCCGTGCGGTCCGTCACCCGTTTGCCGCCGCGTTGGCGCGCCGACGGCTATTTCCGCGCCGGCGCCTGGTTCGATCCGTGGATCGTGCTGCCCATCGCCGCGCACGACGCGACGCTGCCCGAGAAAGCGCGTCTGCGCCTGGCCGCCGGCGCCGGCGCCGCGTTTGCGCAGTCGTCATTTTTGGCGAAATTCCGGACCGACGGCCTCGATCCCGAGCAGCGTCGGGAGTTGCTGTCGCAATTGCAAAATCTGCCGCCGGCGGTCGCGCAGTCGTTCGCCGGCGGCGTCGGCTACGGCATATCGGAAGAACGAGGGCCGTTGTTTGGCGACGTCGACGCCGCAGCGGAAACGCAGAAACGCGCGGAAATTGCCGCGGACCTCGCCACGGTTCGGGGATTGCTCCCGCAGTTGAACGAGCGCGAATTCACCGACGCCGTCTTGCAAGGCGCGGCTCGGTTCCTCGGATACGTTGACAAAGACCTTTTGGCAGACGAAATGACGCCTCACGTCGACGCCTGGGCCGGCGTTTTGCAAACAACGTTTGGCGTCGACGCGCGATCGCTCTTCCGCAAGAGCGTGTCGGATGGCGCGGTTATGCGTCTTATGAATGAGCGCCGGCGCTTCGTCTGGCGGCCTGGCGCGGTCGATCCCGCGACGCTTCGCGACGCGTTCGCCGAAAGAGGAATCCGCCTGGTCCGCGCCGCCGCCGAACCGCACTCTTACGAACTCGTCGGCGCCGAATAAGCGACCCGGCCAATGTGGCTGGCGGCGCCTGCTTGCCGAGGCCCCTCCCCCGTTCTCAGTTGCAGGGCGAGGTCTAGAGCGAGTGCGTCATTAAGGGCCAGCCGACATCTACGGCGCGGCAATCGATTCCCTTGGTGCGCAGGCAGTTCGCTAGATCTTCGCGGCCGAGTTGCACCAGCAATCCGGGCAACCCGCCGTCCGCACCGACCTCCGAATGCAGCGACGCGACTTTGCCGTTCCGAACGTAGGCGGTCCAATGCTCGGTCGGCAGCGTCACCACCCTGTTTGTGGCATTCACTTTGGGCACGAAGGGCAAATCGAGCGCGTTCCTGTGCGTGCCGCCGATTCGCGATTCCCCGCGCACCTCGCCCGCCGGTCCTTCCCACGTCGCGACCGCGTGAATCTTCAGGTCGGGCATCGCCTGCCGCAACGATCGCACGAAAGCGACGAACTCCCGGCCATCGAGCGCTGCCGGCGTCAGGCCGGAAAACATGAAATTTTTGTCGAGACAGCCGCGCGCCGCGTCGTCGTTCCCGGCGTCCAGAGCACCGAACAACTCGCCGACAATTTCTGAATTGGACATGATTGCCCTCCGCCGCCCCGCGCCGGCCTCAAAATTCCGCCGGCGACCCGGCGCCCGCGTCAGCGAGGCCGGGTTGCCGACGTTGGCGGTCAGTAATTCGGCGTCGCGCCGGCGCCCGTGCTTTCTTCGATGGTCCGGCAGTCGGCGCCTTTGGTGCGCAGACAATCGGCGAGGTCTTCGCGGCCGATTTGCTTCAGAAGGCCGAGGACGCCGCCGTCTTGCGCGGACTCAACCGTGAAGGAAACGGCCTTGCCGTTCTTGATCTCGCAGATCCACCGGTCCTTCGGCAAACGAACGGTTTTGTTCGTGGCCTCAACGACCGGGATAAACGGCAGCGCCAGCGCGCCCTGATGCGTGCCGGTCACCTGCATCTCCCCGCGGACTTCGCCGTCCTTCCCTTCCCACAGCACCGTCACGTTGCGTTTGATGTCGGGAAACGCGGCGGCCATCGCCCGTGTGAAGGCGATGAATTGGTTCCGGTCCAGCGGCGTGGGGGTCACCCCGCGCAACTTGTAATCCTTGGCCAGGTAGCTGCTGAATTTGTCGAAATTCTGGCCGTCCAGCGCCGCGAAGGCTTCTTTCACCAGTTCTGAGTTCGTCATCTGCTGATCTCCTCGTTTCCGTGTTGCAGCATGCGTGCGGTCAATGCGGGTACGCGGCGGCGCCGGCGCCTGCTTCGATGGTCCGGCAATCACGGTTCCCGGCCCGCAGGCAGTCGGCCACATCGTCGCGACCGATTTGCCGCAGCAAGTTGAGGAAGCCGCCGTCCGGCGGCACGTCAACGTGCAGCGACTTGATCTTCCCGTCCGCCGCTTGAATTGTCCATTTCTCCTTGGGCAATTCGACGCGTTTGTTCGTCGCCTCAATCTTCGGAATCATCGGCATCTCCAAGACGCCGCGATGGTTGCCAGTGACTTTGACGGTCCCCCGAATCTCCCCTTCCTTGCTCTCCGAGGCGACGGACGCGTTGTGATTGAAATCCGGCAATCCGGTGTGGATCGCCCGCTGAAAGGCGATGAATTCATCCTTGTTGAGCGGATTGGGCATGGGGCCGGTAAACTTGAAGTCCTTGGTCAAGTACCCGGCGGCTTCATCCCATTTTTTCGCGTCGAGCGCGGCAAAGAGTTTATTGGCAATGTCGGAATTGGTCATGTTTTTCTCCCCTCGATGGCTGGGCTCTCCCGCGGCCGGCGACACCATGTCGCCGACTTCCGTGACAAGAATTTGGTCTCGCCGGTCCTCCAAAGCAAGGTGTCGGGCAAAGAAATTCACCGCTGGTCGCGCGGCGCGGCCGCCCGGCCAAACCCGAATCCCTCATCCCAATCCCGCCCGCCGCCTGCTTTGCTTTTCGCGCGATTCTTGATTATTCTGGCGCGCCAAATAACGATGCGCCCGCCGGGAGGCCGCGATGGAGTTGGATCTCGAAAAAACGATGGCCGCGATTCTCGCCGGTTGTCACGAAGTCGTGCCCGAGGACGCAATGCGCGCCAAGGTTGCCAACGCGCTCGCGAAGCAACGGCCGTTGCGGATCAAGACCGGCATCGACCCGACCTCGCCCGACGTGCACCTCGGCCACCTCGTGCCGTACGGCAAAATGCGTCAACTGCAAGACCTCGGTCACATCGGCGTGGTGGTCATCGGCGACTACACGGCGCGCATCGGCGACCCATCCGGAAAAGACTCGACGCGCCCGGCGCTGACCGCGGAATACGTGCACGAGAACGCGCAGAAATATATGGAACAGCTTTACACCGTGCTCGACCGCACGCGCACCGAGGTTCGTTGGCAGTCGGAGTGGTACGACAAGTTCGATTTGGCGGCGACGCTGCGCCTGCTGCAAGAGATGACGCTGGGAAAAACGCTGCAGCACGACACCTTCCGCACGCGCTATGAACAGAACCGGCCGCTGGGTTTGCATGAGCTCTGCTATCCGTTGCTGCAAGGCTACGATTCGGTCGCGATCGAAGCCGACATCGAAATGGGCGATCCGGCGCAGAAGTTCAACATCCTGGTCGGCCGCGACCTAATGGAGCGGCGCGGGATGGAGCCGCAGGTCGCGCTGCTGATGCCGACGCTGACCGGCCTCGACGGCGTCGAGAAAATGTCGAAGAGCCTGGGCAACCACGTCGGCGTGCTGATGTCGGCCGAGGACCAATACGGTCGCACGATGTCGATGCCCGACCGCGTGATGGAGAACTGGCATCAACTTTTCCTGGGCCTGACCGGCGAGGCGCTCGCGGCGGCGAAGGCCCAAATCGAGGCCGACCCGATGGGAGCCAAGCGCGAACTGGCGCACGCCGTCGTCGCCCGATTCCACGGTCCGGCGGCGGCCGATGCGGCGGCGGACGACTTCCGGCGCAAGTTCAGCGAACGCACGCTGGAGTTGGGCGACATCCCCGAAGTGCGGCTGGCGGATTTCACGCCGCCCTCGGCGACGCAGATCATCGCCAAGACACTGGGCTTGAGCAACACCGAGGCCCGGCGGCTGGTCAAGGGCGGCGGCGTGAAGCTGGACAACGAGCGCGTGGTTGACGCCGAAGCCCCGCTGACGCGGCCCGGAGTGCTCAAGGTCGGCAAGAAGAAATGGCTCCGGCTGATTGGTTGACAGTACGAGCGCGAAGCTGCTAGCATTCGGCGGTCAAGCGCTGTCGTTTTTTCGTTCATGGTCCCGTCGAGGGGGGTGTTTCGATGATCCGCCGGATCGTCCCCGCGTCCGCCGTCATGGCGATCCTTGCGATCGCCGCATTGTTGTTGGTTGGCTGCGCCGCCGAAAATCAGGTGAACGTGGCCGCCCGCGCCGTAGCTTCCGCCAAATCTGTCGAGGCCGATGTGCTCGCGCCCTATGAATTTACGAGCGCGGAACTCTACCTCGCAGAAGCGACCGAGGAGCTTCACGAATCCGACTTCGACTCCGCCGCACGGTTCGCGGACAAAGCCCGGACCATGGCGACGGCCGCCGAGCAGAAGGCGCGCCTGGCCCACGCCAAGCCGATGGTCCCCTGGGCGGATCGGCCGGAAGGCGCCGTCGCGCCTGCCGCGCCGCCGGCCCCGCCGGCCGCCGCTGCGCCGGCGAAAGTGAAGCCGGCCCCGCCCGCGGCGTCCGTCGGGCCGAAAGCGGTCACGCCGACGCCGCCGACCAAACCGGCCGCCGCGACGCCGCCTGTGGCGAAACCGGCCGCGGCGACGCCGCCTGCGGCGAAGCCGGCCGCGCCGACGCCGCCCCCCGCCGTGAAGCCGCCGCCGGCGGCGCCGACGCCGCCGCCCCCGCCGCCGCCGCCGCCGAAAAAGAAACCGATTCAGCCGACGGATGAATATCCGCTCGGCGATCCGGGCGACGAACCGCCGCCTGCGGGCGGATCGCAGTTGCAAGGAGGCGCCCAATGACGTGCCGGCGCATCATTTCGATTTTCGTGGCGGTCGCTCTCCTGACGTTGTCGATCGCGGGTTGCGACACCGGCCGCCAGTTGGCGGCGCAGATGGAAACGCTGCGGCAGCAACTTGCGGACATCCGGCAACAGGGCGCGCAGATTTGCGCGCCGCATGAATACGCCGCCGCCGAGGCCCATCTCGATTTTGCGCGAGAGGAATGGGCCGAGCGGGAATACATCGCGTGCGAAGATCACGTCGTCGTCGTGCGGCAGCAGATCGAGGCGTCGAAAAAGTGGCTGGCCAACTGCATCGAGCCGGAGCCGCCGCCGCCGCCGCCCCCCCCGCCGCCGCCGCCGCCGCCGCCGCCGCCCCCGCCGCCGCCGCCCGAGGGCAAATACACGAAGGTGACGGACAATTCGGTGGAACTGCTGCAGAAGATCCAATTCGACACCAACAAGGCGACGATCAAGCCCGACAGCTATCCGATTCTCGACGAAATCGCCGAGATCCTCCAGCGTCCGACCAGCAAAACCTGGAACGTGCGCGTCGAGGGGCACACCGACACGGTCGGCGGCCGGGCCAAGAACATGAAACTTTCGCAGGCCCGCGCCGACTCCTGCCGCGATTACCTCGTTCGCAAGGGCGTCGACGCGAACCGGCTCACCGCCGTGGGTTATGGTCCCGACCGGCCGATCGCCAGCAACAACACGGCCGTTGGCAAAGAGAAGAACCGCCGCGTCGAGTTCAAGATCGTCTCGAAATGACCGTTTCGCTCCAGCCGCTCAAGGGCCGCCGCTTTTCGGGCGGCCCTTTTCTATTGCTGCTTGCGGCGTTGCTCGCCACTGTTTCATTGGCGGCTGCCGACGACGATCCGTCGCTGCCTTACAACATGCGCCCCGCGCTCGACCGCATCGCCCAGCTCAAAAAAGCCGCGACGCCCGATTTGTCGGCGCTGCAGTTGGCCTACCTGACGTTGTTCGAAAACTTCCCGCGCCACCAAAAGGGCAAGGAAGGCATTTTCGAGCTCTATCATTTGATGCGCCGCAATCAACGCACCGATCAGGCGTATGCCGCGCTGATGAAGATCGAAGCCGTTTACCAGGACTTTGAAACGATGGCGTATCCGGCCCGCTCCGCGCAGCTTGTCGGCATGGTCGCGACGGCGCGGCTCGAGGAGGCGTTCCTATACGCCTCGCAGATGAAGAACCCTTTTCACGCCATTGACACCGTGAACGCGGTGCTGGCGCGGTACCGCGAGCAATGGGTCGGCCTCGACGCGCCGGATCGCGCATATCTCGGGCGCGTCGACACCGTCGCCCGGCTGCACCTCGCCGGCTATCGCCTGCAGGCCGACCAAACCAACCAGGCGACGACGGATTTGCTCGCGCTCGCGCATGACTGGCCGGGCGAGACCCTGATGCAGAACGGCGTTGAACAAAAGGCGTCGATCGCCGCGGTCCGGGCGCTGCAACCGGCGCTCGCGGCCATGCCCGCCAGCCTCGCGAAAAAGCTGCGGTTAATCGAGACGTTCGACCAGACCGTGATCGACGAAACCGCGCGCGTCTGGCTCGCCTTCACCCGCGCCGAACTCGACCTCGCCGATTTTCAGACCGAACAGAACCGCGGCTCGTACGCCGACGGCATTGCGGCGCTGCGCGACATCGTCGAGAAGCACCCCGCCCCGACGATCGCCGACGCGGAAGGCGAAGAACCGGCCGGCGTCCGGGCGTTGCGCCGGCTGCGCGACGCCGAGGCGCGCCTCGGCGACAACGCGGCGCAGGCGGGGCAGACGCTCGAGGGTTACTACGCCCGCTTCGGCGCCGACGCCCGGCAGCGGACGCTCGCCGCGTACGCGTTGCTCTTTCTCGCGGAATTGGACCTCGACTTCCGCCATAACGCGCCCGCCGCCTACAAAGAATTCATGCTGGTCGCCGAACGTTACGGCGACATCCTGCTCTATCCGCAAACCGCGGAAAACAAAGACCGGACCGTGAAGGAGCATGCCTTGGTTTGGGCTGCTCGCGCACAGAAGAAGATGTGACATGATCGTTCGTTGCACCCATTGCGGAAAAAGCTCGCGCGTCGCCGCCGAGGGTTTTTTCCGTTGCCCGCATTGCCGGCAGATTTTTCAGGCGAAGGCCGCCGATTGGGTCGCGGAACCGCGGGCCGGCGTCGCGCCGTCGCTGGTCTATGACGACGAACCGGCGCCGACCGAACCGCTCGGCGAAGGGACGCCCGCGGCCGAGCCGCCGTCGCCGACCTCGGCGCCGCCGCTGTGCGAACGTTGCGGAAACTACCAGGCGACCACCGTCTGCCGCGAATGCGGCTTGCTGGTTTGCACCGCGTGCGCGGAGCCGTCCGGACCGGGCCAGGCGTTGTGCCGCGCCCATCTGCGCGAGGCGGAGAGGAGTTCCCCGGAAAATCGTCCTTTCTCGTTGCTGGTCAATTTGCTGTCACGGCCCGCGGCGACAATTGCGCAGATCTTGCCGGATGCACGGCTGTTCGGCCGCGCCCTGACGTTCTACCTGTTGACGGGCATGTTCGGCGTGATTTGCCGCGAGGTTTACGCCGCGGCGCTGCCCGAGCCGTTCGGCGACCCCACCGCCGCCCTGTTCGCCTATGCCTTCCCGTTCCTGCAGTCCGAGCCCTCCACCACGGCGACGATCATGTCGATCGTGGTCGCGCCGCTGGGACTGTTGGCGGCGCTGTTCCTGCAGGGGCTGTTTTTTCACGCGGCGTTCCGGTTGACGGGCGCGGGCAAGGGCGGCCTGACGGTGACGTGCAAAGCTCTGGCCTACGCGGCCGGCGCGTCGTCGGTGCTCTTCGCTCTGCCCGTGATTGGCGCGTTCCTGTCCGCGGCGTACGGCATCGTCTTGACGGTCATCGGCGCCGCCAAGCTGCACCGTTCCAGTTACGGACGCGTGCTGCTGTCGATACTGCTGTTGATTTTCCTGGCGGCGCTGATCGGCGCGGTCGCAATGAATCTGCTGCCGGGCGCCGGCGACGTCGTCAAAGGCGCCGGCAAACTGATCTGAGCCAGAGGCGAACGTGGCGGAATTAGATGCGGCGACGCCGGAAACCGGTTACTTCGGCCTGCTCTTCCAGTCGCTTTTCCACCCGGTCGAAACCTTCTCGCAAATGTTGCCGGACGGCCGGCGCAATAGCTGAGTTTTCGTTTTCTCGCTGATTTTCTTTTGTTTCAACGGCGTATTTTCCGTTTTGTACGCGTGCGCGCTGCCGCAGCCGTGGGGCCACGGCGGCGCAATCTTCCGGCTCGCCAACGAAATTCACGACCCCGTTGCGGCAAAATTCGTCATCCTCGCCGCGAAGCTGCATCGCACGACGTACGGCCGCGCGCCGGCCGCCGTGTTGTTGTCGGCCGCGTTACTCGTCGGCTTCGTTTTCGCGCTTATCCATCTATTTTCCTAATAGACATCGGCCGAATCGGCATCGTGCGCGGCGGCGAAGCTGGATCGGCGGCAACCAACAGTCGTTGCGCGCTATTTCTTCTGCACCCACGCCGGGTTTTCGCAGCGGTTCTTCACGGCGTGCAGCACCATGAGGCTGGCGCTGACATTGATCGCCGTTTCCATGCTCGGATCCTTGGCAAGAAACGACCCCAGGCCGGGCACGGCGTTGGAGACGTCCGAATACACCGAATAAAACGCGGCCGTGCGTTTGCCGCCCTCGATCGACATCAACCGCCAGGAGCCGAACGATTTGCGGATTTTGTTGCCCTTGCTGGACAGCAGGTTCCAGGAGATCTCCTGCGGCGATTTGAGCGTCTGCCGCATGACATATTCGACGGACCAGCTAAAGACCAGGAACTTGAATTTGATGACGTAGCGGATATCTTGCACATTGCCGTTGGTCGCGACGACCTCGCACTCCTCGGTGCTGGGCATGAACTGTGGGTAATGCGCGTAATCCGTGATTGTTTTGTAGACCGCGTCGGGCGGCTGGTCGATGAGAATGCCGGCGGTCGTGATTTGCAGCCGTCCGCCGGGCCCCTCGCGGATCGCCACGAGTTCGCCGTTGGCCATCAGATTGGCCAGCGTTTCTTTGTTGATGCCCGGCCCTTCGAGCGCCACGGCCGTGTCGACCGTCTGCCCGAACGCCGCCGCCGCCGCGCCGATCACGAAGGCCGCGCAGACGACCGCGGTCAGAAAGCGCTTCATCACCGATCCTCCGTCGCTTGGGGTTGGAAACCGCGGGCATTGTAACGCATGGCGCCCGCGCGTTGAATGCCCGCCGCGCGCCGCAAAACGGCAGTGCTTTTTTCGGAGGCGCGTGCTAAGATAACCAAAATTCGTTTAGCGCCATGCCGCCCGTGCGCTTCCCGCGCGCCGCGGCGAGCTTCGCGTGAGGATGGCCGCTGATGAGGCGCGACGCCGCTTCGCTTTGGTTCCTGCTGCGCACCGTGTCCCTGCGGCGAATGACGGAGCATTGGCCGCGAACGATTCTCACGATCGTCGGCATCGCGCTGGGCGTGGCCGGTTTCATCGCCGTCCAAATGATCGTCGACACCTTGCGCGATTCGTACTCGCGAATGGTCGATCAGGTGGCCGGCCGCGTGCAGCTCCAAATTTGCGCCGGCGACGCCGGCGTGGCCGAGAGCGTGCTCGCCGAGGTGCAGGGCCTGCCGGACATCGCCGCCGCGCTGCCGCGGATTCAGCCGATCACGCGCGCCGCCGACGGGCCGGCCGCGGGCCAGTCGATTTTGATCCTCGGCGTCGACACGCTCAACGATCAGATCGCCCGCGATTACCAGATGAAGGACGAGAAGAACGTCCAAATCTCCGACCCGCTCCAATTCCTCAACGCCAAAAACGCGGTGCTGCTCAGCCGCGAATTCGCCCAGCGCAACGGCATCAAAATCGACGACCGGCTCGACCTGATGACCTATCAGGGCAAGAAAACGTTCGTCGTGCGCGGGTTGCTCGAAACCGAAGGCCCCACCTCGGCGTTCGGCGGCAATTTCGCCCTGATGGACGTCTACGCGGCGCAGATCTTCTTCGGCCGCGAGAAAAAATTCGATGCGATCGACCTGATTCTCAAGCCCGGCCGCGACGTCGACGCCGCGATGCGCGACATCAACCGGCGGCTCGCCGGCCGCTACGAGGCGACCCGCCCCGAGCAGCGCACGCAGGGCGTCGAGAACATGCGCAAGACGTTCGACGTCGGCGTCTCGATCCTGGCGCTGATCGTGCTGGCGATGGGCATCTTCATCATCATCAATACGGTGATGACCAGCGTGCTGCAGCGCAAACGCGAGATCGCCATCCAGCGCATGCTCGGCGTGACGCGCGCCGGCATTTGGACGATCTTCAGCCTCGAAGGCCTCGTCTTCGGCCTCGTTGGTTCGGTGATCGGCATCGCCGCCGGCTACGCCTTCGGCCGGCAGGCCGTGCTGCATTTCGTGGCGCAAATCTCGAACATGTTCATGTTGGTCGACCTGTCGCACGTGTCGTTCCGGGCGCGGATGGCGGCCGAAGGTTTGACGCTCGGCCTGGCGATCAGCTTCTGCGCCTCGATCTACCCCGCCTGGCGCGCCACGCGCATCACGCCGCTGGAAACCCTCGCCTTCGATTACGGCCTGACCGCCGGCCAGGGCATTTCCTACCGCCGCTGGCTGATGGTGCTCGCGCCGGCCGCGGCGTTGATCTTGTATCTGCTCTTCGCGCCCGCCGGCTTTACCGAGTCCGGCGTGCGCGTGATGACCATCGGCATCTTTATCGCCGCCATCACCGTTACGCCGATGTTCATGGCGGCGCTGCTGCGCGCGATGCGGCAGCTTTCGGGCTCGGGCTTCGGCGAACTGTTGCGGCTGGCCGGCGACAACATCCGCCGCGACCTCGGCCGCGCGGGGATGACCGTGGCCGCGTTCATGGTCGGCCTGGGCGTGATGATCGAGGTCTACCTGTTCGTGACCAGCGCCAAAACGCAGATCGTCGGCTGGGTGGAAGACGCCATGACCGCCGACCTCGTGGTCACGACCTCGACCCGCCTCGCCTCGCGCGAGGTGATTCCCGTCTCGCCGGAACTCGGCGCCGCGATCGAAAAAATTCCGGGCGTGGAAGCCGCCTGCGCCTGGCGCTTGCTGCTCACCGATTACGACGGCGTCCGCATCTCGATCGATGCCTTCGATTGGAAAAAGCGGCTCAACGAAAAGCGCTTTCGGTTCGTGAAAGGAAATCCCGACGAAGCGCTGCGCCGCGTCGTCGCCGACGAGGCGGTGCTCATTTCGCAGAACCTGGCGCTGCGGCACCACCTGCAGAACGCGACCGAAATCACGCTCGACACGCCGAAGGGCCGGCACGCGTTTCCGATCGCCGGCATCGTCATGGACTACGCGAGCGAGCACGGCGCCGTCGTCATGGATCACAACCTCTACCTCGAATATTTCGAGGACCCGATGGTGGACGCGTTCATGGTGTATCTGTCGCCGGGCGCCGATTTGCTGAAGACGCGCAACGCGATCTACCAGAACGAAATGGTGAAGCAACAATTCAGCCTGTACGTGCTGACGAACCGCGAGTTCAAAAATTCGGTGCTCGCGGTGATCGACCAGTTCTTCGCGCTGGCCTATTCGCTCGAGGCGCTGGCGATGATCATCGCCTTCATCGGCATCGTCAACAATCTGCTGACGACGGTCGTCGATCGCACGCGGGAGATCGGCGTCCTGCGCACGCTCGGCGCCACGCGCGGGCAGATTTCCGTGATTTTCGTCTGTCAGGCGGCGTTGATGGCGGTGTCGGGCGCGGCGCTCTCGATTGTCACCGGCTTCAGCCTGGCCAAGGTCGAACTCACGCGGACGACGCAGGTGATCGCCGGCTGGGCGATGCCGCTTGAGTTCTCCTGGCCCTACCTCTGCGTATTGTTGTCCATCGCGATTTTCACGGGTTTGCTCGCCGGGATCATTCCGGCGTATGTCGCGGCGCGCCTGCCGTTGCAGGAGGCGATCAAGTATGAGTAGGGGAACAATTCCCCAGATTCCGTTGTCGCGCCATGGTGTGGCGAACAAGCGCCATTGTTCGATGTTCACCGATCCCGTCGATCCTGTTGATCCTGTCAAAAAAACCTCAACTAATAATCCTCGTCATCCTGTCCAAAAAAATCACACGCGGGCCGGCGGCCCGCTTTGAGGAGGGGGACATGGCCAAACGAGCGTTGGTGACCGGCGCGTGCGGCTTCACCGGCACGCACATGGTCGAGCACCTCAAGCAAGCGGGCTGGGACGTAACGGGCACCGACCTGGAAAAGGGCGCCCACGGCGTCTACTACTGCGAAGCCGGCGATCTGCATCCGGAGTACTACAGCGACTTTCTCCGGAATCTCGGCGTCGAGTTCGTACCGGCAGACCTGACCAAGCCGGAAACGCTCCCGCCGTTGTTCGCCGGCCGCACCTACGACGCGATCTTTCACGTCGCTTCGCTGTACGACTACTTCGCGACGTGGGACGTCCTGCAGCAGGTCAACGTCGAGGGCGCGCGCAACCTCGCGACCGAGGCGCTCAAGGCGGGCGTCGGCCGTTTCGTGCACTGGAGCACCGACGGCGTCTACGGCGAAATCAAGAACCCGCCGGGCACGGAAGACGACCCCTATGATCCGCCGAACCTTTATTCCAAATCCAAGGTCGAGCAGGAAAAGGTCCTGTGGGATCTGCACCAGCGCGAGAAGCTGCCCCTGACCGTCGTCCGCCCGGCGCCGATTTACGGACCCCGGCACCGCTACGGCGTTTATCATATCCTTTACGCGCTGCAAAAAATGGGGACCGGCGTGCTCGTCACTTGGTACCCCAAGAAACACACGCTGATGTTTCCGAGCGTTCACGTTCGAGACCTGGTCGGCGCGGCCTTGTTCCTGGCGGAAAAAGAGGAAGCGGTCGGTCAGGCGTATAACGTGCTTTCCGACACCATCACGCAGCCCGACCTGATGGCGTTTCTCTATGAGGCGCTGGGCCTGCCCTACGTGCGCCTGCCCGTCTGGTGGCCGGCGTACAAATATTTCGCGGAGATCGGGCTGAATATCGTCAAAGGCCTCGACGCCAAGGCGCGCCGCCAGGGGCTGCGGCCGAAAATCGACGTGCCGATGGTCGAGTACATCACGCACCAATACTGGTTCAGCAACCAGAAATTGAAAAACGCCGGCTTCCAACTCGCGTACCCGGACCCGCGCAAAGGACTCTGGGAATACATTGCCTGGTGCAGAGAAAGGGGGTGGCTCGAATGAACGTATGGGTTTGGGATATCCCCGTGTTGTTCCTGCTGGGCGTCGTCCTGGCGCGGCTGTACGCCAAATGGCTGGTTGTCAAACATCCGGATTTCTTCTCGCACGCCGGCGCCATCGTCGTCGCCGTTTTCTGGCTGAACGTCCTCGCCGGCGCCTTCGGCGCCCGGCCGTGGTGCGGCGCCGTGCATGCCGTCCGGCATATCAGCGGCTGGTTGGGCTTGTTCCTGGCGCTGTCCTACCCGTTGTGGTTTCAGTTCGCCGCGGAACGGACGTTCGCGTTGCTCGGCCGGCGGCCGACCCAGGGCGGCTTCCTTTGGCCGTTCACCGTGAAAGACCGGACCAAGCCGTTTCAACCGCCGTGGAAAACGTGAGCGAAACCGCGAATGGGGATTATTTGACCGTGAATGCACGTGACTGAGGTTCGGCAGGATTCGGGCATTAACCGCGAATGCACGCGAATAAGACTGGACCGAAATTGAATGGGCGGAATAATTCCGCCCCTGCTTCTGACTTCTGTCTTCTGACTTCTGCCTTCTGCGTCCTGTTCCTCACGGCATCGTCTTTGCCACGCGGAACCCCACCGAATTGCTGCGATAGCCCGGCGAATCGCCGGTGTAGCGGCGGATGGCGGAACGGCAATGGACGGCGTCGTACGCCCAACTGCCGCCGCGCAAAACCCGCGATACGCCGGTCGTCGGGCCGGTGGGATCCGTCACCGGGCCGTCCGGGTAATCGTCATACCAATCCCATACCCATTCCCAAACGTTGCCGCTCATGTCGAACAAATTCCACGCGTTGGGCGTCTTCTGTCCGACGGCCTCCGTGGTCGTATTGTCGTTGCCGCAGTACCAACCGATGGCGTCCAAGTGCCGATCCAAAGGCGAGCACACGCCAACCGTGCTGACCGTGATCGAACCGTCATAAAACGCTGTCGTCGTGCCCGCCCGCACCGCGTACTCCCATTCCGATTCCGTCGGCAACCGGTAGCCGGCGCAATCGTAGAGCGAGGACACGCCGTTTAGGGCGATGGTCGCCGAATCGATGCCGCCCTTGGACGAATTCATGCAGTCCAAGTAGTTCGAGCCGACGTTGCTCGAATTCGCACAGACGACGTCGGTCAACACGTAGCACGGTGAAATGCCCGCGCCCAACGACAGTTCGTTCGCATAAGCTACGGCGTCGTACCAACTCGCTTGCTCGACCGGGCAGTCATCGCCGCAGCCGGCGAAGCCGCTGGGATTCCAGCCCATCTCGCCCCCGAACTCCTGTTGCGTGGTATCGTAGACGGTAATCTCAAAGTCATGAGTCAGCGTCACGACGTGCTGGGTTTCGTCGTCGTAGCGCCCCGGCTCGTCCGTCGGACTGCCCATTGTAAACGCCCCGGCCGGGACGAGGGCAAAGCCGGGGTCCGCCGTGTCGTCGTCGGCAGCCGTGTCGTTGTCGTCGTCCGCGGCTGTATCGTTGTCGTCGTTGTCGTCGTTGTCGTCATTGT
>Ga0181517_10001920_pt1 | contig 22141 bp, 14 predicted proteins | sample PEATcosm2014_Bin_31_FD_119748 | JGI IMG/M metagenome (GOLD analysis project Ga0181517, IMG submission 119748) | Peatland microbial communities from MTU Mesocosm Facility, Houghton, MI, USA - PEATcosm2014_Bin01_30_metaG | ecosystem: Environmental > Terrestrial > Soil > Wetlands > Peat | place... | reverse complement strand
CCAGAGGTAGCCTCCGCCGTAGGAAAACTGACCGCCGAGTGGCAGCGGCGCACCGACCGAGTAGTGCGTGATCGTCGCGACGAGTGCTCCGGTAGTCGCGTTGAGCTCTTCGAACGTATCTGTGGTCCCATTCACGTTGGAGTAGAGCCAGAGGTAGCCTCCGCCATAGGCAAACTTTCCGCCCAGCGGCAGCGGCGCACCGACCGAGTAGTGCGTGATCGTCGCCGCAAGCACTCCGGTAGTCGCGTTGAGCTCTTCGAACGTATCCGTGGTCCCATTCACGTTGGAGTTGAGCCAGAGGTAGCCTCCGCCGCAAGCAAACTGACCGCCGAGTGGCAGCGGCGCACCGACCGAGTAGTGCGTGATCGTCGCCGCAAGCACTCCGGTAGTCGAGTTGAGCTCTTCGAATGTGTCCGTAGTCCCATTCACGTTCGAATACAGGCAAAGGGAAGTACTCGACATTAATCGCCGACATTCGAGCCGTTCACATCCCACCCACCGACGAGTCGTCCGCGGCCTCTTCATGATCTTAATCCTTATTTCATCCGACATTTCGCAGTTGAATTCTAGCCCACACCCACGTTGTCGGCAATACTGCGCGGTATGCCGGCGTCAGGATGCTCCACCTGCAGCATCGCGATTTCGCCTTCCAGCTGGATAAAGCCTCCTCGCCAAACCCGATGAGTCAAACACATAAACATGCCGACATGCGAAAGAGGCCTGGCACCCAAGCAAAAGGCCGTCTCGCGATTGTGCAGTTTTGCAGCGGCCGATGCAACAGAAAAGCGGGCAAATGCGGTGAATCGGGCGGGAGCTCAGTCGTTTCCCATCCTCCCATTTCTCCCTCCCCTCCGGCACTCTCCCCTTCTTGGTCGCGCCCAGATCGGACCCGGCCGGGCCAGGTTGCTACCAAGTTCCAACTTCTACAGGCGAAGTTCCAACTTTTTCGACATGTTTAGGGCTGTCTTTGGGCGTCGTGTTCGGTCGAAACCGCGATATTCGGCGAAAAAACGGGGTAAGGCGAGCACGCGGCAAATGCCGGATACCGCTGTAAGTACAATCGCATAAACAAGTTAAGTAAGATTGTCTCTCGCAGAGGCGCGGAGGCGCAGAGGGAAGAATTGGCACGGCAGGCGTTCTGAATTATGGCTTGCCTTTGCGCCTTCCTGACCTGAGCCTGTCGAAGGTTGCGCCTCTGCGAGGGATCAATCTGGTTCAGACCTAAGTTGCCGGGCATCGCTGGCCGATAAGGGATTATCGGACTATGCGCAAACTCTTTTGCATCATGTTGTCGGTGGGATGGTGTGCGGCGGCGATGGGGCAGCCGGCGGATGTCAGCCGGGTGTTGCGCACCATCGACTTTGAAGAGCGGCGGCTGGGCAATGACGAAGACCTGCCGATGCACTGGCTCAAGCTCGAGGGCGAAGGTCTGCCTCCGTATGTCAACGGCAAGCTGGCGAGCGACCGGGCCCATAGCGGGACGTGGAGCTTTCGGTTCACGCTGGACGGCGGATCGCTCATCTACCGCTACGATCCCGATCAGCTTCCGGTGCAATACCAGGCGCATTACCGGATGACGGCCTGGGTGTCGACCACGCCAATGGCCCACGCGCGGGCTCGCATCACCGCATACTTCACCGACCGCGATATGCACGCCATTCCCGGCAGCATCACCCATTCCGATGTGTACGCGGCCGAGAATGACCAGGTCGCGTGGAAGCAATTGCAGTTGGAAATGACGGCGACGGATTCGCAGGCGACATATCTGGCGATCGAGCTGGAGCTTGTACAGCCGCGGTTCTACCAGACCAGCGCGCTGGGCAATCGGGCGCTGTTTCCGCAGGACATCGACGGGACCGCATGGTTCGACGATGTGACGGTTTCGCAGGTGCCGGAGGTGAAGTTGGAAACCGACAAACCCGGCAACATTTTCCGCTTCAACGACGACATGCGGATGACGGTGACGGTGAACGATCGCTTCACGCAGGATCTGGCGTCGCAACTGGTCATCAAGGACGGCACGGGCGCGGTGGTTTACAAACGCAGCGGCGCCCTGGAACCGCCGGCCAAGACGAACCTGGCGCCGGGAGTGCGGCGCACCATCATCGCCCTGCCCGATCTGCATCCCGGCTGGTACGAAGCCAACCTGGTGATGACCAGCCAGGGACAACTGGTCGGGGAACAGCACCTGGATTTCGTGCGACTGGCCGACAACGCGCTGGGAAGTTTCCCGGACGGCCGGTTCGGAATCATCGCCACGCACATGCCAATTGAATCATGGGGACAATTGCCGGGGATATTGCCGGTGCTGTCGGCCGGTCGGGTGAAGCTGGCGGTGTGGAACAGCCAATGGGACGTGCAGGAGGACAGCGAACAATCGACAAGATTCGACGGGATCATTCAGGCGTTGGAAGCGGTGGGGATCACGCCGACGGCGTGTCTGGTGGATCTGCCGCCGTCGGTGACCCGGCCGCCCGACGCAGCGCCGGTGGATGACGTATCGCAGGGCCTGGCGTCATCGACGTGGAACGAATCGGCGGTGGGATCGGAAGTGGAATCGGGTCGAAGCTGGCTGCGGCTGTTGACGGCCGACCCGCGACTCTGGCAGCCGCCCCTGGCGTATTTGATGTCGCGTCACGCGGTTCATCTGGACCGCTGGCAACTGGGCGACGACGAGACCAATGCGTTTGTGGCCGATCCGCACATGCGGCAGGTGTACGACAAGGTCTACGAGCAATTTGCCAAGCTGATCGACAAGCCGGATTTGGCGATGCCGTGGCCGGCCTGGTACGACGTGAGCGGCCCGATGCCGCCGAGCGTGGCGTTGTGGGTGCCGCCGTCGATATTGCCGTCGGAATTGCCTTTGTACATACAGGACATCAATTCCCGGCAGGGGAGCGACAAGCGACACAGCCTTTCGCTGAGCCTGGCGCTGCTGGATCGCGATCGTTACGGCCGGGAGGCGCAGGTGCGCGATCTGGTGCAGCGTGTGACGTACGCATTGGCGGCGGGCGCGGATCGGATCGATCTGCCCATGCCGATGACCGTGCGCCGACAGGGCCAGACATGGATCGTTGAGCCGCAGGAGACGTTCATGGTCATCCGCACGCTGGTCCGCACGCTGGGCGGGGCGGTGTTCAAAGGCAAAGTGCCGGCCGGCGATGGCGTCGAGGCATTTCTTTTCGATCGGGCCGGGCGGGGATTGCTGGTGCTTTGGAGCAAGGGCGATCGCAGCGGGCTTGTGCACATGGATTTGAATCTTGGTCCGCGTCCGATGCGACAGGACATGTGGGGCAACGTGACGCCGCTGTTGCAGCCGACGACGCGACAGGCCAATGCGAGTGACGGTTCGTCCCATGTCGATATCGACCTGGGCGCGATGCCGATCATCCTGACGGATATCGACGCGCCGGTGGCGCAGATTCGAGCCAGCGTCGGCCTGGATCAGCCGCTGCTGGAGAGCATATTCCAGCCCCATCAGCGGAAGATTCATTTCGTGAATTCGTATCCGGACGCGATCAACGGCACGCTGCGTCTGCGCCCGCCGCCGGGTTGGGTGGTCAATCCGCCGACGTTCAGTTACAGCCTGCAACCCGGCGAGACGTTCGACCGCCCGATCTCGATCGAATTCCCCTACAACACGCTGGCCGGCCCCAAGCAGATCATGGGCGATTTCCAGATTCAGGACGTTACCAACGGCCGATTCACCGTGCCGATCTCGCTGAGCCTGGGCCTGAGCGACGTGGGCATGCAGACGCTGGCCCTTCGCGACCACAACGACGTGGTGGTGCAGCAGCTCATCACCAACTACAGCGAGAAACCGGTGGATTACATCGCGTTCGCCGTCTATCCCGGCCAGGCCCGCCAGGAGCGGCTGGTCACCAAACTCGACGCCGGCAAGACGATCATGAAGGTGTACCGATTCCAGAACGTGACAATCGGCCCGGACGCCAAGGTGAGAACGGGCCTGAAGGAAGCGGTGGGAAGCCGGATCTTGAACGATTCGGTGCCGGTGCAGTGAGAGGGGGGAATGTCTCACGCGGAGGCGCGGGGGTCGCGGAGCGGGAGTTCAAATCCGGCCACTCCGATCTCTGATGGAACAACCGTTTGACAGCGGCTTGATTCAGGCGGACGGCTGGAAAATCTGCTACAATAAGGGAATGCAATTTGTCGCCACACGCGGAGCGGTAAGATGAATCAGAGCCTTACTGACCTTTTCGAGAAGAAGCAGAGACAATCGGCAACAGGCGCCAGCGTCGATTGGGATTCCCGGCGGAACGAGTATCTGGCGGCGGTGAACGATTTGTATAAACAGATCGAGACGATGCTGTCTGAGCCGTTGGGCAAGAAGAGGCTCACGCTGCACCGGCGATCAAAGCAGTTGACGGAGAATTACATCGGTACGTACTCCGCGGACGACCTGATCCTGGTGATCGGCGACGAGCAGGTTCGGTTCTCGCCGCGAGGGCGGAACATCGTGGGCGCCGCTGGCCGTGTCGATGTGGTTGGCGACCGCGGGGAGGCGACGCTGATCGTGCAGCCCGACTTGCGCTGGGGATTTGTTCAAAGCCGCCAACCAACATTGCGCGTTGTGCCACTCGACGAGTCGACGCTCGCCGAAGTGTTACAGCTTGTGATGCGGGATTGACAACGATGCCGGTCGCGCGCACCGCTCACGAAACGGCCGAGCCGCAGACGCTCGATGAAATCCGCGACTGGCGCGATGGCATCGTTGGCGCCCTGGTCGATCAACGAGCATCCGTTTACCGTGCCATTCGCGCTGGGTCGGTCACCGCGCCTAGATTCTTGGGCATGACGGAGGGCGACGTCGATGCTCACTACGACGCCCAACGGCGCGAATTGGATCGCCTCACCGTGGTCAATCTTGTGGCCAGCGCTGAAGCGACGATCAGGCTTGATTGCGCCTACCGCATCCGCGCGAAGTTGAAGGACCAATTGTCACGAGCCTATCGGAAATGGTACAAGACTCTCTCCGCCAAGAAGCGGCAGTTTCCAGACTTTGACGGCCGGGGAATCCTTGATGTGCTTAAGGACGCTCACGTCATGGACAACAATATCGTTGGGCAATATCGCCAGTGCCTGCGGGTGCGACACTGGGTGGGTCACGGCCGGTACTGGGCCAAACCGGCGGAGGTTGATCTGCTTGATCCCGAGGACGTATACGACCGTGCCGACGCATTGCTGCGGGCGCTGCCAAGATGAAGGCTGATGGCTGACCTCAGAGCGCGGCGTGCGGCCGGCTATTGAACGATCCGGTGCCGGTGCAATAGAACATGAGCGCGCCGCCGGCGAATCCACCGGAGACTGACAATCATCTCGCCACTGCATCGGGACACGTTCTCGTCTCACGCAAGCCGCTTTGTGATGCTCGCCGGGCCGAATATGTAGATCAGCGGCGTGTGGCGCACCAGGAGTTCGAAGAGCACCAGCGCAATGGCCGTCACGGCGATTACGCCGCCCAGCGTGGCTTCCCACCATGAGGTGTTGTTGTAGTCAACCCAGTTTGCCAGATACGGGATGATCGCCAGTTGCACGAGGTAGACCCAGAGCATGGTGTCGGTGAAGTAGCGGCCGAATCGTGTCGGGCGGTCGAGGTATTTCTGGAAGAGACCCAGCAGGCCGAAGCCGGAATAGGCTGAGCCGACGGCATACAAGGCGAAGGCGAGCAGTCGGATGGCGGCGGGCGCGGCGGGTTGGACGGCGGGCATTGGAAATCCGAAGCCGCCGAACACGGGTGCGGGGTTGAACTTGTCGTACAGCGCCTGCGAGACGGCGAACGCCGTGATTCCCAGTGACAGGTTGAAGAGCCAGGGACGTGCAACGCTGTCGAGGCTGGCGCGAAGGCGAAAGAACCACCAGCCGAAGAGGAAGTAAAGGAAGTAGAAGGGAAGATCGACGAAGTATTGGGCGAGGAAATCGGGAAAGACGCCCGAGAAACCGGCCGGATTGGTGAGCGTCCAGTCCATGCCGTGGGCATGCAGAAGAGCGGGCAGGGTGATCAGTGCCAGAAACAACGGGGCGATATCGAAGCGCAGAAGGAACTGGCCGACGCGGTCGGTCAGGGGCACTTCGCCGCGCACGAACAGAAAAGCCATGGGCCGGGTGATCAGCGGGGCGACGGTGCAGAAGAGCAGCAGGTACCAGAGAAACCAAAGATGCTGAAGTTCGAAATTGCTTGCGGTGACGCGGACAACAACGCCGGGGGCGCGGGTGGCTTGCAGGTGCAGTTTGGCAAAAAGCCAGTCGGCCCAGGGATGAGTGGGGCCCAGGGTAAAGGCCGGCGGTGCGGGCGCTGCGGGCGTGCGCGGCGCGGGAGCGGCGGGCGATGGAGCGGTGCGCGGAGCGGGGATGGCGGGCGTTTGTGGCTGCACCGCCGGAAAGCCGCCGGGGCCGGGCATGGCGGGGGTTGTGCCACCGCCGGGTGTGAAGCCGCCAAATCCGCCCGGGCCGAATCCGCCGCCGGTTCCGAATCCGCCCCGCGCTGGGCCGAAGTTCATTCCCGGCGGCGCGGCCCAGGTGAAATAGCTCTGAGCAAACCGGAATCCCGCGAACGCGACCATTGCCACGAGCAGCGGAGCGCCGATCCGCCACCAGCGCCGGCGCAGATATTTCATCAGGCCGTATTTGCCAAGCATCATGTTGGCGAAAAAGCCGGAGATCAGAAAAAACAGTGCCATGCGGAAGCTGTGGAGCCAGTGATCGACCGAAGCCTTGGGGCCGGTCGCCATCCCAAAGCTACCGCGCACGAATTGCCAGTGATAGAAGACGCCCAGCAGCATGGCCATCGCGCGGACGCAATCGAAGGCGTAATACCGCGGGGATTGCGTTTGAGCAGGCAACACCTTGCGGACGGACGGCAAGGAAGGGGTTTGTGCGGTCATCGATTGCTCCTGCACAGGTGCCGCTTGCCAGGCGGCTGCGGATAGGCTCGCGGTTGCGCCGGGTGTCGATCCACACGCTGCAACCGACAGACAACATACCACCGCCGGCCGTCGCACGTTAGTTTGCGACCTGCGGCGCCGATTGCAGCAGGCAATGCGGGGGCGGAGTCTCCGTCCAAATGAAAGTTTGACTTTCAAGTAGACACAATTCATATTACCCATGTGTCATGATCGAACGAGATCTCCAACCTCGCCTCCGCAAGCTGGCCGGGCAGTTTCCGGCCATTATTCTCACCGGGCCCAGGCAGAGCGGGAAATCCACGCTGTGCCGGACGCTCTTTGGCGGTCTGCCGTACGCAACGCTTGAGTCGCCGGATGTGCGGGCGTTCGCCATTGACGATCCACGCGGGTTTCTTACCCAGTACCCAAAGGGCGCCGTTCTTGACGAGATTCAGAACGCGCCGAATTTGCCCTCTTATCTGCAGGAAATCATTGATCGCGACCCAACGCCCGGACGTTGGATTCTCACCGGCTCGCAAAATCTGGCGGTGATTCAATCGGCCATCCAATCACTGGCCGGCCGAGCCGCCGTGCTTCAGCTCCTGCCGCTCTCGCGCCGGGAAGTCACCCGGTTCAAGAAACACCCCACAACGCTCGACGAAACGCTCATCAGCGGCGGTTACCCGAGGATCTTCGACCAGAATCTCCGGCCGGCGGATTGGCTTTCATCCTACGTCGCCACCTACCTTGAGCGCGATGTGCGTACGATCACCAGCGTCGGCGATCTGGTGACGTTCCAGCGGTTCGTTCAGTTGTGCGCCGGCAGGGTCGGACAGTTGCTCAATATGTCTTCACTGGCCGCTGACTGTGGCATTTCCGCGCCGACAGTCAGGAGCTGGTTCTCGGTGCTTGAGGCCAGCTTCATCGCGTTTCGACTGCCGAGCTATCACGGCAACGTCTCCAAACGCCTGATCAAGATGCCCAAGCTCCACTTCTATGACAGCGGACTTGTCTGCTGGCTTCTGGGAATCCGCGATACGGCGCAGCTCAGTGTTCATCCGCTTCGCGGCGCGATCTTCGAGTCCTGGGTTGTCAGCGAAATCATCAAGCAACGCCTCTCCGCCGGCGAATCCAACGGTGTCTTCTTCTTTCGCGATAAATCCGGCCTTGAGGCCGACGTGCTCGTGCAGCAGGGAAACAGCTTTCTGGTTGTGGAAGTGAAAGCCGGCCAGACAATCGTCTCCGACATAAGCGGCCCCGCAGGCCGTATCGCAAACCTGATGAAAGGCGCGGGTTTCGCCAGTAAGTCGGCTGTCGTGTACGGCGGCAACCTACGTCAATCGCGCAATTCAGTCACCTATCTCCCCTGGTCGGAAATTCAAGATTTGGCGTGGGCATGACACGCCGTTTGGCTGGTTGGATTGCCAGCGTGTTTTTCCGCTGCCTCCGCGGGCCGGCCGTTTATTTTTGCCCGCAAAACGCTAGACTGCCGTACAGCATCTTGAGGAAGGCTCCATGATGGATGTCGGATTACTGTGTCGGATCCAATTCGCCCTGACGGCCGCGTTTCATTTCCTTTTTCCTCCCATCAGCATCGGATTGGCGTGGCTGCTGGTGATCGTCGAATGGCGGGCCTGGAAACGTAAAGACGCCGTCGCGGATGCCGCCGGACGGTTCTTTGCGAAGATACTGGGGCTGACCTTCGCCGTCGGCGTCGCCACCGGTATGCCGATGGAGTTCCAGTTCGGGACCAACTGGTCGCGCTATTCCAAATACGTCGGCGATATCTTCGGCGCCCCGCTGGCGGCCGAGGGTGTGTTCGCGTTCTTCCTGGAAAGCGGATTCCTGGGGCTTTATCTGTTCGGTCGCTCTCGCATCAGTAAGAAATGGCACGTGTTCTCCATTATCATGGTGGCGATCGGGGCGACCATCTCGGCATTCTGGATTCTGGCGGCCAATTCGTGGATGCAGACACCGGCCGGGTACACCATGAACAACGGACGGGCCGAGTTGACCAGCTTCTACCAGGCGATTTTCAATCCGTCGATGATGCCGCGGTTCCTGCACACCATGTTCGCGGCGCTGGTGACGGGGGCCTTCTTCATGGCGGGAATCTCGGCGGCGGTGCTGCTGAAAAACCGGGCCAGTCCGGTGGCCCGCTACACATTGAAACTCGCCGTCATCTTCGGGCTGATCGTCAGCGTGCTCGAAGCTTTCCCCTTCGGCCATATTCACGCCAAAGAAGTGGCCCAGACGCAGCCGGCTAAATTCGCGGCTATCGAGGGGCTCTATTCCAGCCGAACCCAGGCGCCGCTGGTCATGTTCGCCATTCCGTTCACCCAGCCGCCCCAGCTCAAGGCCAATATGGAAATCCCCGGCCTGCTGAGTTGGATGGCCTTCGGCGATATGAACGCAAAGATCAAGGGCATCAACGAATTCCCGGCCGACGATATTCCGCCGCTCTGGCTGACGTTTGTATCATTCCACAACATGGTGGTGCTGGGGCTTTATTTCATCTTCGTGATGGCGTGGGCGGCTTGGCGGCTGCGGCGCGGGAGTCTCTTTGATGGCAGGAGATTTCTCTGGCTGCTGGTGATTTCGATTCCGCTGCCAGTGGCCGCCTGTCAATTGGGCTGGATGACCGCCGAAGCCGGACGCCAGCCGTGGGCGGTTTATAACCTCCTGCGGACGGCCGATGCCTTCTCGAGCAATCTGTCGGCCGGCATGGTGTTGGCGTCGATCGTGCTCTTCAGCCTGATTTATCTGCTGCTGATCTGCCTGTATCTGTACCTTCTGGCAGCGAAGGTTCGTCACGGCCCGGATGCGGCAAGCGAAAAGGAACTAGCTGTATGACGCTGAACGAAATCTGGTTCATTCTCATCTTCGTACTGCTGGCGGGTTACGCCGTGCTGGACGGATTTGATCTGGGCGTCGGCGTGCTGGTCCTCCTGAACCGCGATGACCGCGATCGCCGTTTCTACATCAACGCCATCGGGCCGGTGTGGGATGGCAATGAAGTGTGGCTGCTGACCGGCGGCGGCGCGCTCTTTGCCGCGTTTCCGCCGGTTTATGCCACCGTGTTCAGCGGATTCTACCTGGCATTGATGCTGGTGCTGGCGTGTTTGATCTTCCGCGCCGTGGCCATGGAATTTCGCGGCAAGGTCGATAGCCCGCAGTGGCGAATCGTCTGGGACACGGCCCTGGGAGTGAGCAGCCTCCTGTTGGCCGTGCTTTTCGGTGTTGCGTTTGGAAATGTCCTCCGCGGCGTGCCGATCGCCGACGATGGTTCCTACGGCGGTACGTTTTTCGGTTTGCTCAACATTTTCGCGTTGATTATCGGACTGCTCGCGCTGGCGGCGTTTATCATGCACGGGGCGATTTATCTGTGCTGCAAATACGAGCCGGCGCAGGAGCGGCTGGCGAAATATGCCCAGATCGGCTGGGTGGCGACGCTGGTTTTGTTCGCCGTCGCGACGATCGCCGCGATGGGAATGGCGCCGACTCTGCTGGCTCCCGCGAAATCAAATCCGATCGCCTGGCTGGCCATGGCCTTGCTGGCCGCCGGTGTGGTCACGGTTCCGATGGCTCTGAGCCGTCGCCGGTTCAACACGGCGTTTCTGGGCTCTTCCACGATGATCGGCGCCATGATGGCTCTGGCCGCCATCGGCTTGTTCCCGCGACTGCTGCCATCGCTGAACGATCCGGCCACGCGGACCATGACCATCGACAATAGTTCATCGAGTCATCTGACGCTGCTGGTCATGCTGGTGATCGCGCTGGTGGGCATGCCGCTGGTGATCGCCTACACGGCCGTCATTCACCACGTCTTCCGTGGCAAAGTCAGCATCACGCCGGAAAGCTATTAGTTCCTGCTGTGTTGATCGCGCATCTTGCGTTATCTCCAGCCGCCCTGGACGTGGACATATCCGCCGCGAACGGGTTGCCAGTGATCGGGTTCATAGCGCATGCCGGGGCGCGGCGCGCGATCCCAACGGCCGCGGACCCAGACCCAATTGCCGCCGCTGCGAATCCATGAGCCCTGAATCCAGATGTAATCCGGCCCCGGTTGCGGGGGCATTGGATCATACTGCGGCGCGGGAACGACGGTCACGACTTCCGTACCCGGCGGCGGATAATACACCGTGGGCGGCGGTTGCTGCTCCACAACCACCGGCGGCGGCTGCTGCTCCACAACATACACCCGCCGCGGACGCTCCTCGTAACACCCCGCCGCAGCCAGTACGGCCGCCAGCAGCAGGCCCATGCCGGCGGCTTTCACAAATTGTTTAGTCCTATAATTCTTCATATGAGTCTCGTTTCTCTAATGCCATGATCGGCCAATCGGTACGACAGCCGTGAGCACCGATCCGTCTCGCGCAGGTCATCCATATAATATGGACGCCGGGCCGGGGCTATCCATTACCTCGGCGAAACGTGAGGCAAGTGAACCGGCCGGATCGGACCTTGCGGCCGGGACGCGGTTGGCGGTAGGTTTGCGGCGTCGGGCGATTGGGAACACTTATTCGGGAGACGGTTCATGGCCGAACAGTGCGTCGAAATGTCGGACGTGGTGATCGTGCTTCACGAGGATCAGAATCACCGGCTCAGCGACCTTGTGGATCGGCTCAAGGCGGCCGGCGCCGACATCGCCGACGTGGACCCGGAAAACGGCGTGCTGGAAGCGACGATGGAGACAACCAAGGCCCGTTCGATCCAGTCGCTCGACTTCGTGAAACACGTCCGCATCATTTTCAACTGGATGGCGGAAACTCCCAAGCCCAACTCCGCCAGCAAGAACGGCGACGCGACCGACGATGAGACGGAGGATGAATAGGGCGGGCAGCGTGCGCGGCCTCATTGCCGTGTCGCAAGACAAGAGCCCCCGGTAGGTCAGCATTGTCCCCTCTTGAAAACGACCCACCGGGCACCGTTTTCACCGTTCGGCGTTCTCGTGGATCAGGGTCAGGAGTTTCAACGAGGCGGCCTTCTGTGCCTCCGTGAGCGGCTTGATCGGCAGGAATTGAAGTTTCTCGCCTGGGGCCGCAGCGCGCACCGGCAGACCGAGCTTGCGCACGTCGGCCTCCGTGATACCGAGCATTTCAACCCTCGGCGGCGCGTTGACGCGAATGTCCGTAACGTCCATTTGGAACCCGCCGCCGCTGTCCAACACGTGCCACTCCTTGAACGGAAACGGCGCCGGCTTCCCGGCCGTCGGAAGCACGAAGCCGGATGCGATCGTTTCCGTCCTGAGCCCGAGGATGCCGCGATCCGGATCAAACGTCGCCCACTCGGTGTCGGGGAGCATCGCGTCCAGCAGGCTGGAAACGTCAAACCAAATGGCGGCCGGCTTGTTTGTAAAATCCAGTTCCAGGCCGCCCCCTTTGAGGTTCGCGGTTCTGCCCAGGGAAAACTGTGGATTGCCAACGTTATTCAGCACCAATTTCGCCTCCGCGCCGTCCAGCCCGACAAAAAGGCCGTTACGCAGGTAAGCGAACGGCAGGCCGTTCTGGTCGCAGGCCAAAAGCGCGATCCGGTCGCCGTCGCGAGCGACATAGACGTCGCTGAACCAATTGAGCGCATGCAATTGGTAGTCAAAAAAGAACTTTGCCGCCGCGCTGGTACGTTCGGTCGAAAGTTCCGTGCCGCCGGAATCAACCAATCGCCGAGCCCGCGGGATGCCGTCCCGATCTTCCTCAACAGGACCACTTGCGCGAGTTGATGCCCCCGTCCGTGGATTATCCCCTGGCGCAGCATATGGACTGGGGAGCAGAGAGGCGAGTGCCACAAACGCCGCGTGCCGTCGCGGGTCTTTGTCGTCTACTTGCGTTGGGGCGTAGCTTTGGACAGTGGCCGCCGGCACATACCTCACCTTCACGGGCAATTGGTCGACGCTCGTCTTATCGATCGCGAAGAACGCCGGATGTGGCAAGCCCGTATCGAGGACTTTCACAGAGGTGACCGCATTGGCCGACCTAAGCGTCAGAGCGGAAATCCCGGCCTGGATGGGCTCGTTGCCGGAATGCAGCAGCACTTCCGTCACGATGTTTTCGGTCCGGAGAATTATCACGTGGGCCTTCTCGTCGTAGGTGCAGTCCCTGATGTCGGGCGTCAGCAAATGCAGGATGTCTGAAAGCCCGAAACACAGGTCCGGCAAATTGCCGTTAGCGAGATACCCCGATCTCGCTTCAAGGGCGCCCGTATTTTGGTTCGCGCGAAAGACGACTTTCGGAAGCCCGCCGCCGATATGGCAAACAAGGCCGCCGGGGTCGTCCGGGTCCAAGCCGACGAAAATGTCGCGGGAGGCGTAATACAACGGTATGCCCGATGGAAAGCTCACGATTACAGCCACCTTGTCGCCGTCCCGAACGGCAGACGCTCGCATGCCGCTTTGTGATCCTGCGCCCCCCTTCTTTGTCGAAGCGAAAGTCAAATGAAACTGCCGAAAAGTGCTCGTCTTTTCGGTGGAGAATTCGACCGGTCCCGCGTCGAGCAGCTTCGACAACGCGTCTTTGGCGGCCTGTTGGTCGCCCTGGGTGCTCGGTGGCGACGCAGGCTCCGTAGCCAAGGCGGCAAACGGCCAAATCGCGAATACGAGGGCAACCGCCGCGAGTGTGATCTTTGGAAACATATCGCTCCGTTCGACGACCGTCCCGGCTTAGTGTCGAGGATTAGGTAAATAGTCAATTTCAAGCATAATCGCGCCGGACTTGTCCTGATACGTCCCCTCGAGACCGATGGACAACGCGGAGCCGTCCCTCATGATCTGTTGGTATGCGACGCTCGCGGTTGCAGCCGGATCTAACAGGTCCGAGTTTGGTTGCCACGTCGAACCGACCTGGAAAACGGCGCTCGAATTGTTTCCCAAATTCACGCCAAGCGCCAGGTCGAAGCTACTAAATAGGTATTCTGGGTTTGTCGCAAATCCTGCCAAGTCGTTCTTTGCGTGATTAATGATGACGCTGGTCGGCTGCATGGCGCACTGCAGACCCGATGTGAACGTCCCGTCGTTGTAAAACGTTAGGAGGTTCGGTTTGAGCCCCGGCAGTGCGCCGAGCTGTTTGACATCAAGTTGGGAGGGGTCCGTTTGCATATTAAAGAGAAGCTGTTTTATGTCAGCGGAGGTCTGTTTTCTTACCTGGTTCCACGCGTCGCTCGACTGCAGCGTTTGCAAGTCTTGAGCCCCAGCAATATCCCCGTTCTTGTTGCAAAACGCAATCGAATCGGACATCGCTTTGTCAGTGGCCCGGTCCACCGCCAAATCAATACCCTGCCAAGTCTGAAGGAAACTGATGCCTGCGCTAAACTGTTTTGAAAACGCGTCCGAGATCGCCTGGCCGATCTTCTGGATGCCTGTGCTCGGTTGCGTAGTTGGGGGTGCAACATCGGCCAAGGAGGTTGCCTGAACTGCCCCGATCGCGCCGTTCGTGACGATGGAGGCATCTATTTCGGACTGACCTTCCGTTGCACCGATCCCAAAATAGTTCCCGCCGTATACGTCCACGATTTGATCGGCCTGGCTCAGCGCGAGCGAGGTGTCGCCGTTGTCGAACGTGGCGACGCTGCTGTCAGGAATGCTGAGCTGCACATGCGAGGCGGCGGCCGCCGGTGTGACGGTAACTTCCATTGGTTGATAGGAGTTCTCGTAGACCTCCGGGGCAGCAGACACCATGGCGACGGTTACGACGTGAACGTCAATGCTTTGCGTGACCTCCGAATCGGCAAGGACTCCGGTGCCGTCGGTGTCCACGCCGGCTTCGATATCGAAATCGCAATTGCCGTTGCAGGGCGTCAAAGTCACGGATTGTGGGGAGGCGAATGAACCTGATTGTGTGCCGCCTTGCACGGCCCATAACACCGCCGAGGCGTCGTCAACCGGCGCGAAATCGCCCGAAAGGTCAACCGTCGCACTGCCCGAGTTCCCCGCGAGAACCCAGAGATCGCTGCCGGCGGTCGACGTAACAGCGTTATCGCAATTACTGTCGTCGGTAACGGTCAGGCTATTCAATTGCACGGCAGCGACGTTAATGCTGGCGGTAGCTGACGCGCCATCCGCATCTACAACATTGACCGTGGCCGCAAAGTCGCCGGCCTGATCATATTGGTGGCTCAGGGTGAAAGTGCCGTCGTAGTCGACCGTCAAAGGCGTTGGCCCACTGCCATCGCCGTAATCCACGGTACTCGCGGACAAGTCACCGCTGGCTGCTCCCGTGTCGGCAAACGTCACGGTTCCCGTGAAGGGCGCGGCCGATGCTCCAGCGCCAACCACCGTGCTCGTCGTGCTCCCGGTGCCGGACCCGGCCGTGATCACTACGTCGGACAGCCCGTCTACCTCGGCGGTCGTATCCGCCTCATCACCGATGACCCCGCCATTTTCGGTCCTGGCGGCAATCGCGTAGTTGCCGGGTGCCGTATAGGTATGGTTGATGGTGAAGCTCCCGGTCGTGTTTGTGCTGGTGATGCAGTCGGTCTCACCGGTTCCGTCACCCCAAATGATCAAGATCCCGCCGGAATAGCGATTGGGGTCCGGGATTTCACCAGTAAGGGTGGTGGGCGTGTTCGCAACGGCCGTGGTGGCCTGAAGGTCACTGATGCCCACGCCGCCGTCGCCGCCGCTACCGCTGCCCAAAGCGCCGTAGTCAGCGTCATTCTTCACGATCCTGATGTGGAACTTATGGACCGTCGCGACGCCGAGCTGCGCGCTGGCCGGCGACGATGCTACGGTGACGCTCGTGGAGGCCTGCGGCAACTGCGGGCCCACGAGCGGTGCGGACTGGGGCAGGAACGTTGTCGCGCTTGCCCCGTCCAGAAAGACGCGCCGTTCCAATGCCTCAATGACGGCCCGCCGGCAACGCGACTGTGCCTTGGTCTCGCGGGTGGCAGCCTTTGATCGATTACGAATTTGCTGACGCAACATGGCTTTCCCCTTTCGGTGGTAGAATTTGTGGACGATCGCTTCTTTCTGGTTCAGGCAACACGGCGCCGAGGGCCAGGACGCACGCCCAGCACTCCTCGAAATTACGCGGCGGTTGGCCCGCCAAAACTGTAATTGCGTTGAAATTTCGCGAAGCCCACTCCTTCACCTCATCGTCGAAGCACCCCGGCGGCCGCGGATGCAGGCCGTTATAGGGTCTTACGCGCGCCCAGAAGGCTCGGCGAAGTTCCGTGACATCGATTTTGTTGAGGCGGCACATTTCGGCGATGTCGTAAACATCCTTGCCGCGCGGTTTGCCCATGAACGCCTGCCGGACAAGAGAGACGAGCTTTTCCGCAAGGAGATATTCAAGGCTGCACACGAGAATGTCGCGCCCGCTGCCCGGCAGGCGGAACCGGTTAATGCTCAATTGGTCATAACGTGGGGCGACTTCGACCTTTATGGTATCGAAAAGGAGGCGGCAAGCCTCGGCAAAATCGCGGAAGTGCCGGCGGAGACCGCGAGACAGCGCGGCGTTCACGGCCTGGATCAAAGCCGCGTGCTCGCTGTCGGCGATGCGCAAGACCCGTGAATGAACGAAATCCAAGTCGGCCGCGCGGCGGTTCAGGCCGTAGAACATCGACAGCGCGCCGCTGCCGCGCAGCACGAGCAATTCATTGAGGGAATCGTCGCCGGCTATGCTGTCCAGCACGGCGTAGCTGACAAATCGTTCCGCGGCGTGCTGGCGTGAAACCCCGTTACGGCGGCCCCACTCCTCCACCTGCTCCATGGCTATTGGGAATTGCGGCCGGAAGCGACCGACGTCCTTGCCGTCGCTCCGCCCGTCGGGCATTCTGTCCAGAATATGGCGAGCAATCGCCAAGCGTCCCCGCAATCGGCCGGGGCAACCGAGAACCCGATGTGACGGTTGATAGACCCAAGCCACCCTTAGTTGAACGATGTTTTGTTCAGCGTTTGTGTTGACAATGATACGTTTGCGCTAATTCCAGCGGCAACAGAAGCTCGATGTGGCGTCGCGACCGATAGGGCAGCCGCCGCGCTTGCGAAGAGCCGCCTTGTCACCCGGCAGAATCTGCAGGCGCACGGAACTGGATCCACTGGAGATACAGCCCGTGCGGGGGGGCGGTGAGGCCGGCGGATTGGCGGTCGCGGGCGGCGAGCATGGCGGGGATGTCCGTGGCGGGGCGACGGCCCAGGCCGATTTCCAGGAGCGTGCCGACGATGATGCGGCACATGTGCCAGAGGAAGCCGCTCGATTCCAGGCCGATGATCAGCAGCGGGCCGCGATGGCTCAGGCGGCAGGAATGGAGAGTGCGGACGGCGCTGCTGCGGCCGTGGCCCACGCGGGCGAAACTGGTGAAATCGTGCTCGCCCTCCAAAAGCCCGGCGGCGGCGGAGATGGCGGAAAGATCAAGCTCCTGCCAGCGATGCCAGGAGAGATCGGCGGAAAACGGGTTGCGGTTGGGCTGGTTCCAGATGACATATTGGTAACGCTTTTTGACGGTCCAGCGTATGGCGTCGAAATCCGCCGGGGCCGGCTCGAGGCTGCGGATGAGAATGTCATCGGGAAGGCGGTGATTGGCGGCCCGGCGGAGATTGTCGGGCGGGATTTGCGTCTGATCGGTATCGAAATGAGCGACCTGACCCTTGGCATGTACGCCGGCATCGGTGCGCGATGAGCCGACGAGATTGAGCGGATGGCCGACGACGGAGGCCAGCGCGCGTGCGACGGATTCCTGGATGGTGGGGAGAGGAGTCGGGGAGATGGGGAGCGGGGAAGAGGGAGAGATGGGGAGAGTCGAATCGGGAGCGGTGTCGGGGAGATCGGTATCGGGGGCGCTTTGGCGCTGCCAGCCGTGGTAGTTGGTGCCGCGATAGGCGATGGTAAGTTTGTAGCGTTGAAGGGGCATTGAGTCCGCAAAGGAGTAAAGAGTCGCCAAGCGGGGGGAATAGCTCTCGCAGAGGCGCTAAGGCGCAGAGGTCAGGTCAATTCATTGTCTTGCCTCTGCGCCTTGGCGACTCTGCGCGAGATTCGATTTTGTTCGTCTTTTTTGGCGGTTTCATTTTACAGGGTCATGGCGCGGGTGCGGCCGCGAGAGTGGCCGTGGCGGCGGTCAGGCCGGGGGCGCTGGCGGTGATGGTGATTTGCCCGGCCGGGGCGGTCGCCTTGATGAGGGCGAAGCACTGGCCGTCAAAAAGGGCACGCTGGTTGGCATGGAAGGGTTCGTGGCTCCAGTTGTTGCCATTATCGACCGCGGCGACAGTGCCGGGGCCGGCGATTGAGAATGTGATGTTATCGGTGGCCGTGAAGATCAGATTGCCGGCATCGTCGGTCACAGTGGCGCGAACGTAGGAAAGATAGTCGAAGCCCACCGGAAGGCTGGCACGGTCGGCAACGAGTTGGATTTTCGCGGGTTTGCCGGCGGTGTGAAGTTCTTCCTGGACAGGAGGTTTTCCGCGCGTCGTGCCGACGGCTTTGAGGACGCCGGGTGCGTAGGGGACAGTCCATTTGCGAACGGCGTTGGCCCAGGTGCGCGTGGGGGTGGGGACAAGCGATTGTGCGCCCAGCGATTTGTCGTTGAGAAACAGTTCGACGGAATCGCAATTGCTGAAGACGCTGACGTTTTCGGAATGATCGGCCGTGTTGGCCGGTGACCAGTCGGGATAACCGGTCGGGGCGTTGGCGTCCTTGCCGCCATAGCCGGCCGGTACCGCGCCGGTGGGCGCGCCGCCGCCTCGACCCCGACCGCCGGCGGCGACGGCAGCGGCGCGGGTGATATAGACGAACGGCTGCGAGGACCACCACGTGCCGAATTCATACGCGGCCGGCTTGGCCGTGTCGGTGCGATCGAAAAATCCCTCCGAGTCGCTGATTTTGGGCCATGCCCCGGCCTCGCCGAGGTAATCCATGCCGGCCCAGATGAACTCGCCGCTGAGCGATGGATTGTTGGCCAGGAACGTGACATCGGGGAAGTTGTTTTCGGTGCCGATGGCTTTGCGGCCGGGTTTGGCGGCCTGGGCGGTCAGAAGTTCGGGCATGCGGTAATTAGTTCCGATGACGTCCAATTTGTCGCCGACGCCATCGTCGTAATCGCTGGGGCCGTTGGGAGTGTGATTGGGCTGCAGGAGTGCCTGCGTCACGGGTCGGGTGGGATCGCATTTGTGAAATTCAGCGACCAGGCCGCCGAGAATGCGATTGGCGTTGGCGGCGTTGGCCATGCCGGGAATCTCATTGCCAGCCGAGTAGATGATGATGCTGGGATGGTTGCGGTCGCGGCGGACGGTATCGCGGAGATCAATGAGGGACCAGTCGTTGAAGAAAAGGTGATAGTCGTAGGTATTCTTTCCGCTGGTCCAGCAGTCGAAGAGTTCGTCCATGACGAGGATTCCCATCCTGTCGCAGAGATCGAGGAATTCCGGTGACGGCGGATTGTGGGCGCAGCGGACGGCGTTGACGCCGACCGATTGCAAACCCGCCAGCCGCCGTTTCCATGCGTCCAGGGGAACTGCCGCGCCGACAGCCCCGGCGTCGGTATGCAAGCAGGCGCCCTGGATGCGGATGGGTTTGCCGTTGAGGATGAATCCCTTGGCCGAATCGAAAACGGCCGTGCGGATGCCCACGGCGGTGATCTGATCGTCGAGTGTTTTGCCGCCGGATGTGACTGACGTGCGGAGCTGATAGAGGTTGGGCGCATCCGTGCTCCAGAGCTTGGGCGAGGCGATGGTGAATTCATTGTCGAGTTCGAGGCTGGCGCCGGCGGCGACGGATGCGACGGCTTCGGGGGTCGAGACGGCGACCTGCGCGCCGGAGGGGTCCAAGAGCGTCTGGGTAACTTGGACCTCGGTAGCGGCCGCGGTCTGGTTGACGACGGTGCTGTGTACGTGAACAGTGGCCGAGTCCGCAGTGGCCTTGGGAGTCGTGACGGTGATGCCCCAGTTGTCGAAGTGGACGGGATTTTCGATTTCAAGATGGACGTGGCGATAGATTCCCGCGCCGGTGTACCACCGCGAGGCGGGCTGATTGGCATTATCGCAGCGAACGGCGATGACGTTGTCCTTGTCGGGGCCGAAGCTGACGTGATCCGTCAGTTCGTATTGAAAGGTGACATATCCGTATGGGCGATGGCCCAGCTTGAAGCCGTTGATATACACATCGCTGTTGGCCATGACGCCGTCGAAGGTGATAAAGACCCGCTGGCCGGCGGCATCGGCCCCAAGCGAGAAATGTTTGCGATACCACCCGATGCCCGCGGGAAGAAAGCCGCCGCCCGGCCCGGTGCGGTTGGTCTGATCGAACGGCCCGGCAATGCTCCAATCGTGGGGGACATCGACTTTTGTCCACGCCGAGTCGTTAAATGCAGTGGCATCCGCCCCCGTGGCATCGGATTGAATGAAGAGCCAGCCGGGATCGAACGACATCACTTTCCGCTGGCGCACGCTGGCGCCGCGCGCGATGGGGACCAGCGCCAGCGCCAAAAGGCAAGACCATCGTGTGATTCGCATGATCGACTCCTCCATCGGCCGCGGATTGACTCGAACGGTGGGAGTCAGCGTATGAGATGGCAATCCGCCGCGCCGGCGGGAATCGCTTATAGCAATCGGCGTAAATTGCGGCAATAGTATATGCGGATTGTCGGGGGAGAACTGGAAAGCGAGGACCAATGCGTCGTGATGTTCATTTGTCGGCCGGGCTGGGCGCCGGGGTTTGCTGCATGGTTCTGATGGGATTGCTGGCGGCACGTGAGGCTGGCGGCGTGGTCGAGGCCGGCGGTTCGCCGCGCATCGACCGGACCATCGACGCGGGATGGAAGTTCCTGCGCGACGATGCGGCCGGGGCGGCGGCGGTGGATTTCAATGACTCGACATGGCAGACGGTCGATCTGCCGCACTCGTGGAATGTCGATGACGGCGGTTCGGCGAACTATTACCGCGGGCCGGGATGGTATCGGCTGCATTTGAACATCGGCGACGATCTGGCGGGCAAGCGATTGTATCTGCGCTTCGGCGCGGCATCGCTGGCGGCGGAGGTGTTCGTCAACGGGAAATCGGCCGGTGTTCACAAGGGCGGTTTCGCGGCGTTTTGTTTTGATGTGAGTTCGCTGCTGCACGCGGGCGACAATGTGGTCGCCGTTCGCGTGACCAACGCGCTGGATCGGGACCTTTCGCCGCTGTCGGGGGATTTCACGGTGTACGGCGGGCTGTATCGCGAGGTGCATCTGCTGGCGCTTGATCCGGTCAGCATCTCGCCGATCGACGATGCATCGCCGGGTGTTTATCTCAAGACCACCGTCGGCGCGACATCGGCCGACGTGGAGATAACGACCAAACTGCTCAATGGCATCAAGCTCGGCGAGGCGGTGACGGTGACCTGCACGATTCTGGACGCCCAGGGCGCGACGGTCGGACAGACCACCATCAATCAGACGATTCCTGCGGCCGGAAGCGCGGATGCTGTCGGCAAGATCACGATTGATAGGCCGCATCTGTGGAACGGGCGGCTCGATCCGTATCTCTATCGCGTGGTGGTTGAGGTTCGTCGCGACAAGACGCTGGCGGATCGCGTCGAGCAGCCGCTGGGATTTCGCACATTCAAGGTCGATCCGGACAACGGACTGATCCTCAACGGCAAGCCCTACGACATGCACGGCGTCGATCTGCACCAGGGCCGTCCATCGGTGGGGTGGGCATCGACGGCCGCCATGATCGAACAAGACTACGCGATGGTGGCCGACCTGGGCTGCACCGGCGTGCGCATGGCCCATTACCAGCACGGCGATTACGAGCACGCACAATGCGATCGGCTGGGGATCATCGTCTGGTCGGAGTTGGCGCTGGTAAACAAGATGACGGACACGCCGGCCTTTCGCGACAACATCAAGCAGCAGCTTCGCGAGATGATCAAGCAGGCCGGCAATCATCCGTCGATCTTCTTCTGGAGCATGTACAACGAGCCGGCCGTCAATGCGCAATCGGGCACGCAAGAGCAATGGCGGTTGGTGCAGGACTTGGTGGCCGAGGCGCATCAGCTCGATCCGCCGCGCATCACCACCGGCGCCGATGCCGCTGGCGTCAGCGGCCCGATCCTCTGGTACATGGACACGACCGGCATGAACCGCTATTTCGGGTGGTACAGCGGGCAGATCAACGATTGGGATCGGCAACTAACATTGCTCCATACGCAGAATCCCGGCAAGAGCATCGGCATCAGCGAATACGGCGCGGGAGCGAGCGTCATTCAGCACGAAACCCATCCGGTGCAGCCAACACCAAAGAGCAACTGGCATCCGGAGGAATGGCAGGCCCTGGT
>Ga0181517_10001919_pt1 | contig 22149 bp, 16 predicted proteins | sample PEATcosm2014_Bin_31_FD_119748 | JGI IMG/M metagenome (GOLD analysis project Ga0181517, IMG submission 119748) | Peatland microbial communities from MTU Mesocosm Facility, Houghton, MI, USA - PEATcosm2014_Bin01_30_metaG | ecosystem: Environmental > Terrestrial > Soil > Wetlands > Peat | place... | reverse complement strand
GTGATGTCGAAGTCGCTCTAAGGCTCATAGAATCCGCTCGAGGGGGGAAGATGAGCAAATAAGTCACTCCCGCGCAGCAGGACTATCCGCAGCAAGCGCCTTTTCCACCGCAGCCTTCAATGGCGGCAGACCATCTTGTACCGTGTTCCATATCGTTTCCAAATCAACGTTGTCGTATTGATGCCGCAGCCAATTTCCGGCGCCACGTATATCCCGCCACGGCACGCTGGGACAAAGCACCTCCGCGTCTCCTTTCAAGCGTATGGCAGCCTCGCTAATGACCAGCATTTTCCGCTCGACGGCCGCCTGAGTCTTGTAGTCTTCCGCGTAAGCATCGAGATCCATCCCAGAAACAAATTGCTCGATAAACAGAATGCTCTGAAGAATGTCGCGGAGATGCGATTTCGCATCTTCAAAAGGCATGGATGGCCTCGCGATCCGCTCGAGCTCGGACAGCCTCTTTCATCGAATCCGCCGGCGACAGATCGACCTTGACGCCCAACAAGTCGCTCAGCCGGTTTTCAAGACCTGCCAAGCTAAAAAGCGTCAGACGCTTTGATCGGTCGATGTCGGCCATTAAATCTACGTCGGACTCGGCCGATGCCTCGCCACGCGCCACCGACCCAAATAGGCGCAAGTGCACGATGCCGGCAGCCCTTAATTCCGGCTCGTGAAGGCGCAGGGTTTGGATGACGTAACTCTTTTCCATACTTGAACTCTGCCACAATTGCCGCACCAGATTCAATAGAGCTCTTTCTCTGATACGAGGCCCGAACTGCCTTTACCGCTCGTGACCTGCCGTAGCTGAATCCGTCTTGGTTGCTCCCGCATGCAGATACCGGCTAGCGAATTCCAGAAATACCGGCCAGTTGGGCGCGGGGGTGTGGCCGCCCGGGTGCTGGCGGAAGCCGAGGTCGCCCGAAATAATCGCGCTTCCGATGGGCGGCATCGTTGTCGTGCCAAGGTCCTTTTTGCCCAGCAAACGATAGACCGGGCCGGCTGCTGCTTCGGCAAGGAACATGCCCGTAGTGTCGGCCCATCCATCGCCTTTAGGATTCGCGTAGCCATCCCCATCGCTGAGGCCGCCGCCGATGAAGATTGGACGCGGGGCGGCCAAAGCAATCAGTTCATGATTGTCCACCGGTAGGTCGCCAGGGGTGAGCGGGCCGGAGTACTTGAGGAAGTTGCCGTCCATCCAGTGGTACTCAGAAGGAGCGGCCAGGTTGGTGATCTGTTCGCCGAAGATGTGCCGGTAGAGCTTGGCGCCGCCCTCGCCTGAGGAACTCGAGTAGCAGATAGCGAAGCGCGGATCGTAAGCCATGGCCACCAGCGCGGCCTTGCCCATGCGGGAATGGCCCTGGATGCCAACCTGTTTTGCATCGACGGCCTTGTCGGTCTCGAAGAAGTCCAGAGCGCGGCTGGCGCCCCAACCCCAGGCTTTTAGCACACCCCAATCACCCAGCCCGCGCGGCTGGCCCTTGTTGGCCAGACCGATAATGCCCTCGGTGAGGCCGGCGCCGTTGTCGGCCTGGTAGCTGTTAGGAGAGAGAATGGCAAAGCCCCAGCCCTTGGCCAGCACCTGGTCCTGCCAAGCCTGCCCGTAGTAGCCCATGCCGGAGGTGATGGCGTCCGGGCGCGGCCGTTCGAGCGCCACTTTGAACTCGGCGGGGAAGGCCAGTTCCAGGATCACCGGAACCGGGCCGGCGGCGTTGGCCGGGGTGGTGAGCACCAGGTCGATGTTGACCGCGATGGCCGACCAGCCGGAGTTGTCCACATGACCCGCGAGCCGCTTGGTGATGACGGGAATGTCGCCGAAATTCTCCTTCGTTGTGCTAATTACCTCCCAGGTCACCTTGGGCAGGTTGGCGGGCGGAATCCCAAGAATCTCGCGGTCGAAGTCCGCAACAATCTCCGGGCGGCGCTGGACGAACCAAACCTTCGCCGAGGTGACGCGCTTGCCGTTTTTGAGCAGCAGCGGATCGGGCAGGTTGGGATACACGCTTGCCTTCGACTCGTCGTAGTTGGTTGCGTAAGGAGATTTGGCGTCATTGGAGGACGGGTGGCGGAGTTCCTTGATGCCCAACAGATCGAGCAGCCGCTGGTGGTCCTTCTCATTGGCCGCCTGAATGGCCAACTGCTCCGCGGTGGGCGCGGATGCTTGTGGCGGCGCGGTGGCGGTTTGCGCTGCCAGCCGGAATGCCATTGAGGATGCAAAAACCAGCGCCAGAGACACCGTCCCAAGGAGAGCAAACAACCGCCACATTTTCATCCTGAACCTCATTTCGAAACCCCTCGTTTGCGGGAAAGGGAAGCGGCCCAAGGATAACGATTCAAGGTGGAACGGGCAAGAGCGAAGAAGGGAATTCTGAGAATCCTCAAAGGATCGGGAGCCTCAAGTCCAACCGCATCGCGCCGATGAGGAAAGCGAAACACCAGAGAAAGGGCACCTGGCATGCAATGGCTTCGTAACCTACCCATCTCGCGCAAGTTCTTCTACGCTTTCGGCATTGTGTGCGGTCTCTGCATTGTGCTGGGGGCCTATACGTTCCTTACTTTTCGGAGCATCGCCGAGCAGAGCGCGTATATCAGCAAAACCAGCCTTCCCTCGTTGATTAACATTGGGAGCATTCGCGTTGGCGTGAATACTGAACGGCGAGAGTCTTTGGAACTGATGCTGTGCCAAACGCCAGCATGCATTGCGGACCACAGCGCGAAGCGTCAGAAGTCCATCGCCCAATACCAGGACGGCCTTAAGGCGATGGAGCCCATCATCATCCCCGAAGAACAGAGTCAGTACCAGGCATTCGTGAGCGCCATCAAGAAGTATCAGGATGCAAGTGATCGCGGCATCTCTCTTCTGGCCGCAGGAAAAGCCGGCGATGCATTGGATCTTCTCTCGTCGGACGCTGTGGCGGCATCGCTCAGCGAAGCGCTTGGAGCGGCCGAGGGTGGATTTGAGCTGCACGCCAAGGAGGGGATGGGAAAGAGCATTGCCGTGACCAGCGAAAGCAAAAGCTCCACCTGGATTAACGCCGGTGTCACGCTCCTGATTGCCCTGCTGTGCGCGCTGACCGGTTGGATCCTCACCCGGGAGATTGCACCGCGAGTTGGCCACGCAACAGCAGCCGTTGAGCGGCTGGCGGCCAAAGATATGACCGTGAGCCTTAGGGTCACGGGGACCGATGAGCTTGGGCAACTCGGCATCGCTCTCAATACCTGCGCCGAGTCAATGCGCGGTGTCCTATTGTCGGTGGCGCAGGGGGCCGAGACGCTTTCAGCCGCCACGACCCAAATGAGCGCACGCTCGGTGCAAAGCGCGGGCAACGCCAATTCCCAGTCTGCCAAGACCAACCAGATTGCGGCGGCGGCACAGGAGATGACCGCGACCATCGGCGAAATCAGCCGCAACGCGGAATCAGCCGCAAGCGCCAGCCAAGTCTCGGCAGAAACCGCCAACCAGGGCGGCACGGTAATGCAGGCAGCCGCTGCCACCATGGAAAAGATTGCAGCGGCAACAAGCTCGGTGGAAGACAAGATGACCACCCTGGCGCGCAGTTCCGAGGAAATCGGCAAGGTGGTAAACGTAATCCAGGAGATCAGCGAGCAAACCAACCTGCTGGCTCTGAACGCGGCCATTGAGGCCGCCCGCGCCGGTGAGCACGGCCGCGGCTTCGCGGTTGTGGCCGGCGAAGTGCGCCGCCTGGCCGAGCGCACCAAGGCCGCCACCGAAGAGATTGCCGGCACCATTCGCAGCATCCAGGACGAGACCCGTGAGACGCTCCAGGTGATGCAGGAGAGCCGTGCGGCCGTGGAGACGGGCATGAGCGAGACCGCCCACGCCCGGCAGAGCCTTGACGCCATCATTCAATCGTCGCGCGAGGTGGAGCACCAGATCAACCTGATTGCCACGGCCGCCACAGAGCAGACCTCGGCGTCCGGTGAGATTTCAGAGTCCGCCGGCCATATCTCTCAACTGGCTTCGGAGAATGCGCAAGGCGCGGAAGAAGCCGTGGAAGCTTTGCGAAACCTGGCCTCGCTGGCCAGCGACCTGGACGGAATGATTCGCCAGTTCCGTCTGGACGATGGAAAGCAGGCAGGCGGCGCGATTGCCGGCAAACCCAATCCGGCATACAAGCCGGCCCTGCGGCCCGCATAGGGCGCGGGGTCACACGATGGCGGCGGCCAGGCCCAGATCTGCAGCCCCTGCGGCTGCTTAGAGCCTCGCCGCAGGGAACCTGGCCTGCCGCCTCCAATCCATCGACAGTCATTTTCGCCGCATTCTCTTTCCCATCTTCCCCTCCCCGTTGATGTTCTCTGTCATTCAATCGCGTCGGGCGCTATGGTAGCCTCCGTGTGAGGACCATCGGGCGCTTCCCGGCTGGGCGCGCGTCCCGGGGGAGAAAGCGACGTTGGGGGTAATTGGCATGAGCGCCGTCAAATATGACCTGATTGTCATCGGTTCCGGTCCCTCCGGACAGCGGGCAGCCGTGGCTGCGGCCAAGATGGGTAAGCGGGTGGCCGTGGTGGAAGCGCGCACCGTGGTGGGCGGCGTCTGCGTCAACACCGGCACCATCCCTTCCAAGACCATGCGCGAGGCTGTGCTGCATCTCTCCGGCTACAACTACCGCTCGGTCTACGGCATGAATTACAAGGTCAAGGAAAAGATCACCATGGCCGACCTGGCCTTTCGCGTCCAGGCAGTGATCCGCACCGAGGTGGACGTGACCGAGGCGCAACTCTCGCGCAACGGCATCGACGTTGTGCACGGCATTGCCCGTTTCGTAGACCCGCGGCAGGTGCGCGTGGATGGGCCGCAGGCCGATACTACGCTGGAATCGGACCGCATCATCATCGCAGTAGGCACAAAGCCCGCCGGATCTCCCAAAGTGCCCATCAACGGGCGAACGATCGTCAACAGCGACCAGATTCTCGACCTGACGGAGCTGCCCCGCTCGCTGATCGTGGTGGGCGGCGGCGTGGTGGGCGTGGAATACGCCTGCATGTTCGCCGTGCTCGGCGTACGCGTGACGCTGATTGAAAAACGCGACCGGCTGCTGGAGTTTGCCGACCGCGAGATTATTGAAGCCCTCAGCTATCACCTGCGCGACAGCCGCGTAACCCTGCGGCTGGGCGAAGAGGTGGAGAGCGTCGAGGAGCTGGCTCTGGGCACGGTGGTAGCCAACCTGATGAGCAAGAAGCGGGTCTCCGGCGACGCCCTGCTCTACGCCGTGGGCCGCCAGGGAGCCATCGACGAGTTGAACCTTCCCGCTGCCGGACTGGAAGCCGACAACCGCGGCCGCATCCCGGTGGACGAGCACTACCAGACCAAGGTTGAACATATTTTTGCGGTGGGCGACGTGGTCGGATTCCCTTCGCTGGCATCGGTTTCCATGGAGCAGGGACGCATTGCCGCCGCCCGCGCCTTCGACGACCACGCCGCCACCTCCAACCCCAGCTTTTATCCCTACGGCATTTATACAATTCCCGAGATCAGTTTCATCGGCAAGACCGAAGAGCAGTTGACCGGCGAAGACGTGCCCTACGAGGTAGGCATGGCTTACTACCGGGAAGTGGCGCGCGGGCAGATTCGCGGCGACACGACGGGACGGTTGAAGCTCATCTTTCATCGCGACACGCGCAAGGTGCTGGGCGTGCACATCATCGGCGAGGGCGCGGCGGAATTGGTCCACATTGGCCAGGCAGTGATGATTCTTGGCGGCACGGTGGACTACTTCGTCGATACCGTTTTCAACTATCCAACCCTCGCGGAGTGTTACAAAGTGGCGGCCTTCAATGGCCTGGGCCGCCTGCACCGCTACCAGGCCGAGTAAGCTGAGCTTCGCTCCAATCCTCAGGGAGGAATCGGAATGACCACGGCAATCGGCGTTGTAATGACTCAACACATTGTGGCCGGCAGGCTCGAAGACCAGCGGCTGACCGGCGAATTGCTGCGCTACCCTGCGAGTGCTGAAACGCTGGACGCTTTGTCGGCAATGCCCGGCAGCGAACTGGTTGAGATTCTCGCCCAGCAAATTTCTACGCTCGCCGAGAAGGAGAGCAAACCCGTCGATGCTGTCGGAGTGGCCGTTCCCGGCATCGTCCGGCACGGCGTGGTGGAGGACTCGCCAAACCTTCCCCAGATCAAGGGAATGCGCCTGGCCGCCGAGCTTGCCCGGGCCTTGGAGGCGCGCGGCATCACGGCGCCGGTTCACGCCGCCAACGACGCTGACGCCATTGCCGCGGGCGTAGCCGCCACTCGCGGCCAGCTTGACCGCCTGACGCGCGTCTGGACAATCGGAAACGGCATCGGCTACGGCCGCTGGCCTTATGTTGAAGGCGTTTGGGAGGGCGGGCACATTACCGTCACCCTCGATCCGAAGGAGCGCTTCTGCGGTTGCGGCGGCGTGGGACATCTGGAAGGCATCATGGGCTACCGCGCCATGCGGCTAAGATTTTTGGACCTGGAGCCGGAAGAAGTTTTTGCCAACGCCCGCACCGGCGACGCGCGCTGTCGTGAGTTTGTTGACTTGTGGCACCGCGCCCTGGCCGCCGCCACCGCTTCGTTCATCCACCTGGCCGGGCCGGGGCGTTTTTATTTCACCGGCCACAACGTGGGCTTCCTGGAACTACCCCTGCTGCGCAGCCACCTTGAAACCATGGTCAAGATGAGCCCGCTGCAAAGCTTTTCGCTTGAGATTCTGCCGCCTGAAGACGAGACTGCTCTGCTGGGGGCTGGGGTGGCGGCGCTGGGCGCGCTGAATTCATAGGGCGTGTTTCAAAAATCCGCTTTGTGTCAGGGTACGACTTCAGTCGTGCCGCAAGCGGCCCGGCCAACCGGCCACAATCCTCGTCCCGCACCATCATCCTCTGCCCACGACAGTGTCGTCCTGAGCCGGAGCGAAGGACCCGCGTCTGCCTTTGGGAGCTTCAATGTGCGCGGCAGTTCCTGCACGGGTTTCAGGCCCGCGTTCGCAGTTGTGGGAGGCAATCTGGAGGCCGTAGAGAAGGAGACCGGCGTGGCGTGGGGCAAGCCGCGAAGAGCCGAGCGCGTCGAGGACCTGGCCGAGCGCGGTCTGGATGTTGCCGCGATCGGCAAGGTCGGGGAATTGGAGTGGCTCCTCGCGCATTGGGTTGGGCCTTTGGGCCAGGGCATGGTGACGGATGTGGAAGTAGCAGTACGGTTTGCCATGAAGCGCGGGCGAGTGGCATTTGGCGCCGGTGGGCATGATGTGACGGCATTCGGGACACATTGGGGTACCCCTCCTAAAGAGCAGGATTCTTTATGGAAGTCGTTTGGTTTCAGTTGGATGCGGCAGGTGCGGCGCGGTAACTCGATGATTCTGTTCTGGTTACGCGCAGATTACTGGAAACAACGGGGTTATGCTTATTCGCTCCCGGCACTCTTCGAGGTTATGGGCCGGGAACAGCACCATGAAATGATTCTCCGCCAAGGGAGGGAATTAATCGGCAAACTGGCGGGAGGATTTTTTGTAAGTTCGGGGAGCCGAGGTTGCAGGGGTTTTGCGCCAATCGATGAGTGCTTGCACGTGTAATGTCCGGATACTGGCTCCTCATAGAACCGGACGGTAAATCGGCCCATGCACGTACCGCAATGCCAGCCGCCGAACCGACACGAAGGCTCAGCACCCCGTTCCTTCGTCCCTTTCCCCTCAAAAAATCGACAACGGGGCTTGACATATTCCCATATAAGAATGCAATATTCTTCCCATGGCACGAGCAGCGACAACTTCGGATGCGTTCAATGCAGTTGCAGAACCCCGCCGACGCCAGATACTCACCTATCTCGCGCAGCGCGAGCGCCCGGTTGGAGACATTGCCGTCGCACTCAGCCTCGACCAGCCTTCGGTTTCAAAGCATCTGGGCGTCTTGCGCAGCGTGGGCCTGGTCCGCGTCCGCTGCGACGGCCGTCACCGGTACTACAGCACCAATGCCGAAGCCATCCGTCCGCTGCATGAGTGGACCGGCACGTTCGAGCGGCTCTGGAGCCACCAATTGACCCGCGTGAAAGAGCGTGCCGAAGAGAGTTTCAAATCAAGCCAGAACAAATCCCCACACCCAATCCCCAAGGAGGAATCATGATACAGACAGCACCGGGAATCGAAAACATGACCCTGGAAATCAAGCAGGAAGTCCACGTGAACGCGCCTCTCGACGTCACCTTCAACGCACTGCTCGAGCAGATCGGCCCCTCCAATGAAAGAGGCGAGGGCGACCCGATGCCCATGAAGATTGAGCCGTGGCCCGGCGGCCGCTGGTATCGCGACCTGGGCGGCGACAACGGCCATCTCTGGGGCCACGTGCAGGCCATCAAGAGGCCTACGCTGCTTGAGATCAGTGGGCCGCTCTTCGCGTCCTACCCGCTCGTCAATAACGTGCAATACCGCTTGTCTGAAAAAGATGGCGGCACGCTGATCACCTTCCGCCACACCGCTCTCGGCTTTATCGAGGACCAGCATCGGCAGGGCGTGGTTCACGGCTGGGCTTCAATTCTTGAACAAACCCGCAAGCGCGCCGAGAAGTAGCGACCGAATCAGATTCCGGCACGACCGGTTTTCCCCATTCCCCAAACCCAGGAGGTTTGTTATGTCCATTGCCCAGAAATTCCTTGAAGAGTTCGAAGCGCAAGCGCCCGTTACGCGTAGATTCCTTGAGCGGCTGCCGGAAGACAAGCTCACCTGGAAGCCGCATCAGAAATCCTTGACCGCCGGGCAGCTCGCATTTCACATCGCTTCAACACCCGGCGGCATCGTTCGCTTTGTTCAGAACAATCCCGCGCAAGCTCCGGCAGGTTTCAACTTTCCTCAACCGGCAAGCCTTGCGGAGATACTTGCAACGTTCGACCAGAGCTTAGGCGCGGTACGCGACCTGTTGCCGAAATTCGACGATCCTGCGATGACAGAGACCTGGCGCATGATAGCCGGTGAACGGGAGGTGATGGCGCAGCCGCGAGCCCAATTTGTGCGTGACGTCATGTTCAGCCACTTATACCAGCATCGAGGCCAGTTCAGCGTGTACCTGCGTCTGCTCAATGTTGCGGTTCCGGCAAGCTGGGGACCGAGCGCCGACGAAGCTCCGGCTTTCACGCACAAGGCTGAAGCAGCCGTGGCCGTGTAGGGAGGAGAAACCATGTGTCCAGCCTGCATTGCAACAGCGGCGCTGATTGCCCTTAGCGCGACAGGCGCCGGCGGACTCACCGTTTTCGCCGTCAGCGCTTTTACCCGGAGGCAATCCCCATCCACCATTCCTGCAGCAACCGAACCAAAGGAGGATCGCCATGGCTAGTACTGTTACCGAAATGCAGCACCCCAAAGTTGTTTCCCATAGCGAGTGGCTGGCTGCGCGCAAGGAACACCTTGCCAAAGAGAAGGAGTTTACCCGCCTGCGCGACGAACTGAGCCGCCAGCGCCGCGCGCTGCCTTGGGAAAAGGTTGAGAAGAAGTATGAGTTTGAAGGCGCTGCCGGAAAGCTTACGTTCGCCGATCTCTTCGCAAAACGGGGCCAACTGGTTATCTATCACTTCATGCTCGGTCCGGGCTGGAAAGAAGGCTGCCCAAGCTGCTCGTACCTGGCCGACCATTTTGACGGCATGACGATTCACCTGGCTCATCGGGATGTGACGTTTGCCGTGGTTTCGCGCGCGCCCTATGCCGAGATTGAAGTTTTCAAGAAGCGCATGGGCTGGCGATTCCCCTGGGTCTCATCGTTTGGCAGCGACTTCAACTCCGACTACCATGTTTCTTTCACCAAGGAGGAGTTGGCCAAGGGCGAGGTGCGTTACAACTACCAGTTGAACAGATTTCCCAGTGAAGAGGCGCCGGGAGCCAGTGTCTTTGCCAGGGACAAGACCGGCGCCATCTACCACACCTACTCTACTTACTCGCGCGGCCTCGACATCCTGGTGGGCACCTATAACTTCCTCGACATGGTTCCCAAGGGACGCGATGAAGAGGGCTTGGCGCACTCTATGGCCTGGGTCCGCCATCACGATAAGTACGATGACGGCTACATCGTCGATCCGATGCAGCTCTACAAGCAGCCTGAGAAGAAATAGAGACGAAGAGCAGGGAATACAGGTTAGGAGAGAGGCAGGGCGCGGCTGGGGCCGCGCCCATTTTCAATACGCCCCCCATAACAGGCCGGGGATTCTACGATTCTTCGCGAAATGTTGACGAATTGTTAACATGGCCTGCGCATTTTTCCATCGGCCATGACCGGCGACTACCACTTCAGGCCGCGCTCACTATATCCTAGATTCAAGGTACCAGATGCTTACAAACGGTCGGATGGACAGGAAGGCGCAGCTGGTTCTGATCGCCGTGTTCCTCCTCTTCCCTGCTTTCGAGTCATTTCCCCAGGCCGTTGCAACACCGGGGGGTATCCAGTCTGTCCCATCGCAACCGGCCGGGCGGGCAAGGGTCATTGTTTTTGTGCATGGCCTTCACGGCAGCCGCGAATCCTGGCGGGCGTCGAACGGTGCCTATTGGCCCGATTTGGTTCGAACCGACCCACGCTTCGCCTATTCTGACGTTCAAGTTGCGGAGTATCCCACGCCCGCGTCTCACGGCAAAATGTCCAGCGTGCAGTTGGCCGACATCCTTTGGACTCACCTCAGGCAGGACCACGTGTGGGAGCATCGCGAGGTGGTCTTCGTTGCCCACAGCCTGGGTGGCATCCTCGTTGAGGAGATGCTGTTGAAGCATCCCGAAGACGCAGCGAAAGTAAAGTTCATCGTGTCCTATGGAACCCCGCATGAGGGCTCATCGCTTGCCCGAATAGCCTCCTTCTACGACAAAGACCCGCTGCTCAACGATCTGAGCGACGGAGGCGATAACGTCCTCCTCACCCAACTTGAACACAGTTGGCGAGGACACGATTCCGTCAACGGCATTCACCGGTTCTGCGCTTATGAAACCGAAGACACCGCGCCGGAAGACGGATTCGGCCATCTTCTTCGGGCTCATGCACGCGTGGTTGGCTACTTCAGTGCGACCTATGGATGCGACGTGACCACGCCGCCACAGGAGATCCATGCAAATCACGTGAACATGATCAAACCTTCCGACCGGAAGTCGAGCATCTATGATTTTTTCTACCGCGTGTACCGCGACAATCCAATCCTCGAAGAACAGGTGGTCACCCGCGATAACGTGATCGCAGGCTTCGAAGCAAGCTGTGGCCAAAGCACTGCGAATCCAGACCTGCAGGTTCCGATCGCTCTCGATGCCACAATGCACGAAAAAGTGGTTGCGGCGACTGCTTCCTTCATCGAAGCCAAAGACCTCAGAAACGTGAATCCAGACCCGCCGATCGTCACCAGAATTGAGCCGAACGGTGTGGCCCATGTAAGCTTCGGATTCAGCGGGCCTGCCAAGAAGCTGCTCGTTTGCTTCGGCACTGCCCACGCATCTTTGAAGGTTCAGTTTGTCATCGACCGGCAAGTACCAGTTCGCGAGGCGCAGAATTGAGCCCCGATCTGAGCGATCATTGATGCGAGAAACGTTTCTTCGCCGATCTCGCTGCAACGCGCAAGTTCATAAGGGATGAAAGGAATTCAGGTTCGGGCGTCCATGGCCTGATAAGCCAAAGTGTCATCTGCTGTCCATGTTCTTAGAGCCTGTTTCAAAAATCCGCTTTGTGTCAGGGTACGACTTCAGTCATGCCGAAAAGAGCCTAAATAACAAGGGGTTTTAACCTCTGGGGTACCTTGACTTGGGTGTGGCTGCCATTTTTGAAACAAGCTCTAGGAACCAAGGAATCAAGGGGCAACTACCAGAACTGTGAAGCTCGACCTTCAGGCGGTCAAACTGAAATCGGGTGGGGCCGGAGTCGGTACGCATCAAGAGTAAACATAAATGGAGTTAGCACGCATTTCAAGCCCTTATAACTCTATGCCTGGATTGGGGTGAAACCCCAAGTCTCAAGCCAACCGTAAAGCTCCTCTGGTCCCATGGTGTGCGCCGGATTCGATTCCAGGCTCTTGGCCGCGGGCAGAATTGCGTAGGCGGAATCCGTATGTTCTGCGACGCAGAGGCATAGGGTCTGTTCCTGCTCCGGGTACCTGGAGGCTGCGAGCCAGGCATATCGGGCAAGAATTGCCGCATCGACCGCGCTGTTTTCAGGATCGTCTACATCGGGCACCGAGCTGATCTTCTGCTGATTTTCGAAGACGGCTATGCTGGTGAACAGCTTGGGTTTGCTCCGCATACCGAAGCGGGCAATAATTGTTCGGGGACGAGCACGGCGAAGCGCCTCGGAGACCGCCCATTCAACGAAAGCATTGGAGAAAATGAGTGCACCGTTTCCGCTGAGAAACAGGTCGATGACAAATTTCCGCAACCTCGGATCGTTGGCAATCTCTGGGGGCCAGAGGCCCCAGCCGTCCCAGGCCTCAAGCCGCAGTGACGCGACGATTTCATCGGTGGCTCGAATGCTCTTGGGGGCTTTATTCAGCTCGGCAAGGAACCGATCGCGGAAGGGTTTCAAATTTGCATATCCCAAAGAAGAAGCGGCAATCGGGGAGCGATGAGAAAGCATGCTGCCCAGCGTTGCTCCTGCGTCGATGAGCCACAGATCGGAGCTGTCGATGTTGCCTCGGTCCGCCGGCTGTATTGCTTCCCAGGCCTGGCGTGACCGTCCCTGCAACACAAGTTGGCAGAGTCTTTCCGAGTCGCCGGAGATTTTGATCTCATGCCCGCGAGGATCCCATTGCTTCCAAAGAGCTCGCGCGTCGATGGGCAAACTGCGTGGAAGAAAGAGGAGAATGCAGCGCGTTGGTTTAGGTTGAGCTCGTTCGGAGTCGCGGGCTGCGGCGTTCACGGCATCGAAAACTCTTTGCACCTCACGCCGCCACTCGCCGTAGTACTCCGATCGTGCGAGTTGGGAAGCATTCTCGATTGTGTCGTGGGCTTGGGAAAAGTTCCAGTCCTTGACGTTCATCTTCGATTCCAGCTTCCAGAGCGGCGCTGTGAGGACACCAATGCCAGAAGACCCGAGCGCTTCCACGCCTTTCATGAAACTGGCGACGAGGTTTTGCTCGAACGGAAACAGAGTATTCCACTGACTCAACTGCTGATTAAACGCCGGGCGCATGGTAACTGGTAACCGCTCGATCAAGCGGCGATAGGCATCCGAGCTGGGTGCTGCGTTCTGCGTCGGGCCGGGCCGTCCATTCATCGATGCTCCAATTCATGCAGATAGTGCGGGCAAAGTCTTTCCCGGAAGGCGAAGGTCTTTGATTCCGAACATTCCCGCAATGGTAGGACAAAGGTCGATATGCTCGACGGGGCGCTGAATGACGTCGGCGGACCGCGCAGCGTCGCCGAGGCACATCATCCATGTCACGCTGGTTGACTCGTCATTGGACCTATGATTGAAGAAGCCATTGGTGTTTGAGCCGTCAAAATCGCGCCCGAACTCGGGAAGAACGAAGAGGGTGGTTCTTCCCCTGTAAGCTGGAAGTTCCTGCACCAGGTTCCAGAGCTCATAGACAAGGCGATCCATGGTGCGGATGCCGGCAAGATGCATGGAGTACGACCCAAAGTGCGCAACCTCGACATCGGAGAATGTAATTGCGAGCAACGAGGGCGCAAAACGTCGCATCACCTCCTCGCTGATAAGAAAAGTAAATTCATCTCCAGTGACTGGCGCATTGGTACGCACCAATTCCTCGATTGCCTGATGCATGGAACTTTGCATGCGGAGGTCGAGCATGGATTCATCGCCGGAGACAGACCAGCCGAGCCCTTCATAGTTGTCGGCGTGTTGAAGGATGGCTTCGAGTTCGTGCTGCATAGCAGCCCGATCGGCGCTATGTTCGGGGTGTCCTTGTGACGCCGCTTGAATTACCGCATTGATGAGCAACTGCTTGGGAAATACCACGTTGGCGCCGTAACGGGGACCAAAGTCACGTATCGAACTGGCGCCGATCCGGTTGGTAAGAGCTTTGTTGCTGGAGATCAGCCACGCATCATCCTGGGGAAGATCCATGTGCTTGCGCAGGTACTCGAAGAGCGTAGGGCTGGCGGGCGCGGTCTGTCCCCAGTCGTCGAGCCGTTGCCAATTCCCCGTAAGAACGCTGGAGATTGTGTTGTAGTGCGATGTGACGCCTGCATTGCGGATAAACGGATAGAAGACGCTGCGAGGCAAAAGGTCATGGTACAGATGGGGAATGTTTTCGAGACCGGCATCGGAAAAAGTCTCCGCGCGGCGTATTCCGCCGCAGGTCACGATGATGACTTTTCGATCGCTCTTCCCTGCGACGTCGGGAGATTTGCTGGCGAATGCGCATCTACGCGAACTGGCCCAATGATCCACCAGCAGGATCGCTGCCGACTTCAGAAGACTCCGTCGAGAAACATCCATTGCACACCATGACCTGGCGGAACAATCAGAATCCTCGCGCCGGGAATCTGCAGGCGCTCAACACCTGCAGGTTGTTTGCCGATCCAGAGCTCTTTTCAAAAATGGCAACCGCATTCGAGTTGTGATACCTCAGGGTTGCAACCCCGTTTTCGGCCCTTTCGGCACGACTGAAGAGGCTCCGGAAAAACGTCCGAACTCAGACCAACGCCGGAATGAGCGTTAGCAGGGGCTAAAGCCCGTCGTTGGTTTTAAGCCAGTTGCGGCCCGACTGAAGTCGTGCCCTGTTACAAAGCAAGTTCCGGACAGTGCGATGGTGAGCTTTTCCGCAGCCTGTAAAGTCGTGCCCTGACACAAATCGGAGTTTTGGAACTCGCTCTAGAAAACATACTTGGCGGCAAGTTGGAAGAATCGCGCATCCGGGGTGTAATTCTGGAATTGCTGGGCGGACACTATATTACCGCCAGTGGCATTCATACTCGTGTCCGACGGACTGTTCCACGAGGGGTGATTCAAAAGGTTGAAGGCGTCCGCACGGAGCTGTATGTACTCCTCGCGCCAGGTTTTGAAGTTTTTGAAGCCGGACATGTTGACACGCTCAAATCCTGGCCCGTAGATCTGGTTTGACTTTGCGCCAAAATACTTGATGGCGCTATTCATGTCGGTTAAGAATGTGCCAACTGGAATGGTCGTCCCCGGCGTGGGATCGGCAAACGCGCAAGGGTTATACCAATTGGTCCTGTTCTTCACTGTGGCTGGGCACGAAACAGAGTCGATGTTCCCTGCTGCCGGATTCCCTCCGCCCTTAAACGGATCGCTCATCCTGATCGCGTTGATCTGGTCAGCGCCGTTGGCCGCGACCTGGCCGAAATTCTTTCCTGTACTAACGGTAAAGGGATTTCCTGTTTGCGCGGCCCAAGTGAGACTTGTTGACCAGCCGCCCACCAAGTAGTCCAGCGCACCACCCCGGTTCAAATATTTCCGTCCTTTGCCAACCGGGAATTCGTACATGCCGTTTACTGTGATGCGGTGGCGGACATCGTAATTGGCGTTGGTCATCTCGTACTTGAGCGGGATCAGGTTCGTGTTGCGATAGCTCGGGCCCCCGCCGATGCCGGGATTTGAAGCGTTGTCTTCGGCATGCGACCAGGTATATGTGGCCAGGAAGCTTAACCCGCCTGCATAACGTTTATCGAGTTTCGCCTGCAACCCGTTGTACATGCTTTCGCCTATGTACTGCTGGGCCGCGTCGTTGTAATAGAGATCCGGGAACGCGGTAGTGCCCTGATTGTGGTTGGGATCGCTATTACTGGTCACCGCGAGGGGGCTAAGCGGATTCGTACCCGCGTAAGTATGCTTGCCTGTGTTTCCCACATAGGCGATGGATGCGGTCATGTCCTTTAACAGTTGGCGCTCGACGGTGAAGTTATAGCTTTCGGTATACGGAGTCTTGGGGTTGGGGTCGGAGGAAGCAAGGCCGGTTTGTCCGGCAAAGGCGGCTAAGCCGCCATTGTTGATGTATTGGCTCATGCCCGTCTCGATGGTTGCAGGGTATGGCAGATTCGATCCGTTTGCCGTATCCGGAAGAGAACTGGATGGACACAAGCTACTCGTGTTAAACGCGCCACTATTGGTGGATGGAATGCAGGCTCCTGCACCGAGGTAATTGTTGTAAAGAACCGCGGTCCAGGCGAAGGGATAGTTTTGCTCCAACTCGGCGCCTCCGGGCGCTTCAAGGGCTCCGAAGAATATGCCATAGCCACCGCGCGCTACCGTTTTTGTATTGATGCGATAGGCAAAACCAATGCGCGGGGAAAAGTTATCTTTCTGAGCGGTCACCAGGGAGTTGGGGTTCTGGTCGGTGTAGGTGATGGTAACGTTCTGCGATGCCATCAAGCTGAGAAAACTCTGCGAAAGGAGATTCTGACTTTGGAGCCGGGAAGGCAATATAAACTGAGCGGTGCCGGTGGCAGATTGATTATTTACCCCCGCTCCGGGTGCCGTCACACTGGCTGAGTTGATGACAAAATTGGCCACGTTGCCCGGTTTGCTACTCTCCGGCTGAACATAGTCGTATCGGACGCCCAAATTCAGGGTTAACCTGGGGTTCACGCGCCAGTCGTCCTGCGCATAGGCGGAGCGATACCAGCGATAGTAGCTGGTGTTCCAACCGGGCGAGAGCCCGACGCTCCCCATATTGTCGGTTAGCGCATCCGGTACGCCTCCTCCGGTATTCGGCGTTTGAGTTCCGTCCAAAGCATACTGCGCTGAATATATGCCGTTGTAGACGTATCTTCCGCGCGGATACGTAGATTGGCTAAAGGAGGTGCGAATACTCTCAAGCTGCAGGCCGAACTTGAGAGAATGGCTGCCACGGACTTTGGTGACGTTGTCGAGAATCTGGTAAACGTTTTGATGTTCGACGGAAGGGACGTCGTGACGCGCACCGGCAGAGGCAATGCCGATCGAGCCGGTAAATCTGATCCAGGGGAGACCGCCATTCGGCTCGGCATAGCCGCTAAATGGCACCCCTCCCATTCCCGGCACCAAGGTGCTGGCGGGAACATTGGCGTTTTCCTGAACGAACCTGAAGTTGCCCTCGTTATACCCGAAGCGGAACTCGTTGATGAACGAGGGAGTGAAGAGGTGGGTCTCGCTGGCCATGAAGTTCTGTGCCAGGTTCACATTGAATGAACCATGAAAACCACCTGGGGCCTCGTTGCCACCATCGAGAATCGGCCCGAGCGGAGGTGCAAAGGCGACTTGCTCGTGGGTGTAACTGTAGCGCGCATAGGTCTGGTCTTTGGCGCTGACGTTCCAGTCCACGCGCTGATCCCACTGCCAGGTGTCGTCATGGACAGGCAGGTTCACGTTGTAGTTGTTATAGAGCAGTCCGCTGCCCGGGGTGTTGTAGTTGGCCGATGTCCACCCTCCCGCATTGGGTTGGGGGTAAAGCTTCAGAAGAGCGAGTGCGACAGGGTCCATTCCGCCAGTGGCGACGACGTTTGGATCGCCCGGAGAGAGAACGTTGGTGGTGGGCTGGCCGTTCCAGGCATAGAGCGAAGGTTGCGTTGGGTCCAACGGGTTCGGAAACGCGCCGCCGCTTTGGGTCAGGGGAAGTTGACCGCCGGTATTCGGCGCAAAGATACCAACCGGTGCACCGCCCGGGCCGTTCCCGTTGAGGACCGGGTTGAAGTACTCGGAGAAGTCTCCGTTCCGCATACTGGCCGTGGGTACGGTTTGACCCGGGTTGGGTTGGGCAAAGGCGATACGATTTGCCTCCGCATCCCCGAAGTAGAAGATCTTGTTTTTCCATATCGGCAGGCCCAGCGTAGCTCCGAACTGGTTCTCATGATAGGTGGGAATCGACGTCGAGTCCCAGTCCTGTCCATCAAATCTCGTGTTGCGGACGTATTCCCAAAGATCTCCGTGAAGCTGGTTGGTGCCCGACTTGATGCTGGCGTTGAGCACAGCTCCAGCCGAGTGCCCAAACTCGGCACTGTAGTTGGAAGTTTCAATCTTGAATTCAGCCAGTGCGTCCGGAGGCGGCCTCACGTTGTAACTGGCGCCATTCTGAAAGTCATCGACGTTCACGTTATTGTCGACGCCATCCAGGATGAAGTTGTTCTGAGTGGTCCGCTGGCCGTTGGCCGAGAAGTCTCCGGTGCCGCCGCCACGGGCAGTGCCATTCGCCAGGGAGGGAGCGACACCGGCAGTTAGATGCGCTACATAGACCCAGTTGCGCCCGTTGAGCGGCGTGTCGTTGATGATTTCTGTGGTCATACTCTGACCGGTAGAAGATGACTCTGCCTGAAGCGGAGGAGGAGCGGAGGTTACAGTGACTGTCTCCTTTACCTGGCCGGGCTTCAAAACGATATCGACGCTCAGACGATCCTGGATATTAACTCGCACGTTTTCCTGGGTCGTGGTCTCAAACCCGGAAGCCGTTGCGCTCACCGTGTAGTTGCCGATCTTGATCGGGGAGAAGAAATATTCTCCGCGTCCATTCGACTGACCGATCAATACGAAATTCGTGTCGGTATTGGTAAGTGTCACCTGGGCGCGCGGGATGACTGCGCCGCTGGCGTCTCTGACCACACCGGTGATAGCCCCCTGGTCGACCTGGCAAAATGCCGTTCGTTCTGAAAAAACGAAGCAAAAAACAAACACTAAAAAGAGAGCGCCGATGATGCGCCGTTTCGCCTGCCCAAATTGAATGATTTCCATTTTGATGGTCCTCTTTTGGGGTTTGTAACCGCTTCTTTCGGCTGCAAATCGAGAACGCTATCATCTTTAACTTTCAAAGATATTGGGGGGACATTAACATAGAGAACAGATGAAAAGCAATAATAGAGCATACAAAAAAGGAACACGGATGTCCTGTGTAAGGTGCATGCCATTGGAAACTCCGGTGCCCGAGTGTCAGGTTTTTGAAGGGGCCAAATTCAGTTTCAGCGAGACACCGCGATAGGTACGCGGGACTGGTCTGCCTCGGGCGGGTTCGCAGAGCCTGCGGCCGGTCCGTGCCAGACCCCGCCGCCGTATGTAGTGATGTAAACCTGAGTGGAGTCATTGGGGTCGAGGATGACGCGGTGACCCCACTTGAAGTCGTAACCCTTGATGCGTTCCCAATGGACACCGCGGTCCATGGAGCGATAGGCCGCAGCGTCAAAGCCGGTGATGTAGAGCGTGCCGGGATGGGTTGGATCAATGGTGAGGTCGTAGACGTGCTGGGACTGCGTGAAGAGCGCTTGCCACGTTTCGCCTCCGTTGCCGGAAGTATAGACGCCGCCGTTCTGATCGGCGGCGTCTCCCTCCTGTCCCCATGCAGTGAGGTAGAGACGCTGCGGATTGCGCGGGTCGATTTCGAGGCCTGTCGGCCCGGTAACACCTGCGGGGAGTTCAATGCGCTGCCAGTGATCAGCCTTATCCGTCGACCGGTAGAGCGCTCCGGCGCCGGCTAGGGAGCGGTCTTTGCCCTCGCTGCGGCGAGAGACAACGAGGTAAAGAGTTCCATCCTGAGAGAGAGTGATGCGCCAGGCGAACGGTTCTTCGCCAACGATGCCGTTGTTCTTTTCGGTCCAGCTTCGGCCATTATCAATGGACTTGTAAACTCCCCGGCCGAAGGCGCAAGCGTAGAGGGTGCGGCTGCCGGCGGGACTCGAAGGATCAAGGAGTATGTGGGTGATGGAATCCGATGGAAGGCCTGCGCCGCTTGGTTGCCAGTGGATCCCGCCATCGGTTGAAACGGCGACACCGCCGGTGAAGCGCCGCGGATCGCGCCCTCGCCACATTTTGGGGCGCGGCAGATCGTGGGTGCCGCTGAAGGCTCCCCACACCAGACCGCGCACGGTGGGGTCGAAGGCCAGCCAGTAGGTGGTGTTGCGCCAGGCCTCGGGAATGCCTTCGGAGGTGCTGCGCCAGGACTGGCCGCCATCCGTGCTCTGGAACAGGCCCATGTCCGTGTTGTCCATGTAGATGTGCCGGGGATCGAAGGGATCGAATTGCATGCCGTAGTTGGTAGTTACATCAAGACCACGTGAGATCCATCGGTCGTCGCCCGCTCGCCGGGAGTTCATCTCCTGCCAGCTTGCGCCGCCGTCGAGAGTGCGATAGGTGCGGAAGAGGTCGCTCGCATACGCAACGTCGGGGTTGGAGGGCGCGACTCCGAGGCTGTACGGCGAGTCGAACCATATGTTCTCGTTGCCTTGCGTGGCACGTTGTTCGATCCAGGTTCCGCTCAGGTTGGCGGCCGGTTGGTCTGATTCCTTGAAGACGATTTTCCAGTTGCGGCCGCCGTCAGAGGTCTTGGCGATGCCGTTGAACATGTTTTCTTTACCTGCGCCGAGTTGAAGGCCACGGAAGCCGGCATATGCGAATTCGGGATGTCTATCGCTAACGGCGATAGCTTCAAACTTGCCCGCGGTTTGATGCAGTTCGGGTGTGACTGGCGCAAAGCGATTGCCGGAGTCTTTGGAGAGATAGATCTTTCCGTCTTGGCCAGTTGCGTAGATCCAGGTCAAGTCATGGGATTGTCCTGCGCTGGCTGCTCTGAAGCCAGATGGGATGCTGCCCAGTTCAGTCATGCTTCCATCGGAAGTGATTCGATATGCAGAGGATCCAGCCAAGGCAATCAGGCCGGAGTCCTGCGCAGTAAGGAGCAGGACCCGCTGGGGCAAGGTAGCCAGGCGGCTGAATGAGATGCCTCCGTCCGCAGAGGAGACGATAACGGCCGGTTGGCCCTTCCGATAAAAAGCGAGGTAAAGACGTTCGGGTCCTGGGTCGCTTCCTCTACGGGGAGCAAAGGCAATGGCTGTGATATCTCCGCCGGGATAGGCTGGATCGCTTGAGGTGAGGCTGTAGTCTGAATGGTCGCCGAGTTGATGTTCGATGGTGTCGCGGTTGGGGCTGGGGAAGAGCATCTTCCAGGTTCGCCCTGCGTCGCTGCTCCGCCAAAGAGCCGCGTTCCCGGCATAGATCACCTGCGGGTCCGCGGGATCGAAGGCCAGTACGGCAATGCCGCCTCGGAGATTGAACATGTGCCACGACTGGCCGTCGTCGCTGGTGACGTAACCGCCGGTCATATCGCAGTGCTCAGCGACTAGATGGGAATTGAAGGGGCTGATGGTTGGGCCGATCGTGGTGCCGCCTCCGCCGGGTCCGACAACCTTCCAGCCTGTCGCGTCCGGCTTCTGCGCAATGGCGGCAAGCGTGGTGAAAGCCAACAGGATTGCGAAACTCGACCTTTGTCCGATACCGATATTCGACAGCATTTTCTCCGCTCCCATTTTCATGACATCGTGCGGAATGCCGGTTCACGGCACGGCACTCAGCCGATCACCAATTCACTACGGTCGTTTCGAAACGAGATCTCCAAATGCCGCCAGCAGTTTGTACTTGTTCGACCAGGTTGTATACATGATTCCGGCGGCGTTGGGCGTGCTATCCATCGCCTCCAGCCATCCTTCGGGATCCTTGAGGTCGTCGCCGTCGTAGTAGGATCCGGCAATGGTCCGGAAGCCACGCGATGAAAAGAAGTCCAGGCTCTCGCGCCGCTTATCGAAATACCAGAGGACCATTCCCATATCCTTTGGAAGAGATTGCCAGGTATTCTCCAGTGACCCGTCCACAAGATAGTACTGGCGAACCGAATTGTGGTTGGGATCGAACATGTCGGACCAGACAAAGATCTCAGCCTTGGGGTTGACGGAGCGCACCTGGTCGTAGAGCCACTTCGTCACTTGTCCAAGAATCTCCGCTGCCGCGATCTTTCGGCTTCGGCATGCCTCGCAGCGGTTAAACAGGCGAACCTCGTCGATGCCCAGGAAATAGCGCTTCGGGGCCAGGTACTTCTCGATCAGCGGAATCTGTTGCTTCCAAATCTCGTACGTTTGCACCTCTGACGGACATGCGGAGACCTGGTCGTTATAGATGGTCGTGCCGTGATAATAGCTCACGCGCAACCGCGCGCCATTCTTGATCCGGTTCGATGGAAGCAGGCGAATGGTGGGCATTTCGTGGGTCCATTGGAAATCGAGATTCGGGTCGGTCACCTCGGCAAAGTCGCGGCCCTCCTCGAAGACGGTTCCGGTAGCTTCATCGCGCACCGTGAGCGGCGTGCCCTTGCGGCGGAGCAGGTTCATCAGACCCACCTCTTCGACCTCCACATCATCCACCCAGACCTTGCCCTTTACGCCTTCGAAGACGCCGAGGTTCAGCTCGATGCGGTCGGCATACCAACTGTTGAATGCGGTGGTCACCTGTCGCCAG
>Ga0181517_10001918_pt1 | contig 22152 bp, 14 predicted proteins | sample PEATcosm2014_Bin_31_FD_119748 | JGI IMG/M metagenome (GOLD analysis project Ga0181517, IMG submission 119748) | Peatland microbial communities from MTU Mesocosm Facility, Houghton, MI, USA - PEATcosm2014_Bin01_30_metaG | ecosystem: Environmental > Terrestrial > Soil > Wetlands > Peat | place... | reverse complement strand
TCGACGCCATCGATGTGAATGCTGCCTGTGGTTGGCTTGTCGATGCAGCCGATCAGGTTCAGCAGGGTTGACTTGCCGCTGCCGCTGGGTCCGGAGATGGCTAGAAATTCTCCCGCTGACACGTGCAGGGATGCATCGCTCAGCGCGGTGACATATGCGCCGTTCTTCTCATGGTCGAGCGTGAATCTTCGGCTGACCGCTTCGACATTGACGAGTTCGTCCATAGCCTGTTTCCCTTCGCAAGCATCGTTCTCCATGCTTGTCCTCTGGAAGAAAGGTATCCGGACGCGGATCGTTTTGCGCCGTCTTTCGGACGAAGGGTCAAACTTGCGGATGAACCGCGGGAAGGAGTGGATGAACCGGAAGGGAACTGGCCCCAATGCTCATGGGTGCCCCACCCTCGCCGCGTTTTCGTTTTTGCGGCTAGGGTGGGCGGCCGGGTGCCGGGTGCCCCATCCTTTCCCGCGCATTTTGCGGGAAAGGGTGGGAGAGACAACAAGCCCTATTTACGAACAGAAGAAACAGGTGCACCGATGCGGACCAGCAGGACATCGTGGCCCGCCAGCGTAAGGGCCTGACCGTTGCTCAACTCGACTTCTTTGCCCGTCCAAAGGTCCTTGCCCTTCTGTGTTCCGCTCAGGCCAAGCTTGGCAAGATTCAGATGAAAGGGATGGGTGCTGTAGCGGTCGCTGCCAACGTTGATCACCGCAATGGCCACGTCGCCACCAGCAAGCGGACGCGTCCACACCTCAACCTCGCCGTCGGAATAGACGCGCGAAGCCTGTCTGCCCAGCTTGTCCTGATCGATGGCGATGACGTCGCGATTGGTAAGGATGGCCTTGATTTCCGGCTTCATGTTGGGCAGGTCGTTGCCCGCCAGCAGCGGCGCGGCCAGCATGGCCCACATCGAAAAGTGCACGCGATTCTCGCTGAGCGAGAGCTTGCCGTTGCCCACTTCCAGCATGTCGGGATCGTTCCAGTGGCCGGGCCCGGCGTACTTTTCCAGCCCGGACTGCTGGCTGAGCAGGTCGTACATGCGGTCCCAGTCGGGGCTGATGTCGCCGGTAGTGCGCCACAGGTTTGCGCCGTCCTTGGGGCCCCATTCCCACACCGCATCCCAGCCGTACTGGCAGAAGGAGTAAACAATCGGCCGCCCGGTGGACTTGAGCGCCTGGTGCATCTTCTCGTAGGCCTGCTGCATGAGGCGCATCTGCGCCGCGGGATCGTTGGGCGCCTGCTTCTGCATCACCTCGCCGTTGAAGCTGCACAGGTCGTACTTCAGGTAGTCGATGCCCCACGAGGCGTAGAGCTGCGCGTCCTGCAGTTCATGGTCGTAAGACCCGGCATATCCGGCGCAGGTCGTCGGGCCAGGCGAGCTGTAGATGCCGATCTTCAGGCCCTTGGAGTGCACATAGTCCGCCAGCGCCTTCATATCCGGGAACTTGGCGTTAGTGTGCAGAACGCCGCTCGAGTCGCGCTCGCCTTCCCAGGTGTCGTCGATATTGACGTAAGTGTATCCGGCGTCCTTCATGCCCGAGGCCACGATCTGGTCTGCGGAGTCGCGTATGTTTTTGTCGGTAACGCGGCCGGCGAAGTAGTTCCAGCTGTTCCATCCCATGGGCGGCGTCTGCGACACCTGCGGTGTGGCGGACTGCGCCTTCGGCGCCTTGAGAGCTGCAGCCTGTGCAAGGAGGTGCGGAGTTGCAAGCGGGCTCGCGAGAGCCAAGGCAGTAACGAGAAGTGAGGCAAAGGGGCGCATGATTCGATCCTTTTGAAAACGATTTCAGGAGAATACTATCCCTGCCGCGAGGGTTCAGGCAATCGAATCCGTCCTGGCGGGCTGCATTCCCGGTGCGACCGAGCGCGACCGATCCACAACGGCATTGCGCGGCGACACTATGATGGTTAGAGTATGCCGCCCACCGAAGAAAAAGCCCGCGCCCTGCCCTCGCTGCACGAGTTCTTCGCGCCGGGCGGGATTCTGGCTAGTTCGTCGCTGCCCTACGAGTACCGGCCGGGGCAGCTCGAGATGGCCAAGGCGGTCGAAAAGGCCTTCAACGAGCGCCGTCACCTGATTGTCGAGGCCGGAACCGGCACCGGCAAGACGCTGGCCTACCTGCTGCCGGCGCTGCGCACGGGACGGCGGGTGATCATTTCCACCGGAACCAAGGCGCTGCAAGACCAGCTCTACTTCCGCGATATTCCGTTTCTGGAGTCGCTGCTGGGGCCGCTGGCGGTCTGCTACATGAAGGGCCGGGCCAACTACCTTTGCCGCTACAAGCTGACCGCCCTGCGCAGCCAGCCGATTCTCTCCGGACTGGAGGAGATCGACCAGTATCGCCAGATTGCCGCCTGGGAGGCCGAGACCGAGACCGGCGACCGCTCCGAGTTGAACGAACTGCCCGAGTCGAGCGCCCTCTGGCACAAGCTGGACGCGCGCACCGAAGCCTGCCTGGGTTCCACATGCCCCGACTACAGCCGCTGCTTCATCACCGAGATGCGGCGGCGGGCGCAGGAGTCGGACATCATCATCGTGAACCACCACCTCTTCTTTGCCGACCTTTCGGTACGCCAGGAAGCGGCTGGCGCGCCGGACGCCGGGATTCTGCCCGAGGCGGCGATGGTGGTCTTCGACGAAGCACACGAGCTGGAAGAAATCGCCTCGAATTACTTTGGCCTCAGCGTAAGCAACATCCGCTTCGAGGAGCTGGCGCGCGACACCGACGCGGTTCTGCGCGGCAAGGAGGGCGGCGACAAGCTGCCCGCCCTGACCCAGCAGCTGCGCGACCGCGCGCGGCTGTTTTTCTCCGAGCTTCCCATGAGCGGGGACGGCCGCCAGCCGTTCGAGGGCCGCGAAGAGTATCTGGAGACCAACGGGGACCTTTATCTGTCGGTGCGAGCCACGCTCCGCCGCATGGAAGACGAGATCGCCGAGATGAAGGGCGTGGACGAAGCGCCGGGCATTCGCAAGCGGGTGGCCAGGCTGCGCACGGAGCTGGAGTTCCTGCTGGAGTCGACCGCGCACAACATGGTCTATTGGATGGAACGGCGCGCGGCGGGAGGTCTTCGCCAGCAGGGCCGCACGACGTTCTTGCAGGCCACGCCCATCGATGTCTCGGAATTGCTGGGCGAGCAGGTTTTCGAGGTTATTCCCTCCGTCGTGCTGGCCTCGGCCACGCTGACCGTGGGCGGAGGCTTTCAGCACATCCGCAAGCGAATCGGCCTGGAGGACGCGCGCGAGATGGTGGTGCCTTCGCACTTTGACTACGCGAAGCAGGCGATGTTGTACCTGCCGCCGTCGATGCCCGACCCGCGCGAGCCGGATTTTCCCGCCGCTGCGGCAGAGGTGATCCGGCGGGTGCTCGAAATCAGCAAGGGCCGCGCCTTCTGCCTCTTCACCAGCTACAGCCAGATGCGCGACCTGTATGAGCGGCTGATGCCGGTGCTGGATTACCCCATCCTGCTGCACGGCACCGCGCCGCGCAAGGCGCTGCTGGAGGAATTCCGCTCGACGCCGGGAGCAGTTTTGTTTGGCACCTCGAGCTTCTGGCAAGGGGTGGACGTGCAGGGCGAGTCGCTCAGCTGCGTGATCATCGACAAGCTGCCCTTCGCCGTGCCCAGCGACCCGGTGGTTCAGGCGCGCATGAAGGCGATTGAGGAATCGGGGGGCAAGCCGTTCTTCGACTACCAGGTTCCGGCGGCCGTGCTGACGCTGAAACAGGGGTTTGGCCGGCTGATCCGCTCGCTGGAGGATCGCGGCCTACTGGTGCTGCTGGATCCGCGCATCAAGCGGAAGCAGTATGGAAAGACATTTCTCGACAGCCTGCCGCCCTATCGGGTCACCTCGACGATCACGGATGTGGCGGAGTTCTTCGAAGAACTGGAAAGCGCGAAGAAATAGGTGCTTTGGGTACCCCACCCTCGCCGCGCATTTGTTTTTGCGGCTACAGCGAAACCAGAGTTGGTGTATCCCGAAGGCACTACCCCAAAGTCGACGCGACCATCAGGGTCGGGGTCCCCACGGACAGGTCTTCGTCCGTGGGGTGAATTGTCGGGGTCCCCACGGACAGGTCTTCGTCCGTGGGGTGAAGCGAGCGGCGACCCTGCACGAAGCTCACCCGGCCACAGGGACTCTGGTTTCGCTCTAGGGTGGGAGGCCCGCGTCAATAGACGAGACAACAGCCGGTCCCGACGCGGAATACCCGCCCCCTCGAAAGGAACTAGAATACAGTCTGGGATTCTTCCCCGAACTGGACCAGACAACGCCGATGTATGAAGTCACCGTGGAGGCCGGTTTTTCCTCCGGTCACTACCTGCGCAACTACCGGGGCAAGTGCGAGAACCCGCACGGGCACAACTACAAGGTACGGGTGACGCTTGCCGGCGTCGAACTGGACACCACCGGCATGTTGCTGGACTTCAAGCTCTTGAAGCAGGTCATGCGCCCCGTGATCGATCGCATCGACCACCAGATGCTGAACGATCTGGAGCCGTTCATCGAGCTGAACCCTTCGGCGGAGAATCTGGCGCGGTATTTCTATGACCAGACGAATCTGCAGCTTGCGGAAATGACCGAGGGGCGGGTGCGGGTCAAGAACTGCACCATCTGGGAGACGGACACCACCACGGCCACCTACTACGAGTAGCTACAGCGGTTCCAGGATTGGCGTACCTCGAAGGCACTCCCCTTAAGTCGACGCGAGCACCAGCGAGTGGCGACCCTGAAGAAGTCGCATTGGGCGTAGCTTTCCTGGAACCGCTCTAGGTCTCCGACCACTTGATCCTGAACCATTCTTGGGTGCCCCAGGTCTCGAATTTGAGACCTGGGAAGCCGAGAAGCAGAAGCGCAAATTCAAGCGAAGTTGAAAGCCTGCTCGGAGCTGTGCCGAAGAGGATCTGCGGTTGCTCTTCCTCGTAATTCAGCGAATTTCTGGCACAGGTCGTTGGGTCAACCGCTCCAATATCCCAGGCCGGTTCTACCAGAACTCCACCGCCAGTACATTCGGCGGACCCGGATGGCCATCGATCACCTGGGTTTCAATAACTGCTTCCATATTCATCTGATCCCATCCTGCCGGTGCCTTCGCCAGCAGCGAGTCAAGATAAACAGGGTTATAGAGTATCTCTCCCGCGGACTCCGTTCCCTCTTCCGATATCCCGGCAGCGATCACTACCGGTTGCCCCGTTGTTTTGTCGTGAACGCGGGCCACGATAGCGTAATCGCGAGATAGTTTCTTGTACGGCAGATCCCAGGCGGTAGCCCAAGTGGTCTGTTTCGGACTTTTACGGTCGACGATCAGCGCAACTCCATCCTTCGATTCAAACCCGAAGCGGAGATTCTGGGTGATCCGCAGCGTCCAGATATTGTCAAAGCCGCCAATCAGGACGATCGGGCCTTCCCGAAGTTGAGAAAAGCTGGCTTCGGACGCGGGCATGATCCGGAAGACCTTGTGGCGGGTCTCGAGCGCGGCTGCGGTGCGCGTGAGCGTAATGACATCCGCCAGCGCAAGGTTGCCAGAATAATGAAGTCTGAAATAAAGAGGCTCGGGGTTCCCGCTGCCGGAAGATGACTCCAGCGAATTGATCGAACCCACATCCAGATTTTTCGCCGGCTCTCCCAGGCAATAGGTTGCCGTGCCCGTAGCTGAAGTCACCGGCGCCCAGAAGCGGTCAATAGAACTCGCAGGCGTAACCGGCGGAGCGCTTCGGAAGTACAGCCCGGCCCCCAGGCCGCCAACCAGGGCAAGAATCACGACTGCCACCGTCACCAGCCAGCCAGCGGGGGGCCCTCTATGAGTGGCGCCCGGACGCGCCTGAAGAAACGCGGCTTCCGCCGGAATGGGCTCAAAGAAGTTCGCTTCAGTCGAATCGGCGGGCGTCCCTTCGAGAACGGCGGGCTCATCCGGAGCCGTCGCACCGTTCCCTGCCTGCACCTGGTTCCGAAACGTCGGAACGTAAGAGCCAACTGGCAACTCAATCACCAGTTCCCCGGCATGAGTGGTGTCGTAGTAATACTGCGTAAGCCGCTTTCGAACTTCACCGGCAGTGATGCGAACCACCGGGTCCGCGTTGGCATCGTAGCTCGGGGTTCGGCCAAAAACCTCGATGCCGATACTGCGCTCTTTCAGTTCCGCGGCGCTTCCCAGCAGGGTCTGGTCCACGGTATACGCCAGCAGCGCCGGGTAGCGCTTGCTGTTGCAGAACAGCGGGTGGGTCAGCAACCGCTCCAGTTGCTCCCGTATTTCAGAAGCACTCGGAATCGTATTCTGTGTCGCATTTTCGGGCGCAGATCGAGGCGCCAGGGCCATGTCCAGCTCCTTGCGCTGGCCTTGCTCCAATACTCAACGACGCGAAAAGCACCCCCATGCAGCCTCTAAGGCTGATACATGGTGGTCGCGGCTTCGCGGGGACAATTCTCCCCGAATGTGACGCATCTTCAATTGAGCGAGCGAACGCTCGGATCGCTATGCGGCTCATACAACGTTGAACAAGGAAGCAAACCAACAATATTGCGTATCATACGTCCCGGAATTCAGCTTGTCTATACCGGAATTGGAAGAAAAAATACGCAAAAAACGAGGAATTGCAGAAAGATACAGGAAATAGTACCCGATAGAACCTGACGAATCGGAAGGCCAATCCATATAGTTGATCTCGGTCCAGAAGATATGTTTCCGGCACGGCTCTGTGGGGCGAGCAATCTTCCCGAAAGTGCTGATGATGGACAACGAATCTTCTTGTGATTGCGGCTCCTCGCCCCTCCGGCTCGTCAGACCTGGTAAGAACCAGGCAGGAACAGCCGAGGGGCGCTTTTTTGCCCTCTCGCCGCCCACCACTCCATCTCCGGAAATCAATATCGATCCCGGCAAGAACAGGTATCGCCGGCCTCCCGGCCGGCTGTAGCGTGGACCTCCCGGTCCACGCCGGCACAACACCTTGAAAAGAACTGCCCTCGGGCAAGAAACCAATCAAGGGCCGAATCAGCAAACCGCCAGCCCTACTGATTGAACCCGGTCATCACCATCATCCGCGGTTCCGTCATCTCCTCGATCGCCGAACGAATTCCTTCCCGCCCCAGCCCCGACTCCTTCACGCCGCCATAGGGCATCGGATCCAGCCGCCAGCTCGGTGTATCCCCAACGATCAGGGCGCCGACCTCAAGCTCACGGTAGGCCGTGAGTATGCGTCCCGCATCGCGGGTCAGCAATCCGGCTTGCAGCCCATACCTTGAATGATTCACCTCGGCGAGTGCCTGCTCGAAGTCGTCATAGGGCTCGATCACCAGAACCGGGCCGAAAGCCTCCTCGTCGCGAATCTTCATCCCGGGCTTTGTACCTGTGAGAATCGTGGGGGTGATCACCGAACCGCGCCGCTCCCCGCCGGCCACCAGCTTCGCGCCCCCTTCAACCGCCTCCTTGATCCAGGCCTCAATCCGTTCTGCTTCTGCCAGACGGATCAGAGGTCCCACCTCGGTTGCTTCTTCGGCGGGGTTGCCCACCACCAGCTTGGCGCTGCTTTCAACAACCTTCCAAAGGTAGGTCTGAAAAACGCTTCGTTCCACAAAGACTCTTTGCACGCTCACGCACGACTGCCCGGCATGGCTGAACGCGCCATGCGCTGTTCTTGCCGCCGCCGCGTCCAGATCCGCCCAGTCGCCGTGCACAATCAGCGCCGCATTTCCGCCCATCTCGAGCAGAACCCGCTTGCGCCCCGAACGGGCCTTCAATTCCCACCCAACCTTCGATGAGCCGGTAAAGCTCACCAGTTTGATCCGGTCTTCTTTCTCGGCCAGCCAGCTTGTGTCGGCGTTGCTCAGAGGCAACACCGCCAGCGCCTCTTCGGGCCATCCCGCCTTAAGAATCACTTCGCCCAGCGCCAAAGCCGTAAAAGGAGTCTGGGGCGACGGCTTCAATAGAATCGGACACCCCGCAGCCATTGCCGGCGCAAGCTTGTGCGCAACCAGGTTGAGCGGGAAGTTGAACGGCGTGATGGCCAGTATGGGCCCTACCGGAAAACGCTGCACCAGGCCCCAGCGTTCTTCGTTCCCTTCGGTCAGGTCGAGCGGAATGCTCTCGCCGCCAAGGCGCGCGGCCTCTTCGGCTGCGGTCTTGAATGTCAGCACTGCGCGATCCACTTCCACGCGCGCCTGCCGGATGGGCTTGCCCGACTCAGCCACAATCAGTTGGGCAAACCGCTCCTTCTGCTGCAAAAGAGCTGCGGCAACATCTTCCAGAATCTCCCGGCGCTTCCAGCGGGGCAGAGCCCGGGTGCGGCGCAGGCTGGCAACAGCGTGGTGCACTGCCTGGCGCGCGTCCGCCCGCGTTGCCAGGGTCACTCTGCCCACCAGTCCCGAATCCCACGGTGAGCGAACTTCCAGTGCTTCCCCTTCGCTCCACTCCTTGCCGCAGAGCAAAAATCCTGTCTGTGTCCCCGGACGCATCTTCATGGCCTTGCGCTCCCCTGTTTCTGCTACTTCTGGTTAGTATGCACCTGTTGCTACGCATCTGATGGTACTAAGGCTTGGCCCGGTCAGGACAGACTATCCGCGCGGAAGATCTGAACAGGCTCTCCGCGGTACACTGTTCGCCTATGATCCACGATGGCCGTAGCCGAAAACTTCCCTTTGACCCCGCCGAGGCTCTCCAGCACCTCAGGAGCAAAGACGCCAAACTTGCTGCGCTCATCGATAGGGCGGGGGACTTCACCCTGAAGCTGGATGCCAATGCCTCGCCATTCGAGTCTCTGGTGGAGTCTATCCTCTACCAGCAACTGCATGGCAAGGCGGCGGCCACCATCCATCGCCGCGTGCGCGAGCATTTTGGAGGCGATCCCACACCTAAATTACTGCTCGACGCGCCCGACGAGGTCCTCCGCGCCGCCGGTGTCTCCTTTAACAAGATCAAGGCACTCAAAGACCTGGCGGCGCGCACCATCGACGGAACCGTCCCCGCGCATGCGGCCATCGGACGCATGACGGACAGTGAGATTGTCGAGCGTCTGACCGCCGTTCGTGGCATCGGGCCATGGACGGTCGAGATGATGCTGATCTTTCGACTGGGGCGTCCTGACGTCCTTCCCGTGACCGATTATGGTGTGCGCAAAGGATTTGCCCTAACCTTCCAGCGGGTCCCAAAGTCCCGTCCCATCGCTGCCGAAGACCTGCCCAAGCCGGAAGTCATGCTCAAAAGGGGAAAACGCTGGGCCCCGTTCCGTTCTGTTGCAGCCTGGTACTTGTGGCGAGCGTGCGATTTGGCCAGAACCGCTGCGCCTGCGGGTCGCTCAAGCCTACAATGAACAAGCAGCGTCGGGTTTTCGACTGATTCACCGGCGTGGGATGGGAAAAGATCGATGGCCGTAAGTAAACGTTTTGTCTGCATTCATGGGCATTTTTACCAGCCGCCGCGTGAGAACCCGTGGCTGGAAACCGTTGAAACGCAAGACACGGCTGCTCCATACCATGACTGGAACGAACGCATTTGCGCCGAGTGCTATGCCACCAACGGGGCGGCCCGCATCGTCAACAACAAGAACCTGATCACGCGCATCGTCAACAACTACGCCCGAATCAGCTTCAACATTGGCCCCACCCTTCTGAACTGGCTGCTGGAGAACGCCCCGCGCACCTACCGCATGGCCCTCGACGGAGAGCGCCGCAGCCGCAAGATGTTTCACGGCCACAGTTCCGCAATGGCCCAGGTTTACAACCACATCATTCTGCCCCTCGCCAGCACCCGCGACCGCATCACCCAGATTCGCTGGGGCATCGCCGATTACAGGCATCACTATGGGGCTATGCCCGAAGGCATGTGGCTCGCCGAGACAGCCGCCGATTCCGAGTCGCTCGAACTTCTTGCGAACGAGGGAATCAAATTCACCGTTCTTGCCCCGCACCAGTGCAAGCGCACCCGTCTGTTGAACGACGGCGCGGAATGGGTCAATACTCCCAATGCATCGGTCGATCCTACCCATCCGTATCTCATGCGCTTCCCCTCCGGCGCTTCGATTGCCGTCTTCTTCTATGACGGCCCGGCCTCCCGCGCCATTGCCTTCGAGGGGTTGCTGAATTCCGGGGAAAACTTTGCCGCCCGCCTCAAGGCCGGTTTCCGCGACAATCAGCAGCCACAACTGGTTCATGTGGCAACAGACGGCGAGTCCTATGGCCACCACCACCGCCATGGCGAGATGGCGCTCGCCTATGCCCTGCGCCTGCTCGAAGACGACAAGAACGTCAAACTCACCAATTACGGCTCCTTCCTCGAGATGTTTCCTCCCGAGTTCGAATGCGAAATCGTGGAGAACACCTCCTGGAGCTGCGCCCACGGTGTCGAGCGGTGGCGCTCCGACTGCGGTTGCAACGGCGGCCATCAAGGTTGGAACCAGTCCTGGAGAAAGCCTTTGCGCGCCGCTCTCGACGAGCTCCGCGACGCACTCGTGCCCCTCACCGAAGCCGAGGGATCGCTCCTTTTCAAGGATGTCTGGGAGGCGCGCGACGGCTATATCGAGGCCGTGCTCGACCACAGCCCGCAGACAGTCGAGCGCTTCTTCCGCAAGCACCAGCTCCGCGCCCTCACCGTCCCCGAGCGCGTGCGCGCCCTCGAACTCATGGAGATGCAGCGCTATACGCAGCTGATGTATACCAGCTGCGGATGGTTCTTCGACGACATTGCGGGAATCGAGACGGTGCAGATCATCGCCTATGCCGCGCGCGTCCTCCAACTCGCCCTGGAAGTCTTCGGGGCTCGGGCAACCGAGCTGGAGCCGGCCTTTCTGAAACGTCTTGCCGACGCCCGCTCCAACGATCCCAAAGCCGCCAACGGTGCAGCCATCTACAGGGAGCAGGTGCTCGCCAAGCAGTTGGGCCTTGAGCAGGTAGCGGCGCACTACGCCATCAGCTCCATCTTCTCCTCCTTTGCCGAAGAGACCGATCTCTTCTGCTACCGCGTTTGGCGCAATTCCTTTGACGTCTTTACGTCCGGCCGCGGACGCCTCGCCCTGGGCCGGGCCAAGATCGTCGCGGCCATTACCGGCAGGCAAGAGAGCTTTTCCTTCGCGGTGCTCCACTTTGGCGACCAGAACATCACCGCAGCCGTCAAAGCCTACGAACCGGGCGACGAAGCCGAATTCGAGGCCTTTTCAAAACAGGCGGCGGACTATGTGCTGCGGGCCGACTTCCCTGAAGTAATCCGGCTGCTGGACCGCTTCTATGGCCATGTCGATTACTCGCTGACCTCGCTCTTCACCGACGAGCAACGCCGCATCATCCAGTTGATTCTGAACGCGACTCTCTGGAACATCGAGAACTCGTTGACCACCATCTATGAAGACCATGCCAGCCTGCTCCACTATCTCTCTCAAGCTGGACTGCCCAAACCGCCGGCCCTGACGCTGGCAGCGGGCTTCGCGGTAAATGCGGGCCTGCGTCGCGCCCTCGAGGCCGATCCGGTGGATCAGGCGCAGTTGCGCTCATTCCTCTCTCTTGCCAAGGCCGACCAGGTCCCACTCGATACCGCGACCCTCTCCTATATCGCCGACCAGCGCATGAAGCGCATCATGGTCGAGCTCCAGATGTCGTCCGGATCGATGGAAATGCTGGAGCGTGCCCTGACCCTGGCCCGCACGCTCTCCGAGCTGCCTTTCGAATTAAACCTCTGGCAGGCGCAGAACATCTGGTATGAGATTCTGCGCACCTCCGCCTATGCCCTGACCGCTCAGAACCGTGAGGCCAGGCCGCGTTGGGACAAGAGCTTTAACGATTTGGGTGCATGTCTGATGATTGACTGCGCCGCCATTGAAAGCACCGATCCGGCGTCCGCGCATCCGGTAAGCTGAAAGCCTCTCGATGGTGGTTTTTAGAGCATTTTGGCTTTTGCGATAGACCACCGTGCCCCATCCTTTCCGCGTTTTTCTGCGGAAAGGGTGGGAAGCCAATCACAATTCCGGTCTGCACCGTCTCCGAAAATGCTCTGATACTATAGTTGGAGTTAGCGTCTTACAGAGGGAGCATGGGCCTTCAGGCCCATGAAAAAGCCGCAAATCAGGGTGGCCTTTAGGCACGGGTCCTTTTCTCTTGCGGCGTCCCAGCGAAGTACAACTGTAGTACTAAGCCGGATGCGCGGTCACAATCTGCACCAGCCGTTCCTCGTTCACTTCGGTCGCAATCCCCTTGCGGCTCCAGTGGCGCTGGCAGCCCGGAAAATCAAGAACCACACACTGCGAGGCAATTCCGCGGGCGCGCATCTCGAACCCGCCCGAAACAATGTTTGCCAGGCAGGCTACAGCCGTAACCCCCACATCCGATGCGCCTTGCCATCTCACCAGCCACTGGCTGAAACCGGTCGAATGAGGCACCAGATAAACGGTTGCGCCCAAGCTCCGCATGAGGTGGGTAAGTCGGTTCACGGTGCAATCCGGGCGGCATCCGGTGCAGGTCAAATCCAGTCCGGCTCGTTGGGCCTGGCAGCAGTTCGGCTCGGCGCGCAGGCAGGCGGGGACCAGAACAATCCGGTGCGAAGTCCTCTCGAACGCAGGCAACAGCCCCCGGTTCATGATCTCGGCAGCCACCATTCCGAGGTGGTACTCCACTGCGCCGCGGCTGCACAGCAATCGGTCTTCACGGCACCTGTGACGAGGCGCTTCCGCTGCCAGAAAAGCCGAAATATCTTTTGTATAGGTTCCCAGCGCGGCCTCAGCTTCGCGCCGGAACCAGTCGTACAGCGCGACCGATTCTGCCAGCCAATGCGCGGCTTCATCGCCCCGCATGGTCGCCAGGTAACCGCGCCAGTTGTTGATGCGCATGGCCTCCTGGGTGAATTCACCGGAAGCGGATAGCCACTCGATCAACCGGGGAAGCTGCTCCGGCGAAGCAGGAGTTGCAGAAAACGGCCGCCCGATTCCCTGCGCGAGAAACAGTGCGCTGAGCACCGCCCTGCCGAAATCCGCCACAGGTTTGGCCGCGGCCGAGCGCCGTCGCAGCCACAGCAGCTCCCTTGTCAGTTCCACCGCCCAGCCGGGCGCCGACTCAGCCGCCCCGCCATACAACTGCAGCGCGAGCCCAAGCATAAGCAGTTCAACCGCATACTCGCCGCGACTGCGAGGGGCCTCGCGCAGAACCTCCTGAACGTGCCTCCCATATCCGTCCAGCAGCGTGGCCGCACGCAGTTCCGCCTCATCCAGAAACAGATCGGCAAACCGCGCTGTGTCCGCATAATACTGATCCGACCGACCGCCGGGCAGGCGAAGGTCGTAGGGCATCGGGGCAGAATCGGCTGGAAAACTCCGCGAGTTCGCAGCAACCCGGTCATCGCTCTCCGTTGCAGAAGTTCCTGCAAACCGGCCCTCTTGGAGCCCGTCCGGTTCGAGCCCGCGCGATCCGAGATTGTTGAGCGCGTCCATTGCACCACTCTCTCTACAGTGCTCCGAGCCACTCGTCCCCATCCCGAAGAACCACGAAGCATAATACGCCCCGCAGATAAAACTGTTCCATCAAAGAGAAGGTTCCGGCCACAAGCCATGAGCTTGTACCGCCGGCCTCCCGGCCGGCTGTAGCGTGGACCTCCCGGTCCACGCCGTCACTTTCCAAGTGAGAAAGCACCAACCCCAAGAAGGCCGAATCAATGGGTTACAGGGTGTCCTGTCTCCGCAGCTTCCCATTCTTCAGCGCAAAGTGCTCCCCGCGCCAGACGATCCTGTTCCCGGCAAAGCCCGCCGCCCAGATCGCCAGAGCAATCAAGTCCCTCGCCGGCAGCAGCCAAAGACTCCGAAGCGCCTGCCGGTCGCCCAGCACCACGCCGCCCACCGTGATCGCCAGGGCGCAGCGCAGCGCCAGGCTCACGCCCAGCAGCCACAGGCTCAGCGGGCTCAATGAGTTGGCCACCACATTCAGTAGTGCCCACGCCAGCCCATGGGTAAAGATCAGCCCCACGTAGCCACCGGGGCTGGCATCCCGCACGGTGCGCGCCCACCGGATCTGGTGCTCGAAAAAGCCCTTCCACCGGTAGGCCGGAACGCCGGTCTCAACCACCTCGGTGCTCAGCTCCACGCGATACCCGGCCTTTGCCACCCGCGCGCCCAACTCGTAGTCGTCCGCCAGGTAATCCAGCAGCACTTCCAGGCCGCCAATCTTCTCCACGGCCGTTCGCCGCACCGCCAGTGTCGCGCCGAGTCCATAGCTGAGCTTGCCGGCGATCATCCGGTCCAGCAGAACCCCGCATTGAAAGTCGGTTGCAATCCCCAGCGCCTCCAGGCGCGAAGGCAAAGTTCCATGGGAGCGGCCGCGATAGAGCGTTGTAACCATCCCGACTTCATTGCGCGCGTCGTCTCCACTCTTCGCCTCGGAGTCGAAGCACCCCATCACCCGATCCAGATAGTCGGGCGAAACCGCAATGTCCGAGTCATTGATCAGCAAAAAGTCGTACCGGGCGTGAGGCAGCAGTTGCACCAGCGTGCTCACCTTGCCATTCGTGCCCAGCCGCTCCGGGCACACCACCAGCCGAATCAACCGCTCGGGGAACTCCGCCTGCAACTGCCGAACCGCCTCCGTTGCAGGGTCGCTCTCCGACGACACGCCGAACAGCAATTCGTAATCGCCCTTGTACCTTTGCCGGCAATGCCCGCGAAACGCTTCCAGCATCAGGGGGTCGTTGCCCTTCAGCGACTTGAGGATCGTAACGTCCGGAGAGAAAGCAGGCTGCAACGCGCGCCGCGAAGCAACAAAGCGCAGCGCCGCAATCAGCGCGGCAACAAAATATCCCATCCCGGCCACAGCCAGAATCGAAGTCAGCATCGCAATGGATTGAACGAGAATAGGAGGCATAAGCAAGCTACAGCGGTTCCACAATTGCTGCACCCAGGAGCCACTGACCTACAGTGGCTTTTTCCTCAAGAAAAAGCCACCTTTCGAAGACCTACAAAGGGCACGTGAATTGTGGAACCGCTCTAAGTGTAACCAACCCAGCTCGGCTACCGTCTCGGCAGCACCCAGCCTGTCATTCTGAGCGAAGCGCAGCGTAGTCGAAGAACCCGCGTCTCGTTCTTTGCGGTTAGGGTGGGAAAAACAACACACAATAAAGGGCCTGACCAATAAGGGCTTACTCGTACCTCAACGCCTCAATCGGGTCCAGATTGGCCGCCTTCCAAGCCGGATAAATCCCAAAAAGAAGTCCAATCGCGCACGAAACCCCGAATCCAATCAATACCCAGACGGTAGAAAGCGTAGCCGGCAATCCAATCGGCAGAAAATAAACGATCCAGGTGAGGATGGCTCCCAACAAAATGCCGATAATTCCGCCCACCGCGCACAGCGTCACCGCTTCGGTCGTGAACTGGGTCATCAGCGTTTGTTTGCTGGCTCCGATTGCCTTGCGAATCCCGATCTCCCGCGTCCGTTCCGTAACCGAGACCAGCATGATGTTCATCACACCCACGCCGCCCACCATCAGGCCCACGCTCGAAACCGCGATCATGAACAGCACCAGCCCGCCCGTTAGCTGGCCCCATAGCTTTGTCAGGGAGTCCGGCCCGAAGATCTCGAAGTTGTCGTCCTTCTGCACCGGAACCTTGCGGCGGATGCGCAGCATCTCGCGAATCTCTTCCTCCACCAGCGACTTGTTCTTCGGATCGTCGTACTTCACACTCACCCACAGATCCTTGTCCTCGGGGTGCAGATTGTGGAAAGTTCCCATCGGAAAATCCACCACATTGTCGTTGGGGTTCTTCCCGCCGCCGAAGGGTTGCTTCTCCTTGTCCAGCACTCCGATCACTGTGTAAAGGCCGCTTTCGATCGATACTTCCTTGCCGACTGCCGGCTCGCCGCCGAACAGGTCCTCCCAGGTATCGTGGCCCAGCACGCACACATGCATCGCCCGCTGATCCTCGTCATCCGTATAGACGCGGCCCTCCAGCATGGTCAGGTCGTTCACCACCGCCACCTGCGAAGTCGCGCCTTGCAGAATGGTTCCGGCAACCTTCTTGCCGTTGTATTTCACCGCAACGTCGCCCACCCGAAACTGCGACTTCACATGCTGATAGCCGCCATCTGCGGCCACCACGTGCGGCAGCGTGCGCAGCGCATAAACATCGTCCAGGGTCAGCTTCTTGCGGGTCAGCTGCTCGGTCGTCGGGCGAACCCCGATCACCGGCATATGAAAGACCCAGAAGACATTCGAGCCCAGCGAACTTACCCAGTCCTGCACCCGGTTGTTCACCCCGTTGATCACCGATGAAATGGTAATCACCGTGGTCACGCCAATGACAATGCCCAGCACAGTCAGCCCCGACCGCAGCTTGTTTGTCCTCAATGTGTCGAGGGCCATCTTGACCGATTCCCGTGTCTGTCCCTGTGCCATAAAAAACAGCTCCTGGCTTCTAGCCTCTAGCTCTGAGCTAAAAGCCTGTCCTGCTCAATTCTGAAAAACCAACTTCAGGCTCAACATTCGCCATTCGCACTTCTATCATTCAACCGGCATAGCGAAAAGCTAGCAGCTAATAGCTAGCGGCTGGAAGCTGTCTTTAGAGTTCCGCCCTCAGCGCCACCACCGGATCAAGCTTGGCCGCTTTGCTGGCCGGGTAAACGCCGAAGAATATGCCCACGCTGCCGGCCAGAAAGAGTCCCAGGAAGATCGCCCACATTGGAACCGTCGTCGGCCAGCCCACCACGATCGTAATCAGCTTGCCCACCATCACCCCGAAGAAGACGCCAATACCGCCGCCCGTCATCGCCATGGTTGCGCTCTCAATCAAAAACTGTGCCAAAACATCGCGCTGCCGCGCTCCCAGCGCCTTGCGCACTCCTATTTCCCTGGTCCGTTCCGTCACCGATACCAGCATGATGTTCATGATCACCACGCCGCCCACCACCAGCGAGATCGACGCCAGCCCCAGCACAACCATCGCGAAGATGCTGCTGATCTGCTTCCAGATATCGAGGAATGTGTCGTTGGTCTGCAGCTCGAAATCGTCTTCGCTGCCGGGCGCGTCGTGCCGTCGCGTGCGCATCAATACGCGCACCTCGTCCTTGGCCCGCTCCATCACCGTCGCATCCCCGTTGGCGCGCGCGTAAATGGTCACCGAGTCGTTGTAGCCATACGTCTGCTGGTAAGTGGTGATCGGAACCGCCACCCAGTTGTCCTGCGACTGCCCCAGTGTCTTTCCCTGCCGGTCGCCTACGCCGACCACCGTGTAAGGAATGCCATCGACGCGGATCTCCTTGCCGATCGGATCGCCTTCGCCCAGCAGGTTGTCCACAATGTCGTAGCCGATGATCGCGTTGTGCGTGCCCTTGTCTTCATCCGCCTGTGTAAGGGCGCGGCCAAGCGCAATATCGATGTTGTTCAGCCCCAGCATCGTCCACGTGTAACCCCGCATGTTCGAGTTGTCGCTCGAGTGACCATTGGCCACAACGTTCGTAGTGCGGCTCAGCAGCGCGCCCACATCCTTGCACTCCGTGCAGTTGTCGCGCACCGCCTGGTAATCCTCCATGCGGATGATCTTGCGCTTCTGAAACTTGAAATACTCATCGGCGTTGAAGATGAGACCCTGGCGATTGATCGTGAACACGTCCGCCCCATAGCCGGAGAGCTTGTTGCTGACGTACCAGTCCGCGCCATTCACCAGCGTGATCACCATGATCACCGAGGCCACGCCCATCACCACGCCAATCAGCGTGAGCACGGTACGCATCTTGTTGGCCCAGAGAGACTGCAGCGCGAGTTTGAAGGCCTCATTGAATTGCATCGTCCTGCTTTCCTTTGCGCCCTATCCAAATACCGGCCACCGAGTCCGGTTGAAAAGCTAACCAGCGTTCCTCACCAGCCGTGAAAAATGTAACGCTGGCCTCCCGGCCGGCTGTACTGAGGGCCTCCTGGCCCTCAGTGAATTCGTCAGCCCATGAATCCGGTCGTATCTCGCCCCGTGTGAGAAATTCAGGGTAACCCTCTGGCTTCTCCAGTGTACGCAGGTCTCCCTTTCTCTTGGACGCACCAGACCGCTACCAGGCCGCGCGCTACAGCGAAGCCAGAGTTGGTGTATCCCGGAGGCACTACGCTAAAGTCGACGCGACCATCAGGACCGGGGTCCCCGCGGACAGGTCTTCGTCCGTGGGGTGGAGGACCGGGGTCCCCGCGGACAGGTCTTCGTCCGTGGGGTGAAGCGAGCGGCGACCTTGTTCGAAACTGACCGGGCCACAGGGACTCTGGTTTCGCTCTAGCCGGCGAGCCTGTCCCGCTTGTTGCGTATACGCAGTGAGCGGCCGCAAGGTTCCCGATTCGCCTCCCGATGCCCCTAACCGCGTGCAACCCAGCCCCTGCCCATGGGCATTCGTAATTCCGGCCACAAGTTTGGGTGCCCCAGGTCCCGCTTCTGGGACCTGGGAAGGCACGAAGCTACCCGGGCACGGTATTATCCCCACTGCCTTGCAAAGAATTACCCCCGCCGCGCGCACAATTGGTTCATGCAGAACCACGCCTCCATCGCCGATGCAGCCGCTACAGCGGTTCCACAATTGCTGTACCCGGAAACCACTGACCTAAAGTGGCCATTTCCTCAAGAAAGGGCCACCTTTCGAAGATCTAAAATGGGCACGTGAATTGCGGAACCGCTCGAACCAGCCAACTTGCCATCCCCGCGCCAGCGGGGGCCAACTCGCGAAATCGCAACCAACACACTTCTTCAGCCTGGACTTTGCAACTTCCAGCCCATTCGAAGGTTCCCCCGCGAGCGGCTTGACCCCACCCCCCCCACACTTTGCTGTGCAAAACTCCTTGCGCATCATTTCAGCGACTCGTGAAACACCCCGCAACTCCCGCAAAAACAGCGGGTGCCTGCCCAACCCGTCAAATTTTCGCCCCCATTTTCCCCCGGATTTCTGCACCATCCGTGGTGAAAAACACCCCAAAAACTCACCATGCGGTACAAATTTGCCCTTTTTTGTGAGTTTCATTGCCGCCGAATCCGCCCTCCGGCCTCCTCGGCAACCCGCGGTTATACTGGAACAAGTCGTACAGCTTCAAATATCAAGAGTTGAGCTTCTGCTCAACGCCAACCTGCTTTCCGGGTAAGGTGGCGCCCCCGCTGAGGGAGATATGGCCGATCAGGCAATTCCGGTTCTATCGCGTTGCGTCTACCCGTCTGCAAAAGGAGAATGACCAAGCGATGGCAACAATTCATGAAGATCTGTGTCAAGAGGAACTCGCCCAGCAATTTGCCAGTGATAACTATGCCGGCATCTGCCCTGAGGCGTGGGCCGCAATGCAGCAGGCGAACCTGGGTCACTCGACCGCATATGGCGACGACCCCTGGACTTGCCAGGCATCCAATGCTTTTCGGCGGCTCTTCCAGACCGAATGCGAAGTCTTCTTTGTCTTCAATGGCACAGCCGCCAATTCTCTCGCCTTGGCTTCTCTTTGCCAGTCGTATCACGGAGTCATCTGCTGCGATTCGGCCCACGTTGAGACCGACGAGTGTGGTGCGCCGGAGTTCTTTTCCAACGGCTCCAAGCTGCTCGTCGCCCGCGCGGTAGACGGCAAGCTCACTCCCGACTCCATCCATGAGCTCGCCACCAAGCGTCAGGACATCCACTATCCCAAGCCGCGCGTAGTAACCATCACCCAGCCCACCGAAACTGGCGCCGTCTATTCCCTCGCGGAGTTGCGGGCGATCTCCGCCGCCTGCAAGCAGCATGGCCTGCTCCTGCACATGGATGGAGCGCGCTTCGCCAATGCCTGCGCCAGCCTCGGCTGTTCCCCGGCAGAGCTTAGCTGGCAAAGCGGCGTGGACGTGCTCTGTTTTGGCGGCACCAAGAACGGCATGGCGGTGGGCGAGGCGGTGCTCTTCTTCGACCGTGCTCTTGCCACCGACTTCGACTATCGCTGCAAGCAGGCCGGGCAGCTGGCCTCAAAGATGCGCTTCCTGGCCGCGCCCTGGGTCGGAATGCTGCAGAGCGGAGCCTGGCTCCGCAACGCCGAGCACGCCAACCGATGCGCCAGCCATTTCGCCCGCAGCGCCGCCGCCATTCCGAATGTGAGCCTCGCCTCGGAGTGCCTGGCCAACAGCGTCTTTCTCAACGCCTCTGAAGCGATTCTCGAGCGCTTGCGCCAGCGGGGCTGGAAGTTCTATACCTTCATCGGTGGGGCGGCGCGCTTCATGTTCGCATGGGACGCCCAGATCGAGCGCGTCGATGCCTTGCTGCGCGATCTCGCCGCTTCTGCCCATGAGACTTGTTGAGCAGGCCATTCGTCTCTGCAAAGCGGAATCCATCGTTTCCAGGGAGCACTCCATGAAGAACACCGGCAACACCATCCTCATCACCGGCGGCGGTTCGGGCATTGGCCGTGGACTCGCCGAAGCCTGGCACGCACTTGGAAACCAGGTCATCATCACCGGCAGGCGTCAGAAGGTGCTCGACGAGACCACCGCCGCCAACCCCGGCATGGTCTCTTACCTCCTCGATGTGCAGTACCCGGCCACCGTCCGCGCCTTTGCCGAGCAGGTAACCGCGGAGTTTCCCGCCCTCAATGTCCTCGTCAATAACGCGGGCATTATGCGTGCCGAAAAGCTCCAGGCCCAGCAACCCGACCTGGCCGACGCCGAAGCAATCGTCGCAACCAACCTGCTTGGTCCCATCCGCCTCACGGCTGCGTTGCTGCCGCATCTGCAGAAGCAGCCCGACGCGGTGGTTCTGAACGTCTCTTCGGGGCTCGCCTTTGTTCCCCTCGCTCCCACGCCCACCTATTGCGCCACCAAGGCCGCCCTCCACTCCTACACCCAGTCGTTGCGCCACCAGCTCAAAGACGCCGGTGTGGAGGTGCTTGAGCTGATCCCGCCCTACGTTGCCACGGATCTCATGAATGGAGCAAGCGATCCCCGGGCCATGCCTCTCGACAAGTTCATCGCCGAGGTCATGTCGATCCTCCACACCGTTCCGGCGCCTGCGGAAATCTGTGTGGAAAACGTAAAAGGGCTACGCCTGGCCGCCGAGCAGAACCGCTACGAAGCCACCTTCAACGGCCTCAACGCTGCCCTGGCCGACATCCAGTAAAGTCCTCCTGCTCATCAGCCGATGCCGAGCGCGGATCTCGGGCAAGCCTATAGGTGAACGTCAAGATGCAACGTGTTGCGCTGATCGATAACCGCGCTTCTGGACAGAATTCCGGCCGGCGAACGAAGCTCATTCAACAAGCGCTCGCCGTATTCCGTGCGGCGGGCGTCACCGCGGAACTTTTCGAGCCAACCAGGCCGGGAGGGGCCACGCTCCTTGCCCGGCAGGCCATTCAGCAGGGCTTCGACACCATCCTGGCATGCGGTGGGGATGGAACTGTCCACGAGATTTTGCAGGCCATGGTGGGCGCCGAGGTAGCGCTCGGCGTAATTCCGTTCGGCACCGCCAACGCATTGGCTTCCGACCTCGGCCTGGTCGCGTCGCCCGCCAAGGTGGCAAGCAGACTTCTACGCGCAGAAGAGGTCAGGGTTCCGGTCGGCCGCATCCACTATCGGGGCAGCGACGGCAGTCAACGCTCTCGCTTCTTCCTCGTCGCCGCCGGAATCGGCGCGGACGCACTGCTGATGACGCGCCTCGACGCTCGCCTCAAGCGGAAGCTTGGCTACATCCTTTACCTGGTGGAGGCATTCCGCATCTGGGCCACCAATCCCTTCCCGCTCTTCGAGGCAGTCTTCAACCATGCAAATGGCTCAACCTCGCGTCCCGCTGAAGTCTCCCAACTCCTCGCCGTCAGGGTTCGTTCCTTTGGCGGCGTCCTGCGCGAGCTTGCGCCGGGAGCGTCGCTGCGTGGCGGCAGCCTGCGCGTATTGGCCTTCAGAACGCGCAGCCGTTTGCGGTTCATGAAGTTTACCCTCGCCGTCCTTTTCCGGCGTCACACCTTCGATAACACCATCGAGCTTCAGGAGACTGTTTCGGTCGAGTGCCGCCCCCGCAACGGTTCCCACAAGCAGATCTTTGTCGAAGCCGATGGAGAAGTACTCGGCAGCCTGCCGGTGCGGATCGAAGTGGTCCAGAACGCGATCACGCTGCTCATTCCAAGAAACGCTCGCCCGTAGCATAGTTTCTCACCAGTGTTGCCGACCGATAGGGCATGAAATTGTAGCGCCGGCCTCCCGGCCGGCTGTAGCGTGGACCTCCCGGTCCACGCTGTTTCCTTCTGG
>Ga0181517_10001916_pt1 | contig 22187 bp, 21 predicted proteins | sample PEATcosm2014_Bin_31_FD_119748 | JGI IMG/M metagenome (GOLD analysis project Ga0181517, IMG submission 119748) | Peatland microbial communities from MTU Mesocosm Facility, Houghton, MI, USA - PEATcosm2014_Bin01_30_metaG | ecosystem: Environmental > Terrestrial > Soil > Wetlands > Peat | place... | reverse complement strand
CAGAACGCGTGCCACAAAGGGATTTTAGCAGGGCGGGCTGGCGCCACGGCATGGGCAATGTGGGAGACCGCCAGTTTTCGGTAACGCAGAACTGAGACGGGCGAGGCTGGCTCGCCGGGCTTCACGGAAGATTGCGCCGGATGATAGACTGCGCTCTCGAAAGGAATGAACCGACGTGACCGACAAATTCAGCAGGAGCTGCGCGGTTACTGCGCTGATTCTCTTAGCCATAATCGCCCTTAGACCCGGCGCTTCTCAGGTCACCGTACAGCCACAACGCTCATCCTCCTCGTATCCGCTTGCGAGGAATCCTGTGTTCAAGGTCGTCGAAACCGAGCAAGATGCGAAGCAGATTAACGACATCTTGACGAGGTACGGGGACGAAGGCGCGTTCCAACTGGCGACTGCGCCGATCATCAAATCAGGGGAGCCGGGAAAGGTAATTCTGATTTTGGTTCAACACTGGTGAGGCAGCTTGCTCCCGGTGCACCCCGGCTGCTTTAGTTTCCCCAAGCCCCATTTTCGAGGGAGTGATCCATTCGGCCGCCAAACAACCAGTATGCGTGTGTCCGAAAGGCGATAGGATACTCCAAGAATGGGCGTGTTCGTCACTTCAACTCGAACGAGCGCCGTCGCAGCGTCCGCGGCTGGCGTAGGACTGTTGTTCCCTGCTTCGCTCGGCCTCCTTGTTGCTGGCGTTCCAACGGAACTATGCCCCCTTCCGCTACTGACAGTCCTGCCCGCGTTTGTTTTATCGACATGGCGATTGCACTACGCTGCTGTCCTTGTGCCGGTGCTCCTCTTCTTCGTGTGGCATCGCGGCCTCTTTCGCGGTGAGGCGAGGATCCCGCTGCGATCATACGCACTTCTGGCGATCGTAACCGTCCTGAGCATGGTCTACTTCATTGCGGGCTGGAAGCTGGGATTGGAGTACCAGGGCGCTGAACACACTCGTTTTATGTGCATCGTGAACGTCGCATGGGCCGCCGTTCTTATGTTCGCGTTTGGTCGCGCCTGGAAGAAGGGTTGTTCGTTCAGGACCAGCCTGTTCCTGCACTGGATGCTCTTTGCTTGGCTGGCTTGGTACGCTTTTCCGTATTTGGGTGAGCTGCCGTAGCGGCCCGCAACTCCGCGCGGCCGAAAAAAGTCCCGCAATTGGATGGTTCGTCGAGATCTGTACAGCCGCTGCACCCGGCCTGAACGACAGCAAAAAGGTGTCCCCTTTACCGCATCTCGAGAATGCCCTTGCAAATGAGAAGTTGAAACTCTTCATCACACTTAATGCAACGAAAGGCTACGAAGTAGACGCCGTCGGAACCGGGATTGCGTAGAAGCTCGTCAAGCGGGCCGCAGTCCTGAACGACGGTCAGCACACCCCGCTCAACGTAGGGCATGATCCGACCGACCACATCTGTAAGGTCTGCCGGCCGCCGGATTTCATGCGGCCCCCAAAGTCGGACCCGGAACAGGCAGAGTCGGAAGCACTTCGCGCACATGGTGATTCAGTATAACGACGATCCAACCCCAAAGAGCGACGGATCAGCGAATTCCGCAGTTGTGAACAGAAAACGCCGCTGCCGGAAAATGGCCGCCGCTTGGCTGGTTCGTCCCGGAGGCATTGCCCTGCTATTATTTGACTGAACCCCGTGGACCGCGACGAGATCCCTGCCAAGCTTCGTGAAAGGAATCTCGACTCGCGCCGCCAGCTTCGCGTACAATCAAGTTCAGCACGCCGTGTGAGGCTCCCGCCTTATGAGCGAAATCGCGTCCCTGGTCAACGCCGCCGCTCGGAAGAAACTGCTCTTCCTTCCCCACGCTGTCAGACAAATGTCTCGCCCAGATAGAATGATTAGTGTGCAGGAGGTGCGCCGGGTTGTCTTGCGGGGAGAGATCGTTGAAGACTATCCGGAGGATGCGCGCGGCCATAGCTGCCTGATATTGGGAACAGGCGAGGCCGGCCGGAAGATTCATGTGGTTTGCGCTCCCAGGCGGGAGTACCTGGCCATTATTACCGCGTACGTCCCGGAAAGAGACGAGTGGGATTCGGAGTTCAGAATTAGGAGGCCTTCGTGAAATGCGTTCACTGCCAGGGGAAAATGACGAAAGGACAGGCGCCTTTTCATATTGACCGCAAGGGGTATCACCTGTCCCTGGAAGCAGTTCCCGCCTGGGTATGCGGCCAATGCGGCGAGCCGTATTTCGAGGAGCGCGAGGTGAAGACGATTCAGCGTCTCCTGCTTAAGTTGGACAGGCAAACCGCGAATCTGGCATCCGTTGCATGACGCACGGGAACTGCGGCGCCGGTTCCTCCTGCCTGACGCCGGCGGATTTACGATCCAGTCCGCCTGGACGTAGCGTGGCCTGCGCGTAGAACTGGCGGCCGCCTCACGCCCCTGCCCTGCTATTATTTGACTGAACCCCGTGGACCGCGACGAGATCCTCGCCAAGCTTCGTGAAAGGATTGTGCGCTTCGCGGCATCCCATTGCGAGAGAGATGCGGCCGAAGACCTGGCGCAGGAAACGCTCATGCTGCTGCACGAAAAATACGCGCATGTCGAGCGCCTGGATGAATTGCTGCCGCTTTCTTTCCAGATCCTCAGGTTCAAGATCCTGAGCCAGCGACGGAAAACGGCGCGGCGGGGCGAATACAGCCAGGTTTCGGTGACCGACATTCCCCTGCCGGACCTGGCCCCCAATCCGGCCGACTACCTGGAACGAAAGGAGATGCTGGAGCGCCTGGAACGCGCCGTGGGCCAACTGGGAGAACGCTGCCGCGAGATGATCCGTCTCAAACTCCGGGGGAAGACCTTCGCCCAGATCCAGGAGATCATGGGGGCCGGCGCGATCAACACGGTTTATACTTGGGACCATCGTTGCCGGAAACATCTTCTGGAGCTGATGGGCGGCGGCTGGGAGCCGGGAAAGCGATGAGGCGCGAAGATATCCGGAAACTGCTGGGCGGATACGCCACCGGAACGCTCACGGCGGAGGAGCGGCAGGCGCTTTTCGAAGCGGCGCTGGAGGATCAGGAGTTGTTCGACGCCCTGGCGAAGGAGGAGCCGCTGCGCGAACTGCTGGAGGACCCCGCCGCCCGCGCCCGGCTCCTGGCGGCTTTGGACGATAGCCCGCTTCCCAGCCTTCTGGGGCAGGCGCTTTCGCCTGCCAATCGCCTCCCCTGGTTCCGACGCCTTGTGGGGCAGGCGCTTCCGCCTGCCAACCGCCTTCCACGGCTGGAGCAGTGGCTCTGGGACCATGCCGTGGGCATAGCCGCGGTAGCCTGTTTTCTGACCGTCGGCGGCTACGTGGCATGGCAGGCTCGCAACGGGTGGAAACCCACTCTCATGGCCGAAATGGAGCGCCAGAGCATCGAAGTGCGCGATTCGGCGCCTCCCGAAAAACATCGCGCTTTCGATCCCGGGGCCGTAACCAGGAAGCCCGCTCCGGCGATGGCCCTGCCCGCTCCGCCGGTGGTGGCGCCGCCGAGGCCCGCGCCGGTGAATCTGCCGGCGCCACGCATGGCGCCCTTGCCGCCTCCGCCGGCTCCGAAATCGAGCCAGTTTGCGGTTCGGTCGTTCCGGGGCGAGACAACCGAAGTCGCCGGAGCCGCTCCGCCCCTCATGACCCAGTCGACTAACGGCGCCTCTCCACCGGCTCCGAAATCGAGCCCGGTGGGAGCGCCCGCGGGAGCCCTGCCGGGCATGCCGGCGGTGAGTATTGTCTACGATTCCGGTTCGATCACTATCGGCTCGCTTGGACGGCCGGATATGCCCCAGACCGGCGCCGGCGCTGCGCCGCCGTCGGGACCCGGCGCGGCCGAACCACGGCCCGCGCTTGGCCGTGGCGCGGGCGGCTTCGCGGCCAGCCGAACCATGGGCTCCGTGCAGGTGCGCGCGGCGCAAGGAGCTCGCGATCTCTACGGCCCCGCGCTGGCGCCTGCGGCGCTGAAGGCTGAGAGCGCGCCCGCGCGGGCAGGTGGAGGCGGAGGCGGAGGCGGAGGCAGGGGCGGTAGTGGAGGCGGCTCGGCGGGATTTGGCGCCCAGGCGGGCGCTGCGCCGGCAGCCACTTTGATGCAGGGAAGCCGCTCCGCGGCCAATGCCGCCGCGCGGCCGGCCGCCAGCCTGGGCGTGCGATACCAAGTCCTACGCCGGGCAGCCAGCGGCGAATACCAGGAGTTGGCGGCCGGAAGCGATCTGGCCGTGGGCGATACGGTGAAGCTGCGTTTCATCCCCAATTCCAGCGGCTATCTCTGTGCGGCGCTCGCGGCCAACCCGGCCGCTTTGCTACAGCGCCGGGTGGCGCCCTTCGAGGCGGTGGAGACGCCTGGAATCGAGGTGAGCTATGCGCCGGCGCGCCTGGAAATGTACGTCCTGTTCACGCGCGAAGATCAGCCCCGCATGGACGACGCGAACCCCTTTCCCTTCATTACGAAAGTACGTCAAGGGGCTTCCGGCACGCTCTCGGAATCCGCCGGCATGGAGGGCGTCTACGTGGTCAACCCCGCGCCGGGGGCGCCCAACGGCGTGCCCTTCCTCATCATTCTGAACTTCAAGTAGCGGCTTCCAGAAACAGGCGCGCCACCCTCGGCGCGTCAAACGCCTCCACCCGCCGCAGCCCTTCCGCGCCGATGGCCGCGCGTTGTTCCGGCGAGCGGTACAGCGTTTCGATGGAAGCTGCCAGCGCCTCGGGGTTCTCCGGTTCCACCAGCAGGCCGTGCGGCGCCACCTCCGGGATGGCGGCCGCGCGCGAAGCCACAATCGGCTTTCCCGCGGCCATGGCCTCCAGCAGAACGATGCCGAAGCCTTCCTGCACGCTGGGCAGGCAGAAGACGTCGGCCCGATTGTACTCCGCCGCGAGCTGCGAGCGGGGCACGTCGCCCAGCCATGCGACGGTGTCTGCGAGACGCAGCTCGTGCGCCAAGCTGTGCAAAGGCGCGGCATGGGGACCATCGCCCACGATGCGCACCGCCAGCCCGGGAATGCGCCCGCGCAGTAAGGCGGTTGCCCGCAGCAACGTATCCACGCGCTTCCGCCGGTAGAGGCGGCCGGCGAAAAGCACGTTGAAGCCCGCGCTTCCGGCTGGATTCAGGCCCAGAAAGCGGCGCCATTCGGCCAAGTCGATGGGCTCGGGAACGATGCGGGGCAGCTCCGCCAAGCCGTAGAACTCGCGCGCGCATTGGGCCGAGTAGGCGCTCGAGACCAGCACCCGCGCCGCGCGCCGCGCGTGCAGCCGCTCGCGGCGGGCCTGCATCGCCATGGTGAGCCGCGTGAGTCCGCGCTCGAAGCGCACTTCGTCAGCGACCACCCCTTTGAGCGCCGCCACGTGCGAAGGGTTGCCGGCGGCGATGCGATAGCCATCCAGATCGAACCCCACCGTCAGATCGGTATCCGGGCACGGCCGCAGCCGCCGGTTGAAAACCAGCCGCTCAAGCGTATACACCGGCAGGCGCAGGCTTGGCGTCTCCAGTTCCACCGCGTGCCCCAACCGCCGAAGCGCCACCGCCAGAACATGGATGCCGACGTATGTTCCGCTGCCGCGGCGGATGTCGAGAGGCGTGGAGGCGAGGAAGCGAATGCGCACAGGGTGCTGCCATTATCGCGCTGTCGGGCCAGGATTTCATCCTGCCATGCGGGCATTCTTTTTCGCCGCGCCGAGAGGCGGTCTGGGCGCGGAAGAATGCCGGCACGGATGCCGGCATGGCAGGCTGGAAGCCCGCTCTACGGTGTACCCTCGATATTGATGCCGCGTTCCGCAACTGCCGTTTCCCCAACGCCCGCCGCGCTCGGGTTCGCCATGCCGGCCGAGTGGGAAAAGCACGAAGCTACCTGGCTGGGATGGCCGCATCACCCCACGGACTGGCCCGGCAAGCTCGACGCCATCCGCTGGGTCTACGGCGAAATCGTGCGCAGGATCTCCCCCGGCGAGACGGTGCGCATTCTGGTCGATTCGCCCACCGAGCGGAAGCTGGCCACCCGTTATCTGAGCCGCGCGGGCGCGGACCTCCGGCGCATCGAGTTCGTCATCCACCCCACCAACCGCGGCTGGACCCGCGACAGCGGCCCGCTCTTCGTTCGCCGGCGGGTGGGCCGCAAATCCGAGACGGCCATCGTGCATTTCCACTTCAACGCCTGGGCCCGCTACTCCGACTGGCGGAAGGACCGCCGCGTGCCCGAGACCGCCGCGAAACTGCTCGGGAAGCGCCTGTTCGATGCGCGCGTTGAGGGGAGGCCTTTCGTGCTAGAAGGCGGCGGAATCGACGGGAACGGCCGCGGCGCGCTGGTTACTACCGAGGAATGCTACCTCTCCCGCCGCCGGCAGGTTCGCAATCCGGGCCTCTCGCGCGCCGGCTTTGAAACAGCCCTCCGCGAATACCTGGGCGCGACTCATATCCTTTGGCTCGGCGGCGGCGTCGCGGGCGACGACACTCACGGCCACGTGGACGATATCTGCCGCTTCGTGAACCCCACCACCCTGGCGCTGGTCCGCGAGGACAACCCCAAGGACATCAACTACCGTCCACTGGCCAAAAACTGGGAGCGCGTCCAGGACCTGCGCCTCGAAGACGGCTCGAAACCCGAGGTGATTCCCTTGCCGATGCCGGCCCCGCTGTTCTTCGATGGCGATCGCCTGCCGGCCAGCTACGCCAATTTCTATATCTCCAACGCCGCCGTAATCGTACCGACGTTCAACGACCCGCGCGACCGGGTGGCCCTCGGCGCGCTGGGCGAGTTGTTCCGCGACCGCCCGGTGGTAGGGATCCACGCCGTAGACCTGGCGCTGGGGTTCGGCGCGCTCCACTGCCTTACCCAGCAGCAGCCGGGGTAGGCCCGTGGAGCGGACTATTCACGGTGGGGCGGACCCCCCCCTGGACCCGCTCTTCTCTCGACGAATCGAGTGCGCGCCATGCTCGAAAAGCCGGCCAGGGGGCCGGCTGCGGACCAGGGGGTCCGCCCCACCGTCTTGCGCCGGGCACGCCCGGCTCGACCCATGCTATCTTATTGCAGCGGCGAGGTCTGTATCGCTTTGCCGGGCTTGCTATACTGAGACTTCCCCTTTTCAGGAGCTCTATCGGCAATGTTTGATCTGTTTCGTAGTCGCGATAAGGCCGTTCGCATCATGTTGGGCGGCATTCTGGTGGTGGTGTCGTTTTCGATGCTCACCTACCTGGTCCCCAGCTTCAACAACGGATCCGACCCGTCGGATATTGTGGTGGCGGAGGTAGGCAAGGACCCGCTCACCGTGCCCGAGGTCACCGAGCAGATCCAACGCAGCCTCAAGGGGCAGCAGATTCCCCCCAGCGTGGTGTCCCGGTACATCCCCCAGTTGGTGGACGAGATGTTGATGACCCGCGCCCTGGCTTATGAGGCGGGACGTCTGGGTTATCAGGTGAGCGACGCGGAGTTGAGCGCCGCCATCCGCCAGATACTTCCCAACCTGTTTCCGGATGGCAAGTACCTGGGCAGGGACGCCTATGCCGCGGCGCTCTCCCAGCAGAATCTGACTCCCGAGCAGTTTGAGGCGGCGCTACGGCGGGAAATGCTGGCCACGCGGCTGAGGGATGTCGCCCTGGAAGGTACGGTGGTCACGCAGGCGGAAATCGAGCAGGAATACCGCCGAAAGTACGAGAAAGTCAAAGTGGAGTACGTGAAGCTCTCGGCGGACAAATACAAAGCCGAATCGCAGCCCAGCGCGGAAGACATGCAGACGTACTTCAAGGCCAGCGCCGCGAATTTCACCGTCCCGGAGAAAAAGAATCTGGTGATTCTATTGGCGGACCAGGCCAAGCTCGAGGAGTCCCTCAAGCCCGCGGATGCCGACCTGCTGGCGGCCTACAACCAGAACAGGGATGCTTACCGCACGCCGGAGCGCGTGCGGGTGCGCCACATCCTATTGAAAACCACGGACAAGCCAGCCGCCGACGTGGACAAAATCAGGGCTCAGGCCGAGGATCTGCTGAAGCAGATTCGCGGCGGCGCGAACTTCTCCGAGTTGGCCAAGAAATACTCCGAGGACACCGCTTCCGCCAACAACAGCAAAGATCCCGGCGAACTGCCGGATTGGATCACCCGCGGGCAGAGCGTGCCGGAGTTCGACGCCGTGGCGTTTTCGCAAAAGGTGGGCCAGACCAGCGACGTGGTCAAGACCCAGTATGGGTACCACATCATCCAGGTGCTGGAGCACCAGGATGCCCGTCTGCGGCCGTTCGACGAGGTGAAGGCGGAGCTCGCCACGCAATGGAAGAAGCAGCGCGTCAACGACATTTTGGAGAATATCTCCGACAAAGCCCAGGCGGCTTTGCAGAAGGACCCCACGCACCCCGAGAAAGTCGCCGCCGATTTTGACATGCAAGTGGTCAAGGCCGATGGGATCGCGCCCGGACAGGCGTACCCGGAGATCGGGACCAACGGCGATTTCGACCAGTCCGTCTCGGGCCTCAAGGTGGGTGAAGCTTCCCAGCCGGTCGCTTTGCCCGGCAATAAAGTCGCGCTGGCCGTGGTGACCGGCATTGTGCCCGCCCGCCCCAACACCTTCGACGAAGTCAAGGACCAGATTCGCGACACGATTGTCAAGAACCGGAGCGCCGCGGCGCTGCAGAGGCACGCGCAGGAGTTGATGGATGCCGCGAAAAAGTCCGGCGACCTGATCAAAGCCGCCAAAGCCATGGGACTGGAAGGCAAGACCACGGCGGAGTTCGAGCGCACCGGTACGGTGGAGGGCGTCGGTCCCGCCAGCTACCTGCAGGATGCGTTTGAAAAGCCGGATGGAGCCATCATCGGCCCCATTTCCATGCCGGATGCCACCGTGGTGGCGCGGGTGGTGGAGCACGTTCCGGCCGATATGGCGAAGCTTGCCGACGAGCGGGCGACGCTCCGCGAGGAAATCAAGAAGCAGAAGTCGACGGACAGAAATTCGCTCTTCGGCGAAGGCATCCGCCAACTGCTGATCCAGCAGGGCAAGATCAAGGTTCACGAGGCGGTCATCAAACGGCTCATCGCGAACTACAGCGCATCGAGCTAATCGGATGCTGCACTCCTTCGTCGATTTCGTCCGGTCCCTGACCGATCCGGAGCGGCTCATCCGCCTTTTGAGCACGCTCCTTTCGGGCTGGCTCGGCTATGCCGCCCTGTTCGGGGTGGTGTACTCAGAGACCGGGCTCCTGGTGGGTTTCTTTTTCCCCGGCGATTCGCTGCTGTTCACGGTGGGAGTGGTGGCCGGCGCCGGGCAGTTGAAGATAGCGCTGGTCATCGTGGTATTGTCGTCGGCGGCCCTGCTGGGAGATTCCACCGGCTTCTTCCTGGGCCGCCGGACCGGTGAAAGCATCTTCAGCCGGCCGGATTCGCGTCTGTTCAAGCGCGACTACGTAATCCGCACCAAGAAGTTCTACGAACGTTACGGCGGCAAGACCATCGTGTACGCACGATTTATACCCATCGTGCGCACCTTCGCGGCCTTTATGGCCGGGGTCATGCAGATGCCCTACCTGCGCTTCCTGCCCTACAGCGTATGTGGCGGGATCGGCTGGGTGTTCCTGATGACCATGCTGGGCTATAAGCTGGGCAGCGTGCCCTTCGTGCGGCATAATTTCGACAAGGTGATCCTCGCCATCATCGTGGCGTCCCTGATGCCGCCGGTGATCGAAGGCCTCAGGGCGCGCCGGGAAGCTTGACAGACCACGCACCGCGATGGTCTGTCCCACCCATCCAATATGGTATGCTCTGGATGATGGAGTTTACGCACGCGCTCAATCCCGATGCCGATGCGCCGCTCTATCGTCAACTCTATGAATGCATTGCCGAAAAGATCCGGTCGGGCGATCTGGCCAAAGGCGAAAGACTACCAGCCACGCGCGAATTGGCTGGCCAGCTTGGACTCAACCGAACAACCATCTCGGCGGCCTACGAAATCCTCGAGACCGAGGGCCTCATCGCCGGACATGTAGGGCGTGGCAGTTTCGTGACGGGAGACGGCGGCCCGCCATCGGCGACCCTCGACTGGAGTACGCTTTTGGAGCGCGGCGAGGCGCCGGCGCCGGCGCCCTCAGGCGGTTTTTCCAAAGAGGTGGTCAGTTTCGTGATGTCGCGTCCGTCGCGGGCTTTGTTCCCGCTGGACGATTTTCGCGCCAGTTGCGCGGCGGTCCTGAAGCGCCCGGATCTGGCCGACATTCTGCAGCTTGGTTCGCCCAGCGGCTACGAACCGCTGCGCCGGCGCCTGCTGGAGGATGCCCGCAGGCAGGGCTTGGCAGGTCCCGCCGACGACCTGATCGTCACCAACGGCTGCCAGCAGGCGCTCGACCTGGCGGCCCGCGCTTTGCTTCGTCCGGGCGACGCCGTTGTGGTCGAAGATCCGGTGTACACCGGCCTCAAGAACCTGTTCTTGGGGCACGGAGCCCGGCTTTCGGGCATCCCGGTAGGGCCCGATGGCATGGAGATCGCGCAACTGGAGCGCGCCCTGGAGCGCGAGCGGCCGCGCCTGATAGTGGCTACCTCGAATTTCCAGAACCCCACCGGCGCAACCCTGCCCTTAGCCGCGCGGCGCGCTCTGCTCGATGCGGCCCGCGCGGCCGGCGCGCCGATAGTGGAAAACGACGCTTATGGCGAGCTTCGCTATCTCGGCGATCCCGTGCCGGCCCTAAAGCAGTTGGACGAGCACGGGGGCACGGTTTTGCTGCGCAGCTTTTCCAAGGTGAGCTTTCCCGGGCTGCGCGTGGGATGGGCGGTGGGTCCCCGGCCCCTGATCGACCGCATGCGGCAGGCCAAGGAAGCGTCGGATTTGCACACCGACCAGCTTTCCCAGGCGGTGCTGCTGGAGTTCCTGGAATCGGGCTGCCTGGAAGCGCACCGCGCACGCGTGTTGCGCGCCGGAGCCGAGCGGCTTTCGGCCACCCTGGAGTCCTGCGCCCGCTACCTGCCCGCCGGCGCGCGCTGGACGCGTCCGGAAGGGGGCATGAACGTGTGGCTGCGGCTCCCCGAACCGCTCGATGCGGGAGACCTGTTGCCACGCGCCCGGAAGGAAGGCGTAGCCTACGCGCCGGGCCGGTATTTCGCGGTATCGCGAGTGGACCGGAGCGCTCTGCGGTTGAGTTTTGCGGGCCTTGAGCCGGAGGAAATCCGCGCCGGCTTGGCGATTTTGGGAAGAATTGTCCGGGGCGAGATCGAGATCTCCGCGGAAAGCTCCGAGCCCGCGCCGGCGATGGTGTAGGGGCCGGGCATGCCCGGCTTTGGAGTTTCATCTTGGGGAACTGTATCAGGGCACGGCTTCAGCCGTGCCGAACGATTGCGGAAAGGAATTGGGCTTTAGCCCCTGGCGATGGCAAGTGGCCTCTGTTGGGCGCGCACGCCGCCGAAGATTGACAGGGGCTAAAGCCCATGACGGCTCGGTGGCTTACGGCACGGCTAAAGCCGTGCCCTGATACCAGACCTGAGTGTTGGATCGGGAGCGCAAGGATGGGGAGACTCCAGGGCCGGGCATGCCTGACCCGAGGCGCCGAGAGACGAATTTCGAAGACCTAGGAGAACGCAATGTTCGAGTTTACGAGCGAGCAGTTTCGATTGAAAGTCGGCCTGGCCGAGATGCTCAAGGGCGGCGTCATCATGGACGTCACCAACGCCGTGCAGGCCAAGATCGCGGAAGACGCGGGCGCTTCCGCCGTGATGGCGTTGGAACGCGTTCCGGCCGACATCCGCAAGGAAGGCGGCGTCGCCCGCATGGCCAGCATCTCCAAGATGGAGGAAATCATGCAAACCGTCACCATCCCGGTGATGGCCAAGGCCCGCATCGGCCACTTCATGGAGGCGCGCATCCTCGAAGCGCTGGGCGTCGACTACATCGACGAAAGCGAAGTGCTCACGCCCGCAGATGAAGAGCATCACATCGCCAAGAGCGATTTCAAAGTCCCGTTCGTGTGCGGCGCCAGGAACCTGGGCGAAGCCCTGCGCCGCATCGGCGAGGGCGCCGCCATGATCCGCACCAAGGGCGAGGCCGGCTCGGGCAACATCGTCGAGGCCGTGCGCCATATCCGCACCATCGTCAAGGAGATGAAACAGCTCACCGTGCTGGGCAAGGAAGAATTGATGCACGAGGCCAAGACCTTGCAGGCCCCCTTCGAGCTGGTGGAATGGGTGGCGCGGCACGGCAAGCTGCCGGTACCCAACTTCTCGGCGGGCGGCATTGCCACCCCGGCCGACGCCGCGCTGGTGATGCAGCTTGGCGCCGAGGCGGTGTTCGTGGGCTCGGGCATCTTCAAATCGTCCGACCCGGCGGCGCGCGCCAACGCCATTGTCCAGGCAGCCAAGAACTTCAACAACCCGGAGAAGCTTCTGGAAGCCAGCCGCGCTCTGGGGGACGCCATGCCCGGCCTGGACATCGCCAAGATGCCCGAATCCGAAATGCTGCAAACCCGGGGCTGGTGATGAAAAGAGTGGGAGTGCTTTCGCTGCAAGGGGATTTCGCGGCGCACGCGGCGGCGCTCGAAAAGGCCGAGGCCGGCGCCGAGCCGGTCTTCGTGCGCGAGCGCGAACAGTTCGCTTCGATCGACGGCCTGGTGATTCCGGGCGGCGAAAGCACCACCATGTTAAAGTTATTGCGCTATGACGGCCTCATGGAAACGCTGGCGGAGTTTTGCGGCCGCAAGCCGGTTTTCGGCACCTGCGCCGGGGCCATCCTGCTGGCCGGCCGGGTCCTGAATCCGGAGCAGGAGAGCCTCGGCGTGATCGACATCGATATCGAGCGCAATGCCTACGGCAGGCAGATCGACAGCCACGTGAGCCTGCTCGACGCGGAGCCCGATTTCGAGCGCCGCACGGCGCCGGGCCGCATGGAGGCGGTGTTCATCCGGGCCCCCAGGATCCGCCGCGTGGGCCGTCAGGCCAAGGTGCTCGCCCGGTGCGCCGGCGAGCCCGTGCTGGTGGAGCAGGGCAACCGCCTGGCGGCCACCTTTCACCCGGAGTTGACCGGCGACCTGCGCATCCACAAGCTGTTCCTGGAGAACCTGTGAGCGCGCGGCAGAGGCGGGCGCTCTTCGTGTGCGTCGGCAACGCGTGCCGCAGCCAGATGGCGGAGGCGTTCGCGCGCGCCTACGGGGCGGACGTAATGACTCCCGCCAGCGCCGGCCTGAGACCCGCGAGCCAGGTGATGCCCGATACCATTCGCGCGATGCTCGAAAAGGGCCTCGATGTGCGCGCCCATTTCCCCAAAGACCTGCGCCACATGCTCCGCATGCATTTCGACTTTGTGGTGAACCTGAGCGGTCTGACACTCCCGGATTGCGACGCTCCCATTCGCGAGTGGGCGGTTCCCGATCCCGTAGTCATGAGTTACGAGGACCATTGCGCGGTTCGCGACCAGATAGAGCAACTGGTCATGGATTTGATACTGGAGCTGCGACGGGAGATCAAGCCACACTTGCAGGGGCAGGGATCGGGACGGCTCAGACTCTGAAGGCTGAGACGCAAGCCGCGGATCGAGACGGTTCCTTCACGGCTTCTTAGCGGCGCCGGCCTTGCGCCGCTTCTTCTCGAGCGCCAGTTCCACCACCTCTTCCATGAGCTTCACGTAGTGGATCTTCACGTCCCCAATCTGCTCGCTCTTGAGGTCTTCGCGCACGTTGACCTCGTTTTCGAAGGGGAGGATCAGCTCGCGGACGCCGCTGCGCTTGGCTGCCAGGACCTTCTCCTTGATGCCGCCCACCGGGAGCACCTGGCCGGTGAGGGTGATCTCTCCGGTCATGGCCAGGTTGGGGCGCACGCAGCGGTCGGTGAGCATGGAAACGAGCGCGGCCGCCATGGTGATGCCCGCCGAAGGGCCGTCCTTGGGAATCGCCCCGGCGGGCACGTGGATGTGGATATCGCTGGTCTTGAACAGGCCGGGATCGATTCCGTAGCGAGCGGCGCTGGCGCGAACCCAGGTGAGCGCGGCCTGCACGGATTCCTGCATCACGGGCCCCAGTTGCCCGGTCATAATCAGCCCCTTGGCGCCCCCGGGCATGCGCCCGGCCTCGATGAACAGCACGTCGCCGCCCACCGGAGTCCACGCCAGACCCACGGCCACGCCGGGGCGGCGGGTGCGATCGGCCACCTCGGTGTCGGTGCGGTAGCGCGGCGCGCCCAGGTCTTTTTCCACCATCTCGGGGGTAACCCGGACTTTCTCGGGGACGCCCTCGGCGATGCGCCGGGCCTGCTTGCGGCAGATCGCGCCGATTTTCTGCTCCAGGTTGCGCACGCCCGCCTCGCGGGTGTAGCGGCGGACTATATAGCGCACGGCCTCTTCGTCGAACTGGATGCTGTTTTCCGCGTCGAGGCCGTTCTCCCTGGTCTGCCGTGGGATCAGATACCGGAAGGCGATGACGATCTTCTCGTGCTCCGTGTAGCCTTCGAGCGAGATGATTTCCATGCGGTCGCGCAAGGCGTCGGGTACCGGATCGAGCACATTGGCCGTGGTGATGAAAAGGACCTTGGACAAGTCGAACGGAACATCCAGGTAATTGTCGCGGAAGGTGGAGTTCTGCTCGGGATCAAGCACCTCGAGCAGGGCGGAAGCCGGGTCGCCGCGGAAGTCGCGCCCCAGCTTGTCCACTTCGTCGAGCATGAACACGGGGTCGTTGGTTCCCACGCGCCGGAGAGCCTGCACAACCTGGCCCGGCAGTGCCCCAATATAGGTTCGGCGATGGCCGCGGATTTCGGCCTCGTCGTGCATGCCGCCCATGGAGATGCGCGCGAACTTACGGCCCAGGGCACGGGCGATGGACTTGCCGAGGGACGTCTTGCCCACTCCCGGCGGGCCCACGAAGCACAGGATGGGCCCCTTCAGCACGGGCCGCAATTGCAGCACGGCCAGGTAGTCCAGAACGCGGTCCTTCACCTTCTCCAGGTCGTAGTGGTCCTCGTCGAGGATTTCCGCGGCGCGTTTTACGTCCACCCGCGAACCGGAGGATTGGCTCCACGGCAACGCCGCCATCCACTCCAGGTAGGTGCGCGCCACCCCGTATTCCGGCGACGAAGGCGAGATTCGCGCCAGGCGGCCCAGCTCGCGCATGGCCTCGGCCTTGACCTCCTCGTTCATGCCCGCGGCTTCCAGCCTCTTGCGCAGGTCTTCGACGTCGCGCGTGGACTCGTCTCCTTCGCCCAATTCCTTCTGGATGGCCTTCAACTGCTCTCGAAGATAGAACTCGCGCTGGTTCTGGGAAAGCTGGCCCTGCACCTGCGATTGGATGCGGCCCCTCAGCTCGAGCAACTCCAGTTCGCGCGTCAGATGGCGGTGGATGTTGTCCAGACGCGCGATTCCATGGGGCTGTTCGAGCAGGCGCTGGCGGTCGACGGGACTGAGCGAAGGCAGGTTTCCGGCCACCCAGTCGGCCAGCCGTCCCGGTTCGACGATCTGGGCCGCGGCGGCGGCCAGGTCGTCGGAGAGGTTGGGCGAAGCCGCCACAATCTGCTGGAACAGGCCGACCACGTTCTGCCGCAGGGCCTCCACTTCCGGGGTGGGTTCCGGCTCCACGTCGGCTATCCGTTCCACGCGCGCCTTGAGAAATGGCTCGCGGGCGGTGTATCCGCGCGTGCGTATGCGCGCGATGCCCTCGCAGAACAGCAGCAGGTTCTCTTTTGGCACGGGGATGGCCTTGTGCATGACGCATACGGTCCCCACTTCGTAGAGGTCTTCGGGCCGGGGCGCGTCCACGCGCGGGTCGAGCTGCGAGACCACCGCTACGGTGCGGTTCTCGCCCAGGGACTGCACCAGCGCGATGGACACCGGGCGGCCCACCGTGATGGGCAGCATGGCGCCGGGAAAGATGACCGTGTCGCGGACAGTGAGCACCGGCAGTTCTTCCAGAGGCTGGTCCGGCTGTTCCAATGCGGTTTGGGCTTGCTGCTCTTCGGTGGCCATAGCGGGTTACCCTCAGTGTACCCCCCGCGCCGCGGCGTCCGGGCGGAAGGCGCCCGGGCGGCAGGGTTGCTACAAGTTTCAGGGCGAAGATAAAGCGAACTGCCGTTGTGCTGGTTCAGCGTGAAATGGAGAGACGGCGCTCTCCATTAGTGAGCATTTCGCCCTTCGGGCGGGGATTTTCAAGGCATCGGGTCTACCGATCCGATGTGGTGTTTTTGAAAAGCGCGGAAGCGAAGCCGCCGCGCTCCGTTCATCGTCTCGATGAGCCCGCCGGACTATCCCTCGGCATGGTTGCGTCCCCGCAGTGCCTGCTTCCGTTTTGCCCGGCGGAATTATTGTAGCGCCGCCGCAAACGGCGGCCAACTTCCGGATACGCCGTCATCCTGCAGCTATCCGGACGGGCACATCGACGACCTGGCTGCACAGGTGGACAATGTACTCGCGGATGTCTTCGGGACCGAGTTGGTCTGTCGAACGGTGGAAATATTGCGCCAACTACACGCCGATGTCGTCAGAGCATGGCTGCGAGCGCCTGTCGCATGATCAGCCGAATCGTCTTTTCCCGACCGTGAACTATTGGATTGACTTCGCGCGGCGCGTCCTGGCAGAACGCGGAGCAATGTGCCCAGGGGAGCGCCGTGGCGGACTCTCTGGCGCAGGCGGCAGCTCGTTTGCGAAAGGTGAAGCGCAACAGGGAGCGCCGCGCGGTCAGCGCAACCGCACCCAAACTGGTATAATGTGACGTTTCGCCGCACGCCGGGAGGCTCTGAGTGCTTAAAACCACGTGGAAGACCGAGTATAAAGGACATGTCATCGAGTTGGAGAATCGGCCAAGCCTGGAGCGGCTGATTGTCGATGGAAAGGAAATCGCTAGGGAGCCAGGCGCCACTTGGGAACCGCGCAGCTTTCAGGCGACCATTCCCGACGGGAACCGGTCTATGAAGGTGGACGCCAACACTCGTTTTTCAAGAAGTCCGCGGGGACTCCGATTCACCGTATCGGTGGATGGCAAGGAGATTTATAGCGAGGTGAAATGGCCGCCCCGGTGGTATCTCCCGTTCGCGGCTGTGGGCCTGATTCTGGCGAGCGTGGTCCTTCGGCTGGTAAGTTAATGAGTCTATCCCACTCCTTGGCCGCGGACGTCTTATCGCGAACATCGTCGAACATGCTCAATAATGCGACAGAATCATCGCGGGCCTGTGGTCGCGCCGGGGTGATTCGCCCGTTTCTCTGGTTCCGCGCGCGACCAAAGCCCCCACGATCCGGCGTTCTTGATCAGGCAACGCTGGCGCTCGTTCCGCTCAATCTTGACGGGTACCCGACGCCGCAAGACCCCGTTCAGCGGCTGGTCTCGATCGATGTCAAATCCGGCGTCGAGAAGCAACTCGCCACGCTGGATCCGCCGCCGGACTCCATCTGGCCGGGCGCATCAGCCTTCATCCGGATTCATCCGGACGGCAACCGACTCGCCGTCTCGTTTGTCCGCCAGCACGGCAAGATCTACATGCTCGAAGGCTTCGACGAATCCACATCCTGGTTCGACCGACTGATGCGGCGATTCTAGCGGGCCGGAACGGCACTAGTCCGGATGATCGGCAACACGGTAGTTGGGCCATTTGACCCGTCAATCTGATTTGCTCTGAGATTCGGCGCTTCTTTCTTCACGCCGCCTTCTGACGACGAATCCGGCGCTGTTGTCGCGCCTCCTCCAGCTCCCGATCCCGCTCCGCATGGATCTCCTGCTGAAGCCCGGCGAGCATGTCCTTCGGCGTGATGTGGCCGATGGCACTGTTCAAACGGACGTTGTTGTAGTGCTCCACGTATCCCTCAACCAGACGCCGTGCATCGTCCAGCGAGAGTGGCGTTCCCGGCCGAATGCATTCCCCTTTGAGCGATTTGTGCCAACGTTCGATTTTCCCGTTCGATTGGGGATAGTAGGGCGAGGTTCTGACGTGCGTCATGCCCGATATCCGAATGAGCTCCTTGAAGTCCTTGGCGATGAACTGTGGGCCATTGTCAGAGATGATCCGGGGTCGCGCTTCCGGGTGCAGTTCCTTGGCCCGCTCCAGGATGATCTCGATGTCCGCCTCCGTCATCGACTCCCGCAGTTCCCAGTTGACGAGCCGGCGATGTCAGAGGACGGCAATGTCCTGAGGCTGAATGTTCCAGCCCTCTACGATGATTCTCGGCGCCTCGCCTGCAAGACTTGCCTCGCCGAATTCCAGCGTCACAATCTTGGCTTCGCCTGGCAAGAGCCCAAAGTAGTTGTCGCTGTAAAAGACCGGTAATACCCTTTGGCCGGATCCTGCGCGCTGCACCTTCAGACGAATAGCCGGCGCCACCGCCTGCGTGGCGTTGCTCAGGCTGACGGTGAAACGAAGGGTATCCCCGGCCTGAGACCGGCGCGCACGGGCGGCCAAGGCCACGCTGGGCAAGCTGTTGAGCGCCTTGCAGGAACCGCCATCGAAACTGCTCCAATAGAAGTTTTCCGAAATCGCTTTATTGGCCCTTTCGAGGATCAATTTGACAAAAAACACGCCGCTTTCGGTCTTCGGCCGCCGGATCGGAAAGACGTCCGCGACGCTGGTTGGCATCAAGTCTACGATCGCCGACCTGGCGTCGAGCTCCCGGCCCTCTATGGAATAGACGTGCATTCGGGCCGTCAGCCTGCCGGCGCCCTTGGCGGTATTGTTGGCGACCTTAATGACGTCGGCATGTGAATCCCACAGAATGTGCACTGGCCGGCACCCGCACTTGGCGCCAAAATACGCGCCGGTCATCTCGAAATAGTGGTCATAAAGTTGGCAAATCAGCGACGGCCACGCAGCCTGACTCATCCATAGCAAGATGCCGCTCCCTTGGCGCGCCTGAAGGCATTCGAACATCGCCTTCGCCGACTCAAAATTGATCATCTGAGCCTTGCGGCAGTAATCCTCGATGCCGGAAGGTTCCCCATAACGGTCCTCGATTCTTCGCGTATAGAGGTCGGAGCGCGGCGTCTGGTAGTTGTGAATGGCCCACATATCATTGATTGGCCATAGATTCTCAGGCGGCATCATTTCCCGCATGGATTCTACGGGCGGGACAGCCACGATGCCCAGCTCGCTGTGCAGCGTCCTGCCACGATTAGCGAAATACCACGCCACGTCTCGCACGTCGTAAGGGCCCCCACCACTCACTGTGCCGGCTGCCGAGTGCGGGATGTAGACACGGGTCGTATCCAGCTCCCCAAGGGCACGACGGATGGCGGCGTCGAGCTCAGCGGGAGGATTCCCCTCGTTTCGGCCGCAGTACAATGCCAGAGAGGGGTGTCTCCGAACGCGTCTAATTCTGTCTCTTGCGTTGGCCACAAACAGATCAAAATCTGTCGGATTGGGTCCGTCGACCGGATTTGCCAGCCAGAAATCATCCCAAATCAGGATGCCGTAGCGGTCGCAGGCATCGTAGAAGGCCTCGCGCCCCTCCATCCCTATCCAGTTACGGATCATATTGAAGTTGGCGTCACGATGCAGCCGTACTCGCAGATCATACCCGGCGGCGTCGCATCCGAGCATTCCTTCAGCCATTCCCCAGTTTCCGCCCCGAATTAGTATCCGGGCGTCATTGACGTAAAAGGTGAGTACGTTATCCAAGACTTTGTGTTCGAGTTTGCGAACGCCGAATGTCACCGTCCGCTTGTCGCCTACTTTCCGCTGCTGCTCGAAACGCAGATCTAGCTTGTAAAGGGGCTGGTCGCCATAACCGTTCGGCCACCACAGCCGCGGATTTCTCAGCGACAAAACGGGAAACGTAACCTTGTCGAAGGATAGGTTCCGGATTTCGCCTGGTCCGAGATCGACTGTTTGCTCGAAAGTCAGTTTTCCGATTGAGCCAACAATCGCGCCGGATTGGCGCGTGTTCGACTCATTGCGGAGTTCCATCCTGATAGACAGATCCGCGCGAGTGTGATCCGCCGACAGTTCATCGGTGACGACCCAGGGATCGACAATGGTCACGGCGCCGCTTGTTTCGAGGTATACGTCGTTCCAGATTCCTACGTTTCGGCCGCGAATAATCGGCAACCAGTTCCAGCCGGCTGAAGCGAGAAACGTTGGGCTGTCGTATCCGAGCAAATCACCGTTCTTGGTGGGGGCGCCGAGAGTCTTGTGCAACACCTTTCCCGGTGATGGGGCGGAATGTGTAACTTTGTGGATCAACACGGCGAGGCGGTTGCCACCGGTGCGGACCAGCGACGTCACCTCGAAACGGCTTCGCATGAAGACGCCGTCGATGTGTCCCACGGCGCCGCCGTTTAAGTAGACATCGGCTTTCCAGTTGATCCCATTGAAGTTCAGCCACACGCGTTTGCCGGTGAAGCTTCGAGGCAGGTCAAAACTGCTCCGATACCAGAAATCGTTGCGCGTGAAGAAGTCTTCAGAGATTTGGCTATTCTGATCGCCGTACCATGGATCAGGCACTGCTCCCGCGGCCAGATAGCTGCCCAGTACGGTCCCTGGAACGGCCGCTGGCAACCAGTCCCGGTCGCCAAAGTCGTCCTGCGAAATCACAACGGGCGTGGCTTGCACAAGCGAGGCGTTCTGCAGTTTCCAGTTCCCGCCGACTAGAAGGAGAGTGTCGTTTGCAGATACAAAGGGCGGAAAGCTCTTGTTTTCCGGAAGTTCATTGTCGCCATAAACTTCAAAGCTGTAGAGAATATAGCCTCGCTCGCCGGCATTCGGATCGGCAGGAATCAATAGCCGTACGTGACGCGCGTTCACGCTGGAAAGCGGAATAGATTGAACCTCTTTGGACCCGGCGATATCGCCGGTTACATCTTTCCAGTGTTGCGGATGAAGGCCATCACTCGAAGTTTGAAGTCGTAATTGTTTCGGGTAAACGGCGCCCCAACGGAGAATGATCAGATCAAACGATCGCGGCTTGCCAAGGTCTACGTCGATCCAGGCTTCTTTGTGCGGTTTGCTTTCCCAAAAAGTGGAAAGACTGCCATCTGTCGTGAGATGCGCGGTATGATCGTCGTCCGCGGAACCCGATTGGTAAGCTGCTCGATTTAAGGCAATGTTGATTCCGGCAATGCCCTGCTCTTGGGCAATGGCTTCTCCGGGTCGCGCAATCGCTGGCATATGCCTCATTAACTGTAGGTTGCCGGAGAATAGAGCAGCGCCTCCGATCCCCGTCATTTTAAGAAACTGGCGTCGCGATTTCCGGTCCAGTGGTTCTGCTGAACCAGGATCTGAATCGTTCCCGATGCTGTGTGGTTCGGACACTGGCTTTCTCCTTGTTCAGCTCTTCTTTGTGTCGAGTCGGAATTGTCCTATAATCTCAAAGCCGATGCGCTGTCCGCGATGTACCTTCCGCGCTGCTAAGCGAAGCTGGCGCCTGATGAATTGGGCAGTTCGGAACATGAAGTGGTAAAGGCCGAAAATGACGGCAGCCTGCTGATATTGTACTGCGCCTGGTCACCACACGAAACCGATTCGGAAACCACATCCATCTTCGATAGCGAGAAGCCGAACCGGGGCGGCGCGCCGGTCCTCGCGGCAACGGACCTCGGCCGCGTCGCGGTGAGTCGTACATATCGCCCGGCGCTGCCGCCGGCGGCGGGGAAGGTCCGGATATGGTCCGCAGGGTTCGAATAATCGAAGCCGGTCTGGTCGGCGATGAGCGCGGCTGTTCCGAACTGCGGGTCGTCGGACACGTCGATGCGGAAGCGAACTGGAGAACCTTGGCTCCGCTGGCTGATGAAGCTGACCTTGGGATAAAGTCTGACTGCTTCGATCCTTCGCGACGAGCCCAAATCCACCTGCACCCAGCAGGGTTTTTCGGCCGTGGCAACAAGCGGCGAATCATACCCGATGCCTGTTGGTAACGGGATGATCCTGTCCTCATCGCCCCCGGCGGCCACCTGCGGCTGAGCGTACCGGCGCCCCGCAACGCCACCCACGAGCACAGAGCCTACAAACTCGCGTCTCTTCATCCGTCTCGCCCCGTTTCAGCCAGGGCAGAGCGCTCCCGAGCCCTGGCCGAAAGAGAGAGGAGTAGCGACGCGCGCCGGAGTCGCGATGGATCGGGCGGCGTGGATTCGCCCTATATTACTTGAGGGCATACGATCATGGCAGTAGGGCGCGCTTACTTTCCGCGTGGCGGAGGAATGCTTCGGCTTGTGGGAAGCCGCTCTCAGCGCCGCGAGACCGCGTGATCTCGACCTGTTTCGGGCGCCACTTGTCGGGCTGTTGTGAGGCGTGCGCATAACAAGCGGCGCGACGGCGTGATTCGACGGAGGAGATATCGACGTAGTCGGCGGGCGAGAACAT
>Ga0181517_10001904_pt1 | contig 22278 bp, 16 predicted proteins | sample PEATcosm2014_Bin_31_FD_119748 | JGI IMG/M metagenome (GOLD analysis project Ga0181517, IMG submission 119748) | Peatland microbial communities from MTU Mesocosm Facility, Houghton, MI, USA - PEATcosm2014_Bin01_30_metaG | ecosystem: Environmental > Terrestrial > Soil > Wetlands > Peat | place... | reverse complement strand
GCACCTGAAACGACGCAAGCCGGTGGAGAAATCCGCCGGCCTTTTTCATGCCCGCATCACACTCGAAAAGTTGATCCCATTCTCGATTGGCAAATCTGAGATCCGTTCGTCCCGGCGCTAACAAAATATGGCGACGCGGTGCAGATGGCAGCGTCCCGGAATGGGGGAACCCATGTACGCGAATTGTCCGACGACTTTTTTGCTGCGGTTCTGGGCGAACTGGGAACGCCGGACGAACCGACGGTCTACTTGCAGCATGAGGGGCGTTTCTACCGCTTTGACCCCAAGGCTGGGGTATACGTTGAGCAGTCAAGACAACAGCTGGCGGCCATAGTCAGCAATCACTTGCGCCAGGGCGCACTGGCTTGTGCCACCGCCAGCGACACGACCACCTTGCGGTTCAAACTCGCGTCGACCAGTCGGCTAAACAGCGTCGTCGAGCGGGCTAAGGGCTTGCTGCCAGTCCCGGCAGACTTTTTCGACGCAGAGCCGGGCACTTACTTTGTGGTTGGGAATGGGGTTATACAACTGCCAGACCGCAAACTTGTGCCGTTCCACCCAAAGTTCCGCCGCCGCAGCAAGTTGGCAGTGGACCATGTCCCGAATGCTGTCTGCCCGATGCTTAATGATCTGCTCTGCCGTGCGCTTTGTTCCGAGGACCTTGATCTCTTCCAGCGATGGTGCGGGTTGCTTCTGGTCGGCGTTAACCTGGCCCAGGTCGTCATGGTGCTGGAGGGGCCAGCCGGGAGCGGAAAGGGGACCGTGGCCCGAGTCCTGAGTGGATTGCTCGGGCCTCAAAACCTGGCCGCTCTTCGTACGAGCTTGCTCGGTGAGCGCTTCGAGATTGGCGGTCTATTGGGGCGCACCCTCCTGTACGGTGCCGACGTCAGGACCGACTTCCTCACTAACCGGAGCGCTACTGTCCTGAAATCCCTGACGGGAGGTGACCCTATGACCGTTGAACTGAAAGGCGTGAACGATCGGCCCCAGATTACGGCTCGGTTCAATGTGCTGCTCACCTGCAACGCACGCCTAAAGGTCAGGCTTGATGGCGATGCCGACGCCTGGCGTCGTCGGCTACACTTCATCCGCTTCGGTGCGAGTACATGTGATGCACCGATTACGGACCTCTCCGAGCAGATCCTCCAGGCCGAGGGAGCCGGAGTGCTCAACTTCATGCTCGACGGGTTGGACCGGCTTCGCGCTGACGGTTTCAACCTGCGCCGGACCCCGCGCCAGCAGGCCGTGGTCGAGGACCTGCTTCGGGAGGCGGGCAGCGTTGGCTGGTTTGTTTCCGACTACCTGATTCTCAATCCGGGTGGGACGGTCACGGTCGCGGATGCCTACGACGCCTATGTCCGCTGTTGCGCGGACCAGGGCTGGGGTGTGTCGGCTCGAGACCAATTCAGCGAGCATGTTAAGCCCATTGTCGAGGGGCGCTTCGGGGTTGCTTTCCGGCACGACGTTCGGAACCGCGAGGGCAAACCGCAGCGCGGTTGGAAAGGGGTTGCTCTCAAATGAACATTTTCGGACAGCTCGGACACCCTTTTCTGACTCTGATTCGCGATCTGCAAAAGTCACGGACAGTTCGGACACCCCTTGCTGCTCATCTTGTGCGTTGTGGCATGTTGGTCGGACAGAACGGACACCCCTCTTCAAACCCCTTACACCACGAGATATGGAGGGGGATGTGATCTAATGACACGTGATAATTATAAGGAGGTGGCGGCTAGGTGTCCGTGGTGTCCGGGCAGGCGGCTCTTTCTACAACTTGCAGGAGTTGCTGGCTTGTCATTCGACTTTCCCTTGTGGCGCGTTGCCGAAAGACGCTCCCCGAGAGAGGATCCCCTTCGTACCGTTTCTGGTGCGCCTCCAGCCAGGGCGTCGGCTGGGTGGCTTAAATGGAGTGCCAAGGCGCTGACTCAACAAACCGCATGAACACTTCAGTTATCCAATGGGCCGACTCGACCGTTAGTCCCGTCGCCGGCTGCGACGGCTGTGAACTGTGGCCCTCGGCGGGCAGGCTCCGCAATGTCCTGATCGACTTTTTGGCCGACCACTTTCCTGGCCAAGCGGCGGTGGAATTGCGGCAGGTCGTCACGAAGTTCATCCCGGCCGAACTAACTGAAACCCTCGCTTACAAGGCTCGAAAGGAGATTGTGACCGGCATACTCGGGGCACTTGAAGCCACGCCGACACCTGCCCTAATTGACTTGGGCGTGAAGGCGATCAGTCAGGGGTTCCGGTGCTACGCTGGCCAACTTACCCTGCGGTACTGCGGCCGCACCAAAGGGTATCCTGAGCTGTTTGAGAAGCCGGTCCCGTTCCCGGGTCACATGGCAAAAGCCGCGGCGGCAAGCGACCTGACCGGCACCAACCGGCCGAAGAAGCCGTGGCTGAATGGGCTCCCCAGACTCATCAGTGTCAGCGATATGGGGGATGCCCTCTCGACAGCCGTGCCCTTTGATTTTCTGAAATTCGAGATCATTGATGTCGTAGCATCGCCAAATGGCCAGCGGCATATCTGGGTTTGGCTCACTAAGCACCCCTGCAGGATGGCTAGGTTTTCTCAGTGGCTGTGGGAGCAGGGAGGTAACTGGCCCGAGAATCTCGTTGCCATGACGAGCGTGACCTCAGAGAAAACGCTTTCGCGCGCTGATCAACTGACTCGGCTTGACGCGCCGCTCAAGGGATTGGTAGTTGAGCCTCTTTGCGGGCCGATGGAACTTCCCCTCAGGGGCATCAGCTGGGTCATTGTCGGCGGGGAAACTGGTCCCCAAGCCAGGCCTTTCCACCTGCGGTGGCTGCATGACATACAATCTCAGTGCGAACAGCCGGGCGTGCCCCTATTCGTCAATGGACTGGGCAGCGACCCGAGAGGAACCGGTTGGGGACTTAAACTTCGCGATCGTCAGGGTAGCGACTGGTCTGACTGGCCAGTAGACCTGCGGATACGCGAGTTCCCGGCTGCATTTGATCGGCGCAACCTCATGCTTTCGCGGGGCGAAGCAGCCCTCCAGGTCGGGCCGTATTGCGGAAAGAAAGCCCTGTCCCCGTGGTGGCCATCAGAAGTTGCATGATTGACCAACCCGACTACAGCGAAGAGCAAAGCAGCCTGGGCTCTCCTGACGGCCGAAGGCGCGCCGGCAAACCCCGCCAGATTCGAGTTGGCCGGTCATCTCGCGTGGTGCGGCGAGACGTTTACTACATGACCAAAAGGCAGCTTGGCCGCTGGCGCGCCCAACAAGCCAAGAATAGGCTTTGCTTGAAGGAAGCTTTAAAGGCGGCTGGCGGCGAAGACTCCAACCTCTGTGCTTGCGGTCTTCGCCCCCGGCGTAAAGGCCAACCGGACTGCGTGGTCTGCCACGAATATGCCGTCAGGACCAGGCGCCGCCCGGCAAAGCCCAAACTGTTTCCGTCCATCCATCGACTGTGGCAGCGACTCGTGGCGGTCTGGACTCGGGGCTGCCGTTGGTGGAGCACGTCAGGCAAGTCATAAAGCCTTGGTCGAAGCTGGTGAGGGCGGCCGAGGGCCGCCAGTTGGTCGGGGCAATCGTCGAGCTTGTTATGCATGCCGGCCATACCGCTAGAAGTGGTAGACCAACCGGTAGTGTACCGGCAGAGGGATGAAAGTGTCCCAAACTCGCGGTCACCGTGGAATTGTCCACTCCGTTGGCGCCTTCGATGAGTCGGGCCGGCGTTTGGCGCGAGGCGCCGTCACCGGCAACCTGGTGAATGGAGGAGGCCGGAGGAGCGATCGGTCGGATGTTCAAGCCGACGTCTTTACGCCTTAATCATTTGATAGACTCCTTTTATGTGGGGTTTTCGTCCGCCGTCATAACTGTCTGACCATGCCTAGAGGGAGGATGGTAGCAGTGTTAGTGGCAGAGGGAACGGCCGGTCCGGGGGCGAGGGAACCGTGAAGTGGTGCGAGAGCAGTCCCGTATTCACCAATAGGACGGCGATCCCGATCGTATCACAGGGGAATGAGGGTGGCCCTGTGTGAAGCGGCGACGAGAGATCTTATCATACTTTGGGACGCCTAATTGGGCCAAGAGACAACTTGAAAAAAAGGAGGATTGGCGGATTGTAACGTCAAGATTACGTTGGCAACTGCCCGACCAGTGGTTGGCAGAATCGCCATTTTGCCAACGTAATCTTGACAATGGTCCCGGCACCCCCCGAAAATGATTGAAAAAATGAGAACAGTTACGTAATAGGCACCATTTTTCGGATGACATTAGTGCCGCACTTTGGCAGCGCGCTGACCCTACCTCTCATTTTCACTCTCACTTTCATGGCCATGGACGCTTGACACACCCAAAACCGATCAAAAATGAGAATCGGACCGGATGTCATAACATGTTTACTTTCAGCAGGTTGCTGAGGCTGATACGGCTGGTTTTTGCGTTTTCTCCTCGTTTTCTGTCAATCAACGCAGCAAAGAGCGAAATGCCCTTCATTTTCGCGTGAAAAGGGCATTCCGAGTGGACTTGGTCGAAAACCCTGCCTGAGAACCGGGAAAGGGTTCTTCAGGCGTCATGGCAGGCCGCCGCGATCAACACCGAACAAGCCGCCAGCGCGGGTCCAGCCTATCGTCATGGTTGGTCAGCGCCTTAGGGGGCATCGCAAGCGCACCATCTCTATTTCCCTATAGCAGCGCCTCCCAGGAGCAGGCGAGTGCCCGGCGAATCCGGTAGAGTGTACTCAGAGGCACGTTGATTTCCCCGGCATGGCGGCAGAAAGCTCTCTACGCTGCTGGAGGATTAGCAGGCCCGCTCGGCTTCTTGCCAATCCCGTATGCGATGAATGCACAGACTAGGGTGCCGACGATGATCGCTGGCCAATTTGGCTCTGTTGTGGCTGAGGTAAAAAGGTCTCCCCGAGTGGTGTTGGAACAACTGTTATAGAAAATAATCCCGGAGACGATTGCCGTGACAAAGGCATAGCCCATAGCCTTGTCATCCGCCGCTACCGTTCCACTGGTGGCGCCCCCATTTTGGGGTTGCCCGGGAGGCGAGAATTCGAAGCGGCATTTGGGACAGCGTAGGTGGATTCCAATTTGCTCCGAAGGGGCGCGTAATTGTTGGCCGCACCGCGGGCAACTCACCAACTCGGAGGACGCAATAGAACTGCCGGTTGAAGAATCTGTCGACTTGGTTGATGCAGTTGCCCGGGATGATTGCAATGATTTGCCAATGAACTGATGGATCCTTTTGCCTATCCAGGCCCCGGCCAGTGCGCCAGCACCTCCCACGCCCCTTGCCGAAGAGCCAAGCGGTGGCGGAAATAAACTGAAAGCTGTGAGGGCACCTGCGATTCCACCGCCGATAATGAAGACCCAACCGGAGACGCTCCCACTCACCGTTGGCCATTCGTAATGTTTTCCGTACTTCGCATTTGTGAAGTCCTTGGTCAGCCTGTCGAGCCACGATTCGAATTCGTTCCAGTCCCGCGGATAATTCTCGGCTTCCTGGCGGGCCTGGGCGGCATCGGCGTTGGCCTCCTCTAGAGCGGTCTGGTCGAATTGGTTGCGCCTGGCCTCATCGTAGCGGCGCCGGGCTTCCGAATTGGCTAGGATTTCAAAGGCCTCGTTGATTTCCAGCATCGCCTCGTGCGACCCGCCTCGGTCGGGGTGGCATTCCAGCGCCCGCGCCCGGTACGCCTTCTTGATGGTGTCGAAGTCCGCTTCCGGCGGAACCCTCAGGATGCGATAGTAGTCAACGATCATAGTTGAGATTTGGCCACAGACCCGAGTCAGCTTGTATGCGAATCTTACGCCCTGTTGTGGCGTGTCTGTCAATACGAATATACGCCTCAATAGGGCGTGCCTCTCAACAGCAAAGAACGCGTCCAATTGCAGGCCTTTGGCGCCAATGTGCGCCGGGAACGAAGCCGTCTGGGATTGACCCAGGAGAAGCTCGCGGAAAAGGTTGAACTACATCCCCGCACCCTCCAGAAGGTCGAGGCCGGTCAGGTCAACCTCCTGATGACCACCATCCTGCGGCTTCATCAAGCACTTGGCTGTTCCTGGGAAGAGTTGATGCGCGATTGCAGCCAGTCGCGATGACCTCGGTGCAGGCCTGTGGGGGAGCGTACTGACGGCGGACAACTGCATCTGGAAGGCGCCTGGTCGCCCGGGATCACGCCATGCTCATCATGGCAGCGCAGGGCTTCCGACTGCGGGGGCGCAACGCGCCATCAGGCACGCCCTATCAGGCCGTGTTTTGTGTTGACAGAGGACGGCGCAATAGGGCGTAATCCCATCATGGACACGGTTCATGGTGAGAAATTGTGTTCGGCCTCTAGGCGGTTGCCTCTGTTCAGCGAAGGGGCTACCGATCCAAATACCAGGATAGACCACCACCAGATTGGCGTTGTCCGGCGCAGAGCCGCCACGCTACTCGACGTGATACTGAGCGCCTGCCTACTGTTTGGCGTGTGCGTCTTGGAGAAGGGATACCTGCAGAAGCTTCTTCTGCACCCAAGCGCAGGGCTTCACCTCTGGATGAACCAGCATCCGAATGCCGTCTTCGGGGGCGACAATGAGTTGCTTGAGCGGGAGTATCCGGACATGCCACAGGATTTGCGGGCGGAATTCCTGGCCCTTTCCAAGGAGTCCAATCTCGCGGTTTGGACCCTGGCCCTGCTGGCGTTGTGGCTCTACCATGCGCTCCTGGAAGCAAAGTTGGCCACCCCCGGCAAGCTGCTCCTCGGCTTGAGAGTGTGCGACCGCAATGGCCAAAGAATCTCCATAAGCCGGGCGAGCGTAAGACTCCTTGGGAAGCTCCTGCTCCTCTTTCTCGTGGGTGTGATTTTTGGACTCCCGCTGTTTCTGGGGGCCACCCTCTTTTTGCCCGCGAACCAGATGGGCAGTGCCATGATTGGCATCGGGGTCATTTTGTTCCTGCTGCTTTCGATTCCATTCACCCGGAAGACCACGACTTTGTACGACGGACTGGCTGGGTGCGTCGTCCTCAGAAAAAGATAATATGGACCGCGTTGAAATCTCGGACTCCGCTCTTCAAGAGCGGCTAAATCGTTTGGACACATACCGCGCCGAGGTTCAGACGGCAAAAGCCAGAGGGACCTTCGCCGAAACGGATTTGGCGGAATTGTTTCGCTGGCAGTATGAACTGAAGCTTACCGAAGCGGAGGCGGTAGCGGTTGAAACCGAGCTTCTTGGCGAACGCAAGGTGGAGTATTTCCGGCAGAAAACCGCGGCGGAGTTGGAATCCAGGCCTATCTCAAACGCCATGAGGGTGGTTCCAACCGGAAAAAGCGAGGCAGCCTCCAGTCAGTTGACTGTGCAAGCGCGAGGCAACCGCCAGGAGAAAGCCGAACCCGGTCAGCACCCGCGTCAGAACTGGATTCTGAGCTTAGTATTCTGGGGATGCCTCATCCTCATTCCCTGGATGGCGGGAATGCTCTCGAGCTGGAAGGGTGGCCTGATGCTCCTGACCTGCATGCTCATTGCAATGCTCATAATCCTGCTAACGGATCCTATGGTAGCAGGTTTTGTGATCGCCGGGCTCTATTTTGGGAGTTCACTGATCGCGGGCCTGCGCTTTGGATGGGAAACCGGTGGTCTGGTGCTGGTATTCCTGGCCATTCCTATTGTTTCGGGAGGCGTTCTTGCTTTGATGGCTTCCCGGCGGGGAGGAGTAGCGGGTCTGCGCAAAGCAGCCGTGACCTTTGGTTTTGAATGGAAGAATCCACTTTTATCAAGGTACGAGGAATCGCTTGCTTACTGGGCCGCCATTGCACGGCCTGATAAGGAGTGGCTGGAAGCAGTATCAACCATCCGGAACGAACTTATCGCAGGCGGGGATCAGGATTACGTCATTCAAACCGAACGATCCATTCTTGGCACGTCTTTAGCGCAGTTCCTCGCAGATAGCCAAAGGGATCTTCCAAAATGGGCGGCAGCCGAGCAAAGGCGTGGCAACATTGCAGGGAGGGCTACGGCGATCACTTTCTTGATAAGCATAGCGTTTCTCGCTGAATTCACCGAGTGGCACTGGTGGTGGAAGCTGCTGCTCGCTATGGGTGTCGGCGTATTCATGCCCGCCTTGGTAGGGATGGGGTCGGAACTGATGGCAGTGAGGCGGGCAAAGAAGCTTCGGGGTCGATCACGGAACTCAGCCCCTCCGTGAAAACGGCCTTCGACTGCCAGGTGTAGTGAGCCCACTTCCTAGCGCTGGGCTCGATTCTTTCCCTACGTCTGTCCAGAGTTGACCGCTTTCCCGGGTGCGGCGGGCCTTGGGTTGTTCCTGGGACGCGTCGCTGGGGAAGTGAGGCGCTTCCCATTGCCCTTGATTTTGCTGGTGGCTTTGCTGGCGAGGTGTTAGGAACGGGGCGTGAAACCTTTCAGCCGCCCCAGCCTGTTTCCAGCCGCGACACGACCGTTGCGAGTCGTTATCCTGGACGATGAGCCCGAACCGCAGGAAGCGTTGAAACTCGCCATTCAGCGTCGGTTCAGAAATGCCGTGGTCGTGACGTTCAGCGACCCGGAAGCGGCGCTGGAGGGAGTAAAGCGGCAAGAGCCCGATCTATTCACGACCGATCCCGGACCCGCTCTTGGCGGGAGGCGTTGCGCTTGGGGCTGCCGGCGGAGTTGAGCCAGGTATTGACGGCGCGGGAGCGCTCCGGCTCGGGCAGTTCGTGGAATTTGAGGAGTCTCTTCGCCAGGCGCCGGGCGGCGGGAGTGAATGGGTTGGGGACGCGATGGCCGCCTGGGCTTGCGGTTTTCATAGGGCAGCGGCGGCTGACTCGGGCGGTGGTGCCTCGACGTATTCTCGCAGGGTAATCATCACCTCGGCGTGGTTGGCTTCGAGGGCGGCCGGCGTCCAGGTGGTGTTTTTGAGGACGCGCAGGGAGTTGGGGAACGTCTCAATGTTCTCGGTGAAGTAGCGTTTCTTTTTCTCCGCGTAGTCGAGGCGACCCTGGGAAGTGTTTTTGCGGCGGCTGATGAGCACAAGGTTACCAAGGCGGTCAGTCCACTGCTCGCGCTGTTCAGGCGTGAAGTCTTTGCACCACTGGCTGGCGTCGGCCGGGTTTTGCGGGAGAACGTGCTCGACAGAGATGTCTTTCGGGGGCTGGAGACGATTGCCCTTGCCGCCGTAGATCATATCGAGCTTATAGAGAATATACCTGGCGAAGCGGCGGCCGTAGATGGCAGCGGTGTCGAGTTGTTTGATGAACTCCGATTTGTTGTAGTCAAAGACGTTACTGGAAAGGAGCGCTTCGATTTGGGCGGGTTTGGGGGTGACGGGGAGATTCCTGACCTCGTCAATCTTGGTAAGAATGGCGTTCATGGCCTCGATGCGGGTGGTTGGGGTTTCGCGGGCGATCCAGTCCCCGGAGAACTTGTTCTCCAGCTTCCGTAGAAACTCGATAATGCGGTCGTCGCCAAAGACCTCGCGGTAGTGCAGCAGGGGTGGAACCCAAAAGTCGGCCAAGCCGGCGTCTTTGAGAAGGGAGACGAGGTTGTCGAACTCCCAGCTATTGGCGAGGTGGTAATTGTTACCGTTGAGGACCTGGAGGTGGTGGAGACGGTAACGCTTTATGAACTCGAAGGTTTGGCGGCCCGGGAGGAGCAGCGGGGGGACTTTCTTGTAAGTCTTGGTATCTTGTTGGAAGACATGAGGATCGTAGATGTTTTCCTCGAATTCCTGGAGCAGGTTTAGGCGGGCCTTGTCTTTTACGAGCACGGTACGTACGTGGGCAAGGAACGTATCAAAGTCCTCGCCAAGCTCGCCTTCCATTTCTTCCCACATCTGGGCGGCGTTCTTTTGGTCCGCCGGGGAAGCACCGCCTTCCTTGAGGGCGCGGAGGTTCATCGTTTTGAGGATGTCGCTGTTGCGGAGTTTCATCCCGCGGTCGTTGAGGACGGTGAAGAGACGGAAGGCGTCCTCCAACTGGGTGGAGGCGACGTAGATGAGCAGGACCTTATTGCGGAAGAAGGGGAAGAACTGCTCCAGCCTGGGGGCGTCGGGCTTGGAGAAGTAGCGGCGTATTTCTATGACAGCGTTGGCCATGTTTCGCACGGAGGCGTCTTTCGAGTTTTGAGCAGTTTTCAGAGCCTCCTGGTCGTCCGTGCCGCCGTCGGGCTTGAGGAACTTGGTGACGAAATCGCGGACGTCATCACGGATGTCGTAAACAATGCGGAGACGCTCGGGGATTCCGTCGTAGGGATTCTCCTCCTGAAAGATGGTTTCGCGGCAGGTAGCTTTGAGTTTTTGGTCACTGGTCATGTCCCTAGCAACGGCATGGAGCATGAGGCAGGTGGTGAGTCGTTGCTGTCCGTCCAGCAGGTCATTTTCCTGGTATTCCTTGCCGGTAGCGTCGGGGATCGAACGTTGCTGAAGGACGATGGACCCGAGAAAGTACTCGGCGTTGGGCTTAGTGGACAGGGCGTAGGCGACGTCCTCCAGGAGATCACTGACTTGGTCGGTGCCCCAGACGTAGGGGCGTTGGTATTCCGGGACGCGGTACCACCAATCGAACGCGCTTTTGACGAAGATCTTGTCACTCTCGATGTGGTTATTACTCATAGTTAGGCAGGGATAAATTGGAATCTGTGACGAGGTTGGGGAGGTTAGTCCTTATGAAACAATTGGGTTCCAGCCGCTCGATTGAAAGCGGCGCAAATTAGGGCAAGGCGTTCCTTCTGGAATTGGCGGTACCCGCGCCGCACGTTTGTGGACCAGAGAGGGCTTTGGCGGTGGTGAGGAATCAAATGACTTTTCAGGGTCGGGCCAAAATGGCGGAGGCGGCGGTATTCCTCCAAATACTTGGAAGGTTTGTTGCTGCCGATGGACTGGTTTTCCTCGGCCACGAGGTAGCAGATATTGGTGAGGCTGTTGGCTTCGCGGTTGGAGAACCGATTGCGGAGCAGGAGGGCGCGGGGGAATATGTGGTGCTTGTCCTTCCGGTTGGCTAGAGCTGCGGTGCGGTCCAGCAGCATGGCGTTTCCAGTCTCAAGATAGCGGGGCTCGCGCTGTGCCAGGAGGAGGAAGAAAGCGGCGCTGAGGCTGCCGGAGGCAATGTAATCCGCGCGGCGGATTTCATCCATGGGAATGCGGTCGCGCGGCGTAAAAGAGCCCTGCCGCCGACGGCCAAGACGGTCGAAGAAGTCAAGGTCCCGACGGATGTTGTCATAATAGCCACGGCCGGTGTAGCGGCGCCCAACAGCGGTAGCCCAGAACCATTTGCGGATTTCACGGCGTTGTTTAGCGGTTGGCTGGGCGCGGTTGTTGGCATGGAAGAAGAGGGCTAATACGGGCACCATCAAATCGGAGGGTAGAAAGCTGGCATTGGGGAGAGCAATTTCGCCGAGCAAATGGTCTACGGCTTTCTGGATGCAGACGCTAATGTTCTTCCAATCGCGAGTGAATTTGCGGGAGACTTTGCCGTCCTCGATCTCCTCGCGCTCAAGTCTGGCGATGACGGACTCAACTGCCTTCGAACTGGTTTCCTTCTGCCCCATGATGAGAGCCATTGCGGCCTGGATGGCGCGCGGGTCGAGAGTGTCAAAGCCGGCCGGGAGTGTGCCCCGGACTTCCTTGACGAGGCGGCGCAAATCCAAGCGGGAAGCCTTGCTGAAGGCGCGGTCGGCCTTGCTGATCCTCAGACCGCCGGAGTTGATGCGCAGGAAGGCCTCACGGATTTCGTCCACGTCGCTGGTTTCGACAAAAATGACCGGGATGGAGTAGTTGAAGATGCGCGAACGGAGGTTGGCGGCTTCGGCGAAGCGGCCTTTGGATAGGTGGCGAAGTTTCCATTTCCAGTTTGGAGCAAGAAGGTCAACAACCGGCGCGTGGAGTTTCTGCGAGGGTTTGCGGACAAACTGGAAGCGAGACTCGGAGCGTTCGTCAAAGGAGAGGCAGAGTTTGCTAAAGTTCAGGGTTCGGCCCTGGTCATTCTGGACCTCGTGGCCCTTCTTGGCGCGATATAGAACTGAGAGGCGCTGCTGGCCGTCAATGAGGAACCAAATGTCGGCGTTGCGAGAGTCGTGGGGCGGGAGGATTTCCTGTGCGTGGCGGAGCAGATGCTTGCGATCGGAACTGGTGCGCCAGACCAGCAGGCTGCCGATGGGGAGCTGGCGGGCGATGCTGTCGAGGAGATCGCTGGCCCGGCGCGGGTCCCAAACGAACTCGCGTTGGATTTCTGGGACGGCGAACACGGCCCTGTCGCAAAGCTGCCAGAGCTTGCGGATGGTGTGTCGTTTTACGCTGATGCGCTTCATGCTGGTTTATTGGGGCGGCTGGGGCCTGGTTGGGTTGCCGAAGACGTCGGGGTAGGCGGCGATTTGATCCTGGAGGCTGCGGTCGTAGCGGATGGGGATGACGCGGTAGCCGCGGTTGACCAACTCGCGGCGGAGTTCGACATCGCGGGCAGCTTGGGCGGATTTTGCGTGGGCGGAGCCATCGCAGAAAGTGTGTGACATTTGGCGGTTCAGCAGGAGTGACTCATTCTTTAGTAGTTAAGCCTGTTGGTCAGATTTGACACTGTCAGCCTCATCGTCCACAGCGTCCGGATTTGGGATGAACTTCGCGTGGGCCTTTTTTAGGTAGGCTTTGGCCGTATCCCGGTCAGCCTCGTAGGCAAGTTGCTTGTTCACAAAACCCAGTCGAGCGCGAGCATCATTTATTACCTCGGCCCACTCCTTAACCCAGACGGTAATATTTAACTCCGCATCATCGAAGACCTTGCCTTTGGGCCAACCCCGCTGGTTTGCCTTCCGTTTTGCGAAATCATCCAGCTCGTCAGAGACAGCCACAAAAGTCCAGGTGGCCGGCACGCCGCGAAAGCGTTCATCGCTCGCAACAGCAATGGCATAGCTTTCAATCTGGCTAAGAACTTCGGAATCGATCTTTTTCTTGGGGCGCTTCAATTCCACGATCAGGTAGTCATACTGGCCGGTGCGGGGCTGAACAACCTTTTGCAGCATCAAGTCGATCCGCCCCGTCTTGCCATCGGGCAGTTTTACGGGCGTGGTGTCGTCCTCCCGTTTACCGAGCATTGCAAGGTGCTTTTGAAGAACTTCCTCAAGCCGTTGCTCGCTGCCAGCGAGACCAAATTCTTCATGAAAAAGCCATGCCTCTTTTTCCAGGATTTTGTGCAACTGATCCCTCTCCAGTAAGCGTTTCTTGTTCTCTGTGTCGAACAGCAGCGTTTCCAGGCCAACGAGGAAGTCGAGGCGATTGGCGACAATCTTCGCCGAACTGATGATTGCCGACAGGGGCGTCTTGCGGAGCAACTCGGCCAGTTCGTCTTGGGCATCCTTCTTCAAGCCGAGAACCTCTCCAATGATCTCCTGAACTGAATCGGGATTCTCCCGGACCGCTTGTGCGAGAAGGCGGAAAGTGAATTTCCTCGATTTCGTGTCCGCTTCCTCGAACGACGGCAGGTAGCTCTCGACGTTGACGGCAAGAATGTCGAACACTTGGCGTTCTGCCGACTCGATGGGGTCCAAGTCGGTCTTTTCCTCGTAAGGGTAAATCTGCTCGATGTGGCAGTCGCAACCCATAAAACCGTGGATCTGGTGTTCCCGACCCAGGTGTTCAAATTGAAGCGACAGATGCGACGGCAGCCCAAACCCCCAGTTTCATCCGCCGGTGCCGACCTTCAAGGTGAGGTGGAGGCAAAGGATGAAACCGTTACAAATTCGCCAGCAGCAGGCACTTGTCGAAGCCTACCGACCCGAGCACCTGCTGCGGGCACTCAACATTATTCTCGAACACAAGGAGGAAGACAATGCAAGTAGCACTTTACGGCCGAGTCTCAACGGCCAACCAGGAGCAGGAGGGCACGATCCTCAGCCAACTTCAGGCCCTCAGGCAGTTCATTGCCCAGCGCGGCTGGACGCTGTTGCCCGAACATGAGTTTTTGGACGAGGGCTTTAGCGGCAGCCGACTGGACCGACCGGCCATGGATCGCCTGCGCGACGCTGCCCGGCGTGGGGAGTTTGATGCCGTAGTCGTGTTTTCGCCGGACCGACTGGCCCGCAATTACGCCCACCAGTGGGTGCTTATCGAGGAATTCGAAAAGCTCGGTGTTCAGTGGATCTTTCTGCAAAACCCCTTCGGCGACACTCCCCAGGGCAAGCTGCTCACGCAGATGCAGGGCATGATGGCCGAGTATGAGCGCGCCCAGATATTGGAGCGGACTCGGCGCGGCCGCTTGGAGAAAGCCCGCCGCGGTCAGTTCATTCCCTGGGCCTACCGGTGCTACGGTTACCAGTATCTGCCCAAGCGCCATGATAGTCCGCCGCAGGTGCTCATCAAGCCCACCGAGGCCGAGAACGTGCGCCGCATTTTCCGCCTGCTGATCGAAGAGCAACTGTCCTGTCGGCAAATCACCAAACGGCTCAATGAGTCGCATACGCCGCCGCCTTCGGGCACACACCCCGTGTGGCATCCGGCCAGTGTGCGCAACGTTCTGACCAACCGCACCTATACCGGCCAAGCCCGCTACAATCACCGGGCGCCGGTGCTGCCGCGGTATCGCAAAACCGAGTCAGCCCAACTCCGTGAGCTCAAAACCGGCCGCAGCTATCGGCCCGAAAACGAGTGGGTGTGGAGCCCGGCTCCCGCCATCATCACCGAGGAAGTCTTTGCCAGGGCTCAGCAGCAATTACAACGCAACGCGGAGTTAGCCCGCCGACTTTACCAACCCGCTGACCGTCGTTACTTGCTGCGCTGCCTGGTCAAATGTGGTGAATGTGGCCTGGGCATGAACGGGGTGCGGCTGCTGAGCAAATGCAAGAAATACGAATACCTGTATTACGCCTGCAGGGGCCACTCACCCCTGACCTGCGGTCGGGCTGCCAAATGCACGGCGCAGAGCGTTCGTGCCGATCGGCTCGATCAAGTCGTATGGCAAGCCCTTCGCGATTTGCTGCGCCAGCCCCGAGTCATCCCGCAACTGCACGAGAGTTGGGCCGCAGCCAAGCAGCAGAGATTGACCAGCCTGAGCGCACAACAAGAGCAACTGCTCCGGCATCAGCAACGGTTGGAACGTCAGGACCAACGTCTGCTCGATGCGTATCAGACCGAGATCATCAACCTGGAGGAGTTTAAGACCCGACGTCAAAAACTCTCTGCTGAACTGGAACAGATCAAACAGGAGCGCCAGCACTTAGCCCGCACCGAGCAGGAAACCCATCATTGGCAGCAAATCATCGAAAACACCGAGAACTTCAGCCGCTTACTCGGCCAAAACCTGGACATCCTCTCCTTCGAGGAACGCCAAGCGGTCGTGCAATGTCTGATCCGCAAGGTGGTGGTCACGGGAAACCAGGTCGATGTTTTCTACGCGCTCCCTTTTGCCTTGGCCCCTCAGGCGTGTCAAATTAAGGGCACGATCCCTGAGGGGGCACCAAACGGTTTTTATCGGTTGCGTCTGGCACATCTCGGTCTTCCACCGCTGGATGATTTGCCCCTGATCTTCCAGAAGGCGCCGCCGGAAATGCTCTTTAATCTTGTTTTTCGCTTCCTTAACAATCGTGATTACGTCCGGATGCAGTTCTTCAAGCACAAGCTGGTTTTCTTTATCCAACTCGCGGAAGTGGTCTGATTTCACATAGGCCGTAAAGTTGAAACCCGGCGCACGGATCTGCGGGCCTACCTGGGTTTCGTGAAGAGCAATCCCGCTCGCGTCGCACAAGTGCAAAACCCGGTCAGTTGAAATATTCCATTCGACGATGGAAACCGTGACCGGCGTCTTTCGGCCTCCTGTCAATTCTACGTCGCCAAGGTTATATTCTTCCAAGTTGCTCTGAGCGCTCTTGGGGTCGATTCGCATGCCGTTGTATTCGAGCGTGAGCCCGGGATATTCAGTGAGGTAAGCAGCGAAAAGTTTGGCCAATTCCAGAGGCGCTGAATCGTCGATAAGCGAGCCGAACTCGTGTTTTAAATTGGAAATGACAACCTCGGTGCCGGTTGCGGCTCCGTTAGCCTCGATGGGATCGTAAATGTCAAAATCGTCGAGTGTAATGGCCTGTCCTCTGATCCGGTAGCTGCGCGCCTTCCCGTCTTCGCCCCGAAACGTCGTGTTCCACTCGACCAGCGTCCCAAGCGCGAAAGCACGGAAACGACCTTTACCACTCTTGCCGTGCAGCGCGCGTCCGTTCACGCGGGCTTTCTGTTTTTTCCATGAATCACCCAGACTGCCGAAAAGGTCCTCGACGTGCGCATGATTGATGCCGTAACCGTAATCGCGAACACGGATCGCCTGGAGGCCGTCCATACGATTCATGTCGAGGTGGACCTGGACTCGATCTGACTGTGCATCAAAGCCGTTCCACACCAGCTCAGCTATTGCGACCAGCGGTCGAGCAATAGTCAGTGATTCGAGGAAATCCCTTTTGGCAACAACATGGACTTTAGACATATGGTATTTGTAGTTTAAGTGCGCGTGATAAGCCCTTGCACGAGCGAGGCACCGCGCGCCAGATCAGACGCGCGTAGTTCGACGACGGTCCAGCGGCGGGGTCCTTCGCGGAGCCGGTTGCGGATGAGGCGGTCGCGACGGAGACGGGCGCCGACATGGAACGCGGCACCGTCCACGTAGATGGCGAGGTTGCGGTCGGGGACCGCGAAGTCAGCGACGGAGATGGACGGCACGCCGTCGCCTGGGGCGACTGGCACCTGCGGTTGCGGGTTGAAGCCGTGTTCCTGGAAGAGGCGGAGGAAACAGAGTTCAAGGGGTGAGCCGACGCCAGCGGCGAATGCCTCCAGCCAGGGGCGGGGGTCGTGGGTGTCGCCGCGTTCGAGCGGCACTGGTTGAGGCGGTGTCTCGGCGAGCTGTTCAAGGTCGCCGATGATGGCGGGCCAGCGCAGTTTGTCGTGGTGGCGTTGGTTCTGATAGGACTTGAGGCAGCGGTAGCAGGCAGTGTCGCAGTTGGGATGGTTCAGGTGCTGGAGGGCCCGCGCGGCTATCTGGTGAAACTCGCGGGCTATGCGGGCGATGTAGCCGCTGCCACCGACGCTGGGGTCCACAAAGGTGAGTGAAATGCGCTGGAATGCGCCGACGTCGCTGGACTCCTGCCAGGGCCCTTCGGGCTCGAACTCGATTTCGCTGCCGTCGAGTAGCAAGTGTTGCCGGATGCCGATGCGCAAGGCGGCGCCGAGGGAGTGGCTCCATTCGTCGAGCGCTTCGGGGTCGAAGCCTTCGGGAATGAAGGCGACGAGGCGGAGGACTTCGGCGGCGATGCTGGTAACGATGCCGGCGGGCTGGGGCGGCTGGCCCGAGCGGGCACATGAGGGGGCGTGACCGAATGGGTCCCTGGCGTTGCCGGCCCGGGCGCGGCGACGGGGCCCGCCGGCGTTCTCGGGACGGGGGACGGTGAGTTGGCGGCCACAGGTGCTGCAGAGGCAGAAGCCGCGGCCTTCGTCGTGGAGGATGGCGCCAACCAGGCGCTCGGCTTCGGTGGGCTCCAATCCTTCGTTGAGCCAGCGGACTTCTTCGTTACGGCGGAGGATGAGCTGCCAACCGGGGCCGACCGACCAGCGTTCGAACACGTCGCCATTCCATTGCGGGAAGAACGCGACCAGGTTGCGGGCGGCAATGCGGTCTTCTTCGTCCAGGATGGGGGCTTCGTTTCGCTGGGCCAGGAAGCCACCGTATTCAAGGGCCGGGTAGGAGCGCCCGGGCTCCGCGAGGCGACAGCGGGGGCACTGGGGGTGATCGGTGGAGTACCGCAGGCCGCAGCGGCGGCATATATTATATGTCCAAGGGGCGTCGGTTCGCGGGTTCCAAGGGGAGCTGACATCTAGGCCGATGACTTTCCAGCGCCGGGCGCGGGCATAGACCGGGGCGTCCGGCATGAACTGGTAGATGCCGAAGCGGCGGGCTGCGCTGATGGGGGTTGCTTCATTGGCGTCGCCGAGCAAACGCACCGAGGCCGGCTCGGCGGGGAACTCGTAGCCAGGCAGGATGCCGAACTCGGCGAACCGGCGTGGGGGATAGCCAGCTGAGGCATCGTCGGCTTCGGGGCGGTTGTCTCGCTGTGCGGCGGGGATTCCGAGCAGGCGAGCGACGAGGTCGGCGGCGCGAACGCCTGGTTGTCTTCCCTGCAAGGTGGCTGAAAAGCGTTCGAGGGCGGAGCGCAGTTCCTGGACCTGGCGGGCGGTGCGCCCGACTACGTCGGCGATTCTGGCTGGCAGGGAAGCGAGGTGGGCCTGGAGGGTTTGCTCGTTGAGGCCGCATTCGGTCAAGATCGTATCCCCCCAAGCCTGCTGAGCCATTTGGAGGGTGTGGGCAGTCTGGGCTTGAACGGCGGCGATGAGGGCATTCATTGGCTCCGTTTTGATTTCGCCTTGCTCGCTGACGTACTCGACCATGCGCCCGGCGAGGCCGGGATCGGCGGCGCCGAAGGCGATGGCGGCAAGGTGACGGAGGATGACATCCCTGTTGCCGAGGGAGATGGCCGGCGCGGGGATTTCGCCGGAGATCATTTCTTCGGGATGGTCGAAGAAGTATTGGTCGTGGGGCGTGCTGCGGGCGTAACCAACGACGAGGCCGACGCGGGTGCGGCGTCCGGCGCGTCCGCCGCGCTGGGCGTAGTTGTCTGGCCGGGGCGGTACATTGCGGAGGACGACGGCATCCAAGCCGCCGACATCAATGCCCATTTCCATGGTGGGGGAGCAGGCGAGCACGTTGAGCGGTGCCTCTGCTGCCGGAGCTTTGAAGTTGTTTTCGAGTTCGACCCTTCGTTCGTTGGTGACCTGGGCGGTGTGCTCGTCGGCGATGAGGGGCCGGAACGTGGGTTGCCTCATGCGGCGGACGGTGCGGTGCTGGTCCACTTCGGCGTCGGGCCAGGCGGTGGCGCTGCCGTGGCAGCGCGGGCAGGGAGCGCCGGGCTGGGCACCGGCGAGGGGCCAGGAGCAGACATTGCAGCGCAGGCGATTGGCGCCGGAGGGGAGCCAGAGGCGCAGGACTTCGGCGTTGAGCTGACACACCCGGGCCTGGTCGCGGTGGCCGAAAACATCGGAGATGGTGGTGAAGCTTCCGCGCTGAAGGAACTGGAGAAGAGCGAGGCCGTCGTCGGGATTGACGGGTAGCGCGCCGAAACGGGAAAGCAGGTGCTCGACCAGGCGTTGAAAGCCGGGGGCCCGACCGCCAGCCCCTGGCGCGCGCCAGGCGTTGCGGATGGTGACGCCGTAGGGGGCGCGGAGTGCATCGGCGTATGGCACCGGGTGGCCGGCGGCGTCAACGGGGAGACCCTTGGGCTGGGCGACCTTGCGCTCCCAATCGGCGCGGGCAATGTAGTCGGGGCAGGCCGTGTAGCGCGGGTGGTACCGCATGATTTCGCGGGAGAGCATGCTGCGCACGCGCAGCTCGTCGAGGAAGCATCGGCAGAGGTGGGCGAGCTGGTCCGAGGTGATGCCCCAGCGGGCGCAGAGGGCAGCGCCGCGCTCGTGGGTCTCGGCGTCCAGGCCATCGTAGCTGACGGCGAGAATGCCGAGATTGACGAGTGTACCGCGGAAGAATGGGGTGACGGCGATTTCATCAAGGAGGGGCGCTTCCTCCCAGGCGCGAACGCGTGAGCGTTCGTCTTCGGTCAATCGGCGCTCGGGGTCGTCGGGGCCGTTCGGGTTGTCGCCTTCGCGCACACCGGCCTCGCCCAGGAGCTCGACGGCTCGTTGAAGGCTGAGGCTGGGATTGGTTTGCAGGATTTGGAAGAGGCGCCGGCGCATGCGGTCGTAGCGGCTGGCGAAGATGATGAAGCGGGCCTGGTGGGCGGCGTCCTGGCGGCTGTCGCTAAAAATGAGGAGGCGCTCCTTGCCGTCGTGGCCGGGGCGGGTGGCATTAGCGTCGGCGAGGGCCTCGACCAGACCTTCGCCGAGCACCTTAACGGCGGCGGACGTTCCGAGGGCGACTGGAGTAATGACATTGCGCGTGCCGGCAGTGCCACCACAGCAGAGGCAGCGGGTGCGCCCCTGAACGAACCTAACCTGGAAGGGGAAGTCGGCCGGGTTGAGGCTGAAATTGGAGGTGTTGGGGTCGAAAGAGCCGGTGTGGACCGGCTGTCCGCGCACGCGCTCGATGCGGGCTCTGCCACCGCGACGGGGGGCAGCGTTGTCGTCTTCGGGGTCTTCAGGGTCTTCGTCGGGCTCCTGATCCGCCTCTTGCCGGGCAACGTCATAGAGCATCCATTCCTGGCCTGGAGCGTCCTCAGCGTATGGACGCATCTGGCCGGCGGCGGGGTCGCCGCTGAAGCGCAGGTAGTCGGCGCCGCAGTTGCGGCACAGAAACAGGGGCGCGGTGGTGCGACCGCAATCGCATGTGGGCTGGCCCATCGGATAAATGCGGCCGCAAGCGGGGTTAATGCAACGGACGAATCTCCATCCGCCGCGAATGAGGCGATGGGCACGGAGGCGGAGAGCGCCGGGTGTTCCCTCCGGGAGGGCGGAGCCGGCGAGGAGGACCGCCTCGATCTCGCTGGCGGCGGCTGCTGGGTCGGCGCCCCGGCGTTCCGGCACCACGGCGAGGAGTCGGTCAACGATCTGGCCAACGGAAAGGGGTTGAGCGACGAGCCACTGGTTGAGGAGCCAGAGCAGCCGGCAGCTCCGGGCTGTGGTGGCGACATCAGCGGAAGGTGCTACACCGGCGGAGGCTGCCAGGGCGTTTGCGACGGTGACCTGGTTCGTCACATCCACCTGAATTGGCGGTGGGACTGCGGCAGCGAAGCGAGCCTCATTGGGGATGGTGATGTTTTCGAGGACCTCGCCGACAACTCGGATGCGGTCCCGGGGCTCGCCTGTCAGACGATGGAAGAAATCCTGGACCTCGGCATCGCGCCGCCGGGTTCGTTCTTCGACCGGGAGGCCGGGTTCGGCGAGGCTTTTGATGGTTGCCGAGGTGCCGACGGGCAGGAGTGTGGGGTAGCGGCCCGCGTGCTGCTCGCTGGGCACGTTTGGCGACCAGTCCTGGCGGGCACGGGCGAGGTGTGCGCGGAGCCGACGCAGCAAGAGGGCGATGTTGCTGCCGAGAACGCCACGGTAAGTATGGACTTCATCGAGCACGAGGAAGCGGCAACGATGATTGGCGAATAGGGCGTCGCGGTCCGCGGGGCGGATGAGGAGATACTCCAGCATCATGTAGTTGGTGAGGAGGATGCGGGGTGGGTTGTTCCTCATGCGCTCGCGCTCGGCCTGGCTCGTGCCCCGGTCGTATTTGCGGACGTCAACGTCGGCGGCGACGCCAGCGGCTTGGAGGTAATCCTGGATGCGCCTCTCCTGGTCATTGGCGAGCGCGTTCATCGGATACACCAGTATGGCCGTAAGGCCGGTGCGGCGGAACAAGCGGGCGTCGGCGTTGGCGTTCTGGATGACAGGCAGCAGGAAGCACTCGGTCTTGCCTGAGCCAGTGCCGGTGGTGACCACGAGCGGGGATGGGGCGCAGCCGAGGAGGTGAGTGATGGCTTCCGACTGGTGGAGGAAGGCGGTTTCGCTATTGGAGCGCGTGACCATGGCGCGGGCTAGCGCGGGGTCGAGGGGCAGGTCGGTCCAGCGCTGGCCGGCGCGGAAGGGGCGGTGGGCTTGATAGAATGGTTCCTGGGCGAGGAAGAGTGGACGGTCGAGTTCGCCTTCGAGTGCTCCGCGCAGGGCCCGGTCGCGGGCGCGAAATTCGGATTGGAGGTGGTCGCGGTATTCCTCGATGACGTGATCGAGGGCGATGATGGGGTTAAGGCTCACGTTATTTGCCGGTTCGAGTTTCGCTGTTGGCAAGCGGGGGCAGAATTGGCAGGTCATCATACAATCCGCCCAGATCAAGGGCAGCCTTGAGCACTCTCACAGAATTGGCTGCAGCAAGCTGTTGCCATGCGTCCTTCTCGGCGTGGTTCTTGTGGTGGCCCCAGTCACAAATGGCTTTGATGACGATCCAATCGACCTTTGCAGCGCAGGCGCTCACATACAAGCCGACGCCTTCCATTTCGCCGCCGATTGCCTCTGGGAAGAGCGATTTCAAGCTCTCTCGATAGTCGAGGTTGTCCACCAATTTTTGGCCAGAGAGGAGGAGTCCAAACTGAACTCGCGGCCAATTGAGAGCGCTTCGGGATTCTGCCGTGTGCGTTTGGCGTAAGCGGTTGCGGAGCCTATCAGAAGCGCCCGGCTTGTCGCCACGCGGGGTTAGAGTTCCTTTCTCACTTAGCAGCCTGTTGAAATACTTGCTCAATTGAGCGCATAGGCCGGCATCATAGCAGCGCACTGTTTGGGCGTGCCCGTGCCAAAGAGGTGGCGCATTAACTGCGAGAGATTGAAGAAG
>Ga0181517_10001903_pt1 | contig 22281 bp, 15 predicted proteins | sample PEATcosm2014_Bin_31_FD_119748 | JGI IMG/M metagenome (GOLD analysis project Ga0181517, IMG submission 119748) | Peatland microbial communities from MTU Mesocosm Facility, Houghton, MI, USA - PEATcosm2014_Bin01_30_metaG | ecosystem: Environmental > Terrestrial > Soil > Wetlands > Peat | place... | reverse complement strand
TATCGACTATGCTCAAGGAGAAGCAACGCCTTGAACAGACAATCACATTAAACGGCAACTGTGTCTTCAGCAGGCTGTCTCAATCAAGGGGTTCACCCCATGGTATCCCAGGTCTCAAAAACGAGACCTGGGGCACCCAGCCCGTTGTTCGAAGGATTGCTGTTTGCTTTTCTCTGACCACTGACCACTGATCGCTGTTCCCTATTCCCTGTTTTACCGCACGCGGAGGACGATGATGGTTTCGTCGTCGAAGCGGTCGTGGGCGCCCTGGAAGCGGGATACGTCGGCGAGGATGGCGTCGGCAATCTGTTGGGCGGGTTGGTCGCGGTGGTGGCAAAGCAGGCCGGATAGCTGATCCTGGCCGTACATCTCGCCCTGCGCGTTCTCGGCGTCCAAAATTCCATCTGAGACAAAGACGATGGCGTCTCCCGGCTCGGCGGTGACGGTGAGCTCGTCGTAGGTGACGCTGGGGAAGAGGCCTAAAGGAAAACCCTCGGCGCGGATGGTGTGCGATTGGCCCGATCGGCAGAAGACGGGCTGCACGGCGCCGGAGTTGGCTACCTGGAGGGTGCGGCTCTCATCGTTCCACACGGCGAAGAGCATGGTCACGTATTGCGATTCGAGCTTGCGCTCCTGCAGGGCGTCGTTGAGCTGTTCGAGCATGTGCGCCGGCTCGGGACGGTGCAAAGCTGCGGAGCGCATGATGCCGCTGACCAGCGCCGCGAACAGCGCCGCCGGGGCGGCTTTGCCGCTTACGTCGCCGAGAATGATGGCCGTGCGTCCGGGGCCGTAGTCAACAAAGTCGTAAAGATCGCCACCGATGGTGCGCGCAGGCAGGAAGCGCACCGCCATCTCGGCATTGGCTTGTTCCGGGGCCTCGGAGGGAAGCAAACGGAGTTGCACCTCGCGGGCCATGGCAATGTCTTTTTCCAGTTGCCGCTCCTGGCGGCGGACAGCCTGGTAAAGGCGCGCATTCTCGATGGAGATGGCCACCTGCGCGGCCAGCGTAGTGAGGATGCGCTCGTGCTCCTCGTTGAAGAAGCCGGTGCGGGTATGTTCCAGGTCGAGCACGCCGATGATGCGCCCCTTGTAGAAGAGCGGGACGATCAATTCCGAACGCGTTTCGGGATTCATGGGCAGGTAGCGCTGATCTTTGCGCACGTCAGGCACGTTGACGAGGCGCCACTCGCGCACTGCCGCGCCCACCAGGCCGCTGGTGACGGGGAGGCGGCGCAACGGGGCGTGGGCGTAACCGAAGGCCCAGGCATACCGGGTGATAAGCGTTTCGCCTTTCTCGTCGAGCAGCATCACGGTGAACATCTGGTAGTCGATGAGGCGGCGCAGTAGTTGGCCAACGCGCTCAAGAAGCGGGTCCAGGTCGAGGATGGAGGCCAACTCCGTGGCAATTTCGTTGAGCACTTCGAGCGTTTGCGCCTGCCGCGATACCCGGGCGTAAAGGCGGGCATTCTCAATGGCCTGCGCGATGCGCGAGGCGGTCAGGGTGATCAGACGCAGGTGTTCGGCACGAAAGTAGCCGGTATGCTCGCTCTCGATGTCCATGACGCCGATGAGGCGATTTTTGGCAATGAGCGGCACGGCTAGCTCGGAGCGCACGTCGGAATTGGCCGAGATGTAGCCCTCTTCGGCGGTTACGTCGTTGATGAGGATGGGCTGGCGGGTAAGCGCCACCTGGCCCACAATTCCCTTGCCGACAGGGAGACGGGTGCGCTCCACTTCCGGGGTGTGGCCGATCTGGAAACGCATGCGCAGGTCGTGGGAACGGTCGTTGAGCAGGAAGATGGCGAAGATGCGGTAAGGAATGACGGCGCGCACCAAATCTGAAGTGCGGTTGAGCAGGGTTTGCAGGTCGAGTGTGGTGTTGAGGGCGTCGGCCATGTTCAACAGATAGGCGACGTCAGCCGGTTCCACCCGGATATTCGTTGGGTTGATGAGCGCATGCGGATTGTCGGAATCGGCAGGTCGGTAGTCGCCCTCAAAGTCTGAATGAACTGGCGGAGATGGGGGATCCTGGGTCATAGGTGTCGAAGGGAATGATAACAGCGCAGGGAGGGAGTAGGGATTAGGGACTAGGGACTGGGGGACTTGGGACTGGGGGACTTGGAACTCGGACACCAGCCAGGATAACTCGTTTACTGACAGGTTTTTTCCTATTCCCTATTCCCTAGTCCCTGCTGTTTCTTCACTCCGCTCCGAGTTCGCGGACGATGGCCACCGAGGCGGAGGCGCCGATACGGTTGGCGCCGGCTTCGAGCAGGGCGCGCACATCGGCCAGGGTACGAATCCCGCCAGCGGCTTTGACGCCAGCGCGCGCGCCAGCGACGCCGCGCATCAGGGCCACGTCAGCCGGGGTTGCGCCGCTGCTTGAAAAGCCGGTGGAGGTCTTGATGAAGTCCGCGCCCGCCTGGATCGCGATCTCCGATGCGCGCAGCTTCTCTTCGACATTGAGAAGACAGGTTTCAAGAATCACCTTCAGCAGCGCGCCGTGATGATGGGCCACGGTGGCTACCGCTTGGATGGTGCGCTGCACGGCCTGATAATTGCCGCTCTTGAGTTGGCCGATGGGCATGACCATGTCCAGTTCGCGGACGCCGAGGCGGATCAGAGCGCTTGCCTCGTTGCGCAGGGTAGAAACCAGCGACGCGCCCAGCGGAAAGCCGATGACAACACCGACCGGGATGCCGGTTCCCGACAGTACGCCTACCGCGGCAGACGCCCAGACCGGATTGACCATGGCACAGGCAAAGCGGTACCGGATGGCTTCGTCGCACAGGTTCTCAACCTGGCCTCGAGTGGCTTCGGGCTTGAGAAGGGTATGGTCAATGATCGCGGCCAGTGTTTGCCAGCCGGCCAGAGTCTGCGCTGCGAAAGATGCTGAATCGAAGGTACCGTTGTCGAAGTCAAGATCGGTTTCGTGAATTGGCGTTACGAGAGACATGGGTAATTCTCCTGTCGGGAAAGGGAACAACTCAATACGGCCGGCACGCCGGTTGCCACACGGGAGATGAGTATACTGCCTGCTCGAGCAACCGGCCAAATGAATGGACGCGAAGAGTGCGTTTTTAGTTGTAGGCTGACCCGCGCCGGAGGAAATTAGCGCGTTTCATTATGGAATCTCTTTGATCAGCGCGGAAGAAGTTCTGATCCACAGGTGGAGGTTATAGCACCAAGGTGACATCTTTATGAAAACCTTGCCGGCTATGCAAACGCAGATTCTTCGCTCACCACCCCCAAACTGAAGAACGTTTGGGGCCCCTTTCACTCAGAATGACAGCGGCAATTTAAGTCAGGAATATGTGGGACAGGACACTGGCACATCTTGAAGATGAAGACGCGATGAGTCCCACCCTGGCCGCAAAAACAAAGACGCGGCCAGGGTGGGGCACCCGGCATGTGTGGGTAGAGGTTAAAACAATCCGGAAATTTTGCCGGTGGAGTCTACATCGATTTTCTCTGCGCTTGGAACCTTGGGCAGACCGGGCATGGTCATGATTTCTCCGGTGAGCGCGACGATGAAGCCCGCGCCCGCGGATACTTTCAAGTTCCTCACTGTGACCCGGAAGCCTTTGGGCTGGCCGAGTTTTAATGGATCGTCGGATAAGGAGTACTGGGTCTTGGCCATGCAGATGGGCAGGTTGCCGAGGCCAAGTTCCTCGAGCCTTTGCATTTGCTTTTGTGCCGCGGGAGCAATGTCCACTCCGTCTCCGCCATAGATTTCGCCGACGATCAATTCGATCTTCTGCCGGATGGGGAGCTCGGTGTCATAGATGAAGCGGAACTTGTCGTTCTCTCCGGCGGCCAACCGGATGACCTCTTGCGCGAGTTCGATCCCGCCGTCGCCGCCCTTGCCCCAGACTTCAGAGAGGGCCACGTTCGCGCCATACTCTTTGCACTTGGTGTCGATGAGTTTCAACTCGGCCTCGGTGTCGGTGGGGAAGCGGTTGATGGCCACCACAGCGGGAAGGCCGAATTTGGTGGTGATGTTCTCAATGTGCTTCAGCAGGTTGGGCAGTCCCTTTTCAAGCGCTGCCAGGTTCTCAACGCCCAACTCTTTCTTCTGCGCGCCGCCGTGCATCTTGAGTGCGCGCACAGTGGCTACAATCACCACGGCCGCAGGCTTGATGCCGGCCACGCGGCACTTGATGTCGATGAACTTCTCCGCGCCCAGGTCCGCACCGAAGCCTGCTTCCGTGACAACGTAGTCGGCCAGTTTGAGAGCCGTTGTGGTAGCCATGACAGAGTTGCATCCATGCGCGATGTTGGCAAACGGGCCGCCGTGGATGAGGGCCGGCGTGTGCTCCAGGGTCTGCACCAGGTTGGGCTTCATGGCGTCTTTCAACAGCGCGGTCATGGCGCCTTCGGCCTTGAGTTCACCCGCTGTTACCGGCTTGTCGTCCCGCGTATAGCCGACGATGATGCGCTTGATGCGTTCTTTCAAGTCGTCGAGATTGCGGGAGAGGCAGAGGATGGCCATGATCTCGGAGGCGACGGTGATGTCGAATCCGTCTTCGCGCGGCGTGCCGTTGGCCTTGCCATTCAAGCCGTCGACGATGAAGCGGAGCTGGCGGTCGTTCATGTCCATGCAGCGCTTCCAGGTGATCTTGCGCCCGTCAATTCCCAAGGCATTGCCTTGGTAGATGTGGTTGTCGAGCATGGCAGCAAGGAGGTTATTCGCGGCACCGATGGCGTGAAAATCGCCGGTGAAATGAAGGTTGATGTCTTCCATGGGCACTACCTGCGCATAGCCGCCGCCGGCAGCGCCGCCTTTGACACCGAAGACCGGTCCCAGCGAAGGCTCGCGGAGAGCGATCATAACTTTCTTGCCCAGCTTGTGCAGCGCATCGCCAAGGCCCACCGAGGTGGTTGTCTTGCCTTCGCCCGCGGGAGTTGGGGTGATGGCGGTGACCAGGATGAGCTTTCCATCCTTCTTGGCCTTCATGTTTTCGTAGAGGTTGTAGTCGATCTTGGCTTTGTACTTGCCGTACAATTCAATATCCTTCAGATCTATACCAATGGCTTTGGCAACTTCCTCTATTGGAAGCATCTCGGTGCTTTGCGCGATCTCGATGTCACTTGGGAACCCCATTTTTTCCTCCCATGAATAGCGTTCTATTCATGCTGTGGTTGCGGCTCTTGTGTTGAGTCCTGAACAATACGCGGAAGGTCACTGGGCACGCACTTCACCTGGCGAGTGCACACGACTCCCAACCAATTGCACGCCAGAACAATGCCGGCTGTGCATGCGTTGCGGCTGCGTTGGATGCGTAGGTAAGATTGCCGAAAATGAGGCACGTGACGCAAAGACGGACAATAGAAGCATGGTCAATCTGCCGTCGAAGCCGCAACCAATTATCCCATAACGCGAGACTGCGCGGCTTCAGCCGAGCATGGCGATGATGCGAATTCTCTGAAGGCTTGGAGGGCTGCGCTTCGGGGGCAACACCAGGCCGAGCACGCCGGTGGTGTCAGCACGGGTGCCTGGACTTTGGGATTCGATTGTCGCTAAAAGCACGCGTGGGCGGGGATGCCCACGCGACAGCCGGCCGGGAGGCTGCTACAAATTCCGGCGCCGCGGCGCAACAATCTTCCGCAACGACCGCCATCGGTCCGAGGCTCATGAGAAATGCGACTCAAACCGCTGCAGGGACCTTTGAAGGAGGCTTGGTCCCAATGATTCCTTTGCGGAATGCGCGCGAGTATGCGCCGCAGAAGGAGTCGATGCCTAGCACGGCATTGGTTGCGTAAAGCGTCTCCATCAAGCCGCGGTCGGTCGGGTCGATGATGCCAGAATCCAATCCAGCGCTGATCGCCAGCGAAAGGAAGGCGCGATTGATGAGCGTGCGTCCGGGCAGCCCAAACGAGATGTTGCTCATGCCACCCGTGAGGTGAGCCTCAGGATACTCGGCTTTGATGCGCCGCATGGCTTCAAGGGTGATCAGTCCCGCGCCGTCGACCGTGGCTGCGGAAATCACCAGTGGATCCACATACATGTTCTCGTCGGGAACGCCCGCTTTGCGCGAGACTTCAAAGAGACGGCGAACGATGACCATACGCCCCTCGACGTCTTCCGGAATTCCCTTGTTGTCGATGGCCAGGGCGAGGGTCTTGAGGCCGTGCTTGGCGACAACCGGCAAAACGTCGCGCAGACGGTTCTCTTCGCCGCTGATTGAATTGATCATGGGGGGCTGTTTGGTTGCGGCCAGGCCGGCGAGCAGAGCTTCAGGGTTTGCGCTGTCGAGGCAGAGCGGCTTGTCAACAATTTCCTGCACGATGTTGATGAGCCAAACAATATCGTCCGGTTCGCGCTCCGGCAGTGTACCGGCATTAATGTCGAGATAATCGGCGCCTGCCTCTACCTGGACCCGAGCCAGGTTTTGGATGAAAGCGACGTCGCGTTCCATGACAGCTTTGTTGACTAGTTTGCGGGTACCATTGATCTTTTCAGCGATGACGAGCATAGGGAGGCCGGCCTTTCGTCTCAACTTGCGGAGCAGTCGAGGTGTTGGTATTTATTCAAAAATCACCATACCACAGCGCACCGGTGCCCGGTACTGAACGCGGGAACCAGAGGCGCGCTCACCTTTTTCAGGGGATCGGTTTTCTGACAATCCTTGGATAGACGCGAAGTTAGAGCAAGAGAGGATCGCAAATCTCGATATGTTATCCGCGCGATGATCATCTTGATATTACTTAGTCGGTGGCGATAAGTGTCAGCGTTGACTTATCTTGGTTTGGCCTACTGAGATGGCGGGCAGGTGTGATATGCGTCACATATCGTATCCCTGATAATGGTATTCTTGCCTGTTAGAAGGCTCGCATTTAGACAGGACAGTGGGTGATCGGGGCGGTCCGGATCAGCGCCGCTGAAATGTCGAAGCCAGATCATGCGCGGTCGGCAGTTGTTGTTCCGATGAGTCGAAGTTGGGGAGGGCCATGCTCACTGTTTCTCAGCAACAATCCAAGGATTGCTACAAGTCGCCGGCTGCCGGTATGGGACCTTTCACGCGACTCGTCATTCAGGCAGTTCATGTTGGTCTCGCGGTGCTTCGTCCGATCGTGAAGGTCGTCGGCCGGAAGCATTTGGAAAAGCCGATGGCCTGGATGGAAAGCAAGGTCAAGGGCGTGCTCTTCGATTGCCAGATGTGCGGCAACTGCATGCTGAACCTGACCGCGCTGCGCTGCCCGACGCGCTGCAAGAAGGAAGTGCGCAACGGGCCATGCGGCGGCGTTCGCCAGGATGGCACTTGTGAGCTGGACCCAACCATGAAATGCGCATGGCGGGATATTGTGGAGCACAACGGCGGATTGCTGCCGCAACGCCTGCCCCCAAGAGAATTCAATTTTGGCGGACGCTCCACGTGGATTGCGGAAGCGATGGAAGGCATGCCTTCCGTGATGCCTCTGCCTGCCAAACGGGAAATTCCCGCTGGACGTTTGGAGCAGGATCTGGCAACGGGAGATTTCATCCTGACGGGCGAGGTTGCACCGGGAACGGCTGCGAACTCGGCTGCAGTGCTGGCCCAGGCTGCGCTGCTTGCCCCGTGGGTGAGCGCAATCAATGCCACCGATGCCGCCGGCGCAAATACCGCGCTTTCAAGCCTGGCGTCTTGCGCAATCATGGCGCAGAACGGCTATACCGCGGTATTGCAGATGACCTGCCGCGACAGGAATCGTATCGCCCTGCAAAACGATTTGCTGAGCGCGACGGCGCTGGGTATCGAGAATGTTCTTTGCCTCACGGGCGACGGCGTGGCCAACGGCGATCACCCGGGAGCTAAGCCGGTCTTCGACCTGGACTCGGTCTCGCTGCTGGCCGCGGCGCGCACGATGCGCGATGGCGGGACGTTCATGTCTGGCCGTGCTTTGAACGCGCCGCCGACGTATTTTATCGGCGCGGTTGAAAACCCGTTTGCGCCGCCGGCGGGTGCCCGGGTGCAGCGCCTCAAAAAGAAGATCGACGCGGGCGCGCAGTTTGTGATGACGCAGATGGTTTACGACCTGCCGTCGTTCGAGCTTTTTATGGATGAAGTGCGCAGGCTGGGCCTCGATCGCAGATGCCACATCCTGGCTGGCGTGGGGCTGCTGACATCGCCGAAAACGGCGCGCTGGATTTCAAAGAATGTTCCCGGCGTGCGCATTCCGGAAGAGATGATGGCGCAGCTTGAGAGCGCCGAAAAGCCAATGAATACCGGTATCGCCATGACCGTTGAGATTCTGCGCAAGCTGCGGACCATGGAAGGGCTGGCGGGAGTTCACCTGATGTTCCATCCGACGCGGCTCAATCTTCTGGGCGATATCCTGGCGCAGGCTGGGCTGGATACAAAGGAGAGCCGGCGGCGGCAGACCGCAGCGGTTGCTTGAGTGCGATGCCCTGTGATTTGACCAAGTGTGAAAGACAAGCGTGGGCGGGGACGCCCACGCTACAGCCGGCCAACCACCCCAGCGACGAAGACCTGTCGCCGGGGACCCCGGCCGGGAGGCTGGCGCTACAGCAGGGCTTTCCGGCCGTCGAACGCCAGTAACTTGACATAGAGCAAACTAGAGTTTTTCATCCGCCGAAAGACCTATCGGCATGGCGAAATTTTCCCCTTTCTAAACAAACAAAATGGATTGCGAGCCGTGCAACGGCGGGTGTATGCTCTCTTGGCCCGGAGGGCAAAATGACCTTTCCGGCAAAGGAGGCCACACCAGCATGGCAAGCAATCGTGGAGTCGTTTACATGGGTCCCGGTGTCGTGGAGATACAGAGCATTGACTTCCCCAAGTTGGCGCTCGGGACCCGCAAGTGTGAACATGGCGTCATTTTGAAGATTGTTTCAACGAACATTTGCGGCAGCGACCAGCACATGGTGCGCGGCCGCACGACTGCGCCCAGAGGGCTCGTCCTGGGACACGAAATCACCGGGGAAGTGATCGAAGCCGGGCGGGATGTCGAATTCATCAAGGTTGGCGACCTGGTTTCAGTGCCGTTCAACATCGCCTGCGGGCGCTGTAGAAACTGCAAGGAGCGGGCTACCGGTATTTGCCTGAACGTGAATCCGGCGCGTCCGGGCGCGGCTTACGGCTACGTGGACATGGGCGGTTGGGTCGGCGGACAGGCTGACTACGTGATGGTTCCTTACGCGGACTTCAACCTGCTGAAGTTCCCTGACAAGGCGCAGGCCATGGCCAAGATCAAGGACCTGACTTGCCTTTCTGACATTTTGCCGACGGGTTATCACGGCGCCGTCAGCGCGGGCGTGGGCCCGGGAATGACGGTCTATATTGCCGGGGCCGGCCCGGTTGGACTGGCCTGTGCGGCCGCGGCCCAGTTGCTGGGCGCTGCGGTGGTGATTGTGGGCGATTTGATTCCTGAGCGGTTGGCGCAGGCGCGGAGCTTTGGTTGCGAGACGGTTGACGTTTCGAAAGATGCCTCGGTCGGCGATCAGATTGCGCAGATTCTGAAGGTTCCCGAGGTGGACTGCGCGGTGGATTGTGTGGGCTTTGAGGCTCGCGGCCATGGGCACAGCGCCACCAAGGAGATGCCGGCGACGGTGCTGAATTCGCTGATGACGGTTTGCCGCGCAGGCGGGGCGCTGGGCATTCCCGGACTGTATGTTACCGACGATCCGGGCGCGGCGGACGAGAGCGCCAAGACGGGTAACCTGAGCATTCGCATTGGGTTGGGCTGGGCCAGGTCGCATACCTTCACTACGGGGCAGTGCCCGGTGATGAAGTACAACCGGCAGTTGATGATGGCGATTCTGCACGACAAAATCAAGATCGCCAAGGCCACCAATGTAACCGTTGTAACTTTGGACCAGGCCGTCCAGGGCTACAAGGACTTCGACAAGGGGGCGGCGAAGAAATTCGTTCTTGATCCCCACGGCTTGATCGCGGCATAACGGGAGTTGCTGGCTTTGAGCGGGTGCGCGGCAGAGTCCGGCGCGCCCGCTTGAGGCCGACGTCATGGCGCTTTCCAACGACTTGGCGCATCCAACTTGGAATAGCGGCAGGAAAGATCTCCTTATGCGCACCCCCGAGCGAAGTGTCGAACTGACGCAGGTGACGGAATGGCACGATGGGCAGGTGCGTTCGCAGCAGGACTCTCTGGCTGCCGAAGAGCCGCTTGAAATCTGCATCGGAAGCAGGCCGTTGTCGGTCACCATGCGGACCCCCGGACACGATCTGGAATTGGCGGTTGGATTTCTGCTGACCGAAGGGGTTATTCAGGCCGCCGATCAGATTGCGCAGCTTCGCGTGGCCCCTCCGAGGAACGGCGGGCGGAGCAATCGGGTGGAAGTAGAGCTCAACGGGGCTTGCTTCGAACTGAAAGACTTGCAGCGGAACTTTGCCTCCACGTCCAGCTGCGGGGTTTGTGGCAAGGCTTCGATCGAGGCGATCAGGGTGCGCGGGCTTCGGCAACTTGGTCACGAATTTCGAATCGATCCTGAAGTGCTGTGCCAGCTGCCGGAGATTCTTCGTGCCGAGCAGGCCGTCTTTGACCGGACGGGGGGCCTGCATGCGGCGGCGCTTTTCAGTGACGACGGCCAGTTGTTGGCGTTGCGGGAAGACATCGGGCGGCACAACGCAGTGGACAAGATAGTTGGCTGGGCGCTGCTCGAAGGACACTTGCCGCTGGCCCGGCACATCCTTCTGGTAAGCGGACGGGGAGGCTTTGAGATCGCACAGAAGGCACTGGCGGCGGGAATTCCCATTCTAGCCTCGGTCTCGGCGCCTTCGAGCCTTGCGGTCAAGCTGGCTCGTGAATTTGGATTAACGTTTGTGGGCTTTTTGCGGGGTAGGCGCTTCGTGGTTTATTCAGGGGAGTTCCGCTGCATTCCTGCGGCAAAACAGAGCGCAGATTCAGTAGCGTGAAGCGTTCGAGGGAGAGGGTTGGACCTATCGGTTCGAGGGAGCTTTACGCCTTTGTGATTTGAGGACTACCATCGAGGAACCATGCCGGGAGGTCGGCCAATTCATGTCACTCACCAACGGCGGTGCGCCGCGGCGCGTGGCCTTTAACGAAGCGTTGGCGCGCAAGATCATTGATGCCGAGTTGGGTCGGGAAGGGCCGTTGCTGCCCATTCTTCACGCTTTGCAGCAGGAATTTGGCTGCATTCCGAGCGAGGCCGAACCGCTGATTGCCACCATGCTGAATGTCACCCGTGCTGAAGTGCACGGGGTGGTCAGCTTCTATCACGATTTTCGCCGTGCGCCTGCCGGGCGGCACGTGCTGCAATTGTGCCGCGCTGAAGCGTGCCAGTCGATGGGCGCGGAGGGTGCATCGCGCCGTCTTTTGGAGAAGCTCGGTCTCGACTGGGGTGGAACGACGCCGGACGGCAACATCACCGTAGAGCCGGTGTACTGCCTTGGCCTGTGCGCCACTGCGCCAAGCGCCATGGTGGATGGCGAACCACGGGGCCGCATGAACGCGGCGCAATTGGATGCGTTGGTTGCGGAACTGGCGGCGGGGGAAAAGCGATGAAAGTCTTCGTTTCCCTGGACGCCGGCGCGATTGCAGTTGGGGCGGAACGCGTGGCCAAGGCCATTGCCGCAGAGGCGAAGAGACGGAATCTCGAAATTACCCTCGTGCGCAACGGCACGCGTGGAATGTTCTGGCTGGAGCCGCTGGTGGAGGTGGCCACCCCTGCTGGCCGCATTGGCTATGGACCGGTAGCGCCCGCGGATGTTGCCTCACTTTTTGACGCAGGATTTCTTGAGGGCGGGCCGCACCCGCTATGCGTCGGGCTGGTGGAAGAAGTGCCATTTTTCAAGCGGCAGACGCGGCTGGTCTTCGCGCGCTGCGGGCTGGCCGATCCTTTTTCTCTGGATGACTATCGGGCGCTGGGCGGGCTGCGTGGACTGGAGCGCGCGATTGCGCTGGGGCCGGAAGAGATTGTTGCCGAGGTGAAGCGCTCCGGGCTGCGAGGCCGGGGCGGAGCAGGCTTTCCCACGGGAGTTAAATGGGAGACCGCGGCGCGGGCTGCCGGCACAAAAAAGTACATTGTTTGCAATGCCGACGAAGGCGACAGCGGGACCTTTGCCGACCGGGTGCTGATGGAGGGCGACCCGTTCACGCTGATTGAGGGGATGGCCATTGCCGGCATCGGCGTTGGCGCAACGCAAGGATATATCTACGTTCGCTCGGAATACCCGCACGCGGTGCGGAGCATGAGCAAGGCTATCGATATTGCGCGGAACGCGGGGTTGCTAGGGCCGCAGGTGGTCGGCAGCAAACACTCATTTGATATTGAGGTCCGCGTGGGCGCGGGCGCTTATATTTGCGGCGAAGAAACTTCGATGCTTGAGAGCCTCGAAGGTAAGCGCGGCCAGGTACGCGCCAAGCCGCCTTTGCCGGTTCTGAGTGGATTGTTTGGCAAACCGACGGTGATTAACAACCTGCTCAGTTTGGCGAGTGTGCTTTTTATTCTCTCTGAAGGCGCGCAGGCATACGCTGATTTTGGCTGGGGCAAATCGCGGGGCACCATGCCGATCCAGTTGGCGGGCAACGTGAAGCAGGGGGGCATTTTTGAGTGCGCCTTCGGCATCACGCTGGGCGAACTGGTTTACGAGGTTGGCGGCGGCACGGCAAACGGGCGAACGGTGCGCGCGGTGCAGGCGGGCGGGCCGCTGGGCGCGTATTTTCCTCCAGCGTTGTTTGATACGCAGTACGACTATGAGGCCTTCGCGGCGCGCGATGGGCTGATTGGCCACGGCGGCATCGTGGTCTTCGACGATACGGTGGACCTGGCGCGGATGGCGCGCTTCGCCATGGAGTTTTGCGCGCATGAATCCTGCGGAAAATGCACGCCGTGCCGCATCGGGTCCACGCGCGGCGTTGAGACGATTGACCGCATCATTGCCGGACGCGCCATCGAAAAGAATGTTGTGCTGGTGCGCGATCTTTGCGAGACGTTGAAGTTTGGGTCGCTCTGCGCGCTGGGCGGCCTTGTTCCCTATCCGGTGTTGAGCGCGCTCAAGTATTTTCCCGAAGATTTTGGCATGGCAGTGCGGCCGGCCGCTGCCGTGCAGGAGGTACGCTAGATGGCCCTGATTGAAGAGATTGATTATGGCACCAAACTCGTACAAATAGGGAAGACTGTTACGCTGACCATCGACGGCCAGACGGCATGCGTGCCTGAGGGCACATCGATCCTTCGCGCCGCGACGGAGATTGGCACGCAGATTCCGAAGCTTTGCGCGACGGATATGGTTTCAGCCTTTGGCTCATGCCGGCTCTGCCTGGTGGAGATTGAAGGGCGCGCGGGAACTCCTGCTTCTTGCACCACGCCGGTCGCCGAAGGCATGGTGGTTCACACGCAGAGCGAGCGGCTGGCGAGGTTGCGGCGCGGAGTGATGGAGCTTTACATCTCGGATCATCCGCTGGATTGCCTTACCTGCTCGGCGAACGGCAACTGCGAATTGCAGACCATGGCCGGGGCGGTGGGACTGCGCGAGGTGCGCTACGGCATGGATGGCGCGAATCATCTGCAGGCCAAAAAAGATGTTTCCAATCCATACTTCCAGTTCGATCCGGCCAAGTGCATTCTGTGCTCGCGTTGCGTGAGGGCTTGCGAAGAAGTGCAGGGTACATTTGCACTGACGATTGCCGGGCGCGGCTTTGCGAGCGTGGTATCGCCGGGCATGGAAGAGGAGTTTATTTCTTCAGAGTGCGTTTCATGCGGGGCTTGCGTGCAGGCTTGTCCGACCGCCACGCTGATGGAGAAATCCGTGCTTGAGATGGGGCAGCCGGAACACTCCGTTGTTACCACGTGCGCTTATTGCGGAGTGGGCTGCACTTTCAAGGCGGAGATGCGCGGCGAAAATGTGGTGCGCATGGTGCCCTTCAAAGACGGGAAGGCGAATCACGGCCACTCCTGCGTCAAGGGTCGCTTTGCCTGGGGCTACGCAACGCACCGGGACCGCGCATTGAAACCGATGCTGCGCGAAAAGACAAGCGACCCGTGGCGCGAAGTTTCTTGGGAAGAAGCGATTGCCTATGCGGCTTCGGAGTTCAAGCGCATCCAGGCGCAATACGGGAAAGGTTCGATAGGGGGCATCAGCTCATCGCGATGCACCAATGAAGAAGCGTACCTGGTGCAGAAGATGGTGCGTGCGGCATTCGGAAACAACAATACAGACACCTGCGCGCGCGTCTGCCACTCGCCCACTGGCTATGCGCTTTCAAGCACTTTTGGCACTTCGGCCGGCACGCAGGATTTTGACAGCGTGGAACAGTGCGATGTGATCCTGGTGGTAGGAGCCAATCCAACCGACGCGCATCCGGTGTTTGCTTCGCGCATGAAGAAGCGGCTGCGCGAGGGCGCCAAGCTCATCGTCATCGATCCGCGCCGCATCGACCTGGTGCGCATGCCGCATGTTAAAGCGAGCGTGCATTTGGCGCTGCAACCCGGCACAAACGCCGCGGTGCTCGACGCTATTGCCCATGTCGTCGTGACCGAGCACCTGGGCAACGAAGCCTTTGTCCGCGAGCGTTGCGAAGTGGATTCGTACATGCGTTGGGCGTTGTTTGTTGCAGAAGAGCGCAACAGTCCGGAAGCGGTGGAGAAAATCTCTGGCGTGCCCGCCGAGCTGATGCGACAGGCTGCCCGGCTTTACGCCACCGGCGGCAATGCAGCGATCTATTACGGGCTGGGCGTGACTGAGCACAGCCAGGGATCGACGACCGTGATGGCGCTGGCCAACCTGGCGATGGCTACAGGCAACATCGGGCGCAAGGGAGTGGGCGTCAACCCGCTGCGCGGCCAGAATAACGTGCAGGGCAGTTGCGACATGGGCAGCTTTCCGCATGAGTTGCCGGGCTACCGGCATATTTCAAACCTCGCCGTGCGCCAGGCGTTTGAAGCGGACTGGGGCGTGACGCTGGACCATGAGCCGGGGCTGCGCATTCCGAATATGATCGACTGCGCGCTGGAGGGATCGTTCAAGGGCATCTATATTCAAGGCGAGGACATCGCGCAATCGGACCCCGACTGGCAGCACATCACGGCTGGTCTCTCGGCCATGGAGTGCGTGGTGGTACAGGACCTGTTTTTGAACGAGACGGCGAAGTATGCCCACGTGTTTTTGCCGGGATCGACGTTTCTTGAAAAGGACGGCACGTTTACCAATGCGGAGCGGCGCATCCAGCGGGTGCGGCGCGCGATGACGCCGAAGGGCGGATACCAGGATTGGGAAGTGACGCAACTGCTGTCACGGGCGATGGGTCACGCGATGCACTATAACCACCCCAGCGAAATCATGGACGAAATTGCGCGGTTGACTCCGGCCTTTGCGGGAGTGAGCTACGAGAAGCTGGATAAACTCGGCTCGGTGCAATGGCCGTGCAACGAGGCCATGCCCGAGGGCACTCCGGTGATGCACGTGCCGGGATTTGTACGCGGCAAGGGCAGATTTTTCGTTACCGAGTACGTGCCCACGGATGAACGCACCGGGCCGCGCTTCCCGCTGTTGCTGACCACCGGGCGCATTCTGACACAGTACAACGTAGGAACGCAGACGCGGCGGACAAGTAACGTGGATTGGCATTCGGAGGATCTGCTCGAAGTTCATCCGAATGACGCCGAACATCGCGGCATCAAGGACGGGGCCTGGGTCAAGTTGGAGAGCCGCGCCGGTGCAACGACCCTGCGGACGAAGATCACAGAACGCGTGGCGCCGGGCGTGGTGTATACGACATTTCATCATCCCGAGACGATGGCCAACGTGGTGACTACGGATTACTCTGACTGGGCGACCGACTGCCCGGAATACAAGGTGACCGCGGTGCAGATTTCTCCAGCTGGTGGATCGGCGGGAACACTGAACGCAGGACGAATGCTGGAGAAGCAAATGAGGAGCGAGCAGGCATGACGCGCGTCGAGTACGGCCCGAAACTCGTTCATTTAGCCAACCAGATCGGCAAGTTTTTCGCGCACCAGCCCAAGCCCGAGGCGGTTGCCAACATTGCGGATCACCTGCGCAAGTTCTGGGACCCGCGGATGCGCGCGCAGATGCTGGAATACCTTGAGCAGGGAGGCGGAGGGCTGGACGAACTGCCGAAACTGGCCATGGAACAGATCGCGGATGAAGCCGTGAAAAAATGAGGGGCGGTTGCGATTCAAAACGGATCTCAACCGGTCCATTCTTATCGGTATAACCCGTCTTCACCGTCGCACAGCGTGAAACGGCAAGCTAATTTCACTTATAAAAACAGCAGGCAGAATCACTTAGGCTGATGTGTTGCTGCTCACAGCCCCGAAAACAATTCGCTTAGTACTATGTTTCCTACGATTAACGCCGGAATCCTCTGTGCGTGGCCGTCTTATCCCGCGAAACGGCGGAAGACGAAAATAGGGGTAGGTAGCAGAACAAATGAGGCTGCTAACCTGCATTTTTCTCGGGCCGTGGTAACCGTTTTTCAAATAATTCTGGAGTTTTCCTATGTCCAATCCAAATCGCTGGGGCATTGCGGCAGCGGGTTTCCTTTTGCAGATGGCGCTGGGAGCGGCCTATGCATGGAGCGTATTCAGGGTTCCGCTGGCTAAGCAATTTCACTGGTCAATCTCTGAAGTTACGTTCACCTTCACCATCAGCATTTTCGTGCTGGGAGTCGCAGCATTTTTCGGCGGGCTCTGGCTGAACAAGAAGGGTCCGCGCGTGGTGGCGCTTACCGGCGGATTTCTTTACGGCTTGGGAGTCTTTCTGGCCAGCTTCTCTGCCGACAAGCTGTGGTGGCTCTATCTGAGCTACGGACTCATCGGCGGCATCGGGCTGGGATTCTCCTACATCGTTCCAGTTGCCGTGCTGGTGAAGTGGTTCCCAGACCGCAGGGGTTTGATCACCGGCGTTGCAGTGGGCGGTTTTGGCGCGGGCGCACTGGTGACCGCGCCCGCCGCGAACGCGCTGATCCAGAGCGTCGGCGTTTTGCAGACGTTCGCTTACCTGGGCGTCGCCTATCTTGTGGTCACCATGGCCACCGGTTTCTTTATGCAAAATCCGGCGGAAGGGTGGAAGCCTGCGGGTTGGGTTCCGAGCGCCACGCAGAAGGCGCAGCGCGCGGCCAAGGACTACACGCTCGGCGGGGCCCTGAAGACGTGGCAATGGTGGGCGCTTTGGGTGTTGTTGTTCCTGAATACGTCGGCCGGCATCTCGCTCATCTCGCAGGAGTCGCCGCTGTTCCAGGAGATTGCCAAGGCAAGCGTGATTGTGGCTGCAGGCATGGTGGGTATTGTCAGCATCGGCAACGCAATAGGCCGCATCTTCTGGGCATGGATCTCCGATGTGCTGACGCGGCGCTGGACGCTGGCGTTGATGTTCCTGCTGCAAGTCGGACTATTCTGGGTTTTGCCGGGCATCACATCGGTTCTGGTGCTCACCGCTGTATCGTTCATCATTCTGCTCTGCTACGGGGGCGGGTTCGGCACCATGCCAGCCTTTGCTGCCGACTACTTTGGATCGAAGAACGTCGGTCCGATTTACGGGCTGATGCTGACCGCGTGGGGTTCGGCCAGCGCATTTGGACCGTTGTTGATCGCGCACATGCGCCAGTCGAGCGGGTCGTATGTCAGCGGGCTGCACGTGATTGCGGGCATCATGGCGGTTTCAATCGTGCTGCCGATTCTGGTTTCGCCGCCCAAGGTGCAGAAGTCCGTCAAGGGAGAGAAGTTGGAGTTGGTGGGAAGATAGCGTAATGCCGCAGAGGTTCCTATCAGAACCAGGAGAATGCAAAAGCAGATTCTTCGCTCACCACCCCCAAACTGGGGAACGTTTGGGACCCCGTTCGCTCAGAATGACAGCGGCAACTGTGCCTGAAATGGAGGGGCAATAGACCGCTTTGCAGCATTCAAAAAGCCGAATCAGAAGAATGTTTGAACGATGTCAATGACCTGGTAGTCGGCGTTCAGGATTGGGATGGTGCGCCACTTGTCGAACGTGAGGCAGGGGTGCGCGATGTCGAATCCGATCATGTCGCCAACGCGCAGATCGTCTTCGGCCGCAATCCGCAGATAAGCGTGCTGGTCCATCATTTTGGTGAGAGTCCAATGAGCGGGGGCCGGTTTGGGGGCCGTTTCGCCGGGCCTGAAATGTAATGCGGGGCAGGGAAGCCCGGCGTCGAACGCCGCATCGCGCTTGCCCATGCCGACGATTGCCTTTTCAGTTTCAGGCACTGACTGTACATAGGCCCAAACTTGCAGCGCGGGCAACAGGCCGGAAGTCATCTTGTGGGCCACGGGGTTGCGCTGTTGGATTTTTGCTTGAGCCTCGCGGTACGCGCCCACGTCGTGGGTGAGGTAGCAGCCGGGGCGCAGAACTATTTCGACGGCGCCAGAGAAATTCGCGGCCGTGAAGACTTCGGCGACAACGTCGTACCAAGCCGAACCTGCGCCTGAAAGCAGGGCGGGCGTGCGCTCGAAGCGGCCCTCGGCAATCAGCTTCCTCGTGGTGCTGACCGCATGTTGCAGAAACTCGCGGATTGCGCCTTCGTCATCGAGGACGCCTTCGTAGATTTCGATTCCGCAAAGAGAAACTGATTTCGGCCAGCGGGTCAACGCTGACAGCGCGGACTGCAACTGTTCCTCGTTGCGCACGCCGGTGCGGCCGCCGTCGACGCCCAATTCCATCAGGACGCGTAGGCATTGACCGCACCCTGAGAAAAACGTGCCGAGTTGGTCGATCTGGGCGGCTGAATCCACCAGGCAGTAGAACTCGAAGCCGGGATCGTCGAGCAGGCGCGCAATGATGGCCATGTTCTCTTTGCCCACCAGTTCGTTGGCCATGAGGACGCGGCGGACTCCGTGCGCATGGGCCACGAGGGCCTGGTGCGCGGTGGCGAGGGTGATCCCCCACGCGCCCGCCTGCAATTGCATTTCAAAGAGCCTGGGAGCCATGGTGGTCTTGCCGTGGGGAGCGAGTTTCACGCCATAAGCCGCGATGAATTGCTGCATCCACTTGAGGTTGTTGAGCAGCCGGTCTTGATACAGGACGGCCGCAGGCAGGCTGAGGTCTTCATGCAGCAGGTTCCAGCCGCGGCGGGCAATCTCATTCGCAACGAGTGCGTGATCGAGAAAGCCAAGACCCTTGTTGAGCGCGGTGATGGTGGTGGAGAATTCGCTATGGATTGCTTGGTCGTTCAACGCATGAGTCTCCTGCGTGCCTCAAGACGGAACTGCGCATGTCTTGGAGACGCGATATAGATAGCCTATATTCTTAATGAGCAGATATGTCGAGTTGCGACACACTTATTCGGAATGCACGTGTTCTGGACGGCAGCGGCTCGGCCCCTGAGGTTCTGGATGTAGCTCTTTGCGATGGCCGGATTTGCGAAATTGGGATGTGCCTGGAGTGCCGCGCCGAATCGGTTGTGGACGCGAACGGGCTTGCGCTGGCGCCGGGGTTTATCGATGTTCATACGCACGATGACATCGCGGTGATTCGCAAGCCGGCGATGCTGCCGAAACTTTCGCAGGGCGTTACGACGGTGATTGTGGGCAACTGCGGCATCAGTGCCGCTCCGGTGAGTTTGCGCGGCGACCTGCCCGATCCGATGAATCTGCTTGGAGACGCGGGCGATTTCTGTTATGCAAAGTTCGCTGATTATGTTGCGGCGGTCCAAGAGGCGCGTCCGTCTGCGAACGTTGCCGCGCTGATTGGCCACACGGCATTGCGCAATAACCACATGGACCGGCTGGACCGGGCCGCGACAAGCGTGGAGATTGAGGGCATGCGCGCGCAGTTGCGCGAGGCGCTCGACGCGGGGGCGCTGGGGTTGAGTACCGGCCTTGCGTATGGTTCAGCCAGGGCGGCTACGACAGAAGAGGTAATGGCGCTGGCTGAGCCGCTGGCCTCGGCTGGGGCGGTCTACGCGACGCACATGCGCACTGAGACCGCGGCCATTCTTGACGCAATGGACGAGGCGTTCCAGATTGGGCGCCAACATCACGTGCCGGTGATTATCTCGCATCTGAAATGCGCGGGCATCGACAATTGGGGCCGGAGTGGCGAGGTGTTGCGCGAGTTGGAGACGGCGCGGGCCACGCAACAGGCGGGCTGCGATTGCTATCCCTATGCGGCTGGCTCGAGCACCCTGGATTTGGGACAGGTGGACGAGCGCGTCGAGATTACGATTACCTGGAGCACGCCTCATCCCGAAATTTCCGGAGCGACGATTGCCGAGATTGCTGCGCAATGGGACGTAACGCAACTGGAAGCAGCACGGCGCCTGCAACCGGCCGGGGCCATCTACCACAGCATATCTGAGGAAGACATGCGGCGGATTCTGCGCCACCCGGCGACCATGATAGGGTCGGACGGATTGCCTTGCGATCCGCGGCCGCATCCGCGCCTGTGGGGAACATTTCCGCGCGTGCTGGGCCGCTACGGACGCGAAGAGAAGCTCTTCTCGATGCAGGAAGCGGTTCACAAGATGACGGGAATGCCTGCGCAACGATTCGGTCTTGCAGAGCGTGGGCTGATTCGCGCGGGCTACTTCGCCGATCTGGTTCTGTTTGACCCGGAGAAGATTATCGACATGGCGACGTATGCTGATCCTGAGCGCACGGCCGAAGGAATCGGTGCTGTTTGGGTGAACGGGATTCTCTCGTATACAAATGACGGACCTACTGGAGATCGGGCGGGCCGCTTCCTGGCTCGCGCTAAAACAACCTGGGTCCAGTGATTGAAGGAGCATGGAATGAGTATCAAGCGGTATGGTGTGGAAGGCGGCAAGGGCGCGGGCGGACAGCACCTTCCGTTTGCGCGGGCGGTTGAGGCCGGCGGCTGGCTTTATGTTTCTGGCCAGGTTCCCATGAAGGACGGTCAGCTGGTTGAGGGAAATGTCGTTACCCAGTCACGGCAAGCCGTTCTCAACCTGCTGGCGATTCTAAAAGAGGCCGGTTATGGGCCGGAGCAGGTTGTGAAATGCGGCGTCTGGCTTGACGATCCGCGCGACTTTGCTGCGTTTAATACGGTCTTCAAAGAGTATTTTGGCGAACATCCGCCGGCCCGCTCCTGCGTTGCTTCGGCCATGGTTGTCGATTGCAAGGTGGAGATTGATTGCGTGGCCTACAAGGCGCCGGGCGCGTAACCCCGGTTTTTTAAATACCGTGGTTTCACTCGAAGTGAATTGCGACGCAACTGCCTGCCTATGATCGATTCTCACAGCATCTTCCTGCTCGTCTCAGCTCTGGCTTCGGTCATTGGCCTCATTCTGCTGGTGGCCGTGGCCAAGCTGAATCCATTCATTGCCCTGCTACTCAGTTCGCTGTTTCTTGCGGTGGTTACGGGCATGAAGCTCTCCACAGTGATTCATTCCTTTGAGGCGGGAATGGGCGGGACACTGGGGCACATCTTGATCATCGTGGCGCTGGGCACCATGCTAGGCAAGATGATGGCCGAGTCGGGCGCAGCAAACCAAATTGCGCACACGCTCATCCGGTTCTTCGGCGAGAAGCGCATCCCCTGGGCGATGGCGGTGATCGCGCTGATCGTGGGGCTTCCGGCGTTCTTTCAAGTCGGTTTTGTGCTGCTGATTCCGATTGTGTTTACCGTGGCGCGGCGCACCGGGACATCGCTGGTGCTGGTGGGGCTGCCCATGTTGGCGGGATTGTCCGTGGTGCACGGACTGGTGCCTCCGCATCCGGCGGTGCTGCTTGGCGTTGCGCTGTACAAGGCTGACGTGGGCCGCACGATTCTCTATGCTCTGCTGATCAGCATTCCGACGGCGCTGATCGCTGGGCCGATCTATGCAAAGCTGATTGCGCCGCATATCAAGCTGCCTGTCGACAATCCAATGGCCGACCAGTTTGTCGAAGACGAAGAAGGACGCAGCTTGCCGGGCATTGGAATCGCCTTGTTCACCATCCTGTTTCCGCTGCTGCTGATGATGATGGGAAGCTGGGCCGACGCGCTATCGACGCCTGGGAGCGCCTTGAACCAGGGACTGCATCTCGCGGGCAACGACGATATGGCATTGCTGATCGGCGTGCTGCTCAGCTTCTTTACCCTCGGTTGCATGCGGGGATTTACGCGCGCTACCGTGCTGCGCTTCAGTAATGAGTGCCTTGCGCCGACGGCGGCGATTACGCTGCTGATTGGCGCGGGCGGAGGATTCGGACGCGTTCTGCAAGACAGCGGAGTAGCGCGGGCGATCATCGCCATCGCGGTGAACAGCCACATTCCGCTGCTGCTGCTGGCGTGGCTGCTGGCTGCGATGATGCGGCTGGCAACTGGTTCGGCCACCGTGGCCATGACTACCGCGGCCGGAATTGTTGCACCCATCGCG
>Ga0181517_10001901_pt1 | contig 22299 bp, 17 predicted proteins | sample PEATcosm2014_Bin_31_FD_119748 | JGI IMG/M metagenome (GOLD analysis project Ga0181517, IMG submission 119748) | Peatland microbial communities from MTU Mesocosm Facility, Houghton, MI, USA - PEATcosm2014_Bin01_30_metaG | ecosystem: Environmental > Terrestrial > Soil > Wetlands > Peat | place... | reverse complement strand
GGTGCTGCTGCTGGCCTACGGAAATGGCTTCAGCACCGCCATCGAGACCATCTTCGCGCAATGGGGAACGAATACGATCGGCTTTTTTCCCGGCCGCACCAGCGAACAGGCCGGCGGCGACAAGGCCGGCGTGCGCGTCCGCTTCACCCTCGACGACATCGACCGCGTCGCCAGCGCGGTTCCCGGACTGAGCCGCATTTCGCCCTTTGTGAACCTCAATGCGACCGTGCAGAACGACCTGCACTCCTACACCTGGTGGGTGAACGGCGTCCGCCCCGTCTATCAGGACATCCTCAAGTACGACGTCGATCAAGGGCGCTTCTTCAACGGCGAAGAGGATCAGCAACGGGCGCACGTCTGCGTCATCGGTTCCGAAGCCAAGCAGAAGCTCTTCAGCGGCCAGTGGGCGGTGGGTGAAACCATCCGCGTCAACGGAGTCATCTTCACCATCGTCGGAGTGGCGCGCCCCAAGATGCAGGAGGGCGATAACGACGACAGCAATCGCCAGATTTTTGTCCCCTTCAACACCATGAGCGACCTGAAGGACACGATGTATCTCGATGGCGCATGGTTCAGCTACTCCGGCGACAACGAACTGGCCGAAAAGACCTTGCGGGAGACGCTCGGCGCGGCCCATCATTTCCGCCCCTCCGACCGCCGGGCCGTCTATGTGGCCAATCTGATGACGCAGTTGCACCAGTTCAAGATGCTCTCCATCGCCTTGCAGATTCTGCTCTCACTGGTGGGGGCGCTCACGTTGGGCATTGCCGGAATCGGCCTGATGAACATCATGCTGGTAGCGGTGCAGCAGCGCACCCGCGAAATCGGCATCGAGAAGGCGCTGGGCGCGCGCAGGCATCATATCCTGCTGCAGTTTCTGGCCGAGGCGTTTGCCATCACGGCGGTGGGCGGCAGTGCGGGAATCATCCTCGCTTATTCGGTGTCGCTAATGGTGGGCAAGATCACCTTCTACAGCGCTCTGGCCAAGAACGCCGAAGCCGCCGACATCCACCTGATCATCTCGCCCGCATCGGTGATTGTAGCCACCGTAATCCTGGCGATTACGGGGCTGGTGAGCGGCATGATCCCCGCTATCCGCGCCGCCAATTTGGACCCCATCGAGGCGCTAAGGTACGAGTAAGCAGGCGGCGATGGCAATGGTTCCGGCCCCCGAACAGGTGCGAAGGGTTTACTCCAGCCCGTTATCCTGAGCGGAGCGCAGTCGAAGGACCTGCGTTTGTTTTTTGCGGCATTGGCGGGAAACCAATCCCGCCACTGAAGGGCGGATCAACAAGTTGGACTTTCTTCGACCAAGTCGCCCAGGCCGCCGGATTCGACGGCGTCTTTCCTTGCAAATTAACCTGCGCATGCCGTGCAACGTACTCCTGCAAGGCGACTGTCACAGCTTCTCGCTTGGTGGAGTGGTTTCCGACCCGCCGCGCCTCATCGATCAGATTGTCATCTATTGCCAGATTGGTCGCCATTTTGACGTGTGGAATCGCGTAAGGGGTGTATCGGTTTTTCTCACAGATGGCGCGATGCGCCAGAATTCATGGGCTGGCGATGCGCCTGAGGGCCAGGAGGCCCTCGGCACAGCCGGCCGGGAGGCCGGCGCTACAAAATTTTCACTGCTGGTGGGCAGGGAAGCGTCAGGCGTCGCGGCGGCGGCGCTGGTGGGTCGAGGGAATGCCCATGTCTTCGCGGTATTTGGCCACGGTTCTGCGCGTCAGCTGGATGCCCTGCGCCTGCAGCATGGCGGCCAACTGGTCGTCGGTCAGCGGATGGCGCGCGTTCTCTTCCTCGATCAGCTTGCGCACCTTGCGCTTCAGAACCAGCAGCGGCGTGTCCGCGCCCTCGGGTCCGTTCGAACCTTCCGAGAAGAAGAAGCGCAGCTCGATCACGCCCTGCGGCGTATGCGCGTACTTGTTGGCGACCGCCCGGCTGACCGTGGAGGGATGAACGCCAATCTCCTCGGCCACTTCCTTGATCATCATCGGGCGCAATCCTTCGATGCCCACTTCCAGAAAGTCCTGCTGGCGGCGCACGATCACTTCGCAGGTGCGCAGGATGGTGCTCTTGCGCTGGGCAATGTTGCGCATCAGCTGCATCGCCGAGCGGAAGCGCTCCTTCACGTAGTCCTTGACTTCCTTTTCGGTATTCTCCGCGGAAAGCATGCGCCGGTAGCGCTGGCTGAGGCGCAGGCTGGGCATGTCTTCCTCGTTCATGGAGACAACCCACTCGCCGCCGCGCTTGATGAAGACCACATCCGGCTCGATCAGCCGGGTGGTTTCGCGGTTGTACTGGCGGCCCGGGCGCGGGTCGAGGGTGCGGATGAACTCGATGCCGGCATGAGCCTCTTCCTGCGTGATCTGCGCGGCTTTGGCCAGGTCCTTCACGTCCCGCTTCTGCAGCAGGGGCAAATACTGTTCCGCGATCAGCGCGGCGGTTTCCATGGCGCGGCGGCGCTCTTCCAGGCGGGCTTCGGCCTCGGCGCGGAAGCTCCCGTGCGGGTCTTCCTCGGGGGGCGCGCTCGCCTGGCGCGCAAACAATTGCTTGAATTCGTGCTGCTGGGCCGCGATCTGGATCAGCAGGCACTCGCGCAGGTCGCGAGCGCCTATACCCGCCGGGTCAAGGTGCTGAACAAGGTCGATGGCCCGGCGGATTAGCGCCCGGTCCGACTCTGTGCCCTGTTTCTGCTGATCGTCCGTCCCGCTCTCGCGGAAATGGCTGAGCGCTTCCACCAGCTCTTCCTCGGTCGACGCCAGGTAGCCATCCTCATCCAGATTGCCGATCACATATTCGGCTGCGTCCTCGAGGTCATGGTCGAGCGTCAGAGCGCCCAGTTGCCACGCCAGGTGATCGGAAAGAGTCGTAGGTTGGGAGAGAAAGTTTTCAAACGAGGGCTTTTCGCTCTCCTCGTATTCCGGCTGGGTGCGATAGCCGGGATCGAGATATTCCTGGAAGTACGATCCGAAATCGACCTCTTCGAAAGCATCCTTGGGCGGGGCTGCGGGCTCTTCCGCGCGGGAATCCACCGTGCCGGGCTGGTCATGTTCGAGGCGGCTGAGCCGGTCGTCGCGTTCCGCGCGTTCCTGGCGGCCCGCAACCTCATCCAGCATCGGAACCGTCTCGTCAATCTCCTCCAGGACGGGATTCTCCACCATCTCAGCATCAATCATCTCCTTCAGCTCGACCTTGTTGAGCGCAAGCACGCTCACCATCTGCATCAGGCCGGGGGTCAGAACCTGGCGCTGCGAGACTTTCAGGTTCAATCTTGGTTGCAAAAGCGCCATAGGGTTACCGTTTCCCGCTCGAGTTCAATGCAAGTGTAATTGGAAGAAGAAAATACATGCGCAGAAAGTGTCGTATTTTGAGACAGCCGTCCCGCTTTGGGCAACACCCATCTCTGGAAAGCTCTTGCCGGTATTATGAAGCCATTCAGTCAGGAATGGCACATTACCAATTCGTCACTCCGGTTATCCCAGCGAGAAGCCCTCGCCAAGGTAAATCCGGCGAACTTCCACGTCGTTCCCCAGCTCATGGGGGGTGCCGGTACGGAAGATCTTTCCTTCCGTGATGATATACGCCCGGTCGGTAACGCTCAGCGTTTCCCGCACGTTGTGGTCGGTGATCAGAATACCAATTCCGCTGGCCTTCAGTTCAAAGATGATCTTCTGCAGTTCCAGCACCGCAATCGGATCGATGCCGCTGAACGGTTCGTCCAGCAGGATGAACTTGGGCTGAATGCACAGGCTGCGGGCGATCTCCACGCGCCGGCGTTCGCCGCCCGAGAGCGCGTAGCCCTTGGTGGTTCGGATGTGCCCCAGGCTCAACTGGTGGATCAGCCGCTCCGCCCGCACCTTGCGTTCGCGATTGGAAAGCGGCTGCGCTTCCAGCACCGCCAGGATGTTCTGCTCCACGGTCAGCTTGCGGAAGACCGAGGGTTCCTGGGGCAGATAGCTGATGCCGAAGTTGCGCGCGCGCAGATACATCGGCACGTGCGTGATGTCGGTGTCGTCGACCCTGACCTGCCCGGTCTCCGGCTGCACCAGGCCCACGATCATGTAGAAGCTGGTGGTTTTGCCGGCGCCGTTCGGTCCCAGCAGGCCCACAACCTCGCCGCGCGAGATGCGCAGATCCACTCCGCGCACCACCTGCCGTCCCTTATATGTTTTGCCGATTCCCTCGGCTATCAGCGTTTCCATCTATTTCAAAGGCTCCTTGCCGCTATTTCGGCGCACTGGTCTGGGTCGTGGTCTTGCCCGTACCGCCCTCGACGCTTACGCTGTCGTCGCGGCTATGAAAGATCAGGGCCTCGCCTGTCACTGTACCCCGCGCCGGGTCGCTCATGCGCGGCGGCGCGGCCACGGTCCCGGTCAGTACATATTCTTCGGTCTCGCTGGTGTATACAAGTTGCTCGCCGGTTCCTCTGCGGTCGGCCGAAGTCAGAACCACATGGCCGCGGGCCGTCATGCGATCCACCTGGGCGGTCGCGCCATCCTTTCCGGCGTGATTGCCCGGCGGCAAGAGCACCAGTTCCACCTCGCTGGAGACCGACTTCACCGCGCTCATCTCGGAAACCACCGCACCCAGAGCGTTGCCGCGCATCACGGCTTTGCGCTCGGCCTGCGAGTAGACCAGGTCGCCGCCCTGCATGCGCACCACCGACGGGGCGTTCGGTTTTGCCTTGGAATCCTTGCTGGGACCCGCATCGGGCATCGCGCCGAACTTCGATCCAGACAATGCCCCGCCTGCGCTTACCAGCACAACCCGGACCGGCTCGGCTGCGCTGGCGCTGTGGGCCGTCAGCTTCTGGCGGTTCCTGTCCAGCACGATCATCGGCCCGGAGACGGAATTGGCTTCCTGCCACAAACGCGCCTGCCCACGGAAGGTGGCTTCGCCGCTCGACTGGTGAAGCTGGGCTTCGGCAGCCACCACGTGCGCGGGGCCCTGTCCGCCAAAGCCTGCGCCAGTAGCTCCGGCGGCATTGCTCTTTGCGCCAACTCCAGGCTTGCTCTTGCCGTCGTCTTGCCAGGTCGCCTTCACGTTGCCGTGCGCGAACGCATCTCCGGATGCCTGCGAAATATCGACCCGGTCGGCAACCATCTGCAATCCGCCGTCTTCGATCCGCGGATTGATGGTGAGATGCACCCATTCTCCCGCGCCTTCATACACCGCATGGCCGCCGGTAGCCCGCAAGGGAGCTTCCGCCTGCGCGCCGGGCTTGGGTGCGGGCTGCTGCGTGATCACGACATGGCCGTCGACATTGGCCGACTGAACCTGGGCCGCGTCCGCTGCATCCACGCCGGTCTTCGCGCCCGTTTTACCGGTCGCTTGCGGCGCGGTTTTGGCCGGCGTCATATGAACTTCCAGCCGGTCGCCGCTGGTGCCCTGCCGCACTCCCGCCAAGGTCGTTTCGTCGATGGACGCGTGGCCGACTCCGGTCATCGCCGAGAGCGTGGCGCCGGAGGCGAACTCCGCGGTCAGATCGTCAGCCGACATCCGCGAGGGCAGCACCGGCCCGCCCTTCTGCTGGCTGTCGCTGGTCACCACCACGCCGCCGCTGCCATGAATCCGGGCCGGCTGGACTTGTCCTGACTTGTTTTGAGCGAACTCCACATCCGCAATCGGCGACCGCCAGTTGCGGGTGATGTGCAGCGGCCCGGTTTTGGATTCCGCCGCTTCTTCGCTGTGCATCTCGACGCCGCGCTGCAGGTGCGCCCGCCGCAGCACGCCCTTGGCCGTGAACTCCAGCTCCATTTCGGGCGAAGTCCCATGAACCTTGCGCCCGTCGCTGTCGGAGTCCATCGTGACTCCGCCTTCCATATGTCCATGCTGCGGCTGGTTCTGTTCATTGAACGTCATGGTCCCGGCCGGAGCGGCCAGATGCCCGCCGGTTGCAGTGGTCAGCGCGTATCCATGCACCGCGTTCAGGCGCTCCGCCGATCCGTCGTCGCGAAACAGCACCGTGGCGTCGCCGGCGGTCATTTCCCCGTTTTTGTACGCCGAGTTTGCCGCATGAAGATGGCACTGCTGGGTATCGCGGTCGAATTCCGCATGTTGCGCGCGCAGTGCGATCTGCTCGCTCCCGTGCATGGTGTTCAGTTCCACTGCACTGACCAGCACCAGCACGCCGTTCTGCGAGTCGTAGGTCGCGCCCATCGAACTGCCCGCGCCCTGTGCGAGCGTAAAGTCAACCCGCTGCGCCGTGGTCGCGGTTCCGCTCTTCTGATCGAAGGTCAGTCCGCTGGTCCTGATCTTGATGGAGTCGGAGTCCACCGTCTTCGCCGCCGATTCCATCGGCTTGCTTTTTGCCTGCGCCCCGAGAACCTTCGCCGGGGTCGCGTTCGGAGCGATTGCCGGCGCAACGCCCGGCCGCATCAGCGTGATCTCCACCTGCCCCTTGGCGATGGCGGTGCCGGCCTTCTGGTCGTACTCGAATTCAGCGCCCTCGATGCGGTCTACGCGGCTGCCGTCTGCACCGTACAGCTCGATCATCACGTCATGCAGCAGTGCATTGCCCTGCTTGAGCTGAACCACCTTCGATGCATGAAGTTTGAAAAGAGTATGCCCGCCGTGCGCCTGCGTGTAGGTGACGCCGTTCGACTCCTGCCGGATCTCGATGCCCAGGCGTTGCGGCAGATCCTTGCGGTTGAACGGATTCTTCCACTTTCCAATGGCCAGGAACGTAATCAGCGCGGCCATCAGCAGGAGTCCCGCCGCCAGCACCAACGTACGCATCCGCTCGATGGTGAGCCTCAATTGTTCCTCACCCCGAGTCGTGCCGCCAGCCTTTGCGCCAGGCTCTCGCCCAGTTCGCTCCACAACAGCCGTGCTGTCGCTCCCGACTCTTCCTCGATCGCGTTGGTCAGCTCCACCAGCTGACGCACATTCTCTTCAACGCGCTCCGCCGTCTCGGAGTTCAACTCGACCTCTTCTTCCAGAAAGGGCGAATCGGTGCCGAAGTCCACACGGATGTGGCCCTCCGCCTCATACGAGCCCTCATCGAAGAGCGGTCCGTAACCGACCACCCGCACCAGGCGCATCTGTTGCCGCCAGCGGGCTTTGCTATCGTCGATTTCGGCCTCCCACAGGCTCCAGCCGATCTGAAACTCGTAGGCATAGTCGTCGTGCAGCAGTTCCAGCGCGTCTTCGACGGCCAGTGCGGGCTCCGCGCCCAGCTCCACGGCATCGCTGTCGCCCTCGCCGATGCGGCGTCCATACACCTGTTGAAAGACCGGAGTCTCTTTCCAGCTCACCGGCCACACGGTCGCGGAGTAAACTTTTGCTTCGCCGCCGTGCGCGGCAAAAGCTCCCAGAACCGCGATCAGCTTTTCAGCCAGCGTGGTTACGCGCAGATTCGGATACCACAAACTCAAATAAAGTGTGTCAGACATCTCTCTTTGATTGTAGACGGAGGAGTGGATGTGAAGATGCAGGGAGAGTTCGGGGCGAGGCGGAATGAGCGCCGCGTTTGACCCTTGTGCATTGTCCCTGATGTTCGTTGGATAATGGGGAAAAGCAACCGCAGGTCCTTCGACTGCGCTGCGCTTCGCTCAGGATGACAGCGTTTTTTGAAGCTGGGCGCCCCAGATCCCCGATTCCGGGACCTGGGAAACCTCAGATCTCAACCCGCCGGTGCCGGGGTGCCCCACCCTCGCCGCGCAGTTGTTTTTGCGGCTAGGGTGGGCGGCCACGACTCTCGGCCAGACCGGCAGATCTTTACCCGGTTACAATCTCGCTGAAATCCGCGATGCCCGAAAACCCGCTGAGCACACTCTGGATGAGGGCAAGATGCGCGCCCCTGACCGCCGCATCCGGATCCAGCACCATCACCTTGTCGAAGAAGGCGTCCACCACCGGACGCAGCGTGGCGATTGCTTCCAGCGCCTGCCCGTAGAAGCGCAGCTTGCGCAACGCCGCCACTTCCGGTGCCAGAAGGGCCGACGCGTCGGCAAGCTTTTGAGCCTCGGGCGACAGCACAACAGCAGGGTCGGCCTGAATCGCAAAGCCTTTTTCTTCCGCCTGGCGCAGGATGTTCTTGATGCGCTTGAAGGCAGCGGAGATGGCCGCGAAATCGGCCGACTCGCGGGCAGCCGTCAGAGCTTCGGCCCGCGCCATCGCGTCGCGCACATCGTCTGCTCCGGCAGCCAGCACCGCGCTGACCACGTCATACGCGAAACCGCGCACGTCTTTCATGTAGAAGCTCAACCGCTCGCGCAGGAAGGCGGCGACTTGCTCCGAACCAGCACCAGTAGCGTTCAGCACATCGCTCAGCGTCAACGGCAGCCCGCTCTCGGCCAGAATTTTCACAATCGAATTGGCCGCGCGGCGCAGCGCAAAGGGATCTTTCGATCCGGTGGGCGCCATGCCGATGCCGAACATTGCCGTCGTGGTCTGAATGCGGTCGGCCAAGCCCAACAGCTGCCCTTCAACCGTTGAGGGAATCGCGTCCTCGGTTGAGGCGGGCGTGTACTGGTCGTAGATCGCCTTGCCCACCACCGGGCCCAGTCCCTGCGCTTCGGCGTAGAGCCCGCCGATGATGCCTTGCAACTCGGTGAACTCCTTCACCAGTTCGGCTGTGAGGTCGGTCTTGGCCAGTTCGGTGGCTTTCAGCAGGGCCGCTTCGTCGAACTCCACGCCCGCCGCCTTCACTGTCGCGGCCAGCGCGCGGACGACAGCCAGATTCTGTTCCGTCTTCCAGTGGTAGCTGCCCAGTTCCTTCTGGAAGGTAACCGTCTTCAGCATCTCCAGGCGGTCCGTGAGCGGCGTCTTCTGATCGACCTCCCAGAAGAACCGCGCATCCTTGAAGCGCGCGCGCAGAACCTTCTGGTTGCCGTGGCGGATGTTGGCGTAGCCTTCTTCGTCGACCTCGATATTCAGCACCGCCAGGAAGTGCGGCAGCAGCTTGCCATTCGCGCCTTCCACGGCGAAGTACTTCTGGTGATCGCGCATTACGGTGACCAGAACCTCTTCGGGCAGGGCCAGGTACTCGGCTTCAAAGTTGCCCAGGATCACCGACGGCCACTCGGTCAGGTGTACGACCGTCTCGATCAGCTCCGCATCCTCGCGCCATCTTGCGCCATCGACGGTGCGTGTCGCCGCGTCCAGAGCCTTGCGAATCGCCTGCCGGCGCTCGGCCACGTCCACGACTACCTTGGCCGCGCGGAGTGTTTCGGCATAGGACTTTGGAGAGGAAAACGGCACGGAATGCCCGTGCAGAATGCGATGTCCGCGGCTCGCGTTGCCGGCCTGGATGCCTGCGATTTCCAGCGGGACCACAGCCGAATCGAGCAGCGCCACGATCCAGCGAATCGGCCGCACAAAGCGCTCCGGCTTGCCCGCGCGCCAGTACATATTCTTGGCCCAGTAGAGGCCCAGCACTTCCTTGGGCAACTCTGCGGCCAGCAGTTCGGCGGCTGCGCGGCCCAGCTTCTTCACGGTCGCGCCGACATACTCACCCTTGGCGTTGGTCACTTTTTCCAGCGCGGAGACGTCCACGCCCGCCTTCTTCGCAAAGGCCTCTGCCGCGGCCGTGGGAGCGCCGTCCTTGAAGGCCACCTTCCACGACGGGCCAGTGAGCTTTTCTTCGCTGTCCGCCTGGGCGGCGAGCACATCTTCCACCACCACGGCCAAACGGCGCGGCGTGGAATAGGTGGTCACCTTGCCGCCGGGGCCGAGCAGCCGCTCCCGCGTCAGGAGTTCATTCACCCGGCGGCCCAACTCGGCCTCCGCTCCGGCAATCATCCGGGCAGGAACCTCGTCGAGGCCAATTTCCAAGAGAAAGTCAGTCATAGTCTTGAGTTTCTTTCTGCGGTTGGGAACAGCTTCTAGCTGCTAGCTCCTAGCTGTGTCCCGTCTCTCCGCTCAACTTGTCTTCTTGATCCATCTCAACGCCGCTTCGGACGCCAAGAAAAGAGCTAGTAGCCAGAGGCTAGAAGCTAGCAGCTGCACTGCGCCGCGTAAGCCTTTGCCACGCCCACCGACAGGTTGCGAATGCGCCCGATCATGCCCACCCGTTCCGTCACGCTGATCGCGCCGCGCGCATCCAGAAGGTTGAACAGGTTGGAGCACTTCAGCGCCAGCTCGTAGGTGCTCATCAGCGGGAAACGCCGCTTTTCAGCCGTCGTCGCTTTGTCGTCGGCGAGCAGGGCATTCACCTGCGCAATCAGCGTCTGCGCCTCGGCTTCGTAGCTGTTGAAGTGTTCCCACAGCTTGGCCACATCGGCGGTCTCGAAGTTATACACCGAGTACTGCAGCTCTTCCTGCAGCCGCACGTCGCCGTAGGTGACTTCTTCGCCCGTCTCCGGATTGCGCGCCCACACCACGTCATAAACGGAGTCAACATCTTGCAGAAACGCCGCCAGGCGCTCCAGTCCATAGGTCAGTTCCGCGCAAATCGGGTCCAGATCGAGGCCGCCGCACTGCTGGAAATAGGTGAACTGGGTGATCTCCATCCCGTCCATCATCACCTGCCAGCCCACGCCCCAGGCGCCCACGGTGGGGCCTTCCCAGTTGTCTTCTTCGAACTTGACGTCGTGCTTGCTGAGGTCGATGCCGATGGCTTCCAGGGATTGCAGGTAGAGCTCCTGCACGTTGGCCGGCGGCGGCTTCAGGATCAGCTGAAACTGGGTGTGCCGGAAGAGCCGGTTGGGATTCTCCCCGTAACGGCCGTCGGCCGGGCGGCGCGAAGGCTGCGCATAGCCCACCTTGTACGGCTTGGGGCCCTGCACGCGGAGAAAGGTCTCCGGCGCCATGGTGCCGGCGCCCACTTCCACGTCGTAAGGCTGTTGCAGGATGCAGCCGCGCTCCGCCCAGAAGCTCTGCAAACGGAACAACTGCTCCTGAAAGGTGAGGGCGGTCACTTTTGGTTTGGATAGAACCTGGGATGTCGTCACGGGCGCTTCTCTCTGGTCGGAATGAAGTTCATTTTATCAGCCGGGCTGAAGAACCTTCTTCATCTTCAGGTCAGTGTGAGCAGGTTGGCTGCATAGGCCTCGCCGGCCAAGGCCCGTATGGAGCGGTCGAGGGTGACCAGAATGGCCCCGTTGCGGATGGCGAGGCCGAGCAGCAAGGCGTCCGTCACCTGGCGATAGCCGTGCAGGCGAGGAGCGAGAGGCTGAACCAGGTCCAGCCAGGAGTGCTCAATAGGCAGGCTTTCGCAGTTGTGAAGAATAGCGATTTCACGCAAAAGCAGGATCGCATCGGTCATCGAAAGCCCGCCGATGGCTGGGTTCGCCATCAGGCGCACAAAACCACTTTCGGTGATCGGACAGAGAAGAAAACTGGCGATTCCAATTCGCCGACGCCAATCATCTGCCGCCAGATGATGGACGTGGCTGGGATCGGTGAGCGCCACCAAAAGGTTGACATCGGGCAGGTAGAGGGGTTCAGACAAACTCATCCTCTTGCGCTTTCAGCACCATCTCGGTGGTCAGGATCCGGTTTCTGGGCGGGAGGGTAGGAAAACCGGAAGCAGACCGGCCGAACTTGGGCGTTTCGGACGCGCCATTGCCATTCTGGCTTGTTTTGCGGATGAGCTCTGTGATCGCTTCGCCGAGGGTCAATCCATTGGCGTGAGCGTAGATTTCGGCAAACTCACGGGCGTCGTCGGCGAGATTGACGTTGGTTCTCATATTGAAAGTATGCGCCGATTAGGTGGGACGTGCAAAAGATTTAAACACGTGCCAGGTAAAGTATTTTGCGCGCATGATTGCAGTAGCCCGGTACCGTGATTCAGGGGGTTGAATTGCCTTGAGAGTTAAGAAGACGGACAAGAAGGATGTCGAGGCATACATGCTTTCGGCTGCTCGGAAGGCTGGAATACCAATTCCTGTTGGCGAAGTTCCGCGAGAAGCACCGGATTTTCAGTTTGCAACGGACGCCGGGCCGCTCGGAATCGAGCTATGCGAGGTGTTGCGGCCCGCCAGCAGCAACAGCGGAATTGTGCCGGTTGAGCATGAGGCTTTCCATGAGGAAATCATGGAGAAAGCACAATTGGCATATTACAAGAATCCCCAAGCCCGGCCAGTGGAAGTGCATGTCTACTTCGCTGACGCCAGAGGAAAGAAGCAGGACAGAGACGCGATGGCAGGGGCGCTCGCCGGATTAGTCGCAGAGAATGCCCACCGGGCAAATCCGTTCGTCTATCTGAAAACTGGATGGGTCGAAGTTAAACTTGAAAACGAACTTACACGTGAGTGGTACGAACTGCCAGATGGATTTTCCTCGGTCACGATCAATTCTCTATCGACGGAGGATTGGTGGAGCGGCGAAGTTGGTGGCTATAACGTTTTGACCGACACGCGCAGCCAACTTGCCAAACAAATCCGATCCAAGGACAAGCTCGTGCCAACCTACCGGGCGAACTTGGGAGACAAAGCGCGCGTTTGGCTGCTGCTTTACAGGGGCGTAACGGTTGCACGTAGCATGGTGATTCCGGCTTGCGCAAAAGAATGGAGATTTCCATTCACATTTGATCGCGTGTTTTGGTTTGTATCGTTGGAAAATGAATTTGTAGAGATCCAGCTGAAACTGTGAAATCTTCAGCGTCCAAGCCGCGCCAGCGCCTCGGCCGAGCCTGGATTCTTCAAACTTTGCGGACTATTCGCATTCAAACAGCGACTTGTCGAGCCCCGATTGGCGAATAATGCTCAGCAGAGTGCCGCGCATGAGGGGATCATGGAGAGGCACGGGAACGGTGACGGTTGTTCCCTCCGTTTGCAGCTGCATGATTCTGTGACTGCCGCGCTGACGCACAGTGATAAATCCATGCCTCTCCAGGATCTTGCAGGCCTCGGCTCCTGAGAGAACCCGCAATTTACCCAACGGGCACCTCAACCTGGGTGACGAAGACCTCGCTGCGGAGCCGCCGCGCAACTTCGGAGGCAGAGGCTGTCTCGAAAAAGAGCGTCAACGCTTCCACCAGATTGGCGCGCGCCTCCTCGATCGTGGAACCCTGGCTTGCAATGTCCAAATCGGGGCACAAGGCGACATAACCATCCTCTTCGCGCGAAAGAATAGCCGTCATTTGGCGTGGTTTCTGCATGACGGGATTCTACTCCACCTTTGAAAAGTGGCAATATTGGGAGGAAGGCCGAAAGATCTCATCCGCCCAACCTCGCCAGCGCCTCCGCCGAGCGCAGTTTTCGCTCCAAGTGCCGCTCCAGGGATTGCAAGGTAAACCGCCGCAGATCCAGCGCGCGCCGCCGCGGCCACGCTTCGCCCGCAAAGGCCGCCACCGGCGCCCTGAGCATCCGCTGCGCCAGCTGCGACGCGTCCGCGTCCAGGTTGGCGGCGCTGCCGTTCCGGTGCAACGCACAAAACAGCCCGTCCTCGCCGGGATGAAAGAACACCTCGTCCGGTCGTAATGGCTCGCCGCACAGGGTGCAGTGGCTCATGTCCGGCAAAAGCCCCATCAGGCGCGTCATCCAGAGCTGGAAATAGGTGAGCGGCATCCACGGATTCTCTACCGTCGTGTGGTCCAGCACGGCCAGCAGCAGCCGGAAGACGGTCTCCTGCGGGTCGTGATCCGGCAGCGCCTCGTCCAGCAGTTCGGCGTAAAAGCTCAGCGCGGCCATGCGGATGTGGTCCACCGGGGCCGAGAGCGGCGAGCGCACAATCTCCAGCTGATCGAGCCGCACCAGCTCCTGCCCGGGCTTCTCGGCAAACCAGGCCCTGGCCACCGTCATCGGCTCCAGTGCACCGCCAAAGCGCTTGCGGCTCTTGAGCGCGTTCTTCGCCACACCCCGCACTTTGCCGTGATCGCGCGCGAAGAAGCTGACGATCAGGTCGGCCTCATGCACCGGCCAGGTGCGTAAAACCACGGCTTCTGAGGTCAGCACGCTCATGCGTCTTCTATCTTCGCATCTTGCGCGGCGGGGCTTCGGGGCTACAATGGTCTCAGAGGTTCCACATGCCCTCAGCAATGGTCACCTTCAACGGCCGCATTACCCTTCCTCCAGAAGTGCGCAAAGAGCTGGGACTCAAAACCGGCGATAATGTTGATTTTGTCGAAGTCGAGAAGGGCCGCTTCGCTATCCGCCACCTGTCTGATCCCGATCAAGCCATTCAAAAAGAGTTGGATAGCGCGCTTTCAGGGCTGCGCTCGGAAATACAGGTGCATTAAGAGAATTGCCGGGCCGCACTGCCGGCCGGCTGTTTGAGGCTTGCTGACCCCCTTGGAGAGTTCCGGGGCAGGGAACTGCGGGCCAATGAATGCCATTCCTCACAACTGCTTGCTGTAGACCAGCGCCGGATGCCCATCCGGGTAGAAATCCTGCATGGAGCCTTCCAACTGGTAGCCCTGCGACTCATAAAGACGAATTGCGCCCGGGTTCCCCGCATCCACATGCAGCCAGATCGATGCGGCTCCGGCCTTGGCCGCCGAGCCTTCGACCCGGCGCAGCAGTTCCCGGCCGATTCCTTTGCCCCGGCTACTTGCCGAAACCTCGATTGTCTCGATGTAGGCGACGCTTCCGCTGCGGCTCTTTTTCCAGCCTGCCGAGGCAAATCCGGCCAGCGTGCCATCTTCTTCCGCAACCCATGTGGCCGCCTTCACGCGGCTCACCAGCTGTTTCATGTACTCTCTGCTGAAACGCAATGGCGGCGAGAAGCACACTTCCTCAAGCGCATGGATCTGCGCGAGATCCGCAGGCTGATAGAGGCGGTAGCGCACAGCTTCACTCTACCAAACGCATTCATCCCCCTTGCGCGCGCCAACAGCAAAGGCCCCCACGCATGGAGGCCTTTGCTGTTTGGGGGACAGGCTGCGGAAAAATGTCGTTTTTCGCCTGATTCCTCGAAAAACATCCCTCGGGGGCTAAAGCACCGTTCATTTTAGGGGCCTTAGCGGCACGGCTGAAGCCGTGCCCTGTTACAAAGCCAGATGAACTTGAGCTTTTCCGCAGCCGTAAAGCCGTGCCCTTTCAAAACAGAGGCCAAGCCGAGTTTTTCCGCAGCCTGTGAAGGCCCCTACTCCCTATTCCCTATTCCCTACTGCCTACTCCCTACTGCCTACTCCCTACTCTTCTTCCCCTTCGTGGTAATAGCTGTCCCAGCCCATGTAGCGGGTGGCGGCTTCGTGCACGGCCTTCGAAACATCGCTGAAGTTGGTGGCCACGTGATGCTCGAAGCCCTCACGGCAGATGAACTTGAGCAGCTTCTGCAGCTTGGGAATCTCGGTGACCCCAGCGCCGCCAAAGGTCTCCAGCGGATCGTCCGTGAACGCGCCCTTGCCGGTGTAGCCGCGGATGATGCCGTTGCGGTCGTCGGTGGAGTAGCGCGCATAGCTCATGGTGCCCGCCTTGACGCGGCCCACGCAGGTGCCGAAGGTGTTCAGCTTGCCCACCGTGCCGGCGATGATCTCCTGGTAGTCCATGCGGACATCCTTGAAGAAGTGCTTGGGCAGGTTGGAGCAGTGGAAGCAGACGCACTTGTTGGGATCGCTGCCGTAGTTGTTGTTCCAGTCCAGCAGGGCCGAAGGAGTGCCGCTGGCCAGCGTCATCATATACATGCCCAGAACGCCCGGAATGTCCACTTCGCAAGCCGACGGGATCAGGTCGTTGCTCATCATGCTCATGATGGTGCAGGGAACCACGCCGAAGTACTCTTCGAACGAGGTCCAGCACTGCACGGCGGTGACGGTGACGTTGGTCTGCTTCATCCAGGTGTCGATCACCGCGCCCAGCTTGGCCATCTTCAGCAGCGCTGACTCGGGAACGCCGCCGGTGGTGACGTAGCTCTTGATGGCGGCCAGCTTGGCCTGGGCTGCATCGTCGTTGTCGCCCAGCTTGGCGATGCGGCCAAAAATCTCGGAGAGATCAATCGGCTCGATGGAGATGCCCGAGCCTTCGTACAGGCGCTCGGAGTAGCGAACCGTGTTGAACGCCGCCGGCCGCGCGCCGATGGCGCCGATGCGCAGGTTCTTCAGGCCCTTCACGATGCGGCAGACCTGGGTGAACGTCTCCAGATCGGCGGTGAATTCCGGCGAGCTCAGGCTCTCGGTGTGCAGCGTGGTCAGGGTATAAGGAATCTTGTACTGCATCAGGTTGTTGCAGGCGCTCATCTTGCCGCAGAAGCTGTCGCGGCGGACGGCGATGGTCATGGCTTCGGCGCGATCGGGTGTGGCCTGCACCAGCACCGGAACCTTCAGGCCGCTCAGGCGTATGGCGTCGGCAATGCCGCGCTCGTCGCCGAAATTCGGCAGCGTAACGACGATGCCGTCGATCTCGTCCGAGTGCTTCTTGAACAGCTCGGCGCAACGCTGTGCTTCCGCATAGGTCTCGACCGCGCCGAACTTCGACTCTTCAGGGCTGAGGACCACGACGTTCGCGCCCGCCGCTTCCAGAACCTTGATGATTTCTTCGCGGCCGGTGCGGGCCAATTCGTCGGGGAAGAACCCGCGGTTTCCTACGATGACGCCAAATGTGACTTTACGCTGTGCTGCCATGATGCTTGCTCCTTCGATTGTTGCCGCTTTGCGGCTCCTGTTCCCGGCCCGCTCCGCAAGTGCCGTCGATCCGGCGGAAGGTTGGGAAATGTTCAAACTGCCTGTGCAACCGGACGGCCCCGGCGCAAACCCGAATTTCAGTTACATGGGCAAAGTACCGGCGTCTCGCCAGCCCTCGGCCCTCAAAATCTTTGGCCTTACGCCTTGCCGGGCCGGAACCTGGCCAGATACAGCAGCCCCAGCACCAACTGCGCGCCACCCCACCAGATCGGGGTGTGCAATGTGTTCAAAACCACGGGAGCAAGCCGCCCCGTGATCAATTCGGAAATCCCGTAACCAAAAATCAGCGCTCCGTATACCGTGAGCATGATCCCGACAAAAAACCAGATCGAAAGCGGCGAGTTCTTCATCCCGGTCTCCTTACCAGAAGTAGATGTTGAGGGCCAGGAAACAGACGATCGCAATCGCTGTCCAGAACCATTCGTTCTTGTAGAAGGGAACCGGCTCTTCCACGGGCAGTTTCGTAGCGCCGTAGACCAGTCCCTCCAGCTCGGAGAGCGGCTTGGCCTTGGTCAAAAGGCTCACCACCAGGCACACCAGAATAGAGGTGCTCACCGACCACAAGGCGCGGTACATATTCTCCGCCATGTCTTTCGCATAAGGAGAAATGGCCACATATTTCAGCGCCGAGGGGTCGGCCTTCACCCACGCCCACAAGCCGACCGAGGTCAGGGTGCCCAGCAGCAGGCCCCAGAATCCGCCTTCTTTGGTGGCCCGCTTCCAGAACATGCCCATCAGAACCACGCCCAGCAGCGGCGCAATGAAGAAGCTGAACAGCGCCTGTACGTAGTCCATGATGCCCTGCGCATGCATCACCGTATAGGCCGCGCCCATGGAGATGATCACGCCACCAACCGTCGCCACGCGGCCCGCCAGCACCAGGTGCTTGTCTGAGGCGTTCTTCTTGAAAAGAGGCTGATAGATGTCGTAGATCGAGACCGCGCTGAAGGCGCTCACGTTGCCCGCCATGCCGCTCATGAAGCCGGCAATCAGAGCCGTGATCCCCAGTCCCAGCAGGCCAGGCCCGCAATAGCGCACCATCATCAAGGGAAGCACTTCGTTATAGCTGTGCAATCCCATGCCGGGATGTGCCGCCACCACGTTTTCGCCCACCAGATGCATCAGGCTTCCGTCCGGATTCTGCAAGGCCACCAAGCCCAACAGGCCGGGGAGAATGACGATCAGCGGAACCGCCATCTTGAAAAACGATCCGATCACCGGGGCCAGCCGCGCCGACCGCAGACTGTTTGCCGCCAGCACGCGCTGGACAACAAGAAAATCGGTGGTCCAGTAGCCGAAGCTGATCGCGAAGCCCAGACCAAAGACAATGCCCGTCCAGTGAATGCCCATGGGGTTGTCGCTGAAGTGGCCCATGGAGCGCCACAAGTGCGTGTAATCGCCGTTGGCGGTGAGACCGGACTGGATGTTGTGCGCCAGCTTGGCCTTGAAGCCGGTCCAGCCGCCCGCTTCGATCAAGCCCATAATCGGTACCAGCAGCGCGCCGCCCCAGATCAGGATGAATTGCAGCACTTCGTTGTAAATGGCCGAGCGCAAGCCGCCCAAAGCCACGTACGCCGCCACCGCCAGCGACGAAATGATGATCGAGAAGTTCAGATCCCAACCCAACACAATCTTCATCACTTCGGCCATGGCGTACATGTTCACGCCGCTCATCAGCACCGTCATGAAGGCAAAGCTGAAGCCCGCCACCACGCTCGATCCCTGCCCGTAGCGCAGTTTCAGGTAGCCCGGCACCGAGTGGGTCTTGCAGACGTAGTAGAAGGGCATCATCACCATGCCCAGAAACAGCATGGCGGGAATCGCGCCCACCCAATACCAGTGCGCGGCCAGAATGCCGTACTGGTAAGCCGAACCCGCCCAGCCCATCAGCTCCAGCGAGCCGAGATTGGCTGAAACAAAGCTCAGGCCGGCGATCCAGGCCGTCATTTCGCGCCCAGCCATGAAGAACTCTTCGCTGGTGTTCGATTGGCCCTTGAGGTAGTAGCCGATCCAGACCACCATGGCGAAATAAATCGTAATGACGGCGAGATCCAGCGTGCTCAGATGCGCCAGGGGAGCAACGCTGAGGGCCAGGTTGGCCGGAATCGAGTGCAAACAGCCTGTGGCTGCTAAAGATGGGACCAAACCGAACATTGCGTCACCTGAAAGAGGGTGTCTACGCCAGTCAGGACAATAGACGTTCGCCCCTTAGTAAATGGGTTTACTACTACTCTTGTCAAGCGGAGAAAACACCGCTGGCGGAAATGGATCTGCGCGTTGTAAACGCTGCCATCGAGTTTGCCGGACGGTCGAAGCGGTTCGGGAAACATGCAGTAAGCGTTTACCGAACGAAGTGTAGCACATTCTCCCTGCCGCGCAATACCTGATTCTTCCGCTCCGTCTGCCGGACGCGCCCCGCAACGCCGAGCCAGTGTTCACGGCTCTGCGACCGCCCCCGCCGACAGCGAAATTACACGGCCAAATCGGGAAACTTGCCTGGTGAACGTTTGCCGGCGATCACAGGCCGCGAAGAAACACGAATTGGCATGACTTTACAGGCTGCGAAAAAACTCGACTCGAATGGATTTGTAATAGGGCATGGCTTTAGTGGCAGCGGAAAAAGGGCCATCTGTCGCTCTATTCCTCGAAAAACATCCCTCGGGGGCTAAAGCCCTGCTCATTTGATTGGCCTTATCGGCACCGCTGAAGCCGTGCCCTTTCAAAACAGAGGACAAGCCGAGTTTTTCCGCAGCCTCTCTAGCCGTGCTGATAAAGCGGATCAAATGAGCTGGGTTTTAGCCACTGTTAAAGCCCATTCCTGCTCTGCACTCCGATTCGAGCCTCCTTTCGAAGCCCGTTGAGGCCCATGCTCCCCCCGGAGATGCGGAACAACGTAAGGAGATCGGAGAAAAAACGACCCGCCGGAAGCTGCCGGCGGGCCGAGGTTGCTGCAAGATGCGAGTACCGTTACCGGGCCATGCTCAGATCGGCCCGCAGCGGCGTATTCTCGCTGGAATCGCCCACCAGCACCACGAACTTGCCGGGATCGATCGTCCACTTGTGGGCGGTTGAATCCCAGTAGCTGAAGGCCCGTGCATCCAGATTGAGGGTCACGTGTTTGGTCTCGCCGGGGGCAAGCGTCACTTTCTCGAATCCCTTCAACTCGCGCTCAGGCCGCTTCACGCTGGCCGAGGGGTCGCTCACGTAAAGCTGGGCGACCTCCGCTCCGGCGACGCTGCCTTTGTTGGTTACGTCGAAGCCGACCGCAACCGTGGACGAGCTGTTGGCCGTTGCCGGGACGCTCAGGTTCGAGAACCCGAAGCTCGTGTAGCTCAAACCAAATCCAAACGGGAACAGCGGGTGCTTGCCCGTGGTGGTCCAGTAACGGTAGCCGACCATCAGGCCATCGTCGTATTTCACGTGCGGAATCACGTAATCGACCGCCGGGTGATCGTTTTCCAGAACATGCAACGAAGTGTCGGCTCCCTTCACAGGGTAGTAGTAGGGCGCGGATGGGCTTTCTTCCCAGCTCCGGTCGAAGCTGAAGGGAAGCTTGCCTTCCGGATTCTGCTTGCCGAAGAGCACTTCCGCAAGCGCGGTTCCGCCCTCCTGGCCGGGGTAGTAGGCGTGCAGCAGTGCGGGAACCTTGCTCAGCCAGCGCCGCGTATCCACACTGCCGCCCGCATTCAGCGTCACGATGGTGTGCGGATTGGCCGCGGCAACCGTCTCGATCAGCAAGTCCTGACCCCAGGGAAGTTCGAAGGAGCGGTCTGCGCCCTCGCCCTCGGTCTGGTTGCTGAAGCCCACGGAAACCACCGCGACGTCGGCCTTGGCCGCGTATTCCTTCACTTCGGGCGAAATCAGCTCCGGCTCATAAGCGATTCCCAGGCCCAGCCGGACGCCCGCAAATCCAGGCAGATAATCGCAAACCACGTGAACTGTCTGCCCGGACATCAGGTCTATCGTCCAGAACTGCGGCGCCTGCCCCTCGGCGTGCGGCGGTGCAACCAGCGCCTTGCCGTCGATGCTTACGTGCGCGTCATCGCTCCCGTTGATGGCGGCCAGCACGACGTACTTGCCGGCCTTTTCCGCTTTGTAAGTCGCGCTATAGCGGATGGTGCGCGGGGTCTTGTCTTCCGGTCCCCACCACTCCACCTTCCAGTCGGCCACTTTTTCAGTCGTGCCGATCTGCGGCGTCCCCGTGAAGTCCTTGCTGGGATAAGTAGCCACCTGCACCTTGCCGTCCCAACGCGTGTTCCCGAAGACCGACATCATGTCGGGCAGGCCGCGCGTGTAAAGCACGTGTACATCCGGGCCGGCCGCGTTGGCGATGCCCGTCAAGGTGCTGACCGGTTCGAACGCCTGCGCTTCGCTGGACCCGCCGCCGCCCGTTACCGCCGGCCAGGCATTGGGGCCGATGATGGCGATGGTCTTCACTTTGCCCGCATGCAGCGGCAGGATTCCGCCTTCGTTCTTCAGCAGCGTCAGGCTCTCGCGCGCCCCAGCCAGCGCCACCGGCCGCGCAGCCACGGAGTAGGTGGAGTCGGCGGGATCGAACTGCGGACGGTCAAGGAAGTAGTAGCGCAGAACCTCGCGCAGCAGGCGCAGCACCTTGTCGTCGATGGTGGATTCTTTGACGGCTCCGTCCTTCACCGCAGCCAGCAGCGTCTTCGCGTTCATGAAGCGCGGGCCGGGCATTTCCAGATCGAGGCCGTTGTTGGCCGCCGCCACGCCGTCGTAGGTAGCATCCCAGTCGGACATCAGAACGCCCTGGAATCCCCACTCGCCCTTCAAAACCTTCAGGTTCAGATACTCGTTCTGGGTGGCATGCACGCCGTTGACGAGATTATAGGAATTCATCACCGCGTCCACGTGCCCCCGGGTCACGGCCGCTTCGAACGCGGGCAGATAGATCTCGCGCAGCGTCCGCTCGTCCACATCGGCGCTCACGTTGTGCCGGTTGTACTCCTCACTGTTCACGGCATAGTGCTTCACGGTGGCGATCACGCCTTGCGACTGCACGCCCTCAATATACGGAACCACCAGCGAAGCATTCAGATAAGGGTCTTCGGAAAGATATTCGAAGTTGCGGCCCGCCAGCGGGGAACGGGCAATATTGACGCCGGGCCCCAGCAGGAAGTTGACGCCGCGCGCGCGGGCGTCTTTGCCCAGGCTTGCGCCCAGTTGCCTGGCGAATGCGCGGTCCCAGGTGGCGGCCAGGGCCACGCCGCCGGCATACGCGGTAGTCGGTCCCCAGGTGCGCACGCCGACGGACGCATCGCTCATCTTGAGGCGGGGCAGCTGGATGGCCGGCGCCGCGTGGGTGAACATATCGTCCACGCCGCCCAGCAACTCAATCTTCTGTTCCAGGGTGAGCTTGGCTACCAGCGCATGGGCTTTCGCTTCCAGATCCGGAGAATCCGGCCCCGGTGCTTGTGCGCTGGCGAGAGGCGTGAAGGCAAGGATGCACCCCAGAAATACGGTCGTCAGGGTTACAAATCCAAACGAGAAAATCGATTGCGCATGGAGTTTTTGTCTTGTTGTCATGACGCCGAAAGCCTACAGTATTTGCCGGACTCCTGTACACCGTCTCGCTTCCGGGGCCGGGCAATCGCATTTGGAATGCAGCCAAGAACCCGGGGCGCCGGCAAAAACTCTTGGACAGGGGCTTTGTAACAGTCCGGCACCGGTGTTTCCGACCCGCAATGGATGAAACGGGGCGATGGTGTAGAGTTTTCTTGCGCGGAGGCATCGAGGTCGTCATTTCCCTGGTGCAGAAGAGCCCGTGT
>Ga0181517_10001899_pt1 | contig 22323 bp, 19 predicted proteins | sample PEATcosm2014_Bin_31_FD_119748 | JGI IMG/M metagenome (GOLD analysis project Ga0181517, IMG submission 119748) | Peatland microbial communities from MTU Mesocosm Facility, Houghton, MI, USA - PEATcosm2014_Bin01_30_metaG | ecosystem: Environmental > Terrestrial > Soil > Wetlands > Peat | place... | reverse complement strand
TGCAGAGGACTACTGTGGATCTTGGTTAAATCTCTGACTCGCGGCCCTTCAGGTTCCTGCTGAGCACCTTATCCACAACTCGTTCCACATCGGTGAGAAAGAAGCTGTTGGCGGGCTGGGGCACAGAAATCTGCGTCCCGGAGTGGCCCAGCGCCGAAGCGATCTCGTTCCAACGGTAGATGGTGGAGTTTATCGGCATGACGACCGGCCTGCGAACCGGCTCGGGCAGGGCGCAATAGGTTGACCAGATGCCCAACGAAAACAGAATCGCCGCTTCGCTAACGAACTGAACTGGGGCTGTTAGCGAGATGTAGGGGGTCCAAAATGCCGCAAGGATGAAGTCACTGGAGGACATGACGCCAAAGCCCAAGGCAATCCCGAAGGCCATGTCGCGCACGGAAAGATGCAGCGCATTCATGCTCAGGCATAGGAAGGCTAGCAAGCAGAGTTCGACGATGCTCACCGAACGCATCAACCGCATAGCGATTTCGGGAATCACCAGAACGCCGCGATGCTCGAAACTGATGGTCGATACGCTGACGATGACTGAAGCCAGGATCGCCCAGCGGAAGATTACTGTCCCGAATCTCAACAATCCGGGGAACGCCGACAGCGCCGAACGAAAAACCTCAATACAAACGAAGAAGAGCAGAACTGCGCTGACGAGGTAAACCGCCCAGTAGACATAAAAATAGAAAGCGGAATATGTAAAATAGCCCGGAGTTGAACTGCGGCCCCAAGGTTGCGATTGAATATAGAGGAGGGCCATGAACACCGGTGCCGATCCCACGCGCAGTGCCAAATAGCTACCCAAAGAGGGGAAACGGCCACGAAGGCCCTTCTTCCAAAACAGGAAGCCGAGCACAGTCCAGAGCGCAAACTCCAATGCGCTCATTACGGACATTGCGAAATTTATTGGCATGAAGGCCCCATCGCCATCCTGAGAACTTCCTCAGAATAGCGCCGAAGACCAGGATGCTCAACGAAAAAGATGAATTATCTCTGATACTTTCGTGTAACTAAACCAACCCACTAGTCACTAGTTACCAGGAGGAGGAAGAATCGGGCAGGGAAATTGACCGCAGCCCGGTGCCGGGAAACTAGCGGTGGCTGACTGGTGGCTCACGATTTTGGTGGCGGAGGAGGAGGTGGCGGCGGCGGCGCCGGCTACCACGACGAACAAGGCAAACATGCGGATGGCGAGTTTCATAATTAGTAACCCCTTGCGATTTGAGTTTGCAGAATATGTCTTATCTGCGCAAACCAATCCTAAACAAAGTCACGATATAAGTACAGTTATTTCATTAACTTAAACAACTAATAATTGAAATGATTACTAACGTCATCTACCCCTTTGGTTACCTAACTCCAGTAACCACTTTTAGGCTGACGACCCTTCCCTTCTGATCTCGGCTTCGGCCCGTTTTCGCACCGTTTGCCGTGATAAAATAGATGCAGGTTGATTTCGCGTAAAACCCCTGTCTTTTAAGCGGTTAGTGGCGGAAAGGCTGCATGAATTTCCGCCATTCGGGGCGTGACCAAAACAAGGGCCTTGGGCGAACGTTGGGCGAATGAAATCTGATAGCCCGAGAACTGAAAGTCAATACACAATTGGTGAATACGATGGCAAATATGGTAACCAACCTGGTGCCCACTCCTGACGTCAATGGAGATAATGGCAGCTATACCGGCGAAAACATCAAGATTCTGGAAGGCCTGGAGGCGGTGCGTCTGAGGCCGGCGATGTACATTGGCTCGACTGGCGAGATGGGGCTGCACCATTTGGTTTACGAAGTGGTGGACAATTCAGTGGACGAGGCACTGGCCGGGTATGCCAAGAAGATCGACGTCGTGATTCACGTGGACAACTCGATTACCGTGACAGACGACGGGCGCGGGATTCCGGTAGACATGATGGATCTGGCCAACGGCGAGAAAATGTCGGCGGTGCAGGTGGTGCTGACTAAGCTGCATGCCGGAGGCAAATTCGATGCTTCAACCTATAAGGTTTCCGGCGGGCTGCACGGCGTGGGCGTAAGCTGCGTGAACGCGCTCAGCGAGGAGTTTGAGGTGGAAATCTGGCGCCCGGAAAAACCCGGCGACCCAAGCCTCACCTACGAGCAGAGCTACTCAAAGGGCATCCCCACTTCTGATCTGCTGCAGAGCGGAACCTCGAAGCGGCGCGGGACCAAGGTGCACTTTCTGGCCGACAAGTCGATCTTTACCACCACCGAATACAACTACGACACACTGGCGCAGAGACTGCGCGAGATGGCCTTCCTGAACAAGGGTTTGGAGATTACGCTCACCGACGAACGCACCGCGGACGTGAAGACCGGCGAACCGCGGCGGGCTGAGTTCAAGTACGCGGGCGGCATCTCAGAGTTTGTGAAGCACCTGAACCGCGGCAAGACTGTGCTGCATGACAAGCCGATCATGATGGAGGCGATGCGCGACAACGTGGAGATTGAGATCGCGCTGCAGTATAACGACAGCTATTCGGAGACCGTGTTCAGCTTTGCCAACAACATCAATACGGTGGACGGGGGCTCGCATCTGTCTGGATTCAGGACCGCGCTTACCCGCACGATCAACGCGATTGGACAGCAGTTGGGGCTGTTTAAGGATCTGAAAGAAAACCTGAGCGGAGACGATGTGCGCGAGGGTCTGGTGGCGGTGGTGAGCGTGAAACTGTCCCAGCCGCAGTTTGAAGGACAGACCAAGGGCAAGCTGAACTCTGACATTGCCGGGACGGTGCAGGCTTTTGTGAACGAGCGGCTGGGCGGATTTCTGGAGCAGAACCCGCCGGTCGCGCGGAAGATTATCAACAAGGCGATTGAAGCTGCCAGGGCCCGCGAGGCAGCACGCAAGGCCCGCGACCTGACCCGGCGCAAGGGAGCGCTGGACGGCGGCGGGTTGCCGGGCAAGTTGGCCGACTGCAGCGAGCGCAACCCAGAGCGCTGCGAGCTTTATCTCGTCGAGGGCGAAAGCGCAGGCGGGACCGCCAAGCAGGGACGGGATCGCAGGTTCCAGGCGATTTTGCCGCTCAAGGGCAAGATTTTGAACGTCGAGAAGGCGCGCTACGACAAGATGCTGGGCCACGAGGAAATTCGCGCCATGATTACGGCGCTGGGGTGCGGCATTGGCAAGGACGACTTTGACGCGACGAAGATCCGCTACGGCAAGATTATTTTGATGACGGACGCTGACGTGGACGGCTCGCACATTCGCACGCTGCTGCTGACGTTTTTCTTCCGCCACATGACGGAGTTGATCAAGCGCGACAACATCTATATTGCGCAGCCGCCTCTCTACAAGATCAAGAAGGGGCGCTTTGAGCAATACATCAAGGACGACCGCGAGTTTGTGAAGGTGATGGTGAAACGCGCGTCGGAGGGAATGATTGTGCGCCACGGCGAGACGGCCAGCCGCATTGAGGGCGCAGACCTGACCCGCTTCATGAGTACGCTGAACGAATACCTGGGCTTTGTGGAGAAGGTGGACAAGCGCATCCGCAATGAAAAATTGACGGAGATGCTGGCACGGGCTGAGCTGGTGAACCGCGCCGATTTCGCTTCAAAGACCGAGAGCAAGATTCCGGAAAAACTGGCGCTGCTGCATACGCAACTAACGGAGCTGGCTGATGAATTTCAGTTCAAGGTGCATAAGCCGGTGGAGGACGAGGAGCATCACACCTGGTCAGTCTGCTATACCGATGCGCAGGGAGCTACGCGCTGCGTTGACTGGGCGCTAGCCTCGAGCCCGGAGTTCCGGCAGATGATGGCCAAGTACACGCTGATCAAGGAATTTCTCGAACCGCCGTTCTTGGTCGAGTACGCAGCCAAGGCCGCCGCGGTTGTGGCTCAGGAAGAAGAGGCCGAAGGAGAAGGCGTCGAGGAAGTTGCTGAATCCAAGACTGAAGGCAAACAGCCTCGCCGCCCTGCTCGCCTTCTGAGGGAGCCAGTGGAGAAACAGACGGCCCGCGAACTGTTTGCTTATATCGTCGAGCAGGGCAAGAAGGAGTACTCAGTCCAGCGCTATAAGGGATTGGGCGAGATGACCAGTACGCAGCTCTGGGAGACAACCATGGATCCCGATCGGCGCACGCTGCTCTCAGTGAAGCTCGAAGACATTGCCGAGACTGAGGCAATCTTCACCACACTCATGGGCGAGGATGTGGAAGCGCGGCGGAAGTTTATCGAGGATAATGCGCTGGACGTCAAGAACCTGGATATTTAAAACAAGCTCCAAAACTCTACCCTAATTCGAGTAACATCGGATTGGCGCATTCCTGTATTCGTCGAGCGCGAATGTGGATGGGACTGGTTTCAAATGCGGGAATGAGTGCCTGCCGAACTCATGCATGAATGAAGACGCCCCAATTCCGCTCTCGGCCGGGCAGACCGACAGGCCTGCGTCATCCTCGTCAGGTGCGGATGAAGTACCTACTCTTCCGTTCTCTGGCGGCGAGCTCAAACGGCCGGAACCGTCGATCAGCTCCACCTGGGGCGACTTTACGCTGCGCGCCCGGGTGGGGTTCGGGGGGTTCGGTGAGGTTTACCGTGCATGGGATCCGAACTTAGAGCGCGAGGTTGCGCTGAAACTGCTGCGGCCGGATGCTGCTGGGGGCGATGCCGAATATAAATCTGTGCTGGCAGAGGCTCGGGCTCTGGCGTCAGTGAGGCACCCAAATGTTGTTTCTGTTTATGGAATCGACCGGCACGACGGGCGGGTGGGGTTCTGGACGGATTTTGTGCGCGGCAAGACGCTGGCGGAATTGCTGCGAGTGCAAGGAAGATTTGGATTCCACGAAGCGGCGCTGATCGGGCTGGATGTGACCCGGGCGCTGAGCGCCGTTCACCGGGCGGGCATTCTGCATCGGGACATCAAGGCTGAAAACGTGATGCGCGAGGAGGGTGGGCGCATACTGCTGATGGACTTTGGGCTGAGCGCGCTGCAGCAAGGGCAGACAACCATTGCGGGAACACCGAACTATATGGCGCCGGAGATTTTCAGGGGCAGCTCAGCAACGGTGGCCACCGATATTTATGCGGCGGGCGTTTTGCTTTACTACCTGGTGGCGGGCGATTATCCGGTTAAGCTCACCGGGGTTTCGCCGCTGGAGTCGCTGGTGAAGATCACCAGGCGCACGCCGCTGATGGATCTGCGGCCGGATGTGCCGGAGGCGCTGATGCGCGCGGTGAATACGGCCATGGAGCTGGACCCGGCTAAACGATATGGGAGCGCTGGGGAGTTGGCTGCTGCACTGGCTGAGTGCCTGGGAATTTCGCCGCCTTCTGAGAACATTTCGATTCGGATTCCCCGACAGGAGCAGAAGCGAAAGAGCGTTGGAATTATTGCCGGGGCCATTGTGGTTGCGGCAATTGCAGTCGGCTTGATTCTTTGGCCGGGAGGACTCAAGGGGCCGTTGCATAAATCGGCCAAGGCGGCGAATGTGCCTTCGGCCACAACCTACGATGAGTTCCAAAAGGCGCAGGATTTGCTGCTGCGATCTTATAAAAACGCCAATACGGCCGAAGCAGTGAAGGAGCTCGAAGCCGTATTGCGGGCCGACCCAACCTTTGCTCTGGCGGAAGCGCGGCTGGGCACCGCTTACTTTCTTCAGTACCGCAACAACCACGACGCAAAGCTGCTGGATATGGCCAGAGATGCAACCAACCGGGCGATCGATCTGGACCCGAACCTGGCTCCGCCCTACATCACTTTGTCGCGGATGGCGGCGATCGAGGGACAAACTGCAATGGCGATGCAACTGGCGCACAAGGCGCTGGATCTCGACCCGCGCAGCCCGGAAGCTTACGGTGCTTTGGCCGATGTATATGAGGCCGAGGGCAAGGCAGGCGACGCAATGACGGCTTTGCAAAAGGCAATCGACTTGGCGCCGGAGGACTGGCGCTGGCCGGTGCGATTGGGAATCGATGAATTCAGCGCGGGCAATCTGAAAGAGGCAATTGACCAGTTGCAGCGCGGCGTGGATCTGGCGCCGGATAATGCGGTTGCTTATTACGACCTGGGTATCGCCAATATGCAGTCAGACCGGCGAGAGGTGGCGCGCGAGGACTTTGAGCGATCGCTGAGTATTGAGCCCGATGCGGATACGTACTCCGCGTTGGGAACGGTGCTGCAGTTGGATGGGAACTACGACGAAGCGGAGAAGATGGACAAGAAATCCATCGAGCTGAATCCTGCCAATTATGTCGCCTGGGGCAATTTAGGCTCAGCTTACCAGTGGAGCGGGAAGCGGCGCGAAGAGGCGGAGCGGGCTTTTCGCAAGGCAATCGAGCTGGGGGAAGCGGCACGAGCGAAGAGCAGCAAGGATCCGGAACTGCTGGCGACGCTGGCATATAACTACGCCGCGATCGGCAACGCCGCGCAGAGCATGATGCTGATTCGTCAGGCAGTGGCTTTGGCGCCTGAAAATCCGTCGGTTCAATATCGAGCCGGGGATGCGTATGAAACGCTTGGACGCCGCGACGATGCGATTCCACTGATCGCGGCGGCGCTGGGGCAGGGTTACAGCGCCAATGAGTTCCAAAGGAATCCGCTGCTGGCCGCGCTACGAGGCGATCCTGCATTCGCGGCGGCTAGAGCCAAGGGAAAAAAGAAGTAGACGATAGAAAAGAATTGCGATAGTGTCGCAAATATGGCAAGTACTGAAATTACGCTCATCAACAAGGGCGGAAAATACTCCCCCAGTACCGCGTCGGTTGCCGTAGTTAAAGGCGAAACCGTCACCTTCTCAACCAGCGATGGAAGCATTGCTTTTCTTTTCTTCTCGCCCGCCGCCGCCGCTGTTTTGTCACCTGCTCCCGGCAATGCATTTCAGCTAACCGCGGGGAAAAAAGCGACCTTCACATTCACCGCATCAAGCCCGGGAGCGTACAGCGTTGCGTTTGGAGCAAACGCCAGTTCTGCTCCGGCGAGCTTTTCCGGCGGGAACTCTTCGGTTCTCGTTCTCGAGGGCGGCGGGGCAGAGCGGGTTGGCGCTGTGGCTCCTGGATCCTTCGGCAATCCCATGAAGCCCGGCAGCTAAGGAATCCGTGACTTAGGGATTCGTCTTATGCCGCGCCGCCGTTTGATCCAACGGCAGCGCGGTTTCTGAGTGTGCGTTAGTACCGCGCTCAAGCCAAAACGATTGAGCGCGAAGTGAATCGCGGGCTTTAAGAGAACCGGCAATCGAATAACCCGCTCCCAACCTTGCACCCCGCACCCCTCCATCGCTATCGTTGGGACTGAGCGCACGCACTACTCCGAAAGCCCTTCATGGAAGTCTTAAAACAACTCTTCGAGCACCACTTCCACGCACCGCCTGATACCGTGCAGCCCCTCCAGGGCGAGCTCGGCGGATCTGGCCGCGCAATTCTCCGCCTCTCCGCGGGCGCCCACACCGCGATCGGCATCCTCTCCAGCGTGCGCGAAGAAAACATAGCCTTCCTCGAGTTCTCCAAGCACTTCCGCTGCCACGGGCTTCCGGTCCCCGAGATTTACGCTGAGGACCTTTCCCAGGGCGCCTACCTCGAAGAAGATCTCGGCGACACCACTCTCTATCAGTTCCTCTCCGACAATCGCAGCGGCGAATCCATCTCTCCGCAGGTGATTGACGCCTACCGCCGCGCCGTCGACCTCCTTCCAGGTTTCCAGGTCGATGCCGGCCGCGATCTCAACTATAAAGTCTGCTATCCCCGCTCCAGCTTCGACCGGCAATCCATTGCGTGGGATCTCAACTACTTCAAGTACTACTTTCTCCGTCTCGCTGGCATCCCCTTCAACGAGCAGGCCCTCGAAGACGATTTCGGCCGCCTTACCCGATTCCTTCTCACCGCCCCCCGCGACTATTTTCTCTACCGCGACTTTCAATCCCGCAACATCATGATTCGCGACGGCGAGCCGTACTTTCTCGACTACCAGGGCGGCCGCAAAGGCGCGCTCCAATACGACATCGCCTCGCTCCTCTACGACGGCAAAGCCGACCTCCCTCCCGCGCTTCGCCAGCAACTCCTCGACCACTATCTCGACTCGCTCGCTACACACATCTCTCTAGACCGCGCGGTCTTCACGGAGCACTATTACGCCTACGTCTACGTTCGAATCATGCAGGCTCTGGGCGCATACGGCTTTCGCGGATTCTTCGAGCGCAAGCCCCACTTTCTCCAATCCGTGCCATACGCACTCAAGAACCTCCGCTGGCTTGCTGAAAATGTCCGTCTGCCCATCCATCTTCCTGCTCTCGACCACGCCTTCGAGGCCATGATCGCGTCCCCAAGATTCCAGGCCCCCGCGACCTCCACGCCGCCCCTCACCGTCCACATCTTCAGCTTTTCTTTCCACCGTGAAGCGCCCGCCGACCCTTCCGGGAACGGTGGTGGATTTGTATTCGATGCCCGCAGCCTCCCCAACCCCGGCCGCCAGGAGCAATTCCGGATGCTCACCGGCCAGGATGCTCCTGTCATCGACTACCTCCGCCAGCAGGAATCCGTCCAACAGTTCCTGGCTGCGGTTCTCGCCCTCGTCGACTCCACCGTCGCCGCCTATCGGCAGCGGGGGTTCCAGAACCTCATGGTTTCCTTCGGCTGCACCGGCGGTCAGCATCGCTCAGTTTTCCTCGCCGAGCAACTCGCCCATCATCTTCGCGCGACCCCTGGCGTTGAACCCCTGATCCGCCACGTAGAGCTCGAAAAGCGCTCTCTGGAGCAACCTGCCCCATGAAGGCCATGATCCTCGCCGCCGGGCTCGGCACCCGCCTGCGCCCCCTCACCAACGACCACCCCAAAGCCCTCGTCGAGGTCGCCGGTCGCACCCTCCTTGACCTGACCCTCGCGCGCCTGCGCACCTTGGACATCTTTGAGGTGATCATCAACACGCACCACCACGCCGAAATGATTGCCGACTATCTGCGCGCCCATCGCAACTTCGGCATGCAAATCGCTCTCTCGCCCGAGCCCATCCTCCTCGATACCGGCGGTGGCATCAAAAACGCCGCTGCATTCTTCCTCACGTCAGGGCCCGAGGCCTTCCTCGTTCACAACGTCGACATCCTCTCCACCATCGAAATCACCCAGATGCTCCGCCAGCACACTGCAACTGGCGCCCTCGCGACCCTTGCCGTCCAGCCCCGCGCATCCTCCCGTCAACTCCTCTTCGATGACGCGGGCCAACTCTGCGGCCGTCGAATTTCAGGCGAGACTCAACTGGTCAGCCTCGCCGCAGACCCTCAGGCGCAAGCCTTCTCCGGGCTCCACATCCTTTCCACCCGGATTTTCCAGAAGCTCACAGAAGAAGGCCCCTTTTCCATCATTGACGCCTATCTACGCCTCGCCGCCGAGGGTGAAAAGATTCTCGCCTTCCACGCACACGACGCCTACTGGCGCGATCTCGGCCGTCCAGAGAACATCGACCGGTCAGCCCACGACATCGCGGCCGGCAGATACCTCGCGCCCTGATTTGCGAGCGGACGCAAAGGCACGGCACGCGCATGGCGATCATCAAAACTTCAACTTCTTATTTTGCCTGCGCCAGCCCAGCAACAACTGCGGCAACTTTATCGAGTATCTGGTTCCAGCCCTCCAGTTGCCCGCTATTCTTTGCGCTCTCCATGGGTTCATTCCCAATGAAGGTGAGTTTCGTCTGGCCGTTTCCAAGATCCTCAAAAAGAGTCACATCGTACGCGCCGTCTATGGCCTCATGTTCGATTCCATATCGAGCGGGGTCAACCTTGTTTCCCTCCGGGTCGGAAAAGTACATGGAGGAAACGATCTTTTCGTGCGGAATAATCTCGTGGTATTCACAGGCATTCCAGAAATCCTGCCCATCCGGCGATCTCATGCAGCAGAGAAGCTTTCCGCCCACGCGAAAATCCATCTTGCAAACAGGCGCCGTAAAACCCTTCGGCCCCCACCACTGCATCACATATTTCGGGTCAGTCCACGCCTTCCAAACCAACTCGCGCGGGGCATCAAAAACTCTTGTGACAACCATCCGTTCAACTTCGTTAACCGTGTCTTTTGTCATCTCTCTCCTCCTTTTTTTTCATTTGATTCACAACCACTTCCAGTTTGTCGAAACTCTCTTCCCAGAAGCGACGATAAGAATGCGCCCAGTCGTTCACCGTCTTGATCGCTTCCGGCCTCAGCGTACACACACTCTCCCGTCCACGCTTCGTCTTAATCACAATCCGCGCCCGCACCAGGTAGGCAATATGCTTTGAAATCATCTGCTGTGAGAGTGCAAACGGTTCCGTCAGTCCATGCACGGACGCAGGTCCGTGTGAGAGCCGCTCGATCATCGTCCGCCGCGTCGGATCAGATAAAGCCGCAAATGTTGTGCCCAATCTATCCACAACCATATGGTAGTGGATTGTCCACGAATGTCAAGTGTGAATTTTATAATTTTGCAATTTTTTGTTGCGTACGGTGCCATGCTGGGGCGGTGAGTGTACCAATATTAGATTTGTTAATAACCAACCTGCAATTTGTGCATACGCGGTTTTGAGGCCAAGCCGGTAACTCCGGGACCGGATCGCGAGAGCAACTTCGTGGGCCTAGGTTCTTCCTGGCTCCGTTACCAGGCGCATGCGCAGGGCTGAAAGAAAGCCGCGAATGACTACCTCGGAGTGACTCTGAGGGATGAGCTCAGAAAGCTTGGCGTCGCTGGCCAGACCTGCGTCAATAGCGGCAATTACGTCAGGCAGGGGCAACCTTAAGTGGTCCGCAAACACCACCTGAGCGACAACGCGGTCGATTCCGCTTAATGGGTCCGAATCGAATTGAATCGGATAGATGAGCATTCTCAGAATCGCGGCTTTCGGCAGGTCGAAGTCAATGACTGCACTCATCACAATTCACTCCAAATACCATGTAACAGACTCAGAGTTCAGCCTTTCTGTGGCCACGCGATTTGGCCGCCGTGGAGGTAGGCCAGGTTGCCGATGTGACCTGCGCGCGCGGCGGCTACCCCGGCTTCGACGGGCGCATTGGGCTCCTTGCGGGTTCTTACGCAATCAAAGAAATTCTCCATGTGGGTGATGGTTCCGTCGCGGTAACTTTTTTCAGAGAGGACTGGATTCTGATCGCCTTGCGCGCCCTCGCGATAGACGCCGAAGCCGCTGCGATTGATCTTCAGCGTGGCCTCAGTGCCGCGAAACTCCAGGCCGCCGTCGTCGATGGAGGAGCTCATCATGCCTTCGTAGACCACATCGAATCCGGGATAGCGGAATGCAGCCTGGATGGTATCGGGGCAATCCCACTGCTCGAATACATATTTGTCGGCCAGCATCTGCGCCGCGCGGGGCTGGTCAGTTTTCATAGCCCAATGAACCACATCGATCCAGTGGGAGAATAGATCGGTCATGGAGCCGCCGCCGAAGTTCCAGAACCAGCGCCAATGATTGAATTTTTCTTCAGTGAAGGGCTGGTCGGGAGCGGCGCCGAGCCAAAGCTTCCAATCGAGGGCCTGCGTATCAATGGGCTTGGGATCACGCATGCGCCCATAGTTTTGCCACCAATAGGTTCTGACCTGGGTGATGCGACCCAGGCTGCCGCCCTGAATCAGGTCGACGGCGTCGCGAAAGTGATCCCAACTGCGCTGCTGCGTGCCGCACTGCAAAATCTGCTTGCTTGAGCGGACGGCGCGAGTGAGCGTGGCGCCTTCTTCGAGGGTGTGGGTGACGGGCTTTTCGAGGTAAACGTCTTTGCCGGCGGCGAGGGCATCGGCGGCCATGCGCACGTGCCAGTGGTCGGGCGAGGCGATGAAGACGGCATCGATCTCCTTCTCGAGCACCTCGCGATAATCCAGGTGGGTGGTGGCGAGGCCGTTGGAGCGATCCTTGACGGCATCGCGATGTGGCGCATAGACGTCGCTGACGGCGACGATCTGGTAAGGGCCGGCTTTATCTGCGGAGTTGAGCAGGCCGCCCATGCGGCTGCCGGCGCCGATGACTCCGACGCGAATGGTGTTGTTTGCGCCGAATGCGCGGGATGATGCAAGCGCAGTAAGCGAGCCGGCAATAAGAAAACTGCGACGATCAATGGTATTTGTCAAAGGGTTCTACTCCGTTTCTGTTCTGATTTGGCTGCGGGTCGATTGCGCCCTTCCCGGGGTTGCGCCGGGCAAAGAGCTGGCCCGCAGATTCTAGGACTCAATTCAAATGTGCAATCTCCATGCCACGCAAATATACCGCCTGGGCCTTATGGCGGGAAAGCAGGAAGCTCGGTTGACAGTGAGAAGTGTTTTCTCCATCGGACTTCGAGGATGCGTTTGCGAAAGATCGACAAACCCAATTAGCATGCAGAGAAATGAATCCTTCAACTCGAATTCTTTCTGCCGCCCTGCTTCTGGCCGCGCCGCTTGTTTTGGCACAGGCTCCCGAAGTAAACCCCGATCCGCTGGAACCTACGCTCGGAATCAAGTCGGCTGCCGAGATTGACCGCGAATGGCAGCAGTCCGTGGCCAAGTACGACGGCGAGCGCAAACGCCTGCTGGCGGTGGAAGAAAAACAGGAGAATGATGGGCCATTTCGCGCGGACTGGGCGACGCTCAGAAAGTATGAGCAGCCGCAGTGGTACAAGGACGCCAAATTTGGCATCTTCATTGATTGGGGGGTGCATTCTGTGCCGGCGGCGGAAAATGAGTGGTATCCGCGCAATATGTACCGGCCCGGCGAGGGCGCTTACAAGGATTTTCAGGAGCGATTTGCATCGAAAGAACCGGCCGAAAAAGATGTGCGCGGCTACAAGGATTTGATCCCGCTTTTTCACGCCGAGCATTTTGATGCGGCCGAGTGGGTCAGGGTGTTCAAGGAAGCGGGGGCGCAGTACGTGGTTCCGGTGGCCGAGCACCATGACGGATTTTCGATGTACGACTCCGGCTTGTCGGACTGGACGGTGGTGAAGATGGGCCCCAAACGCGATACGCTGGGCGAACTGGCCAAGGCCACACGCGCTGCGGGATTGCACTTTGGGCTTAGCTCACATCGCGCCGAGCACGATTTTTTCTTTGATGGCGGGCGGGCTATCCGCTCCGATGTGAATGACCCCCGTTATGCCTCGCTTTACGGACCGGCGCACGAGCGAATCCAACCGATGAAAGGCCAGGACACGGAGGCTGACTGGACCTATGTAAGCGAGGCGTGGACGCGCGACTGGTTGGCGCGCGATACAGAACTGGTGGAGAAGTACAAGCCGGAAGTGGTTTACTTCGACTGGTGGATCGCGCATCCGCGGTTCCGAGGCGCCGTGGCCCAATTTGCCGCCTTTTACTACAACTATGCCGTAGCCAACGAATATACCGGCGTCATCGACTTCAAGGACTACTCGATGAACTGGAAGTCCGGCGTGCGCGACTTCGAGCGCGGGCAGCAGGATCACATCCTGGCCGATCACTGGCAGACTGACACCTCTATCGGCAACATCAGTTGGGGCTACATCGAGCACGAAACTTTCAAGACGCCGGAGTTTTTGGTGCGACAACTAGTGGACATCGTGAGCAAGAACGGCAACCTGCTGCTGAATGTTGGACCCAGGCCGGATGGGAGGATTCCCGACAACGTGAAAGCGACGCTGCTGGAGATGGGCGCGTGGCTCAAGGTCAACGGCGAGGCGATTTATGCCACCACGACGTGGAAGCGCTTCGGCGAGGGACCCACGGAAGTAAAGGCCGGAGCCTTCCACGATACCGAGAACAAGCCGTATACGAAGGAGGATTTCCGATTTACGGCAAAGGGTTCGACGGTCTACGCGATCGGCATGGCGTGCCCTGCGGATGGAAAAGCGACCATCCACTCGCTGGGCCGGTCGCACGAAGGTAGCTCTATGCCTATCGCTTTGGTTGAGTTGATCGGATCGTCAGACAAGGTGACCTGGACGCAGGGTGCCGAAGCGCTGGAGGTGACGTTGCCGGCAGGGGCGAACTGCAAATATGCCTATGCGCTGAAGCTGACGCCTGCGGCAAAGTAGGACGGGCTCAAAAGAGAATTGCGGCGAGGCGGCAGCGTCGTGCTATGCTGCCGGTCATGAATAATCTTTGTTTTGCCGCCCTGCTTTCGGTTGCCGGAATTGCTTGCGCGTCGGCGCAGGCTCAGACTGCACCTGCTAGTCAAGCCCCTTCCCCACCCGCGATGAAGACGTGGTTCATGCGGCTCATCCCGCCCCGGCCCAACTTCGACAAGACCCTGAGCGAGAGCGAAGAGAAGCTGATGCAGGATCACTTCGCCTACTGGAAGGATCTTTATGCAAAAGGGATCTGCATCTTTGGAGGGCCGGTTCTGGATCCCAAGGGAGTATACGGGGTGATGGCCTTCAAGGCGGCCAATGAAGATGAGGCGCGCGCCCTGGTCGCCGCCGACCCCAGCGTGAAGGCCGGAGTGAATAAATTCGAATTGGCGGAAATGCGGGTTTCGTTTCCGCCAAAGATCCACGAGCAAAATTGAAGAGGATTACGATGGCACTTGCGAATCTTGATCGGCGGGGATTTTTGTCTGCTTGCAGCCGTGCCGGAATCACTTCCGCGCTGTTGCCGGGGATTTTGTATACGCTGGCCGCACAGGCGCAGGATGCTACGCCGGGAACCAAGCCCGCTGAGTTGGCTAAGATCACGGCGGAGATGATAGACCAGGCTGCGGTGATGGCTGGGGTTGGGCCGTTTACGGCGGATCAGAAAAAATTGATGCTCGATGGGCTGAAGGATCAGCGGGGTTTATACGAGCCGATTCGGGCGCTGAAGCTGGCGAACTCGGTGGCACCGGCGTTTGTGTTTCATCCGCTGCCGGCGGCGAAGATGGAGCCTGCGAAGCCATGCAAGAAGCCAACCTTTCTTAACGAATCTTGTTGCGGGATTACCTCCATTCCTGAGGCGCCTGCACACATTGAGGATCTGGCATTTTCGAGCGTTTCAGAAATAGCTAAGCTACTTGAGTATCGCAAGATCACCTCCCTCGAACTCACCAAGATGTACATTGCCCGGCTCAAACGCTACGACTCAAAGTTGCACTTCGTCATTACACTCACTGAAGAGCGAGCACTAGCACAGGCCAAGAAAGTAGATGAAGAGATCGCAGCTGGGAACTATCGTGGACTCGTGCACGGAATTCCGTGGGGTGCGAAGGACCTGTTGGCAGTCAAAGGCTATCCGACGACATGGGGGGCAGGCGGGTTTGAACATCAGTCCTTTGATGAGGACGCGACAGTGGTCAAGCGTCTGGACGAGGCTGGCGCAGTGCTGATTGCTAAGTTTTCACTCGGCGCACTGGCTATGGGCGATAAGTGGTTTGGTGGGAGGACACGGAACCCGTGGAACATGGAGCAGGGATCGAGCGGATCTTCGGCGGGTTCTGCTAGCGCGGTAGCTGCGGGCTGCGTGGCCTTTGCCATCGGCTCCGAAACGCTGGGGTCAATCTCTTCGCCTTCGACGCGCTGCGGAACCACCGGGCTGCGGCCCACATTTGGCATGGTGCCGCGCACGGGCGCGATGGCGCTGTGCTGGACGATGGACAAGCTGGGGCCGATTGCGCGATCAGCGGAAGATTGCCTGGAAATTCTCGGCGTGATACACGGGCCTGACGCCAAGGACATTTCGGTATCGGCGACAGAATTCAACTGGTTTCCTCAATCTGACTGGAAGTCCCTGCGAATCGGCTACCTGAAAAGCGAGTTCGATCCGCCGGAGGCGCTGAAGTTGCATGAAGCCGTGGCCAACGAGACTGACGATGAGAAGAAAAAGCGCGAGGACCAGAACGCGCAAATGAAGGAGGCGCGCGTGCGGCGCGATTACGATCGGCGTTACGAGCTGGCCGCGCTGGATAAGCTACGGGCGATGGGCGTGAATCTGATTCCCGTGGAGCTTCCCAAGCTGCCCTACGATGCGATGGTGCCACTGCTGACAGCTGAGGCCGCGGCGGCCTTTGACGACCTGACACTCTCCGGGCGTGATCAACGGCTGACCGAGCAAGGCATTGAGGATTGGCCTAACGCCTTCCGCATCGCACGCTTCTATCCGGCGGTCGAATATATCCAGGCTAACCGCGCGCGGACGCTGGCCATTCAACAAGTCTCGGCGCTCTTTGAGCAGGTGGACATTATTGTTACTCCGAGTACCGACACGCAGCTGATCGCAACCAATCTTACAGGCCATCCGGCACTGATCCTGCCCAATGGATTGCGCGGCGCCGACGCTCCCAAACCGCCCGCGATCGACGACGGCGACCACGACGATATCGGCGGGCCAGGGACGCCGGTTTCGCTCACCTTTCTTGCCGGGCACTACCAGGATGCGAAGCTGGCTGCCTTTGCAAACGCCTATCAGGAGGCAACCGGCTTCCACAAGCTGCATCCCAAGCTGGATTGACGGCGGAGCGGATCCTTATGCCGCTTTGAATCCGCGCATGAATGTGCTGGAAATTATCTCTGAGCCGCTGGTGATCCATGGAAAAGAGGCGGGATCAGGACGGACCCTGCGGGATTGCGCACCAAGGCAGTTGAGCTGCTGGGCGAGGTGGGCCTGGATGAGTCGGTGCTGGGGCGGCATCCGCACGAGTTCTCAGGCGGGCAACGGCAGCGCATCAATATTGCCCGCGCTTTGGCGCTAAGGCCGAGGCTGCTGATTCTGGATGAGCCGGTCCCATCGCTCGATGTGAGCGTGGGAGCGCAGATTGTGAACCTGCTGCGGCGTTTGCAGATGGAGTACGGGCTGACCTACCTGTTTATCTCCCACTCCATGCCGCTGATGCGCTATTTGAGCACGCGCATCGCGGTGATGGACCGAGGACGGCTGGTGGAAACCGGGGAGGCGGTGGAGTTGTGCTCCCATCCCAGGGAGCGATATACCCGCCAGCTCATTGCGGCCACGCCGGAGTTGCCTGCCAGCGTGGCTTGAGCGAATTGTAGAGTTGCAGGACGAAGTTCCCTTCCCTGTTTACTGCTGGTCCGGTTCGTCCATCGGTTGAGCATCGATATCGACGGCGAGAGGCAGAGAAACGTCGGCATAGGCCTGGTCAACTAAGGCGTAACCGACTCCATCAATGTAGTCAACGTAGAATTCATCGCACCGGCCCCATGCGCCGGGCCAGAAGGCTCCAGGACCGAAAGCGAATTCCACGCCGTCGAACCAGAAGGGCGATGCGTAAGGCGAACCGATCCAGAATCTTCCGCCGCCGCAGAAACCGAAGAGATGAGCACGCCCGAAGTGAGCTCCCCAGTAGCGCGCATTGAATCGGCCATTTCTGAAAGCGCCACGGGCGGCCTTATTCTCGCTGTGAAGCTGCTTGTTGCGCGCGCGCACTGCCTTGTTCTGCTGCTTGATGGAGTTTGCGTGGGCTTTCGCGGCATTCCTGTCAGCGTTGCGCTGGTTGCGGTCGGCGTTGCGCTTGTCGCGATCGGCATTGCGCTGTGCATTGCGCTGGTCACGATCGGCATTGCGCTGGGTATTGCTGGGTCTTGAATTGTTTGTGCGAGGCTGATTCTGTCGCGGTGTTGACTGACGCGGCGCGGACTGACGTGGCGCACTCTGCCGCGGAGCCGCGTGCTGCGCGGGTGCGTGGTAAGTGGGCGCTGGTGCGTGGTATGTGGGGGCCGGGCGATTTTGAGATGTTCCGATTTCTACGTAGGCCAAAACAATTGCCGCTAACATCAGTAACTTCTTCACACTTCCTCCTTAAGCGACGATGAGCGATTCCGCCGATTGGAGCGGATCTTGTTGAGTGATTTTTTTGCGTCGATGTAGAACCTCGTTGCCTGCATTCCGCACTCGGCACAGAACAGAGGACCCGGTGCGCGGAGGAATGCGGCGGTGTTTTCTCAAAAAATGGCCCACGTCGGCTCATGGTTGCTGATTTATGCGAATGTTATCACTTGAATCTGACCGCAGTCTACGTTTGCCCGGCGGATGAATTGCGCGAAGTCAACCGAGCTCAAAGAATCGCGTATAAAAATATCGGATCTATTTAATTGCAGTAATCATTTTCTATATAACAGAAGTAATAGATTTCTCTATACATCTGTAACACTGCGAAGAAAGCACCCAGCCTGCATCGCTGCTGTTGGCTTCGGGTGCTTTCTCACGAGTCCAAAATATATTTTTGTGCTACTTGGGTTGCGCCGTGGTGGCCGGAGCTGCAACCTTGGGAGCTGAAGAAGCAGGCGGCGTGGGCTTTGCAGGCGATCCCGAAGTTACCGGGGAATGAGGCGGAGCGCCCGTAGTATACTTGTGCTTTTCCGGCGGATCGTTCACTGCCAACAACTCGACGTCAAAAATCAGATCGGACTTGGGAGGAATGCCAACCGGCATCTCAGGACCCGGAGATGGCCGTTCGCGCGCGCCGTAGGCCAGTTGGTACGGGATGATAATGCGGCGCTTTCCACCCACCCTCATCCCTTCGAAGCCCTGGTCGAGGCCGTTGAGTGCATGTTCCATGCCCTGAGCCCCTTGAGTGATGGTGAGAGGCTGAGGAGGACCCAACTCGTCCTTGCCGCTGGCATCCTTCACCGGCTTCTGGTTCTTATCCATGATTTTGCCGCGATGGTTGTAAGACGTATCAAACTGTTTCCCATCGGCCGCAAGCCACGCGGTGTAGTGGAAAATGTATTCCTTGTTTGGCTCGGCAAAGTCGCCGGTTCCGACTTTGATGTCCTGATAACGCAGAGTGAAAGCCGTCTTCAGTGTGCCTTCAGCCGGGGGGATCCCGGGAGGCGGGATGAAGACGCATGAGTCGTATTTGCTGCATTTGATGTTGGCCGGCTGGGCGGGAACATCTTCGGCGGGAACCGGCTTGGGCGGAACGACCGCGGCGGTTGCCGGTGGTGTCGCCGGCTTTGCAGCAGGAGCCGGGGTGGCCGCAGAAGCCGTGGTAGCTGCCGGAGCAGCGGCAGGAGCCGGGGTGGTTTGGTTCTGAGCGAATAAGGCAGTCGCGCCAGCCGCCATCAAAAGAGTTAAAAATGTGTATTTCACCGTGGTAAAACTCCAGCGTGATTCTTTAAGAAAGTGTATCAGGCTCTTGCCTGCCGCAAAACCTGCGGATACGCATGCAATTGCAATTCAAAGCCACGCCGGCGCATCGAAATGGCAGTCAATAAGATTCGAGGTTTCATCCTTGCCGCGATCCAAAAAATCGCAGCAAGGATGGGATCTAAATGTTGCGCGTTACTTCGATGGTGGCTGTGCGGCGGCCGGCGGAGCGGTTGCCGCGGGCGGAGTTGCCGGGGCCGCAGGAGCGGCGAGGGTAGCGGGAGTGGCAGATGGACTTCCGGGAGCCGCGGGTCTTCCAGGAGGAAGCATTTTGGGAGTTGCACCCGGCGTCGGGCGCGGCCCAGGATTCATGGCCGGCCGGGCGGGCGGTTCTGACACCTCGACCAGTTCCACATCAAGGACCAGATCGGACTTTGCGGGGACGGCCGGATGATTGGTGCCGCGCGCAGGAACCTCCCGATCACCTAACCCCAACTGCCAGGGAATATAGATGCGGCGCTTTCCACCAGCCTTCATGCCTGCCATTCCCATGTCCCAGCCGAGAAACGGACGGCCACCACCCATGACGAAGGGCATGGGCTGAGGATCGGTCAACTTGGGTTTCCCGTCTGCATCCAGAACCGGCTTCTTGTCGCTGTCAAGGACTGGACTACGGTGTTCTTCGGAGGAGTCGAATTCGCTGCCATCCGCCGCTACCCAAAGCGTGAAGAGACACTTGAGGAGCTTCTTGGGCATGGCCTCGGCACCGGCGCCAACCTTGATGTCCTGGTAGGCGAGTGAAATTGTAAAGAGGTTCTTATGCACTCCCGCGATTGGAGTCATATGAGGTAGCGGCTTGACGTCGGCAGCAGCGGGCGTGGCATCGGCGGCCGGTTTCGCGGCGGGTGCCGTTGCGGGTACCGCGGCCTTGGCGTCGGATGCCGGCTTCGCGGGCGTTTGGGCGCTGGCGGTTATGGTGCATCCCGCCAACAATACAGTGAGGATGGAAAGTTTCATGACGTTTTCTTACTCCGTGTAGTTGTACAGCCAAGTGTATCAGGGGCTGCGGGAATCCTGCACCCGGCCAGCATTCCAGCCAGGAGAGCAGTTCTGGGCGCCAGGTGCTCCAGGAGGATGGATTCGTGGCGTGCGTGGGCACCCTCGCCTACCGCGCCCATGCCGTCAAGAGTGGGAATGCCCAGCGCCGAGGTGAAGTTGCCGTCGGATGCGCCGCCGGTGGAAGCTTCGGCCAGCTCGAAGCCCAGTTCCGCGGCCAGTTCCCTGGCCTGGCGGTAGAGCCGGACGGTGGAGCGGGTGCGCTCCATAGGCGGACGATTGATGCCTCCGGTTACAGACAGTGTGCAGCGTTTATCTACCGGCTTGAGTGAGGCAAATTTGCGCTCGATGCGTGGGCCGTCGGCCTTGCGAGCTATGCGCACATCCACCTCTGCCCAGGCATGGTCGGGAATCACATTGCTTCTGCTGCCACCGCCGATCACACCCACACTCACAGTGAGGCCGCGATGGAGATCGGTCCAGCCGGACACTGTTTCGATGAGGCGGGCCAGCTCGCGAATTGCATTCGCTCCTTTTTGGAAATCTACCCCGGCGTGAGCTGCTACTCCAGTCACTTCGATGCGCCAGTTGCCGGTTCCCTTGCGAGCGGTTTTGCAGGCGAGACCTTGGGCCGGCTCCAGCACGTAAACGGCGGCGCACTTGGCCGCCAGCCGCTCGATGATGGGCCGTGAAGCCGGGCTGCCCACCTCTTCGTCACCGGTGAGTAGCAGAATGATTTCGTGAATCAGCAGGCCCGCTTCAGTGAGCATCTCGATAGCTGTGAATGCCATGGCCACTCCGGCCTTCATATCCAGTGCGCCGGGGCCCCACAGACGGCCGTTGCTCTCGCGGCAGGGCATGGTTTTGAGCGTGCCGACGGGCCAGACCGTATCCAGATGGCCGAGCAGAAGGGTTGGTCCGCCGCGGCGGACTGTTTTGGTTTTGGGGCCGAAACGAGCTTCGAGCACATTGCCAGACCCGCGCTGGCGGTGCACTTTCACGCGCCCTCCCAAAGCCCTGGCGTGTGCGGCGGCTAACTCTATGCAGGCATCGACAGCGGATTTATCGCCGGAGGGTGACTCCTGCAGCACCAGTTTCCGGATCAGGTTGAGCAGGGCGGGGTGCTTGCGCCGCGATCCGGCTAGCAGTGCTCGCATGGGGATGGGAAGATCGAGGGAATAAAGCATCCGAGTACCTGTCTGACTGATTTTAGAATCTGTCCTTTGGACGACAAAAGCGGAGCCACCCTTCCAACCATTCGATATCGAAGGCTGAGGCTTTCCACGCCCCGTCTGTTTCTACAACTTCAAACATGCCTTCGCCAGTCCAACGTTCATGCGGCATACTGTCGAATCTCGTGAATTGGTAGAAGAGCGATACACGATGAGACTGGTCCCGCCGGTTTTTCAGCCGCCATTCGGAGAAACGACGATTCAAGAGGTAAGAGCAATCAACCGGACCATTATTCGGAGCCATGACCGGGCACCGACCCTGTTTGATCTCCTCAAGAAAAGCATTTGCAATTGCTTCGGGTGAGCGGTCCCGAAAGGGATTGAATACCGTCAGTCCAGTAACCTCGTCCGAGTAATCCGTACAGGCACAACTGGAAAAAAGGTGAAGGAGCACTGGGTAACGGTGTCGTAGACAAGCCAGAAAGGTGATGACGACGGTAACTGAGATCAACACTATAATTCCCAATTTTCGCCAGAGCTTCATTTGCATACCTTCCTGAATTGCCGTCCATTCATTTTGTAAGTAACCTACTTTGTCATCGGAACGGTCCCCAAAAGCATACCTCAGGGGCTAAAGCCCACGTTTATTTTGCAACATTTGCGGCACGACTGAAGTCGTGCCCTGACACAAAACTGGCGTTGTTCGGCATCGGCACTTATCAGCATCGGCGGTTTACAGTAACGGCGTTTTGCAGCAACCAATCAAGCCTGTGGAATTCAAACTGAGATACTACACCAATATGGCACAATGGGCGCGCCGGTCTTCTCGCAGGCAAAGAGTCCGTTGAAACCGGTGGGGCGCATTGAAGAATGAGGTAAGGAAATTATGCGGCGCAGAGATTTGTTGAAGATGACGAGTGTGGGATTCGCAGCGGCGGCAGCGCCGGCGGCAGCAGCGGCGCTGAATCCACGGGGTAGCGCGGGCCAGGAGCTGGCCGGCCAGGGCGATGCACGTTTCAACGTCCGCCAGTTCGGTGCAAAGGGCGATGGAGCGAACATAGATTCGCCTGCCATCAATCGTGCAATTGATGCGGCGGCGGCGGCCGGAGGCGGTACGGTGGTCTTCCCTGCCGGAGTCTACCTG
>Ga0181517_10001898_pt1 | contig 22329 bp, 15 predicted proteins | sample PEATcosm2014_Bin_31_FD_119748 | JGI IMG/M metagenome (GOLD analysis project Ga0181517, IMG submission 119748) | Peatland microbial communities from MTU Mesocosm Facility, Houghton, MI, USA - PEATcosm2014_Bin01_30_metaG | ecosystem: Environmental > Terrestrial > Soil > Wetlands > Peat | place... | reverse complement strand
GCCGCCAGTGGGTGGTTGAGGCTCACCGAGCTGGCCCCCTCACGCTTGCGGCCTACCGTTGACCCGGAGCGGAAGCGCTCTCCGGCGGAATCTTTTCAGTTCTCAGTTGTCAGATGTCAGCTTGAAGCAAACCAAAACTGATCACTGGCGAATGAAAACTGACAACTGATGACTGATAACTGTTTTAGTGCTCGTGCGCGACTGCCAACGAGAGATAGATCATGGTCAGGAGCATGAACACAAAGGCTTGAATCATCGAGACGGCCAGGTGCAGTCCCAGGAAGATGATCGGGATGCCTACCGGGATGAGCGAGAAGAAGACCAGCGTTACCAGGTCGCCTGCGAACATGTTGGCGTAAAGACGGACGGTGAGCGACATGATGCGCGCCAGGTGAGAGACCAGCTCAATCACAAACAAAAGCGGCGACAGCGCCGGAACCGGGCCGGCAAAGTGCTTCATGTAGCCGACGAAGCCCTGCTCCTTCAAACCGTAGAAGTTGTAGTAGAGGAAGGTGGGAAACGCCAATCCAAGCGGCACCCAGAGGGTGGTGGTGGGCGCGGCCACGCCGGGGATAAGCCCCAGCAGATTGTTGATCAGCACGAACAGGAAGACGCAGGTAACCCACGCCTGGAAGCGCTGGTAGCCGTGGCCGATCACCTGTTCGGCCTGTCCGCCGATGGCTTCGTGGATCATCTCGGCCACATGCTGCGCAGGGTTGGGGCGCTCCACCGAGAGGGTCATGCGCACCACGGCGAAGAAGGCGATAAGCCCGCAAACCACCAGGATTTCAAGTGAGTACGCGCCCAGAATGGCTGCGGACTGCTCCGCTGCCTTGTCGGCCGGGACGCCCACGGCTTGCAGCCCAGAGGCCAGAACGCCGCCAAACAACTGAATCAACAACCGGGTCAATGCGAAGGTTTCCGACATGAATCCTTGATTCTTTCCGCCGACCGGCCGGATCAACTTCATCCGCCCCCGGCTAGGTATCAGTTGGTGCTGCTATTCCCTTGCTCAATCGCGCAGCAATCGGATGATCTGCCAGCCCACGGTGAGTACCGCGAGAGCCAAGCCACACAAAAGCGCCGCCACCGAGCCCCGGAAACACTTCAGGCTAACATAAATTACCAACGCAAAGACGGTGAGCCTGAGCACAAAGAAAACGACCACGGCAACAGAATTCGCCGGAGTCCTCTGCTTGTCCATGCGCGCGTTGATGACGCGGATCAGTCGCTGCCACTCCCATATGCTGGCGGCCGAAATCAGAGCGCCGGCGCAGAGCATGGCGGCGTTGCGCCAACCCGAGCCGATCCAGGCTGCGAGAGCGGCTACCAGGCCAACGACAAGGGTGCTGCGCATGGCGCGCCAAAGCAGCGCATCCAGATCCGCGTGGGTGATATCGACAATGGGGTGGGTTTCCTGGGTCATGGTTGGTTGGTCGGCTCGCTTGTCTTCTCGTCTTCCACGGTGGCCTTCTTTTCCGCGGCGATGGCCTGGCGGATGACGTAAACCAACCCGCAGACACACCCAAAGATGATACCAACGATGGCGATCCACTTCTGGTGGAGCAGGTGGTCAATCCATGCGCCGAACCCCCAGCAAATCAACACGGAGGATGGCAGCACAAAGGCGAGACTCATCAGCTTTTCCGCCTCGACCCACGCGCCGATTCCGCTGGCCATGAGCGGCTTCTCTTTCGAACTCGGAATGGGCTTGTGGTAGGGCACCATCGTTCTTATACAGGATTAACGCCCCGGATACGAGTGCACTGCATCACTGGCGGCCAAAGAAAACCGTCCCCCCGCTTGCCTGTGGACCCCGATTAGTTGCCGGACGATATACTTGCTATTGACCCGTGACCCAGTTCAAACAAAGGAATGCCCGTGTTCGATTCAGAATTTGAGCGCAGCCTCTTCGAATTGCGCAAGACGAAGCTGGAAGAAATTGAAAAGCTTGGCCAGGCGGCCTATCCCAACCAGTTCCCTGCTTCCCACACGCTGGCCGCAGTGCGCGCCAAGTGGGGCGAAGTGCAAACCGAGGATCTGGAGGCCAATCGTGCCACTGTGGCAGTGGCCGGGCGCATCATGGCCATTCGCGCCCAGGGCAAAGCCGGCTTTGCGACCCTGCAACAGGAGGGCCAGCGGCTGCAGATCTATGTTCGCCTGGACGCCGTCGGCGAACAGGGCTTCGCACTCTACAAGCTGCTCGACATGGGCGACCACATCGGCGTGGTGGGATACCTTTTCCGCACCCGCACCGGCGAGTTGACCATTCACGTGGAGCGGCTGACCTTCCTTGCCAAGGCGATGCTCGCCCTGCCGGAGAAGTTCCATGGGCTGGCCGACGTGGAGACGCGCTACCGCCAGCGCTACGTGGACCTGTTCACGAACCTGGACGCACGCGAGGTCTTCGTCAAGCGCGCCAAGACGCTGCGCGCGCTGCGTACTTTTTTTGACAGCAGAGGCTATCTGGAAGTCGAAACCCCGATGATGCAGCAGATCGCGGGCGGAGCCGCGGCGCGCCCGTTCAAGACGCATCACAACGCGCTCGACCAGGATCTCTTTTTGCGCATTGCGCCGGAACTTTATTTGAAGCGCCTCGTGGTGGGCGGCATGGACCGGGTCTACGAGATCAATCGCAACTTCCGCAACGAAGGCGTCAGCACCCAGCACAATCCGGAATTCACGATGCTGGAGTTCTACCAGGCATACGCGAATTATCAGGACCTGATGCTATTGACCGAGGAACTGATCGCCTTCGTAGCCAATGAAGTGAACGGAACGACGATTACCAACTTCAACGGCGTGGAGATCGATCTGGGCAAATGGACCCGTCTGTCGATGCGCGAGGCGATTCGCGAGTACTGGCCTGCGGAAGCCGGGGCCAAGCCGGCGATGACCGCGCTGGAGTCGGCATCCGTGCTGCAGTCGCGCCTGCACGCGGCGATGAGTTCGCTGGAAAAGGCGATGGGCGAGACCACGCGGATCACCCCGGAGCGGATTGCTGAGCTGAAGACGATCCACGGAGCCATCACCGCCGTCTACTACGACTCGATGAAGGACGCGCCGCTGGGCAAGCTGGTTTATCACCTCTTCGAAGCCGTGGTTGAGCCGTTCCTGATTCAGCCCACCATCATTTACGACTACCCGGTAGAGGTTTCGCCGCTGAGCAAGGCAAAGCCCGACGATCCGGCGCACGTGGAACGCTTCGAGTTCTTCTGCGGCGGCTTCGAGCTGGGCAACGCCTTCAGTGAGCTGAACGATCCCATCGAACAGAAGAAGCGCTTCGAGGACCAGTTAGCTCAGCGCGCCCAGGGCGACGACGAAGCCCACCAGATGGACGAGGACTACGTGCGCGCTCTGGCCTACGGACTGCCTCCGACTGGCGGCGAAGGGATGGGGATCGACAGGCTGGTGATGCTGCTGACCGGGTCGAGGTCGATTCGCGACGTGATTCTGTTTCCGCTGATGAGGAAAGAGCAGGGACTGAGGGACTGAGGGACTAGGGACTGTGGGACTAAGGGACTTGGGACTGAGGGACTTGGGACTGTGGGACTTGGGACTGTGGGACTAAGGGACTGTGGGACTAAGGGACTTGGGACTAAGGGACTTGGGACTTGGGACTGAGCGAGAGAGGAAGCTTTGAGATGGCCAATTCGTTTAAAGACTTGGTTGCGTGGCAACGAGCAATGGAGTTGGCATTGGTAATCTACAGGCTCACGAACGACTTTCCAAAAGATGAGCGTTTTGGACTGATCAATCAAATGCGCCGAGCCGCAGTCTCCGTTCCCAGCAATATTGCGGAAGGATACGCACGTGCTTCAACCGGCGAATATGTTCAGTTTTTGGGCCATGCACGCGGCTCGTGTTCGGAACTTGAAACCCAACTGATCCTTGCCCGCTCTTTGAAATACGGAGCGACCAACAATCTTGATGAAGCTGATGGACTTTCTGCGGATGCTGGACGATTACTTTGCGCATTGATGAGCTCTTTACGCGCGAAATAGTCCCTAGTCCCTCAGTCCCTTAGTCCCTTAGTCCCTTTTAAAGGAGCTCGATCGAGCTTGAACATTCTTTTTGTCGGCGACATCTTCGGCAGCGCGGGACGCAAGATCGTGCGCGAACACATCGGCCATATCCGCGAGGCGCACAAGGTCGACCTGGTGGTGATCAACGCCGAGAACGCCGCTGGCGGCTTCGGCGTGACCCCGCAGATCGCCGAGGAGCTGTTCGACCTGGGCGCCGACGTGCTAACCACCGGAAACCATGTCTGGGACAAGCGCGAGCTGATCGACTACATGAATTCCGTTCCGGCCGACAGCCAGGAGCGGCCGCGCCGCGTACTGCGGCCCGCGAACCTGCTGCCCGGCTTGCCAGGCTATGGCATTTTTGTGGGAACGACCCAAAGCGGCATCGATTACGCGGTGATCGACCTGCAGGGCCGGGTGTTCATGAACACCGGCAGCGACCCGTTTCACTCTGCCGATTCCCTGCTGGAGGGGATTCAGGCCAAGGTTATCGTGGTGGATATCCACGCCGAGGCAACCAGCGAAAAGGTGGCCATGGGATGGCATCTGGATGGCCGCGTGACGGCGGTTCTGGGCACGCATACCCATATTCCCACTGCCGACCAGCGCATTTTGCCGAACGGCACCGCCTACCAGACCGATGTAGGGATGAGCGGGCCGTACGACAGCGTGATCGGCGTGGAGAAGGAACTGGTGCTGCACCGCTTTCTGACCGGAATGCCGGGGAAGTTCGAGGCAGCCAAGGGCAATCCGAAGATGTGCGCAACGCTCGTTACGTGCGATGCCTATACCGGCCGCGCTACGGATATTCAGCGGTTCATGCTGGGGGAATAAGGGTCCGGGCGTGGCTGTGAACTTCGGGCGAACGGCGAGCGACTGAGTCGGGAATAACGCCCGCATTCCAGGAAGGAAGAGCGTGGACCGGGAGGTCCACGCTACAGCCGGCCGGGAGGCCGGCGCTACAAGAAAGCCCCCGGTCATTCGCCGCCACTGCAGAAGCAAGAAGGGCAGCCCTCGCGGGCTGCCCTCGGTGATCCCAGGAACGGGCTATTTTTGGTTTAGTGAGCGGCAGGCTTGTGCCCGGCAGCCGGCTTGTGGGCCGGAGCGGCCTTCTTCTTCTCAGCCTGAATGAAGGCATCCTTCAGCACGATCTGCGCCGACTGAGTCGTCGTAGCCGTGGCAGGAACCTGGGTGTAGGTGTCGTAGGTTCCGTCCAGTTCGGTTCCCGGCTGAAGCTTGAATTCAAAGCCAGCGGCGGGAATATCCTTGTCGGCGAGGGGTTCCTTCATGTTGACGATGAAGTCAGCCACCTTGGCGTCTTTGGCGTCCTGGGTAACGGCAACCTTGATCACCGAAGCGGTGGCCTCAATCACGACTCCCGGGACCGGCGACTGCTTGCCCTGGAGAAGAGCCCAGAGCTTGTCGGCATCTTCCTTGGAGCCGAGGGCCAGAACCAATTCCTTGTCGGCCAGGGCCAGCGTGTTCCAGTCACTGGTGCTGGCAAGCAGGTCGTGGATGCGCTCCGCCGGTGTGGGGGCAGCCTTGATCGTCGGTGTGCCGCCCGCCGGGAAGACGGTAAGCGCGGCCTGGGCCTTGATGTCGTTCAGGCCATCCAGGTTGCCATGGAAGCGCTTGTACCAATATTCAATCTTGGGTTCGATCTGGCCCTTGAAGCCGGCAGGAGCGAAGTTCCAGGCGCGGCAATAGAACCACACCGCCAAAGGAATATCCTTGGCATCGGGCTTGGTGTAGGCTTCGGCCAGCAGCAGGGTGTCCATGAGTCCGGGGACGACCTTGGTCTGCTCAATCGGAAGCAACATCAGTTCGGTGCGGTACTCCTCCACGGCGCCCTTGAAGTCCTTCTTCGAGACGGCATCGTCAAATGCGATGGCCGAGTGGAAGATTGGGGCGGTGGTGTCGGTTTGGGTCTTCCAGTCGGCATCGGTGACGTCGGCGGGCTTGGCGATGGTCAATCCCTTGCGCGCCAGGGTGGCCGCGTCGTCACAGGTCTGAGCGTCCTGCGTCTTGCCGCACTGGGTCTTCTTGATATAGACGGAGAGCACAACCGCTCTCATGTAGTTGGGGTCGAGCTGGAGCATGCGGCTGGCGGCGCTGAGCGCCTTGTCCATGTTCGGGATGCCCTGGTAGGTGTCCATCAGCGCGTCAAGGACGTTCTTCTTGACTACGCTCTGGGGATACTGGGTGAGGAACGTTTCGCCCGCAGCGGCCTTTGCATTCAAATCGGTCTGGGTGGTGAAAAGCTGATAGGCGTTGAACTCGGCCGGATCCTTGATGGTGATCGAGTCCTGTGCCCGCAGCATGGGCGCGGACACGAAGGCAAAGCTCGCCAATGCCAACACAGATGTTAAAAGTAACTTCTTCATTCAAAGCTCCTGGGAATTTCCGAAATGGAGATCAATATTCAAGCACTTGCTTATTGAAAGTGCAACCGCGAATTTGCGTGCGGGCAGATGCTGAGGCAACGGGTTTACGATACCACAGCTTCCCATACGGCATTGGAAGGATTATAGAAAGCCCTGCTCCATGTGACAAGCGCAGTTCGAGTGGAACCGCGGAATCCCCGAAAGCGGGCACGACAGACCGATTGTTCAACAGCTTCAGATGCTCGAAGACGGCCCCAGCGCCGGAGCCACAGGCTCTCGTTCGCAACAGCGCAACCCAGCTTAAGGATGCCTGAAAGCAACGGGCGGATGAGAAAAACTTGTCTCCATGAACGCTTAGACACCGGAAGCCCGAAAACTGTTCCTGAGATCACTGAATAAGACGGACCAGTTCCGCCTGCTCGGCCAGAAAGGCATCGTGGCCGTGGGCGCTGACCATCTCCCGATACTCCGCCTGCACCCCCGAGCTGACGATGGACGCGGCAAACTGGCGCACCGTTTCAGGCGGGAACAGCCAGTCTGAACTGATGCCGACGATGGTGAGCTTGGCCCGGATACGCCCAAAAGCCTCGGTAGCCGAAGCGTAGCCGCGCAGCGGATCCCAGGTGTCCATGGTGCGCAGAATCGCCAGGTAGGAATTGGCGTCGAAACGATCGACAAAGCGCTCACCCTGATGGTCCAGATATCCGGCGATGTCGAAGCGGCCGCCGATCAGTCCGCAGGGCTTCGAGCTGTCTGCGTCGGATCCCTGCCAGGGGTCTTCGCCACTGCGATTCGGCCTGCGGCCATACCGCTCGTCGAAGAGTTCAGCGGACTTGTAGCTCATCATCCCCACCTGCCGGGCCAGCGAGAGCCCGCGGCGAGGCGGACGCTGAGGCAGGTATTTGCCCCCCATCCACTCGGGATCGTGTTGAATCGCCTGACGTTGCAGGTGATTCAGAGCGAGCCCCATGGCGGCCAGCGGGGCCACGCCAATAATGACCGCGCGGCGCACCCGCTCGGGATAATTGATGCACCACTCCACCGTCTGCATTCCTCCGATGGAGCCCCCCAACACCAGACGAAGCTTGCGGACACCGAGGGAGTCCAACAGCCGGGCCTGGGCGCGCACGTTGTCGCGGATGGAGACCAGGGGGAAATCCGGACCATAGATCTGGCCGGTGGCGGGGTCTACTGCACCCGGGCCGGTGGATCCATAACAGGAGCCGAGCAGATTGATACAGATGACAAAATCGCGTTCCAACGACAGGACGGCGCCGGGCGCAAAGACCTCAGGCCACCACTCGCCCACCAGCGCCGATCCGGAGAGCGCATGGCAAACCAGCACGGCGTTGTCGCGCGCGGCGTTCAAGCGTCCATATACGGCGTAATGCAGGGTCGGATTCAGCAGCGAGCGCCCACACTCCAGCGGGAGTGGCTCGTCGAGCACAAAGTCGCCTTCATAGGTAGGGATCAGGACAGTCCCCTTGGCCTGCGTGACGGCAGGCTGGGGTTCTGTCCCGATGCTCTCTTCGGTCATAACCTTCATTGTGCAACAAGACCCGCGGTTTCGGTTTTACAAGCAGTGGATTCCCCGCTCGCCGCCCGTGCCGCCTGTTCCAGTCCCTGGTCGAGATCGGCCAGAATATCGCGGATATCCTCGATGCCCACGCTGAGACGCACCAGATCGGGAGAGACGCCCGCATTGGCCTGTTCTTCGAGGGAGAGTTGCTGATGGGTGGTGGAGGCCGGGTGGATGACCAGCGACTTGGCGTCGCCGATATTGGCCAGCAGCGAGAAGAGCTTCAGGGTATTGATGAGGGTCTTGCCGGCAACAAAACCGCCCTTGATGCCGAAGGTCACCAGCGCGCTCTGGCCGTCGGGCAGGTACTTCCGGGCGCGCTCGTGGTAGGCGCTGGATTCGAGGCCGGGATAGTTCACCCAATCCACGCCGGGATGCTGGGCGAGATGCCGCGCTACAGCCAGGGCGTTCGCAGAGTGGCGTTCCATGCGCAGATGCAGCGTCTCGATCCCCTGCAAGAGCAGAAACGCGCTGTGCGGAGAAAGCGCCGCGCCGGTGTCGCGCAGGCCCTGAACGCGCGCCTTGAGGATGAATGCTAGCGGTCCGAATGCCGCCGTGTAGGAGAGGCCGTGGTAGGAGGGATCGGGTTCCGTGAACTCGCTGAATCGTCCCGAAGCCGCCCAGTCGAATTTGCCGGCGTCGACGATTACGCCGCCGATGGTGGTTCCGTGCCCGCCGAGAAACTTGGTGGCGGAGTTGATTACGATGTCAGCGCCCCACTCGATGGGCCGCACCAAAGCCGCAGACGCAGCCGTGTTGTCGATGACAAGGGGCAGGCCATTTTCGTGCGCGATGGCCGCCAGTTGCTCAATGTCGACCACATCGAGCTTGGGATTGCCCAGCGTTTCGGCGTAAACAGCCCTGGTTTTCTGGTTGATGGCCGCGCGAAGTCCGGGGAAGTCGTCGGCATCCACAAAGCGCACGGTGATTCCAAGCCGCTTCAGGGTGTGCGCGAAAAGGGTGTAGGTGCCTCCATAGAGAGAGGTTGTGGAGACAATTTCGTCTCCAGCCGAAGCCAGCGTCGTGATGGCCAGCATCTCGGCAGCCATGCCGGAAGCCGTGGCCAGCCCGGCCACGCCTCCCTCCAGCGCCGCGACCCGCTTTTCAAAAACATCGGTGGTGGGATTCATGATGCGGGTATAGATATTGCCAAATTCCTTCAGGGCAAACAGGCGGCCGGCGTGATCAGCGTCCTGAAACTGGTACGAAGATGTCTGATAAATCGGCACGGCACGGGCACCGGTTGTGGGGTCGGGGATTTGTCCGGCGTGAACGGCGAGGGTGGCGAGATGCTGCTTCGATTCCGGCATTTGGGGCTCCTTCTGGGGCAATTCTCAGATTTCTGGCTGCATTGAAAGTTTGCGGAAAGCAGGATTGTTGCTGGCCGCTGGGTCTGGGCAGGCCCAGAAGCAAAACGGATGCAAAACGGCCCGAGTCCTTGTGTGGACCCGGGCCGTTTGGTTTCGAGATCAGTTGCGACTAGCGCATATGCCTCTCGGGGACCAAACGGACGGGTCCGCACCCCATGCACATACACATGGCCATGGCCGCGATTCCGAATTTCCCTGAGTTCGACATTAGAGGCAGTATTCAACCCGGGCGGGCTCTCTGTCAACTATTGTTCCGTTCGCCGGGCAGGCGGATTACCCGGCAGGGTACGCAGATCTCCAAATCCGGCCAAACGGCGAGAAACCCCATCATGTAGAATCAGGATTGGCGATGGAACTGACCCTTAATCTCGCGTGGGTGCTGCTGGCATGCGGAGTGGTGTGCCTGTGGATGCGACATGCGCCCCATAAGGACGCGAGCGTTCGAACACAGATCGCCGCGTTGGTCATGCTTCTGGTCATCCTCTTTCCGGTCATCTCGGTGACAGACGACCTGCAGGCCGCTCAGAATCCATGCGAAATTGAGACAACCGTGCGGCGTGCACACGCGAGCGCAGTCCCGCATTCCATTCTTTCAGGGGCACTGTTACCGCCGGCTCTTTTTGCGGACATCTCCTTCAGAGACCTCGGCATCAGCCTACCCAGTGGTCCCTCCGTCCTCCGGGTGGAAGACCCGTCTCATGACGCGGTTCGCAATCGCCCTCCCCCGGAAGCCTGATCCCCGCTATCTCCGTCTATATATCCGAGCCCAAATTTTCACTGAATGCGTCATTGGAAAGCCACGGCACCCGGTGCTGGCACGCTCAATCGATTAAAGCCTCTTGTTCCTCGGTGCTTTGGTTGCGGAATGTGCCTGGTTTTCCCAATCCTGCTGTTCAATCGCCGTGCAGACCACGGCGGATAGGTTGCATATGAAACTGTTCTTCCCTTCCCTGCCTGCCTTGGCAGCGGCTGCGCTGCTCTTCCTTGCGTATTCGCCGGCGCAGGCACAGCAAAGCCTGACCTGGGACCAGGTAAAAACCAGATTCGAAGCTGCCAATCCCGCGCTGAAAGCAGACGCGCTGGGCGTGGATGAGATGAAGGCCGCCGAAACCACCGCGTTTCTGCGTCCCAACCCGCAATTCACCCTAGCTTCCGACGCCACCCAGATCGCGCCCCACGACGGAGTATGGAAGCCTTTCAGCGGTACGGATTTCGTTCCCACTCTCAGCTATCTGCATGAGCGCGCCCGTAAACGCGACCTGCGCCTGGAGAGCGCGAAGGAAGGCACCCAGATTGCCGCTTCGCAGCATGAGGATTTGCAGCGCAATTTGGAGTTCAGCCTGCGCGGCGCTTTTGTGCAGACGCTGCAAGCCAAGTCCGTGCTGGAACTGGCCAAGGCGGACCTGGAGTACTACGACAAGATCATCGAGATCAGCCGCAGCCGCTTCAAGGCCGGCGACATCGCGCAGATCGACCTGGACCGCATCGAGTTGCTTCGGGTGCAGTACGAGCAGGAGATTCAAACCGCGATGGTGAATCTGCGCACGGCCAAGATCGAGCTGCTGGCGTTGCTGAACGACCGCACCCCGGTGGAGCAGTTCGACGTGACCGGTCCCTTCGATTTCAGCGAGGATCTTCGCCCGCTTGAGGACTTCCGCAAGATCGCTCTCGACGCGCGGCCTGATCTGCGGGCAGCGCTGAAGACGATTCAACTCTCGGAGACCAACCACAAACTGGCAAACGCGAACGGGTCAACCGATCCGACCATCAGCGGCTGGTATACCTACAATTCCTCCAACAATAACCCGAACGGGATCCATACACTGGGCGCAAGCGTGAACATTCCGCTGCGCATCTTCGACCACAACCAGGGCGAGAAGCAGCGCACTCTGATCGACATCGACAAGAGCCGCCAGTCGAGCGAAGCAACGCGCGCCCAGGTCTTCAGCGATGTGGATTCGGCCTATGCGCAGGTGGAAAGCAACGTGGAGTTGCTGAAGCCTTACAAGGCGCATTACAAGGCTCAGGCTACGCGCGTTCGCGACACGGTGACCTATTCCTACCAGCACGGGGGCGCTTCTCTGCTGGACTTTCTGAACGCGCAAAGCGACTACCGCACTGTGCAACTGGCCTATCTGCAACTGATCGGCTCTTATCTGACCGCCGCCGGACAACTGAATCTGGCCGTAGGACGCGAGGTGATTCAATGATTTCGACGGTATCTGTGAAGCATCACTTGAAGATTGTTCCCGCTCTGTCGCTGGCCGCTCTTGTATGCGGCTTGCCTATGGTTGGCTGCAAAGACAAGGCGGAGGGCGCGTCCGCGCCTCCAACGCCGCAAGTGATTCAGGTAGCAGACATGAACCTGATCACCATCGACCCCAAGGACGCCGCCAAGTTCCCGCTCACCACAGCCGGGCAGATCGTGGCGGCCACCGAACTCAACGCAACCGGATCCGTCTTTCCGGATATTTCGCGCGAGGTTCCGGTGATCAGCATGGGCAACGGCAAGGTGGTAGATATCAAGGCGCGCCTGGACGACAACGTGAAGAAGGGGCAACTGCTTCTGAAGGTGCAAAGCCCCGATGTGACAAGCGCTTTCGACGCCTATCTGAAAGCCGCCAACGACGAACAGATGGCGAATAAAGCGTTCCTGCGCGCGGACGATCTTTACAAGCACGGCGCAATCTCTCAGTCGATGCTGGAACAGGCCGAAGACACCGAGAATGACGCCAAAGCGGACCTCAATGCGGCCGAAGAACAGTTGAAAACGCTGGGCGTAGACAAGGCGCATCCGAGCAGCATTCTTCCCGTCTATGCGCCAATCTCGGGCGTCATCGTGGCGCAGAATGTGACCAATGCAGCGGCGGCGGGTGTGAGCCTTTCCGGTTCGGCGACCGCCTTCACCATTGCCGATCTCTCCAAAGTCTGGATTGTTGCGGACGTCTACGAGAACGACATACCGAAACTCGCGCTCGGCCAGGAAGCGAAGATCAAGTTCAACTCCTTTCCGGATCGCCCGCTCACCGGACAGATCAGCGACATCGGACCGATTCTGGACCCGGCTCTTCGTACGGCCAAGGTGCGCATCGAAGTGGCCAACCCCGGCTTTCTGAAACTCGGCATGTTCGCCACGGTCACGTTTGCCAGCAGGAACAAGGAAACTCATGCCGTGGTTCCGGCGGAAGCCGTGCTGCATCTTCACGACCGCGACTGGGTCTTCCAGCCCGCCGGTGGCAACCAGTTCAAGCGCACCGAAGTGCGCGCCGGAAGGATGATCGACGCAGGCCATCAGGAGATTCTTTCCGGTCTTGCGCCCGGCCAGACTGTCGTAGCCAACGCACTTCTACTCGAAACCGCGGGGAACCAGTAAATGATTCGCGCTCTCGTCGATTTCGCGCTCAAGAATCGCTGGCTGGTTTTAGGCGGCGTCATTGTACTTTCAGCCTGGGGCGTTATCAGCTTCCGCGCCCTGCCCATCGAAGCCTACCCGGACGTGGCCAATAATTACGTCCAGATCATTACGCAGTGGCCGGGCCGCTCCGCGGAAGAGATTGAACGCCAGGTCACGGTTCCGGTCGAGATCCAGATGGCGGGCATTCCTCACCTGACCCATCTGCGTTCGACCACGCTGGCTGGCTTGTCCAGCTTGATGCTCATCTTCGACGACGGATCCAAAGGCGATGTCAACCGTGAGCACGTTCTGGAGCGGCTCGGCCAGGTAAACCTGCCTAACGGCCTGGTTCCGCAGATGGGCACCGACTGGAGCCCGGTCGGACAAATCTACTGGTACACGCTGGAGAGCACCAACCCTGCCTACGACGTGATGGAAAAGAAGTCCATTGAAGACTGGAGCCTGGAGAAGGCTTTCAAGGGCGTCGATGGAGTTGTCGATGTTTCCAGCTTCGGCGGGCCGACCAAGGAATACCAGATCAAGCTGGACCCGGACAAAATGGTGGCGTACGGGTTGAGCATTGCCCAGGTCGAGCAACAGATCGCCAACAACAACACCAACGGCGGCGGCAGCTTCATCGAACAGGGCGCGCAGCAGATCAACGTGCAGGCAGCTGGCCTGTTCACCAGCGTGCAGGACATTGAGAACACCGTTGTCAAGACCAACAACGGCGCGGCCATCAAGGTCAAGGATATCGGCGTCGTTGCGCAAGGGCCCAAGATTCGCCTCGGTCAGATCGGCAAGGCGATCCATCGCGAAGACGGAAAGATCGTTGACAATCCGGACACAGTCGAAGGCATTGTCCTGCTGCAGAAAGGCGACGACTCGGACCCGGTGCTCGATGGCATCCATTCCGAAGTCGACAAACTGAACCACAACATTCTGCCCAAAGGCGTGCAGGTTGTTCCCTTTCTCGACCGCTCCAAGCTTGTCTCCTACACCGTGGAAACCGTGAAGCATAACCTGACCGCGGGTATGCTGCTGGTCACGATCATTCTCTTCCTTTTTCTGGGCAACGTGCGGGGCGCAATTATCGTGGCGCTGACGATTCCCTTCGCGCTGCTGTTCGCCTCTATTTGCCTGGACCTTAGCCACATTCCCGCCAATCTTTTGTCGCTTGGCGCATTGGACTTCGGCATGGTGGTCGATGGTTCGGTGGTGATGATCGAGAACATGGTGCGTCACCTTGCGAACAAAGAAGACCCACGCACCCCGGCGCAGAAGATCCGTACCGCGGCGCATGAAGTTTTGCGGCCGGTCTTTTTTGCCCGCGGCATCATCATCACCTCGTACCTGCCGATCTTCACGCTGCAGGCGGTGGAAGGCCGGCTCTTCAAGCCGATGGCCTGGACGGTCACCTTTGCGCTGCTCGGCGCGCTGCTCTTCGCGATGGTGGTTGCGCCAGTGCTTGCCATCCTGTTCTTCCGGAATGGCGCCAAGGAATGGGAAAACCCGGTGATGACCTGGCTAAAACAGCACTACCGCAGTGCTGTTCGCAAGGCCATCGTTAATCGCCGCTTCACCGTGGGGATTGCAGCCGTCCTCTTCGCTTTTGGCGCATATCTCACCGTTGGCGGCCCCATCGGTTCGGAGTTTCTGCCCCACCTCGACGAGGGATCGATCTGGGTGCGCGGGACTATGCCCCCAAGCGAAGGCCCGACTGCTTCCATCGACTTCACCAACCGGGCTCGCGTGGTGATGGCCTCCTTCCCGGAAGTCACGCAGGTGGTCAGCCAGACCGGCCGCCCGGATGACGGGACTGACACAGCAGGCTTCTTCAATACCGAATACTTTGTCGACCTCAAGCGAAAGGAAGACTGGCGGCCTGTCTTCCATCAGAACAAGGAAGCTCTGATCGCTGCAATCGATACCGAGCTCTCCAAGTTTCCGGGGGTGATCTGGAACTACTCACAGCCCATCTCCGACAACATGGAAGAGGCTGTGTCGGGCGTCAAGGGTGAGCTTGCGGTAAAGCTATACGGCGACGACCTGCGCACCCTGGAGCACCGCGCCGAGGACATCCAGGCGCAGATGGCGGCGGTCAAAGGCATTGAGGATCTGGGAATCTTCCGCATCGTCGGCCAGCCAAACCTCAACTTCACCGTAGACCGGGCTGCCGCCGCGCGCTGGGGCATCAATGTCGCCGATATCCAGGACGCGGTGCAGACAGCCGTCGGCGCCAACGCCGTAACCCAGTTTCAGCAGGGCGAGGCGCGCTACGATGTGACGGTCCGTTATCAGCAGCAATTCCGCGATACGCGGGAAGCCATTGAAAACGTCCGCCTGCTTTCGCCGTCCGGAGAGCGTGTTTCTCTTGCGCAACTCACCAAGATGACGGCCGACGACGGCGCCGAGCAGATCAATCGTGAAGGCGGGCAGCGCTACATCGCCATCAAGTACTCAGTTCGTGGACGCGACCTGGGCTCGACGGTGGAAGAAGCCATTGCAAAGGTCAACCACAACGTCAAGCTCCCCACCGGGTACCACCTGGAGTGGGCGGGCGAATACGAGAGCCAAAAGCGCGCCAACAAGCGCATGGCTATTGTAGTGCCGATCACCGTGCTGGCGATTTTTCTGATCCTCTACACGATGTTCCGCTCGTACAAATGGGCGGCGCTGATCCTGGTTTCCGTGGTGATGGCCTCGGTTGGCGGTCCGCTAGCGCTCTTCCTAACCGGCACCAACTTCTCGGTCTCGTCGGCGGTTGGATTCCTGGCGCTCTTCGGCGTGTCGGTGCAAACGGGCGTCATCATGATCGAATTCATCAACCAGTTGCGCGCGCAACGCAAGGGCATGGAGGAGTCTACCCAGGAGCACATCGTGGAAGCCGCGGTGGAGGGCGCTGTGCTGCGCCTGAGGCCAATCATGATGACGATGCTGGTGGCCACTCTGGGCCTGCTTCCGGCGGCGCTTTCGCACGCCATCGGATCGGACTCGCAACGACCGTTCGCCATCGTCATTGTTGGCGGCCTGATTGCCAACCTGATCATCGGCGTCTTCCTGCTGCCGACACTTTATGTGTGGCTGGCAGGCGACAACGATGTGCTGCCTGCGCTGGAGTCGGCCGACGAGTTCTAAAGCGGCGAAATGCGTGTTTCCCTTGCATCGGACAAATCAACCGACTTCCTATGCAAGGGAGACAGGCATTTACAGGCAATGGAAAAAGATCTCCGTGCCGCGATATCTCCCGAAGTACATCCCTCGGGGGCTAAAGCCCCATTCAATTTGTTTGCCTCATCGGCACGGCTGAACAGGCTGCGGAAAAAGGCCCGAATCCGAGTTAAGAGCTGGAATGAGCTTTAGCAGTGGCTAAAGCCCAGCTCATTTGATTGGCTTTATCGGCACGGCTAAAGCCATGCCCTTTTACAAAGCCATCCTGAATCGAGTTTTTCCGCAGCCTGTGAAGCCGCGCCCTTTCAAAACAGAGACCAAGCCGAGTTTCTCCGCAGCTTGCATATCCTCGAACTCAATGCGCGGAAGCCAGCCGGCCGCGATAGGCATCCATGGCCATCTTTACCATTCCCACGATCAGCAGCACGGGAACAAGTACGCAAAGAACAAGCACTCCTTTGTGGATCGACTGGTTGATCGTGTACATGGTTGCGCCATATTTCTCCAGGTCGAATGCGGGGTGCTTGAGCGTGACGTAGAGATGGCCCGGCGCGGAGAGCAACACCGCAAGCGGGATCAATCCGACCGCCTGAAGGAGGGTCTTCTTGACAAGCAACGGCTGCTGCCAGCTGCCAGTCCACAGATCGACGCAATGCCAAATCAACTGGCCTGCGGTCAATACGGCCACCCACCAGTAGAAGACGATCCAGACCGGCGCAAGTTGAAACGGAGAGGCCGCGAGGTAATAGCTTCCCGGACCGAAAAGAAGAAACGGAAAGTGCGGGACAAGCAGCAGCCAGACGAGACCGAGAAGGCAAAAGAAAGCCTCGGCAACCGCGCCGATGTAGCTGCGCGGCTTTGTTCCGCTGGGTGGCTTGACGATTACCGGCGGCAGGTCGGATGGCGACCAGGATGCAGTCACTCCCGAAATGCCGGGTAGCTTTTCCGGGGCGTGCGTCACCGCGTATTCGATCGCCACGAAAATCAGCGTCACCCAGGCTGCCGCGTTCATCAGCACCACCGGCCAGCGCAGGATTGCCGCCGCCACGGCCGGGCCATCCACGCTGCCGCTGGCATAGATTAACGCCGCCGAGACAATCAGATAAATGATCGTGGCCCAGAGAAACACGGTGCGCAGAACAAACCAGTACATGGGAAAGATGCGCGGACCGATCAGGTATTGTTGCGGCAGGTAGGGAGCAGCCACCTGCATCGGCGACCCCAGCTGCTTCAACCAAGCCTCCGCTTCTTCCCTGCTCAGCGGACGGCCGAGTTCCTTTTCCTTGTCCTCAAGCTGCGCCTCCAGATTGGCCCGGAGTTCAGCGAGGATATCGTCCTGCCGCTTCCACGGCAGGTGCTTCTGTACGGCTTCGAGATAACGATCGAGTAGTTCCATGGCTTCTTCCTTGTCTCAGGCAGAGTGGCTGTTGACGGTTGCGATAACGGAGGCGTTCAGGGTATTCCATTCCTCGAGCAATTGACCGAGCATCTGCTCGCCATCGCTGTTGAGGCGATAGAAGCGTTTGTTGCGTTTATCTTCTTCGCGCCATTCGCTGGCCAGGAGCCCCTGGCTCTCCAAACGGCGCAAGAGCGGGTAAAGCGTGCTTTCGTCGATGGCCAGGCCGCGCTCGGCAAGCGCCTTGCGCAAGGTGTAGCCGTAATGCTCCTGGCGAAGCTGGGCAAGCACCGCCAAGGTAAGGCAGCCTCTCCGCAACTCCAGGCGCAGGTTCTCGAAAAGGTTCTCGGCAATGGTCATGCTGTACCTCGTACACTGTGTGACAACTGCTGTACTGCACATACTATGTACCGTACAGTGTATAGCGTCAAGTGTTTTTTGGACTTTTTGGGGGCGGTAATTTCCCGCGCTGATAAGTAACTGCGTGGACCGGGAGGTCCACGCTACAGCCGGCCAGGAGGACGGCGTTCCTTGAAGGGGCTGGCCGAACCCGCGGGGCGTTGTGGAAAACGCGGCTTAAACTCCTGTCAAATGGGCATTTCCGCTGGTTTCGCCAAGGTTTTTTACGGAACGCGAATTCCGTCCTCCCTTATCCACAAATTCCCGCTTTTCCCGCGTTGACCCGGTATTCACGGCTCCTTAGAGTCAGTATTCGGGGGAGAATTTTCTCTCGTGGCGGGCGCGTGCTTCCAACCCAGGTGCGGCCTTTGAATCACCCCAAGGAACCGGAGAACTCATGCTGAAACTGAAAAAGATCCACATCCTCGGCTTCAAGAGCTTCTGTGACCGCACGGAACTGACCGTACGCGGGACGGGAATCGCCGTGGTCGTGGGCCCGAACGGATGCGGCAAGTCCAATATTCTGGACGGAGTAACCTGGGTTTTGGGCGAGCAGAGCGCCAAGACACTGCGCGGCACCAACATGCAGGATGTGATCTTTGCCGGCACGCGCGACCGCAAGGCGCTGGGAATGGCGGAGGTGACCATCACCATGGTCGACCCCGAGGCGTATGAAGGACCGATTCCGGTCGAGCCTGAGGTGCAGGTGGATCACGACGGCCCCGCGGACTGGGACGAAAGCGAAGTCCGCCGCCTGCGCGCCGCTGAAGCCGAAGACATTATCGCCAGCGAACAGCCGGGCCAGGTGGTTGAAGAGGACGGCGCCGAAGGCAGTGCAACCGCATCGGTAGAAGGCCCCCAGGCGGTGGTTCTGAAGATTCGCCGCCGCAAGTTTCACCGCTCGCCGCAAAAGGGCGAAATCGTCATTACCCGCCGGCTGTTCCGCACCGGAGAGAGCGAATACCTGCTGAATGGCAAGCTCTGCCGGCTGCGCGACATTCAGGACATTTTCATGGGCACCGGCCTGGGACCGGAGAGCTATGCCATCATCGGCCAGGAACGCATCGGCCAGTTGTTGAGCTCCAAGCCGCACGACCGGCGCGCCATCATTGAAGAAGCCGCCGGGATCACCCGCTTCAAGACGAAGAAGCGACTGGCCGAACTCCGCTTGGAGAGCGCAAAGCAGAATCTGGCGCGCGTCGACGACATTTTTGAAGAAGTCACCCGGCAGATGAACAGCCTGAAGCGGCAGGCATCCAAGGCCGAACGCTTTGCCGCGGTGCGCGACGAACTGCGCGGCCGGTTGCGCATTGTGCTGGCCAGCCGCATGGCCCAGATGGACGCCACGCAGGCCCGTCTCGATACTGAAATCAACGCGCTCACCGAGCAGATCAACGCGATGCATGCCGGGATTGAGGCGCAGGAGGCCACCCAGCACTCCGTCACCGAGCGCGGCTACGAGCTGGACCGCGAGGGTCAGGAAGCCCAGAGCCGGGCCAACAATGCGGCGGTGGAGTTAGAGAGAGCCAAGGCCCGGGTAAGAAGCAACTCCGAGCGCGTGACCGAACTGGAAGCCCGCATTGCCGCAGCCGCTGCGGAGTTGGAAGCGACGCGCACGCAACTGGGCGGCGTGGACGAAGAGCGGATCCAGCAGCACGCATTCCTGCAATCCGCGGCTACCGAGGCAAAAGAGTTCCGCCAGAAGGTGGACGCCGGCCAACACGAAGCACGCCAGGCAGCAGAAGAGGTGTTTTCTGCCGAGCGCGAACTGGAGGCCAGCCGCCGCCATGTGATGCACCTGCTGACGATGGCCGGCAATGCGCGCAACCACACGGCGCAGGGCGAAGAGAGCCTGGCCGCGCTGGAACGCGAGGCCGAACGGCTGGAGATGGAAATCGACCGGGCCAGGACCGAGCAGGAGAACCTGGGCGTGCAGAACGCCGAGGCCCGCTTGCGCCACGAATCCGCGGCCGAAGCGGTCAAGCGTCTTGAGAACGAGATTGCCACGCTGCGCTCTTCCCTGCAGGCTCGCCGCGCGGAAGAGAACGCACTGCGTTCGCGCGCCAACCAGATGCGTGGCGATCAAGCCACTGTGGCCGGCCGGCGGAATTCGCTGGAGGCCCTGATTCGCGACCACAGCTATTCGACGGATACGGTACGCCGCCTGCTGAAGCCGGGTGCACTGGGCCCCGACATGGCTCCGGTGGGCACGCTGGCGGACTTTCTGGAGGTCAGCGGCGCGGCGGAAGGCGTGGTCGACGAGTTCCTGCGCGACGAACTGAACTACGTGGTGGTGGAGAGCTGGGACGCTGCCGCGCAATGCGTGAAGCTGCTCAAGTCTGGCATCGACGGGCGCGCCACCTTCCTCATTCACCCCGAGAAAGCGAGCCTGGCGGACGGAGGCATGGACCCGCTGAGTGAAGCGGGCTTGACCCCTCTGCGCGAGTCCGTCAAGGTTCTGAATGGGTTCGGCAGCTCGATTGAAGCTCTGCTGCCGAAGATACGGAATGGCTATATCGTCGCCGAACCTGGCGAAGCACAGCGGCTGGCGGCGAAGCATCCGCAGGGCTACTTCCTCACCCAGGAAGGCGAGTGCTTTCACAATGGCACCGTGAGCGGCGGCAAGCCTGCCACCGAAGGTCCGCTGGCGTTGAAGCGCGAACTGCGTCTGACCGAGACTCGCCTGGCTGGGATCGAAGCAAACCTTGCCAAGGCTGAGGCCGAAGCCGCGGAACTGACCCACACGATTGAAGAGCTGACCTACCAGATGGAAGCCAGCAGCGAAGAGCGCCGTCTGGCCGAACGCGATGCGGCCAACCAGGGAGCGGCTCTCAAGCAGATGGAGAGCGAGGCCCAGCGCGTTGAGCGGCGGCTGCAGGAGTGGACTGCACAGGCCGCGCGGAACAAGGACGCACGCGAAGCCAAGAAGACGAACATCGAACAGAAGCGGGAAGAAACGCGCCGGCTGGAAGCTGAACACTGCACTGCTGAAGCTGCGCTGGACGAACAGCAGGCTCAGCTCGGATTGCTGCGCCAGAAGCGAGAAGGCCTGCAACAGGAGGCGGCGCACATTACCGCCGAACTGGCCGGGCTTGAAGAACGCCGTCGCGGCGCGGAATCGGCTTATCAGCGCATCGAGCGGCTGCACGCCGATCTGCAACGCCGTGTAACGAGCATTGAGCAGCAAGCCACCGCCGCCGCGGCCGAACGCGAACAGCGTACGCAGGAGAGCAGCGGATTGGCCCAGCGAGAATCTGAACTGGGCGCGGTGCGCGCAGAAGCTTTGGCGCTCGCCCAGAAGTCGTCCACCGAGGGACAAACCCTCCGCCAGCAACTGGCGCAGATGGAAATCCAATTGAAGACCGAGCGCGCGGCCCTGGAACAATTGCGCGAGGGCCGCTCGACACGTTCCGCCGAGGTTGCGAAACTTCGCTCGGACCTCGAATATCTTGAGGCGAGCTGTCTGGCCGAAGTGAATGTGGAAGCTTCTGTTCTGCGCGAAGACACGGCAATCGAGCACATCGCCGACGAAGCACTCGCGGCGGAGGAAGAGGCTTGCCGAGGCCTTCGTTCGCGCATCGAGCAGATGGGGCCCGTGAACATGATGGCCCTCGACGAATACAAGGAAACAGCCGACCGGCATGGCTTCCTGGAAACCCAGCGCACCGACCTGATGGAGTCGATCGAGAACACGCAGGAGACGATCAAGGAGATCGACCAGATTTCGCGCACCAAATTCGACGAAGCCTTCGCCCGCATCAATGAGAACTTCGCGCAGGTCTTCACGCGGCTCTTCCACGGCGGACAGGCATTCCTGCGGCTTACCGACTCGGAGAATCAGGCGGAGAGCGGCCTGGAAATCGTGGCTTCGCCTCCGGGCAAGAAGCTGCAGAATGTGCTGCTGCTCTCGGGCGGCGAAAAGGCCCTGACGGCGCTGGCTTTGCTGGTTGGCATCTTCCAGTTCCAGCCCAGCCCGTTCTGCGTGCTGGACGAAGTGGACGCCGCGCTGGACGAGACCAACGTCGGGCGGCTTGCCGACCTTCTGCACTCGCTCAGCAAGGAGACGCAGTTCCTGATCGTGACCCACTCCAAGCGCATGATGCACTCGGCGGATCTGATCTATGGCGTCACCATGCAGGAGCCCGGCGTCAGCCGCGTGGTCAGCGTGAAACTCGGCAACGAACACCAGCAGAGAGCGACAGCGTAGGCACGAGCAAGATCAATCAACAGAGGGCGCAGGCCGGGGCGAGAGCTTCGGCCTGCGCTGTTTTAGATGTACCTTCTAGATGTACTTTCTTAACTTTCCCATTTTGGTATAAACTAATGTACTGTGACTTTGGATATACTCCTGGAGGGGCGTTTCGCCGGAGATATGTGAGGGGTTTTAGGGCAAAAAAATACACCCCCGAAGGAACACTTCGCTCCGGAGGCGCTTGTATTTCACAAGTTAAAACGGGAACCAGTAGTCGGCGCTGGAGGTCGGTAGCGCGCGACTACTGGCAATCCCTGCACAAAACGAAGCTAGCCGCGGCTTCCCCTTTCCACTGCTGCCTCGTGTCTTCCGGCTCAAAGGGCTATTCTTTCGACTGCCCCGAACCATGTTGACAAATG